>Ga0209979_1001149_pt1 | contig 30468 bp, 11 predicted proteins | sample AnhtaG_FD_183114 | JGI IMG/M metagenome (GOLD analysis project Ga0209979, IMG submission 183114) | Deep subsurface microbial communities from Anholt, Denmark to uncover new lineages of life (NeLLi) - Anholt_01485 metaG (SPAdes) (version 2) | ecosystem: Environmental > Aquatic > Marine > Oceanic... | reverse complement strand
GCCGTTTCTCTTGTCTGCCTATGGAGAGTGGACCAAAAAGGCAGGATTTTTTCATTTAAAACACAATGGCACTCTGGAAGAGCTAGTCTATGACGATGTGATGTTCGGCCGCCGGATCCTGAAGGCAAAAAATGCGGATAAGATTTTATACACGCGGGAGACTTTTGTGGATTTTCCGGATTATTATGTCAGCGATTCCCGGTTTCAGAATCCGGTCAAGTTGACCGATGCCAATCCCCAGCAGAAGGAATACGCCTGGGGGCGCCGGATATTGATCGATTACGAAAACAGCCGTGGAGTGAAGCTTCAGGCCACAATAACGCTGCCGTCAGGGTATGAGGAAGGAAAAAAATACCCGACGCTGGTTTATTTTTATGAGAAGATGTCTAATCGCCACCACAACTACTCTATGCCTACATACGATGACCGCCCGCACATGTCCTTGTATGCCAGCGATGGTTACCTTGTGTTGATGCCGGATATCGTTTACACGGTAGGAACGCCCGGCTCCAATGCTTTGGATTGTGTTGGCGCAGCCGTCCAAAAGGTAATCGATCTGGGATATGCCGATCCCGATCGTATCGGTCTCCAGGGCCACAGCTGGGGTGGATACCAATCCTCATTTATCGTGACTCAGACCGACATGTTTGCCTGTGTTGTGACCGGTGCCCCGTTGACCAATTTGCCCAGTATGTACAACATTTTGTACAAAAGAACCGGGAATACGAATCAAGGCGCGATTGAAACCGGCCAGGGAAGGTTTGGCAGGGATGTGTATCCGATGAAAGACCTGGAGCTGTATGTGAGCCAGTCTCCGATGCACCATGCCGCAAAGATCACAACGCCTTTCATGATCCTGCATGGTACTGAGGATGGATCGGTGGATTGGAACCAGGGGCTGGAATTTTATGTGGCTGCCAAACGCCTGGGCAAAGCAGTCATCCTGCTGTCCTACCCGGGTGAGCCGCACCATCTGAGAAAAGAAGAAAACCAGAAGGATTTTCTGCAGCGGATGAAACAGTATTTCGACCATTATCTCAAAGGAAAGCCTGTCCCAGACTGGATGACCAACGGCATCCCTTATCTGAAAAAGAATCATAGAGAAAAAAAGAGCTAATAATTCGGGGACACCCCACTTTAGCAATTTGGTACCGGGATACTTAATAATTTAGTGCCGGGATACTTGATTACTTAACTACCGAATTAAGGGGTCGGGTATCCCGGCACCGAATTAATTGGTACCGAATTAATTGGTGGCAAAAATTGTCACTGAAATTGCCAAAAATTTGACATTAAATTTCTTGACAGTCCCTATCTTATCCTGATAAAGAATACCCATCGTTTAGGATTTTTTTGTTTGTACGGGTTTGAAAGGTATAAACGTTTGCGGGGCTATACTTTTATCGAACACTATCACCTTTTTTCTGGTATTGCTCTGTATTAATGAGGACATGGTTTTACCAGTGATGTAATTTGATCTCCTCTATTAACGGGAGAAGGAGGAAAAATGCGGGGAAGACATATACTATTTCTTTCATTGTTTGTTATTACTATAGTAGCAATAGCAGGAATTCCAACAGAGTCTCAATATTATGAGATAAAGGCCAATCAGGACCACGATCTTATCGCGGGCCGTAATGTGAATATGGTCTCGGGCATGACCTTGCCGGATGGGGATCCGTGGCTTCAGCGTCAGAATGAGCCATCCATCGCTGTATCCACGCGCAATCCCCTCCATCTGCTAGCCGGGGCTAACGACTACAGGACGGTCGACCTTCCTTTCTCGGAAGGGGAATTGCCTGGCCAACTACAGAACCAAGCCACAGGAGATGCATGGCTGGGTGTGTTCAAGTCCTTTGACGGAGGCCAGTCTTGGAAATCCACCCTCCTCGATGGATATCCTCAAGGTCCGAATAATCCTCCTCTATTTGGCTATCAAGCAGCGGCCGATCCCGTGGTCCGTGCCGGGGCGAACGGTCTCTTCTATTACAGCGGCATTGTGTTCGACCGGACGGCAACGGAGAACAACGCTGTTTTTGTGGCTCGGTTCATCGACAACAACAATGATGAAGAAGGAGATTCCATCCAGTATATCGACACAAAAATCGTCGATGAAATGAACGGGGGACGGTTCAAGGATAAACCCTGGATCGCCGTGAGCATCCCGAAAAAAAATGCCAAAACCATCGATATTGACGGACAGAACATCCCCCGGAGCAATGTCTATATCGTATACAGTGTATTCAAAGAAGTGGACGGAACGCAACAAAGCGAGATACTGTTCCGCAGGTCCACAAACTGCGGGAACTCCTGGGAAGAACCGATCGTTCTAAGCTCGGGCCATTATCTGAATCAAGGCGCAACGATCGCTGTGGATCCTCGTGATAACGGGCATATTTATGTAGCCTGGCGGCGTTTTGACTCTAGCGCGGGAGCCACGGCCCAGTCCGATGCCATTGTCGTTGCCCGATCGACTAATGAGGGAAAAGAATTCCCCGAAGTCATTGAGGTAACAGAATTGCCTGGTCCGTTTGACCAGCCAACCTCGAGCGCCAGCTTTCCTCTCCCGGGAACAGCATTCCGCACGAACAGTTATCCCACCATGGCCATAGATAGCAAAGGCAGGATTTACCTTGCATGGGCCCAGCGTGGAGTGGACCCGGTTTATCCGGACGATTCCCGGGTCGTGATCGCCACATCTAAAGATGGATTCGTCTGGACCACTCCAATGACAGTCGAAAGTGCGATCCTGAGTGCCAACGGTTCAGATTGCCATGAATTCATGCCGTCGATAGCGTTTGCCGGCGGCAGATTGATTTTAGCCTGGTATGATACCAGGAATGATTATTGTCCAGATATTTCCCCTTGGTGGATTTGCGATTCTGGAGATATCCGCCACACCGTCGATGTGCGGGTGGCACAAGGGACGCCTGCAGAATTCCCGGTGTTCCGGCCTTCCGTTCAAGTCTCTCGGTATCTCTGGGCCATGTGGGAAGGAAGTTCGGGCAATTATTATTTTAGCCAGGTTCAGTTCAATCCTCCCAACTACCCGCTATTCAAAGGAGGAACTGTCCCGTTTCATGGAGATTATATCGAAATTGCCCCATCCCCTTCGATCGTCCTATCCTCGAAAGGCGTGTGGCGATTCAATACAGAACCCACCGATTCCCAGCAATTCCATTTGGCCTGGACGGATAACCGCGATGTGCGTCCCCCTTCAGACAATGACTGGACGATTTACAATGCTCCGAATTCCTCCCAATCTTTTTTCCAGTCTCAATTCATTGCGGAAAACGGATGCGATCCGGAAAGAACGGGGATGCGCAACCAAAATATCTACACGTCCCTCATAACCTCGGTTATGGAGGCAGGATCCCCCGGGAATAACAAACCCTTAGGAACGCTCGGCACCAATCCGGCTACCGGAGAAATGATTCCCAGGGCTTTCGTTATTTTTATCAAAAATCCTACCGAAGATATTAGACATTATCGTTTGCAGATTACAGATGGGACTGACCATGGAACAGCGTCATTCCTCGAATTCGACATGCTCGAAGAGATCGATGTGTCCATCGCACCTTATTCGTCCATATCTCGACCTTTGTTTGTGACCTCCTCCGATGAGAATGATACGGTGACGGTAGACGTTTTTGAAATCGATGAACCAGGCGGATTTCCTGTTGACAGAGGAGCTCGAAGCACGATCATAATAAATCCGGATGAGACCAATCCGGATGTCACGGGAGATCTGGCGACAACAGAAACCCATGATCCTGATATAGCCAATCCGAATATCGTGAATTGGACTTATGTCAATCCCAATATCGTTAACCCAAATATCGTCAACACCGGTATCCAAAATCCAAATATTGTCAATCCTAACATCGTTAATCCAAATATTGTCAACCCCAACATCGTTAACCCCAACATCGTTAACCCCAATATCGTTAATCCTAACATCGTTAACCCGAATATCGTGAATCCCAATATCGTTAACCCCAACATCGTCAACCCGAGCATTGCAGATGCGGATGTAACCGACATTGAATGGCCTGTACGCAATAATGGTAATACTATTTCCTCTTATACCTTCAAAATATTTGCACGGGAATCCCTACCTCGTGGTATTTATGCTCAACTTCTTGTGTACAAAGTGCATTACACCCCTGCCATAGATGGCATCGAATGTAAATTGCAGCAGACGCCTCACCATGAACTTCTTCTAAACATCATTAATCCGAATATCGTCAATCCGAATATCGTCAATCCGAACATCGTCAACCCCAATATCGTCAACTCTGCTATCGAGAACGCAACGTTTTTTCTTTCTCCAGGAGACGAGGCCAAGGCCGTTTTGCGATTGATCGATCCCGACCCAGGAGTCAGCAAATTCCTGCAGTCCGGGAGAAAATTCAAAATCCATCAATTTGCAGAGTCGCTCGATGCCGCGGCTGGTTCGCAAGCCGTGGATTCAGAGGATGCTAAAGAGGGAGACACAACGGCCGAAGCCGACTCGACCGATCTCATCATAACAACCTCCGGGCTTCCTGATGGAACGGTAGGCGAGGTGTATCCAAGTGTGGCTGTTCCCTATGTGGTATTGGAAGCAGCAGGAGGGGACGGACCTTATGTTTGGTATGTCGATTCCGAAAATTTGCCCCCTGGATTAGGATTTTCAAATGATGGGATAATCAGCGGTATTCCTCAAGAAGATCCGAATGCGACCTATCCGAAAGGGTACAGTTTTCTTGTGCAGGTTTCTTCTGGAGGAGATATCGATACCCAGAATCTAATCATCACCATCAACTCCGCCGAAGAACCTAATCCGCCTTTGAACATAGAAACCACAACCCTTCCCCCTGGGACAGTCGGCAACTATTATGGCTTCACATTGCAGGCCACTGGGGGAGTCTCGCCACGCAACTGGAGTAAAGCTTCCGGAACACTTCCTCTTGGATTGACTCTCGACAGCGCTGGAGTCATCAGTGGGACCATCGTAGAGGATGAGAATGTCAGTTATCCTCATGACTACACCTTTGATGTCCAGGTTACAGATGCAAACACGGATACGGATACCCAGCCTCTAAGCATCACTGTCAGCGATATTGTGTACCCGGACCTGACAATCTCCGGTACGATAACGGATGGGTATGGATCGGCTGTCCAGGGTGTGAACATATACGGCCTGCCCCATGCTCCCCAGACAGATAGTTATGGTTTTTACTCAGATACGGTGCCACATGGCTGGTCAGGGACGATTACACCATTCAAAGCAGGATATAACTTCCAAGTTTCTACCCAGGATCCATTCCCCAGTCGAACCTACACCGAGATCACCGCAGATCAGTACGGCCAGGATTTTGTTGCGGATACGATAAACTACATTATTTCGGGAACCGTAACCTATTACGGTTCTCCTCTTGCGGGAGTGACGATGAACGGTCTACCAGGGACTCCGGTTACGAACGCCTCTGGTTACTATTCTGCTCCTGTCCCCCACGGGTGGTCTGGAACGGTAACTCCCGAACTTTTGGATTATATCTTCGATCCCCCCAACCGGACATATGCTTCCATAACCTCCGACCATGTGAATCAATACTATGTGGCCACATTTGTGGGAGTCGGCCAGGATGACCCATTCGAAGAAAACGATGATCTGAACAGTGCTGCGGACATAACGGCCGGCACATACACGAATATGCAACTCCATGATGATGATTGGTATGGGGTAAATGTTGCGGAAGGTCTGGATCTGAAAGTCTTCGTCGATGGAGATCTCAGCAATAATATCGATGTCGAGATCCACGACAGCTTGGGAAATCGGATAGTGGGAGCTTATGGGGATTCCCAAGATGCGACGGCATTTGTATCAGACCTGGTTGCAGGCTGGTACTACATCCGTGTGATTTATTTGGGCACCTCCGGTTTCTGGAACTCCTATTCGCTCACAGTCGAAACAGGAGATATTACGACTTATGGAGACATTACGGGAAGAGTTACGAACATATCAACGGATGGAATACAGAATGTTGAAATCTGGTCATATGATACACAATCGGAACATTATTTTATCACCACAACAGATGCAAACGGCGATTACCGGATAAGCTTGCCCCCATCGGTCTATAAACTGAAATTTGATGCGAGCAGTGTTACACCGGAGAATTATGTTTCTGAATTTTATGAGAGCAAATACACATATGATGATGCAAATGAAGTGCTGCTTCAAGCAGGCGATCTAATCGGAGGAGTGGACGCTCAACTTGAAGAGGGATCTATTCTTGCCATTACCACAACGTCCCTTCCCAATGGAAACGTAGCGAACTCATACAGCGTAACTCTCGAGGCCTTTGGAGGCATAACACCCTATAACTGGAATCTGGCACCAGGCCCAGGCCCTCTGCCCAATGGTCTTAATTTGCATGGGACAGGTCTACTTGATGGAATACCTACGACCACGGGAACCTTCGACTTCACTATTCAGGTAACAGACTCGAGCTCTCCGACTCCCCAGGCGGATGAAAGGGCATTCAGCGTAACCATTGGATCTGCCGATACCTACCCTGAGGGAATGATTTCATACTGGAAATTTGATGAAGGTGATGGATCGAGTGCTTATGATTCCTTTGATACAAACCATGGAACGATTTTTGGTGCAATTTGGTCACCTGGACAAGTCAATGACGCACTGAGTTTTGTGGATGATTATGTTTCTGTAGGAGATTTTGCAGGGTATAGTGACAACGTCTCAGTCGAAGCTTGGATTAGAACTCCTGGTTCTGGGGGCGTTGACAACTGGGACGATATCGTTTGCGGTCCGGTAGGCGACATTATTTTCGGGATATCGGGAAATCGATTGAATTTTGCTGGGCAAGGAGGAACACCCATTGACCATAATACTTGGTCCACGACAACATTGGATGACAATGAATGGCACCATGTCGCTGGGACCTATGATGGTTCTCAAGTTTGTGTATATGTGGATGGTCAACAAGAAGCGTGTAACCCAGCGAGCGGATCATTCACACCAGGTTTTAAAAGCATCGGTCGGGGTGATTACGATGGTGAATATTTTAACGGCATTATCGACGAAGTCGCAATTTATAACAGGGCATTGTCACCACTGGAAGTCGAGCAACACTATCAAAACGGATTAAATGGTTTGGGTTACGAAGAACCTGGAGGAGGTCTAACCATCATCACAACCTCTCTTCCCGATGGATACGTAGCGACCCAGTACTTTGCACAAATCGAAGCAACAGGCGGCATAGAGCCCTATAGCTGGTCTCTAGCACCAGGTTCAGATCCTCTGCCCGCCGGGCTTGAAGGGGACGAGAATACTGCAATAATCGAAGGAATACCCACGGTTGCGGGAACTTATAACCTCATTCTTCAAGTCACTGATTCAAGTCCTACACCCCAGACCGTCACTCAGCCACTCAGCATCACAATTCATCCCTATGCTGGCACAGGCTATAGCATTTCAGGGACTATAACCGATAATGGTTCACCAGTCCCCGGAGTTGAGATGGCTGGTCTTCCCGGAAATCCTTTAACAAATGAGCAAGGCGAATACAACATGTTTGTCTACCCTGGCTGGTCCGGGACAGTGACGCCTATTCTTGTCGGGTTTGCTTTTGATCCTGCGAGCCGGACATACATTAATGTGGTTAAAAACTATCCTGGCGAGGTCTACACGGCTTCCGCAGGCTTTGCCATCTCAGGTGAAGTAACCTTTAACGGTTCTCCGCTTCCAGGGGTTTTAATGAGCGGATTGCCCGGGGATCCCAGAACAAATGAGAGCGGCCAATATACTGGCGCTGTCCCTTCTGGGTGGACGGGGACTGTGGCGCCGACATTGCCTGGCTTCACCTTTAGTCCCACTGATAGCTATTACCCCAACGTGATATCCAATGAAACTCAGGGTTATACTGCCAGTTTTGCTGGCGGACAGGATGATATTTACGAGGAAAACGACAATGTTTCCATTGCTGCTGAACTCACATTAGGAACACACACGAATCTGGTTCTCTCGGATGCAGACTGGTTTAGGGTGTATGTTGGGGCTGGCGATGTGGGAAAAGATCTAAAAGTCAATGTAAAAGGCACATCCTATCCCGAACCAAACGGGAATAAGGATCTGGATTTCTACATTTTAGATAGTTCCGAGAAAATGCTGGGTTATGTCTTGAGCAGTTCTGATGACGAAACCCTGTATCTCACAGATATCGAGGAAGGATGGTATTACATCGGGCAAACCTACATCAGCCAACCCGGAACTGTCTATTCCATAACACTCGAGGTCAGTGATAACTTTGGCATCGGCTATATTTCAGGACGCGTGACAGATGAACAAACTGGTCAAGGAATAGAGGGAATCTATGTGGAACTTTACGGCGATCCCTTTGATTGGGGCATCCCTCGGCCGTTTATCACCACAGATGCAAACGGAGAATACAAAGTCGGTTACACTCCCGGAAATTATACGGTAAGGTTTAATCTCCAAAACTTCTATTACCGGGATCCCTACGCCCTGGATCTCAACTACATCGGGGAGACTTATAACTGGAATGAAGTCTTCTCTGTCGTTGCGGGGACCACAATTGAAGGAATAGATGCAGAGCTTGAACGAGGGGGAACGGTCACTGGGCGGGTGACAGATCCTGGTGGAAATGGAGTGGATTTTGCAGCAGTCTCTATCTGCAAAAATGATATTTCAAGAGTTTCTTTTGCGCGTACAGACGAAAACGGGTATTACACGGCCGACCGCATGCAAACAGGGAATTACAAAGTCCGTTTCCAGCCCAGTTACTACCAAAATTATGGAACCCAATGGTATGACGATACGGGTTCCTTTGGGGAAGGACATCCTGTTGCCGTCCAGCAAGGTGCGATAACTCCCGATATAAACGCGCAACTGGAGGAAACCGGATACATACAAGGTCGTGTAACAAACAACCTAGGAAATCCCATACAAAATGTTATAGTCAGAGTCTACGATGCAGCTGGGTACATCATTGTTTCTCGCAGCACAGACGAAAACGGAGATTATTATATTGATGATCGTCTTCCTGAAGGTGATGTAATAATATTCTTTGACGCGATAAATGCCCCAGGAAATTATGCTTCCGAGTACTATACGGACAAGTTGTTAATCGAGGAAGCGGATCCTGTTTCTGTTCAGGCAGGACAAACAACTTTTGGCATCGATGCCGAACTTGTCGAAGGGGGAACGATCACAGGCCGGGTGACAGATGCTCAGGGGTATGGGTTTAGCGGTGTCGGTGTTGCTTGTTTCGATGCTGACAGTGAAAGATACCATGCGGCAACTTCAGATGAAAACGGGAATTATACCCTCCCCAATTTGCCTCCAGATGGGTACTATGTCCGTTTCCGTGCAGGTATAGGGAATTACGCCATGGAATGGTACGACGACAAGGGGTCTTCTGCCGAGGGAGAAGTTATTTCTGTCGGGACAGGTCAAACAAGTTCTGGTATTGATGCCCAGCTCGCTGATAATGGAGGATTCGTTTCCGGAAGAGTTGAAGACATCTATGGAAACGGAATAGCGGATGTGTATGTATGGGTCCGAGACATTATGGAAGGGAGCGTTTATTCATCTGTCTTCACGGATGCCGATGGAAATTACACGGCTCCGAAAATTCCTACCTGCAACGCGAAGGTCTTTTTTAACTCGGACTATGGATATCTCAACTATGTTGCCGAATACTACAACGATAAGGGTACTTATGAGAGTGCGGATTTAGTCGCAGCCACTTTGGGCCTGGAAACACCAGGAATAAACGCCGTCCTTGCTCCCATATCACCTGTGTCTATCACCACCACTTCGCTTCCAAGCGGAGAGGTGGCTGTGCCTTACAGCCAAACTCTAGAAGTGACCGGCGGAAGAGAATTCTACTACTGGAGTGTAATTTCTGGGAATGTGCCTCCAGGATTGACTCTAAACAGCAAAGGGGAAATAAGCGGAATTCCTAATGACACTGGTACTTACAACTTCACGGTCCGGGTGACGGATTCCAGCCGGAATCAACTTGTCGACACACAGACTTTGAGTATCACCATCGATGCCTATGCAGGGACGGGATACCTGATCTCAGGCGCTGTCACATCAGGAGGTTCCCCGCTTGGAGGAGTTGTGCTCCAAGGCTTGCCAGGAAATCCGGCAACGAATAGTTCGGGAGAGTACACAGTTTATGTTTATTCTGGTTGGTCAGGCACCGTGACGCCGACTTTGTCCGGATATGCTTTTGATCCGGCAAGCAGAATTTACAACAACGTTGCTGCAAACATTCCAGGTGAAAACTATACCGCATCCACAGGCTATTCCATTTCGGGTGAAGTGACCCTTGTAGGTTTACCTCTCGAAGGTGTTTTGATAAGCGGTCTGCCTACTAATCCCTACACCGATGTAAACGGCCAGTATTCCGGGGCTGTTCCTTCAGGCTGGTCAGGAGCCGTGACACCAACATTGCCAGGATTTTCATTCAATCCAACAAACCTACCTTATACCAACGTAACATCCGATCAACCAGGCCAGAATTACACCGCCAACTTCCAGGGCGGCCAGGATGATATTTATGAAAATAACGACGATGTTTCCAGTGCCGCCGAGATCACGTTTGGAACCTACGCGAATCTGGTTCTTGCGGATGAAGATTGGTTCAAGATCCACATTCCTGCCGGCAATGAGGGCAAAGACCTGAAGATCAACATGAAAGCCCAATCATATCCAGATGCCAGCCGCGGCGGAGATCTGGATTTTGCAGTCTTAGATGAATCGGAAAAAATGCTTGGATACGTGCTGAGCTCATCGGATGACGAAACCTTATATATCACTGATGTGACCGAGGGATATTATTACATCGGCCAGTATTATATCGGACAACCTGAGACTGTTTATTCCCTAACGGTCGAGATCAGCGACAACTTCGGCATCGGCTATGTTTCTGGACGCGTGACGGATGAACAGACAGGACAGGGAATAGAAGGAGTCTATGTGGAACTCTATGGCCAGCCCTTCGATTGGGACAACAGCCGGCCGTTGATCACCACGGATGAAAACGGGGAATATAAAGTTGGATACATACCAGGATTTTACACAGTGAGGTTCAATCTTGAAAGTCTAAGCGGAGATCCTTACGCCCAAGAGCCGAACTATATCGGCAAAACCTACAATTCGAATCAAATCTTCTCCGTGGCTGCAGGGGCTACCATCGATGGGATAGATGCAGAGTTATTGCCTGGTGGCGCGATAACAGGCAGGATTACTAATCCTTGGGGGAATGATCTGGAAAATGGAATTGGTTTTGCTTATGTCTATTCCAGTGATTACCGACTGGTTTCCTTTTCCAGAACGGATGCGAATGGGTATTACTCTGCCAAGCGCATTCCGACTGGCAATTACAAGGTTCGATTGCGGGGAGACAACTATGCGCAGGAGTTTTATGAGAATACGGGTTCCCTTGGGGATGGACATCCGGTATCTGTTCAGGCTGGTTCGACAACTCCGAACATAGATGGACAGCTAGATGAGTCGGCCTACATCGAGGGCCGAGTGACAGACAGCAGTCAAAATCCGATACAGAATGTGATCGTTTACGCATATGATTTGTCAGGGATTGCCCTCTCGTCAAGTCGGACAAACGATGATGGCTATTATTGGCTTGGTTGGCGTCTCCCCACAGGAGATGTGAAATTATACTTCAGTGCCAGCGGAGCCGGAGGAAATTATGCTTCAGAATACTACACGGATAAATTGCTGATCGAAGATGCGGATCCCATTTCTGTTCAATCCGGACAGACAACTTCCAATATCGATGCTGTGCTTGCTGAAGGAGGAAGAATCTCAGGCCGTGTGACCGATGCTCAGGATGATGGTTTTCCAGGCGTAGCTGTCCATTGTATTGACATCGACAGCGATAGATTCTACTCCGCAACCACAGATGCAGACGGGTATTATACGATTGGCGGTCTGAAGCCGGACGATTACAAAGTTCGCTTCCGCACGACTTTCGGGGATTATGCCACCCAATGGTATAACGGAGGATTCTCATTTTCTGAAGGGAGTGTTGTTTCTGTTGCACCGGGAGCAGATCTCACAAACATCAAAGCTCAGCTCACAAATAACGGCGGATTCATTACTGGCAGGGTAACAGATATGTCCGGAAACGGCGTAAAGGATGTCCAGGTTATTGCCCAAGATGCTGCCTTAGAAGCCGCAATTTCTTGGACCATCTCCGATTCCGATGGTTACTACACTATTCCTCGAATTCCCACTTGCCAGGCCAAGGTTTGTTTCGACGCTGATCTAAACTTTCTCAACTATGTTTCCGAATGGTATGACAACAGCAGCACTCACGCGGGCGCTGGAACAGTTGCCGTTACCTTTGGCCAGACAACCCCAGGAATAAATGCCGTCCTTGCTCCAATACCTCCTGTTGATATCACGACCACTTCGCTTTCGAACGGGGAAGTTGCCGCGCCTTATGAGGCAATCCTGGGAGTGACAGGTGGTCGGGAGTTCTACCATTGGAGCCTGATCAGCGGTTCTCTGCCTCCGGGACTGATGCTGAACAGCAAAGGCGAGATCACGGGAACTCCCACGGCCTCAGGCACCTATAATTTCACGGTCCGTGTGACGGATTCCAGCCGGAACCAGCAGTTGATCGATACACAAATCCTTAGTCTCATGATCGATGCTTATGCAGGCACGGGTTACCTGATCTCGGGTTCTGTTACATCCGGAGGCTCTCCGCTGGGAGGAGTGGTGCTCCAAGGCCTGCCGGGAAATCCGGTGACAAGCCCCAATGGTGAGTACATCATTGCTGTGCCGCAGAGTTGGTCTGGAACGGTCACCCCGACTTTATCCGGGTATTATTTCGATCCCACAACCAGGGATTACACCGATGTCGACTCTAACCTTCCGGGCCAAGACTACACAGCTTATGAACTGACTCTCCAGATCACCACAGAGTGGCTGCTTAATGGGACCGAAGAATATCCCTACAACCAGTCTCTTAGCGCAGAAGGTGGAACCGAACCCTATACGTGGACCCTGTCTTCAGGATCTCTGCCATACGGATTGACGTTGAACAGCAATGGGACCATAAGCGGCACGCCCACTCAACCCGATAATTATGACTTCACCGTGCGGGTCACAGATTCCAACACCCCTGTTTCTCAATATGTTGAGAAGAACCTCAACATAAACATCCACTGGGATCCCACTTCTGAAGGCCCGATTCTCTACTGGAAGCTGGATGAAGGTGACGGTACAGTTGCACAAGATTCTTCTGGTTACAATGACCATGGAACACTAATGGGCAATGTTGCTTATACAACAGATGCTTTTGATGGGCATGCGGCAGAAATCCTCGCTAATGGATGGCTAGAAAGATCCTATCAAGGGCCTTTTCATTTTGTAAACCAGGCCATGATTATGGCCCGTGTCAAGATCGACTTCAGTCAGCAGAATCGCTTTGTTTGGAAACTGCAGTATGACGAACCTCACAGGGGCCATCCCTACTCGCTTGAAGTTTCTTTGGACATAAATGGCAGCATGCTTCATCTGGATTCAGGGAACGGATTGATACAGGATATATTCAACTGCCCACATTTTCAAATCGATGTCGATCTGACCAGCACGGGATTTGACCCGCTTCAATACAACCAGATTGCTGTCACCATTAATGGAGATGTTTACAAAATTTTTATCAATGGAATCGAAATTGCCTCGGCGACAGGAGCGCCGTTCGAGGTCCATGATTCTATCCAGCATTTTTGGGTAGGCGGAGCCGATTGGTCTGAGTACTGGCTTGGCGGAAAAATCGATGAGATCCTAGTCTTCAACATGGCCTACGGACCTCAGGAAGTCAATGATATTTATTCTATGGGTGTCTTACCGACAATTTCGGGAACTGTTCATCTGAGTGATGGGTCCCCACTTCCCTGGGTCAGGATGAACGGACTGGCAGGGAACCCCCAAGTCCAGGAAGACGGCACATACATCGGAGTTGTTTCTCCGAATTGGTCAGGAACCGTGACACCGGATATGGGGGGCTATTTCTTCAATCCACCCAGCCGCACGTATGAAAATGTGACATCGAATAGGACGGGCGAGGATTATACTGCTTATGAACAAGGGTCGCTGTGGATTGAAACCGACTGGCTTCCTGATGGAACCAAGAATCAATCCTACAGCACAACTCTCATGGCTTCAGATGGAGTTCCAGATTACACTTGGAGCGTTGTTTCGGGCTCGCTTCCCACCGGACTCACACTAAATTCAAATGGTGAAATTAGCGGTACTCCCACCGAAGCAGGAGACTTTTCTTTTATGGTCCGTGTTCTTGATTCTCATACTCCACCTTGGGCAGCTGAACAGTACATCACACTCTTCATCTCTGCCGCCCACCAGGGCTTTTGGTCCACAACCTATCCATTCGGCGGAAACATGCATTCAACAGGCCTCGCTCTCGATTATTCAGACCCGGATGTGATTTTTGCCTCGGCGGGAAACCGGGGGATTTATCACAGTATAGATGCCGCAGCAAGCTGGAACAACATCATCGAGGATCCGAGCTGGCCTTATGGGGAAACAGATTACCAGTATTTTTTGATACACCAAGGTTCGGGGAACTATTATACATGTACCGGATTTAGAATATACAGGAGTACAAATAGTGGTGAAACTTGGGAGCAGATTTATGAAACAGAGGATTGGGATATCAGCACTATAACCATCGATCCCACCTCTGCCCCTGCCAGCATCATTTATGTCGGCACATGGGAAGGAGAAATGTTTAAGACCACTGACGGCGGTGCCAATTGGTCGCCCATCGGGTCAGGACTCCCCACTGAAGAGATAACAATCATTACAGTCGATCCGAATACGCCTGCAACACTTTATGCTGGGACAAACAGATTCGGCATATACAAAAGCACCGATGGTGGTGCGAGCTGGCTCCCCACAAACGGCACAACCGATTTCAGTTGGATAGAAGACATCGAGATCGGTCCCGCGGGAAATATTTATGTTATGGCCTGGACACATGAACATGGAGGCGGAGTATTCAAAAGCACTGATGCCGGGGCGACCTGGGCAAGAATGAATAATGCCTATCCTGGCTGGAATCCAGGTAACAGCATTGCCATCGATCCGACCGATCCCGATGTCATTTATTCCGCCTCATATGGATCCGTCTTCAAATCGATCGATGCAGGGAACAGTTGGTTTGAATACACCGTTTCTTCTGTGCAAACCGAAGGAATCATCATCAATCCCGCATCTCCTCAGATTCTGTATACGGCGACAGCGGGGGAAGGAGTCTGGAAGAGCAATGATGGCGGTCAGACTTGGGCCAAATCAAGCAACGGTATTCGTGCCCTTGGCTTTCCACATGATGATCCTCATTCTCTCGAAATTGATGAAACCAATCCCAATTACATATATTCTGGCTCTATCAATGGGGGATACAGAAGCACAAATGGAGGATCGAGCTGGGAAAAGATGGATCATCCATCTGGCAGCATTCTGGCACTGCTTACCCATCCGAGTGCCACAGGAAATGTGTACTCTTATCATAATTCACTCGACATCAGCACGACCAATGGGAGCAGCGGTTCTTGGATAACCGCACCGGGGTTCATGTGGAATTTTTCCCGCGGTGATATCGGGATCGCTGCCGATGATCCGAACATCATTTATGTAGGTACTTGGGGCTCTGATACTGACCCAACCGGAGTTTATAAAACCACAAATGGTGGCACGACTTTTACACTGATGAATACCGGACTTGATCCTTCAAACACTGAAGTCCAGACAATAGCTGTACATCCTGGAGTTGAACAAGGAGACCATGACATCGTTTTAATCGGACTTCGCAGGGAATGGCCTTTTGAGCCGGGTAAAGACTACGGCCTCTACAAAACGACAGATGGTGGGAACAATTGGTACAAGATCACCGACGGAATTCCCGGTGACCTTTTTGCCCGACAGATTGTCTTCGATCCCGTGGATCACAATATCATGTATATGGTGGGAGAAACCGATTATGAGTGCGGTGTTTACAAGAGCACGGACGGAGGGGAGCACTGGTGGCATATTTCTTGGCATTGCGGTAATACAATCGCCGTCAATCCCAATAATCCGGCTCACCTCTACATGGGATCATGGGAAGGTTTTTATGTCTCCTTGGATGGAGGCAATTCATGGATGCAGTTCAATGATGGACTGCCGCCCAATCCCCATAATAACAGGACGGTCCATTCAATCGCCCTGGATCCCAATGATCCCCTTCATGTCTTTATCGGGACAGCTGCAGGTGTGTATGAGGCGACGTTTGCGTTTGATTTTATGATCACCACCGAAAATCTGCCTACGGGCATTGTTGCTGAATCATACAGCACGTATATTGAAGTTGCGGGAGGAACACCTCCAATCACCTGGGAAATGGTATCCGGAGAGCTTCCCGAAGGGTTGACCTTCAACGAGACAATGGGTGAAATCAGCGGAACGCCATTGGAAACGGGTTATTGGGAAATCACCATCAAAGCGACTGATGGTGGTGGAAATAGTTACACCAAGCGGTATGATTTGAACATCAGCAATAAGTATTTCCTCACCGTCGGTACCAATCCGCAAGCAGGCGGTTCTGTGGATGTAGATCCGGACGAGCCCTGGTATATCGAGGGAAGCATGGTCGATGTTTCAGTAACAATCAATCCAGGATATGTCTTTACAGGATGGAGTGGCGATGCAACCGGCAGAGCCACCGTTGTCCACGTCGAAATGACGAGAGATAAAACACTCACGGCTAACTTTGCCACTCCAGGAAGTCTTCCCGATTATGCTATTAGTTCTTTCAACGCTCCAGGATCAGCGAGTGCTGGAGATGTAATCGGTGGTTCAGTCAGCGCTGAAGTCCGGAACCAAGGGGCCGCTGATCCATACACGGGTGATATCTCTGTGGGGATCTATCTCTCCTCCGATCCTGTGATCACGACGAGTGACATCCTCCTCTGGAAGGGCCGGTCGTCGATTGCGGCATTGAGTGGAGGAACAACGAATGTTCCCATCGCTCCAGACCTCCAGATTCCTACCACTGTTTCATCCGGTTCATACTATATCGGTGTTCTTGTGGATGAGTTCGACGTGATAGCTGAGCAAAACGAGGACAACAACCATGCTTCTCAAGCAATTACAATAACCAGCACAGCCTATGATCATCTCGAATTTTTAGGCATGTGGCGTGGAGGAGAATCCAATGCTGTCGCTTGCGATGAAGCTAGGAATCTTGCACTTATCGGCCACGGTGCGCTATTGCAGGTCCTCGATGTCTCCGATCCTTCTCATCCTATAAAAATTGGTGAAGTGGCCCTTGGCACAAGAGGGATTAGTGATATCAAAATTTTGGGTACTACTGCTTATGTCGCCGGCGATGGATTCAGGATCGTCGATGTTTCCTCACCGACCAGTCCCATTGAGATTGGGCACAACGATAGCCCCTATTTGGCAAGAGGCGTCGTCGTTTCCGGCAACTATGCGTATGTCACGGACCATTTTCATCAAGGCTTGAGGGTCTTTAATATCTCAGATCCGAGCAATCCCAATCAAGTGAGGTTCGCTCCGTTCCCAGGCCGCACGAGAGGTATCGCAATCTCAGGAAATACACTCTACTTAGCAGCTGGTGTCTGGCTTGAGGAAGGAGAAACGGGAATAAGGGTCGTGAACATTACAGACCCGACTAATCCTGTGGAGGGAGTTTTTTATCCGACATCTGCCGGAACAGGGTGGCCTGAGATCTCAGGGGATTATTTGTATCTTCCAACCAGTGGCGGGGGATTGCATGTTCTCAACATATCGGATGCTGCGAATCCTTCACAGGTGGCTATTTATAGCGGCGTACAGAATTCGGGCTGGATCAAAGTTGTCGGCGATTATGCTTATATAAATGATAACAATCGAAACGCAGTTGCAGTGCTGAATATTTCCGATGTGAACAATGTTTATGAGGAAGGCGTTTACCATTTCGAGGATCAGACCTCAATCAACTACATGGATGTGTTGGGCAATCATTGTTACGCAGACGGTTGGTATAACGCGCTTAAAATTCTGGATATGTCAAATCCATCAAATCCCGTTAAACTCGGATCGTACGATTTCGAAGGATTGCTTCGCGAGGTGGATGTTTCGGAAGATTTCGCTTTTATGACCACTTACAATGAACGAGGTGTCAGCAGATTTAAATCGCTCGCTATCTCCTCGCTCCCGGAAGTTACCGAAGTTGGTGTTTTCCACAATTTTAACGACATGTTTCGTGTAAGAATTTCTGGCAATTTTGCCTATGCGGTGACTGACAATCGAGAATTAAAGGTGCTGGATATCTCCGATCCTTCCAATCCGCACGAAGTGGCCGTTTATGATAATTTCGACAACATCTATGACCTCGAAGTGGCCGGTAACTATGCCTATGTGTTGGATTACTTTAGAGGCCTTCAGGTCATAGACGTTTCATCCCCTGCCAATCCCGTTTTTGTCAGCCAATGGTACACCAATCCTCGTTCGTATCGCTTGGCTATTTCAGGAAATTATGCCTACGTGTCTGCTCTATGGGCGGGAGTGCGGATAATCGACATTTCAGACCCCATGAATCCATGGGAAGTTGGTTTTTACCAAACACAAGATCTTCGCGCCTATGAATTGGAAGCCAGCGGAAATTATGTCTATGTGGAAGATGTAGATTACAATGTGAGGATCATCGATGTCTCCGATCCCCAAAATCCTGTCGAAGTCGGCAAATTTGTTACTGAAGTTGCTGATATTTCTGATATCGAGGTTTCAGGTCATGTTGTTTTTGCTGGATCGTATGTCAAGGGCATGATAGTCATCGACGTCTCAGATCCTTATAATCCAGTTCAACTCGATGAGTTCCCAACCTTTTATACTCGAGCCATAGCCATAAAGGAAAATCGAATCTACGAACTCGACAGAGGAGCGGGTTTGATCGTGTACGAATACCGGAGGCAATAAGACAGGCTTTATTGCTTTTTGGCTTGTTGGAGGAGTGTTTCTATTTCATGAAGGATTCTAGTTTTCGGCTGTGTCTGGAGTGTTTCAGTTTTCTTATCGCTTTTTCCTGGATTTGCCTGATTCTCTCACGTGTGACTTTATACTGCTGACCCACCTCTTCTAGAGTGTGTTCCATCCCGTTTCCCAATCCGAACCTCATTTTGAGCACATTCGCTTCTCTCTGGGTATTGGCTTGCAGCGCCTCCTCAATTTTCTCTTTCAAGTTGGTATGCATGATTTCATCGTGGGGCGACAGGGCATCTTTATCCTCGATGAAGTCCCTCAGATGACTTCCCTCTCCTTCTCCGATGGGTGTCTCGAGGGAAAGGGGGACTTGGGCAATTTTTATGATTTTTTGGACTTTGCTGACAGGTAATTCCATCTTTTTGGCGATTTCTTCATTATTCGGCTCTCTGCCTTTTTCCTGAACCAGTCGTTTGGACACTCTGTTCAGCTTGCTTATGACTTCGATCATATGCACCGGGATCCTTATCGTCCTTGCCTGGTCGGCAATGGCCCGTGTTATAGCCTGCCGTATCCACCAATGGGCGTAGGTTGAAAATTTATATCCTCTCTGGTATTCAAATTTATCCACGGCAGTGATCAAACCGATGTTTCCCTCTTGGATCAAGTCAAGAAATTGAAGTCCGTAGTTGCTGTATTTTTTGGCGATGGACACCACGAGCCTCAAATTAGCACTGACAAGCCCTTTTTTTGCTTGATCACGGATCTGTTTTCCTCGGATAATGGATTGTATCGTTTTCTTTATTTCCCGGGAATTGAGAGCCACTTCTCTTTTATATTCTCTTAAAAGTTTTTCGATTTTTTTGATTCGTCGTCCTTTTTCCTCTTTCCCTTTTTTACTCTTAACTTTTGTCAGAGAAACCTTCAGATCTTCTTTTTTTGTATCCAACTCGTGGATGATTTCCAGTTTTTCGAGGAGATTTTCCCTGAGTTCCTCAATGTAAGAGTCGCGGATTGTGAGGTCTGTGAAGAGGCGATTCATTTGGATGATAAGTCTTCCCCGCGAAGGAGCATATTTCTTGGATGGCGGGATTTTTTTGAGTTGAATATAAAAATCACCTATATCTTTGAGTATAGACAGGAGATTATTCTTCTTTTTGACAAACGCTGTTCTTGTGAATTCGTCATTCAAGGAATCGAAAACGATATAGATGATTTCATCCTCTTCATGAAGTTTTTCTTCCAGATACTGGAGTGCATTGTGGAATGACCGTGTGTTGAGAAGGGCCTTGGTTATGATCCACTCGCCCCTTTCGATTTGTTTTGCCAGGGTTATTTCTTCTTTTCTTTTTAGAAGAGGGATGTTGCTCATCTCTCTCATGTAGATTCTGACCGGATCGAGGATTCTTTCAGAATCCCCGATCAGACCATAAGACACTCTTTTTTGGTTCATATATTTCTTCTTTTTCTTTTTTCTCTTTTTCTTTTTTCTTTTTTCCTTTCTCTTTTTTTTCTTTCTTTTCTCTCGTATTTTTTCATGCAGTTTTCCTTTCGCCATTTAATGCAGAGTTCTTCCAGTAAAAATACACGTTAACATACAATTGAGGGATAATTTTGATAGTCGAAGAGCCGTTTATCAGAAACGTCTCCTTCCCCCTGGTCCATTTCGGTTAAAACCACCTTGTCCTCGATCTTGACGAGGACGGGCCTCGTTGACTTTTAATGAGCGTCCTTTCAAATCTGTGCCGTCAAGCCCGTTGATAGCCGATTGGGCTTCGGGACTGTTGGGCATCTCAACAAAGCCAAATCCCCTTGAATAACTGGTGAACTTGTCTGTGATGATCTTGGCGGTTGTGACCTGCCCAAAGGCTTCAAAAGCCTGTCGCAAATCGTCTTCCGTAGCTTCCCGCGGCAAATTGCCGACATAAATATTCATTCTGACATCCTTTTAATATGGAGTTTTATAAGGGGGGGATATAATTTTGCCAGTTGAAATTTTCCCCGGGTCCCTTATGACCCCTCCTTTTACTTTTCTTGGACAGGTCTTTTTCAAATTTCAACATAGAGCATAATATCACAGGAAATATTCAAGGTCAATCAAGGGATTAAGCCCTATTTCTGCATCAGAAACAGATGGTCTCTCAATCGTGTATTCAACTTCACCTTTTTATAGATAATCCGCATGTATTCCTTTCCGCGCAGATAACTGATCATTTTGTGAGCCATGATATAGCCCTTTACGCTTTTGTAATCTGACAGGTACGTCTCTGTTTCCACTTCAACCATCATTTCATCAAGCATTTTGCTTTTGATCTTGAAAGTCAGATAAGTTTCGGGATCGATATAAAGGATTGATTTGTCCCCATCAGAATAGACCTGATCAAGAACGAGATAATATTTACCATCGATTTTTTTTCTTCCTTTATAAACTAGAGAAATGCCGTATTTTTTGGGATTGAGTATCCACCCCAAAGCAAGGGAACCCCTTTTTATATCGATCGCATCTTCCCCTGGTATTTTTATTGCCTTTCCTGTCTGAGGATTGAGTTCCCATGCTGTTTTTCCATCAAAGCCTTGGATTTGGATCGTGTCCATGCCTTTCATTTCTATGCGTCTTTTGTCCGGCTCTTTTTTGTATTGGGTGAAAGAAATTCTGAGCCCTTGCTGTGGCACTTCGATCGTGCCCGTGATTTTCATGTCCTTTATGTTTTCTATTGCAGCCTTCCCTCCATGAGCCTGAATCATTTCTTTCAAAATTTCATCCATAGTCTGGCTGTTCAACGGAATTTGGATGGATCCGAAAAGAAATACGCTTAAAAAACATATAAAAACAAATTTTTTCATTGGAAAAAAGGATATCAATGAATGGGTGGATAGTCAACAATAGGATGGTGGGGTAATTATTGGGAATATTCCCGCTTTAAGGATCAGCTCGTCCGGAGGGGAAAAAATGCCGATTTTTAATGGGATGAATATGAAATATTGGATTTATTGAAAAAGAATGATGTTATCGGTATTTTTTATGAATAATTCAGGTTTAGTGTCTGTCTGATTTATCTTCCAATTGAGTGTGCAATTCTTTGATCTTGGTGCATATCTCCATTCCCATTTCATAAAATGGCAAACACTGCCTTTTCACGGCTTCATTGGAAGGATCTGCCTCGATCTGCCTATCCACGACTTGCATGATCTGCAAGAGGCTTCTTGTGGAGACTTTTATTTCATCGATATCTATATCCAATTGATGGGCGACTGGTTCCCAAATATCCAGTTCTCTCGAGAAATCCTTTAATCTTTCGATCATCCAGAAAAACTCATCTTTCCCGACGTTATTTATTTTCATCGAATTCTTCAAAAAAAAATTGGGGGTACCTTGGCGCGCCCCACGGAAATATTTTATCAGAGGGGGGGAGGAGGAATCAATCCTCTTTAGGGGTGATTTTTAGGGGTGATAAGTTAGAACAATTAGAGGAACATCATTGACATTTTTTATTGTCCTTATTAATCTTTGCGTGCATTTTGTGATGAGAGAGGAGGAAAAATGAACCGTAAAAGATCACTTGTTCTGATCGGATTTTTATTGTGTGCGGGTTTGGTTTTATCCGGAGCGGCCGTGGCTGAGGATCAGGGGAAACCTATTTCGACCAATAAAGACAAACTATTGACCCTTGCTGTCCAGGGGCAGATAGCCCCGGCTGAGCCAGGACGGTCCTATGCCACAACTTGGGATGGAAAGTCCAAGATGGCGATCGGGATCGGCGGAATCAATTATAACCTGAAAATCGGCGACAAGGTTTTCGGTTGGGCCGCCGGAGACAGGGCAACCATGGGTGTGGCGGCCGTTGGAAAGGGCGAGGACCGTTTCAGGAGCGCTTGGCTCAACTTAGCCTCCATCGGTAATGAAGTGAAAGTTTTGAGTGGAGATGCCAAAGGAAAAAAAGGTGTCGTAATCGGGAAATTTGAAAGGTATGTGCTTGTCCATTTTGACGATGCAGTCTTGGAAAAACTTGCCATAGACAACACCATCCAGGCAAAGGCTTGTGGTGTCGGCCTCAAAATTGAGGATTTCACCGATGTGTTCATTCATGGTCTTGACCCAAAGACATTGGAAAAGATGGGCATTCGGGATGAGGATGGCAAACTTGTCGTACCGGTGGTAAAAGAAATACCGGCCGAAATTGTCGGACGGGGCGCAGGAGGATCAAGCCTGTCTGGAAACTGGCATATACAGACCTGTTATCCACCCGATATCAAGGAATATCGACTGGATGAGCTGTGTTTTGGGGATCTCGTGCTTTTAAAGGATATCCAGACAGATTACGGGAAAGGTTATTTCAGAGGAGGGGCTACTGTTGGCGTTGTTTGTTCAGGTCCGAGTGATTTCTCCGGGTTGGGCATTGGTGTGACACCTATCTTATCCACTAGATCAGGGCAAATTGTAGCGCGGATAGATCCTGCGGCAAACATCGGAAAGTATCTCGGCATAAAGGTGAGAAAATCAATCCCCAAGCCAGAAGAGAGCCTATTGCCAACGAACAGAGATGCGCTGATCACGACAGCTGTCCAAGGTGTGATTCAGCCTCCTGGAAGTTGGGGATACTCCACCACTTACGATGGCAAATCGAGGCTGGACCTTGGGATGGCCTCGATCAATTACACGGTTTCCCTCGGAGACACGGCTTACGGCTGGGCGAATGCCGACCATGTCGAACCTGATGTCACATTCCAAGGCAGGGACAAGTCAAGTCCTAGCGAGTGTGCTCTCGCTATTTTGGCCTGCATCGGAAACGAGGCGATCGTTTTAGAAGGTGAGGCCAAAGGGGCAAAAGGATTTTACATAGGAAGACATGCAGGATCGGACGATCTTGCTTGGTTTCCCAAAGATGTGCTCGAAAAACTTGCCTTGAATGACAAAATTAATGTCAAAGCCAAAGGGGTAGGACTCAAGATCAAAGGCTTCGAAGATGTGAGAGTGAATAAACTTTCCCCGCAACTTTTGGAGAATATGGGAATAACGATTGAAGACGGTCAGCTTGTGGTGCCCGTTGTTTTGGAGGTTCCCGGACATATCATGGGATCTGGAATCGGCTGGACCTTCATCGAGGCCCTCGATTATGATATTCAGACGACTGATCCTAAAATTGTTGAGGAATTTGCCCTGAAAAAGCTGCGGCTGGGAGACTTGGTGGCCATAAGGGACCATTATGATTTCTACGGAAACGGAAGATACGAGGGGGCAGTGACCATCGGTGTCTGCATACATGGGTGGAGCGATATCGCAGGACACGGGCCAGGCTTGAATCCGATTTTGAGTGCTCTGCCGGGGAAAATAAAAATAAAGATCGATCCACACGCGAACACGGCCTACTATCTCGGAATCAAACCTAAACCCCGCGATTAAAAATGGGACTAAAAAGGGGATGGTTCTATTTTTGTAGAAGTATTTCCATATATTAGAAGGAGGACTGATATGTGCATTTGGCGTGGAAATCATGTTTTTCGAATATTGACGATTACAATAGCCATTATACTGATGAATTTCAGCGGCTTACAGGGAGAAAGTTTACAAGATGAAATCTTTCGGACTTTTCGCTGGAGAAACATCGGCCCTGCCAACATGATGGGACGGATTTCAGCCCTTGATGCTTTGGATAAAGACTACCGTGTTGTCCTTGTGGGGAGTGCCTCAGGAGGTGTGTTTAAGTCCACGAATGCCGGTGTGACCTGGCAGCCCATTTTTGACGAATACGGCAGCGGATCCATCGGAGATGTGGCTTTTTTCCAGGGAAATCCAGATATTATCTGGGTAGGAACCGGAGAAGCGCACAATCGGAACAGCTCTGGCTGGGGTGATGGGATCTACAAATCCACGGATGGCGGGAAAACTTTTCAGAACATGGGATTGAAGGAAACCCATCAGATTGCCCGTATTGCCACCCACCCTTCGGATCCGGACATCGTGTATATTGCGGCTGTCGGCCATCTCTGGGGGTATTCGGGTACCCGCGGTTTGTTCAAAACAACTGACGGGGGAGAGTCCTGGACTAAATTGGCCAACGGTCTTCCGGATAACGAAAAAACCGGGTGCACAGAGATCAAAATGCATTCCACAGATCCGGATATCCTGTTCTGTGCGATGTATCACCGCCTGCGCAAACCATGGCACTTTCACAGTGGAGGGCCGGACGGAGGTTTATTCAAGACAACAGATGGGGGAGAGACCTGGCTCAAGTTGACAAGGGGGCTTCCTACCGGAGATATCGGCCGAGTAGGGATCGATATCTGCACTTCCAAGCCGGATGTAGTGGTTGCCAGTGTGGAAGCCAGCGACAAGCTTCCTGCGGACTTGAGCGTTCCTGGCCCGGGTGTTTACCGTTCCGATGATGGGGGGGAGACCTGGCGCTATCTCCTCCGGCATACCAGCCGGCCGATGTACCATGGCCGGATCGCTGTCAATCCCCTGGATGACAACCTGATTTATGTGATTGCCCGTGATTACCGGTTTTCGGAAGACGGAGGCAAGACCTTCAGAGGGAAACCCTGGGGAGGTGCTGGGGGTGATGACCATGACTTGTGGATTTCTCCGAGAGATAAGAATGTTTTTTTCGTCGCTTCCGACCAGGGAGCTCATCTGACTTTGGACCATGGGAAATCTTTCATCTCCTTCAACAACATGGCTATCGCTCAGTATTACGCCATCGGGGTGGATATGCGCGATCCCTACTGGGTGTACGGCGGGATGCAGGATATCGGTGGATTTGGAGGTCCGAGCAACAGCCGCGACAACCAGGGAATCCTGAATGACCACAATATCGAGGTCAACGGGGGTGACGGCTTCCACATGCAGGTCGATCCAACTGACTGGCGAACGGTTTATACTGTCTGCCATGTCGGCGGGTTGGGCCGGATCAATATGGAAACTCAAGAATATAAACTCATATCACCTCGGCCAGAAACCATAGCGAATTTTGACAATTATTATGACCCGAATTTTCCGGAGACACCGGTTAGATACTCCATTTTTCCGGGTGAGCACTGGCTCTGGCGTCAATCCAGCCGCAGCAGTTATTCCAGTCTCCTGCCACCTCAGTTCCGGTATAACTGGAGCAGTCCTGTGATCGTATCCTCTCACAATCCTCGTACCATTTATTTTGGCGGCAATTTTTTGTTCAAATCTGTGAACAGGGGTGACACCTGGAAGATAATCAGCCCGGATTTGACGACCAATGATCCGGAAAAGCGGAATCCCTCGGATTCCGGCGGTCTTACCCATGAGGTCACCGGGGCGGAAAATCACTGCACGATCATAACGATTGCCGAGTCTCCGATCGATCCGTCCATTTTATGGGTGGGTACGGATGACGGAAATGTTCAGGTCACCCGGGATAGCGGGGCCAATTGGAAAAATGTCCGGTCGAACATCGAGGGTGTTTCCCAAGGCATATGGGTAAGCCGGGTCGAAGCGTCGCATTTCCGTGAAGGGGCGGCCTATGTCACTTTTGATGGGCACCGCAGCGACGATTTTACTCCGTACGTGTTCAAGACCACGGATTTTGGCGCCACTTGGACAAACATTGCCGGGAATCTTCCCGACGGACACAGCCTGTATGTGATCAGGGAGGATTTCAAAAACGAGAGCCTTTTGTTTGTGGGTTCAGAGTTCGCATGTTTTGCCACGATAGACGGCGGGAAGATTTGGAGCCGCGTCATGAATGACATGCCCACTGTGGCATTCCATGACCTGGTCATCCATCCTCGGGATTTTGACTTGGTCGCTGGGACACACGGCCGAAGCATCTGGATTGTGGATGATCTAACTCCCCTCCAGCAAATCACACCGGAAGTCCTGTCCAAGGATGTCCATCTCTTTGAGAATAGGACAGCCACCCGCTGGCAGTCTGTTTCTCTGGGGCGACAGCAGTCATTTTTTAAATTCAGGGGCGAGAATCCCCGATCTGGTGCTTTTATCCATTTTTACCTGAAGTCTGCCCCTGAAGGAAAGGTCACGATGGAAGTCCAGGATCTTGCATGGAAGCGGCGAGCTTCCATAAGGGTGTCTCCCAAACCAGGGCTTAACAAGGTGCGTTGGGACATGCGTTTTCCACCGATAGAATCCGAAATCGCGGGCTTTAAGGCCCGCCTGGAAAAGGTCTCAGATGAGTTGTCTTCTCTGGTAAAAACGGAGGCTGAACGAAAAACATTGTCTGAGTTGCGAGGAAGACTGAACAAAGCAGAGACGGACAGGAATCTTATGCGGATACACCGCCAAATGATCAGCGAATTCGCTTTTTATTCGGAAGGGAGAGATCTTTTTGGCCCGGCTTTGGCGTCGATAGATGCCCCGGCCGGTAACTACCAGGTTATCCTTACGGTCGACGGACGCCCTTATTCAGGTACCGTCACCATTCGCAAGGATCCATTGTTAAAATAGAACCGTCCCCATTTTTTACTAGAAAAAAAATAGGAAGGAGTCAAGCCGATGAGAAGAACTGTTTTTTACACAGGTGCCACGGGCGGCGGCGTGTGGAAGACGGTTGATTATGGACGGAACTGGATCAATGTGTCTGATGGTTATTTTAAAACGGGATCGATCGGAGCCATTCAGGTTGCCGATTCCGATCCGAACATCATTTATGTCGGGACAGGTCCGGACGGCATTCGCAGCAACGTGATCACAGGCCGGGGGGTGTACAAATCCGAGGATGCCGGTTCATCTCCTTTGATGATGGGGCCCATTGGCAATCCTTCCAGCTCAACCTCCCGGTAACTCCGGTGACAGACATCAAGGTCCATCAAAAGGACCTTGTGCTCTCCACGATGGGACGCTCCTTCTGGATCCTGGACAACGTCACCCCGCTCCATCAACTTGGAGAGAGTGTAGTGAAGGCTTCATACCATCTGTATCCACCTCGCGATGCCTATCGTATGCATTTCCGATCCCGTTCATTCCGAGGTTCGGCGAGAGTGCCTGAGTATCTGCAGCCAGGAGTCATGATCGATTATTATTTTTCCGAAAAACCGGATGATGTCGTTATGCTGGAAATCCGGGATGGCAACGGCGATCTGGTACGTTCATTTGAGAGCAAGAGGAAGGAAATTCAGCTGAAACGGGTCGGTGGACCGCTAATTCCGACTAGTCCAGGAATGCATCGGTTTTTCTGGGATATGGGACATGCCGGATCTTGGACTCACACAGAAAGATTCCGAGTGCTGGTCGATCCTCGGGTGTTGGAAGATGGGGTCGTGCAGACAGATTTAGTTGCCTAAGAATCTCTCAGTCTCCAAGCGAGGGACATGCTGAGCATGGCCAATAGGGTTGTTGAACGCATCCGTAAGGCAAAAGAATCCGCGGAAGTCAGCCGAAAATATAAGGAAAGGCTATCTGCAATTTACTTAAAGCTCGTTACGGCAACAGGCCCTTATCCCCAACCTAAACTCGTCGATCAAATTTCATATCTCTTTTCGATGCTCAACCGCGCAGACCAGAAACCTGGCCGAGATGCGTATGTGCGGTTCGATGAATTAAATCAGGAACTCTCCGCTTATGTTTCGGAGGTTAAAAAAATTCTGGGGGATAAGTAGAGGCCGTTCTTTTAGAAATTAAGAACGTACATGGCCCGTACGGCATTTTTGCTTCTTGTTAAGCGTTGATCTTCTAAGCGTCCATTCCGAAGGTAGTAATCATATCCAAGGGATATCTGAGATCTTTCTGACATGTCATAGTTGAGATCGAGAGATATGACAGACATGAATTCGTTTGCATCCACAAGCGTCGCGTGCACCCAATACTGGGAAAAACCAGTGTATAAGCTGCCGAGACCTTTCTTTCCCAGCTCAAACTTGACCTTTCCCAAAATGCCCGGTCCGAAGTGATAGGGTTCGTTGCCTTCTTTTTCGAAGTTAGGCTCTGAGTATGCAATAGTTGCGCTGGAACTTCCGAATACAAAGGATAAAATTCCTGATGTGTTAAGAAATAAATCCGATTCAGAAGAAGAAGAGGTGGCAAAACCGGGCCCAAATCCGACAGCAGACATTTGTTCCGCGAGGTGGGAATTGATGTAATCGAACAACCCAAACAAGCCGGCGCAGCCATTTCTGAATTTTTTCCCGAAAAGAATTCCGTATGTGGACACTTCCGGATCACGAAAACCCTGTTCGCTAATTCCTATTCGGGCATCGAAAGAGAACCAATCATACGGGCGTATTTTAGAACTGTCATTTTGGAATACATCCTTGTACTGGAAGCGTGTCGCGATGAGCATGATAAATTGGTCGTCGGATGAATGATAAGCTCCCAACGGCAATTTAAAGTCATAATAGTGATCTTTGCTGAATCTTCCAGAATCCAGGTTTTCACCTGAGGATCCTGTTATACTTACGATCGGGTTGACAAAAAATTTAAAGGCTTTCCCGAGGGTTCTTCCGAATCCTGTCGCATTCTCGTAGGAAACGAGATTTGCCATCCTGTATAATGCTTCGCCCAGATGAATGCCTCCGAATGTGGAAAAGTAATGATCGTTTTTTCCTGGATATTCTGATTCCCATAGAAATTCCCACGTGAGGCTCCCAAGAAATGTGTATAAGGAGGACTCGAGGAAACTCATTCCTTGGGACCTGGATATGGAGTGATACATGGCTCCATGATAAGCGTGCCCAAAATGGTTGGTTCCGAAATCGTCGTAATCCCAGGTTAAACCGGTTTTGATATTATCCGAGACGGATTGGAATGAAATGTTTGTCCAGCTTCCCTTCAGGACATATCTATCGAATGCCCATATGAGCAGATTGAACTTGGTGATATTCCATAGAGGTTTGAAATATTTTTTGTTGTTTTCCGGTGGCACTATTGTGTTTTGATCTAAACCGATAAAAAAAGAATTTGGGTTTTTATTTACCAAAGAGAACTGGGCTATGATCTCTTTTATCGGAACGGGAAACTTGGTGTTGGCTAAAGTGTTATGATCGTCCTGATCAGTGCCTGCGAGCATACTTGACGAATTGAAGATGTAAAAAACAACCAGAATTAAAATTAGATTTCTTTTCATACTTCTACCATCGTATATTCTACAACTTAAATAATGAAAAAAAAAGGGGGGGGCAAAAAAGGGGGACGTCCCATAAGGTGCCACCCTATAACTTTTGCGAGGGCTGATGAAGATGAATAGGACCCAGGATTTCATTGACCGAAGATTATTGCTGTGGTATATGCAAGGATCAGGTATTTGGAAGGAGGTAAAAGTGATTAAGCGGATTCACCTTTTATGTTTTATTGGGATTATGTTGATCAGTTGCATGGCCATAGCCCAGATGACGCCGTGGCGGATCTGGACGCTGCTCCCCCAGGACCAGATGGATGAAATCATCGGGGAAGCCTCGGGAGAGACAGCCTGGAACACGATTCTCGAAACCGGAGG
>Ga0209979_1001148_pt1 | contig 30476 bp, 24 predicted proteins | sample AnhtaG_FD_183114 | JGI IMG/M metagenome (GOLD analysis project Ga0209979, IMG submission 183114) | Deep subsurface microbial communities from Anholt, Denmark to uncover new lineages of life (NeLLi) - Anholt_01485 metaG (SPAdes) (version 2) | ecosystem: Environmental > Aquatic > Marine > Oceanic... | reverse complement strand
CCCCCCCCGCCTCAGAGCCTACGGCTACCCCCGCCTCGGAGCCCACGCCCACGTCGCAGCCAGAGCCTTCGCCTACGCCCACCGCCGCCTCAGAGCCTACAGCCACCCCCGCCTCAGAGCCTACCGCTACCCCCACCTCGGAGCCCACAGCCACGCCGACACCACAGCTCGAACCTACGCAGACCCCGGAAGCCTAGCCGAACCCTCTCCTCCTCTCCGTGCCACCAATCCCTTGGCGCTCGCCTCGCCCTTCCCCTACCATCGCTCATGATGAGCGCTCGCCACAGGCCCGGCACGCCCTGCACACAGCCCCGCCTCGCCGCACGCACAGCGGGCGGAACAATCAAATAATTGCCCCTCCCGCAGATTCGCCGGGAGCCCTAAACCCCACTCTTTTCCAAGACAATCAAAAAGGCCCCGGCGCCGCCGGGGCCCTCCGCCTTCCAGCCCCTGTCTTCTACCGCCCTGAAGCCTGGCCCCGCGCCCCCTCGTGCGCCTCGATGGCTTCGGCCGTGGCAAGGAGCCGCTGCGCCCGCATGGCCACCGGCCTGTCCACCATCCGCCCCTCGAGCTGGACCGCCCCCAGGCCCTGCGCCCGCGCCTCCTCGAAGGCCTCCACCACCCGCCGGGCGTAGGCCACCTCCTCCTCCGTCGGGCGGAAGATGCGGTTGACCGGCTCGATCTGGCCGGGGTGGATGAGGTACTTGCCCTTGAAGCCCAGCGACTTCACCCGCTCCGTCTCGGCGACCAGCCCCTCCTCGTCCCGGAAGTCGTCGAAGGGCGTGTCCAGCGCCAGCATGTCGGCCGCCGCCGCGCACGTAGCGATCACCTGGCGGGCATAGGTCAGCTCCTGCCCCTCGCGAGTGCGCTGCACCCCCAGGTTCGCGGTGTAGTCGTCCGCGCCCAGGGTGATGCCGGCCAGCCGGGTGGACGCCCCGCAGATCTCCTCGCAGCGCAGCAGGCCTCCCGCCGATTCGATGGTCGGGATGAGCACGACGGTCCCCGGCGAGGTGTCGTGCGCCATCTCCTGCTCCCGAAGCATCACGTCGATGTCGCGGATGTCCTGGGCGGACTCGGCCTTGGCGAGAGTCACGCCGGACAGCTCGGGGCACATCACCCCTGCCAGGTCGTCCCGGGTCAGCCCGCTGGACACGCCGTTGACCCGTACGTGGACCGTCTGGCCGGCGTCGGCCAGCCTGGGGACGCTGCGGCGAACCAGTTCCCGCGCCGCCGCCTTCTCGGCGGGCGGCACCGAGTCCTCCAGGTCCAGCATCACCACGTCTGCGGCGAAGGCCAGGGCCTTCTCGATCATGTTCTCCCGGATGCCGGGGACGAAGATGAGGGTGCGGTACAGGTCCACGCAGCCCTCCCTAGACCTCGAACTCGCCCGCGATGTCGCGGCCCGCCTCCACCGCCTCCAGGAAGTCCAGGACGGCTCGCTGGAAGGCCTCGGGCTGCCACCCCGGCGTGCCGTGGCCCGAGCGGCGCACCAGCACGAAGCGGGAGTTGGGGATCCGTTCGTGGGCCAGGCGGGAGCAGGGCAGGAAGCGGTCCCACTCGCCCACCAGCACCAGAGTGGGGACCTTGATCTCGCCGAGACGGTCTAGGAGGTCAGGCCGCTCGCGGATGGCCCGGTTCGCCCCCACGTATCCGGCGAAGCTCATGCTGGTGAGCCGTCGCAGGCCCTTCTCCTCGGGCTCGGGGTTGTCCGCGAAGTGAGGGTCGTTCTCCCGGTCGTACTCCTGCCAGCGGCGGTGCAGCTCCTCGGGACCGCCCTCGGTGAAGACCCGCTCCATCAGCACGAAGCCATCCCTGAGGAAGCGCTCGAAGTCGCCGGCCGCTCCGGGGTCGGAGCCGTTGCCCGCGGTGCTATCGCAGAGGAGGAACGAGGTTGCCATCTCCGGATAGTCCGCCACGAACTGGGCCGCGATCATGCCGCCCATGGATACACCCCCTATGTGAGCGCGAGGGATGTTCAGCGCTCTCATAAGGGCGGCCTGGTCGGCGGCGAAGATGGGCACGGAGTACTCGCTGGGATCTTCGGGGGCGCTGGTCCGGCCGTGGCCTCGCACGTCGTACAGGACCAACTGGTGGCGGGAGGCCAGCGGCTCCGCGAACTCCAACCAGTCTTCGGTAAAGCCAGTGAAGCCGTGAGCCATCACCAGGGGCGTGCCCTGACCGAGCACGCGATAGCTGATGTCAATGCCGTTAACGTGAGCCTTAGGCATTGCAGCACCTCCCGAGGCGTGCTATGTGCTGAGCAGACCCGCTAGCTCCTCGGCGTTGCCGGTGGGCCCTACCACGGCCAGAGCGAAGTTATCGGGGCGGAAGATGCGGGCCGCCACCCGCTGGATATCCTCTGCCTGGACGGCCTCCAGCTTCGCCACGACCTCCTCGATGGGCTCGATCTCACCCATGGTCAGGAGGCTCTCGCCGGCCCGCTGAGCCAGCGCCATAGACGTCTCCAGGCTCAGGCGGAAGCTGCCCACGGTGTAGTCGCGGGCCTTGGTCATCTCCTCCGGACCTACAAGCTCCTCCACCAGCTTGAACAGCTCGTCACGGATGACCTTGATGGCCTCGCTGAGGCTCTGGGGGCTGACCCCGGCAGCCACCGAGAGGACTCCGGTGTCATTGAAGCGGGTGACTGCCGAGCCCACGGAGTAGGCCAAGCCGCGCCGCTCCCTCACCTCCTTGAACAGGCGCGAGCTCATCCCACGGCCCAGCACGCTGTTCAACACCATGAGAACGTAGCGGTCCGGGTCCTTGCGGGCCAGCGCCCGCAGGGCTATCCCCAGGTTGCACTGGGCGATGTCCCGCCGCTCCAAGATGACATGCTCCTCGGGGAGGGCGTGCTGGGCAGGCTCGAACTGGGGAGGCGTGCACTCCTCCAGCCTCCCGAAGAGCCTGCCGGCTGCCTTCATTACCTTTGAGTGGGTGGTCTTCCCGGCAACGCTCAGTACCATGTTAGAGGGCACGTACCAGGTTCGAACGTGATCCAGGAAGTGGTTCCGCTTCAGCTCTGCTACCGTTTCCACCGTGCCGATCACGGGCCAGCCGACGGGCTGGTCGCCGAGGCACGCCCGCGAGAGCAGCTCGCCAGCCCAGGCGGCGGGCTGATCATGGGTGCGGCGGATCTCCTGCTGCACCACCGAGCGCTCCCGCTCGATCTCCTCCGCGTCCAGCAGGGAGTGCTGGATCATGTCCGACAGGACCTCCATGGCCAGCTTCAGTCGATCGTAGGGGACCTGGTTCAAGTAGCAGCTGAGTTCTTTGCCGGTGAAGGCGTTGAGCATCCCCCCGGCCCCTTCGATGGCCTCAGCGATAGCGATGGCGTTGGGACGCTTCTCCGTCCCCTTGAACAGCATGTGCTCCAGGTAGTGGGAGAGGCCGTTGGTGCGCTGGTCCTCGCCCCGCGAGCCCACGCCTACGAAGACATTGACACTCACCGACTGAGCCGTGGGCACCGGCGTGGTCACCACCCGCAGCCCGTTATCCAGCGCGTCGATCTGCCACGAGATGGCCATCGGTCTTCTTCCTAGCGCCCGGGGCAAACAAGAGGCCCGCCTGCGGCGGCCGGGATTCCGAGGGATCGCCGCCAGTATAGGGGCCGCCCGAATAGGGGGTCAAGGAAGTGCACTCGTTCGGCACACTGGTGTCACTATTGCGCGCCCGCACGGACGGAGCTCCAGCGGGGGCGGGTCCGTAGTGGAGGGAGAGTCGGCGGTGCCGGTGGGGGTGCCTGGTCGGGGGGCGCTGGTGGGGGGCGCTGGCGGATGGCGTTTTGATTGACCGTTTGTTTGTGAAAAAAGATCTGCTTGCAGGTTCAGAAAGGGGGCGATCTGGTTGATTGACATCGATGGTGGCGGCTCGTGGGCTGTACATGAGGGGCGGGTATGAGGTTGCTAAGGTGCGTGGTGCGCTCGGCAGGGGGATGGTAGCAGGAGAGGGCGGAAGGTCCTAGGGGGAGATGACACGGGGGCCTTGGAGCCCTGGAACCTTGGAACCAGGGAACCGGGGAACCAGAAGGCGGGAAGATGGAGGCGCGAGGCGAGAGCGAGGGTGCGTGCGGGTGGCGGATATGGAGCAGGGAGAGGGCGCCAGTAGGGGCGGTCGGCCGACCGCCCCTACGGATGGCGTGCAGGCCGCTCCAGGCCGAAGCTGACGCGAAACGGCCGCGAAGCACAGGATACGCCTATCTGGTATCGGAGCGAAGGTCTTGACACGGGTGGTACAATGGTCATGCCCCACGCATGCTCCGTAGGGCGGGGACCGGAGTCATGCACTCTCATCACTTCGCAGCCAATCAGCACACGGCGGGCTCGCGCTAGCCGAAGGGCCGGGCCCAGGGAGGGCCCATAGTCCGGCCTGCAAGGGAAAGGAGCACGACAATGAAGAGGCATCTTTCCAGACGGATTCTTCTGGCCGTGGGCCTGGCGCTGCTGGCGCTGCTCGCCTTCGCTCGGACGGCCTCGCCTGGCGAGGCTCGTTTCCTCTCGGACGACCCCACTCTCCTCTCCCACACCGTCAGCGCAGGCGAGTATCACAACTGCGGGGTGAGGACGGACGGCACCCTCGCCTGCTGGGGGAAGAACGAATACGGGCAGGCGGCGGCGCCCACAGGCACCTTCACCCAGGTCACCGCGGGCAGGTGGCACACCTGCGGAGTGATGACGGATGGCACCCTCGCCTGCTGGGGGCACAACGGCTGGGGGCAGGCGGTGCCTCCAGCCGGCACCTTCAGCCAGGTTAGCGCCGGCTATTGGCACAACTGCGCGCTGATGACGGACGGGACCGTCGCCTGCTGGGGGCAGGATGGCAACGGGGAGGCGACGCCCCCCGCCGGCACCTTCACCCAGGTCAGCGCGGGCTGGTATCACACCTGCGGGGTGAGGACGGACGGCACCCTGGCCTGCTGGGGGAAGAACGAATACGGGCAGGCGACGCCCCCGGCCGGCACCTTTAGTCAGGTCAGCGCGGGCAGTGAGCACAACTGCGGGGTGAGCACGGACGGCAGCCCGGCCTGCTGGGGGATGGACAACTACGGGCAGGCGACGCCCCCCGCCGGCACCTTCAGCCAGGTCAGCGCAGGCCTCCATCACACCTGCGGGGTGAGGACGGACGGCACCCTGGCCTGCTGGGGGCAGAACAACTCCGGGCAGGCGACGCCACCCGCCGGCACCTTCAACCAGGTCAGCGCGGGCTACCACCACACCTGCGGGCTGAGGACGGACGGCACCCTGGCCTGCTGGGGGGACAGTGGCTACGGGCAGACGACTCCCCCCGCCGGCACCTTCAGCCCACGCCAGGTCAGCGTCGGCGCTTATCACACCTGCGGAGTGAGGACGGACGGTACCCTCGCCTGCTGGGGGGACGACTCCCAAGGGCAGGCGACGCCCCTCGCCGGCACCTTCAGCCAGGTCAGCGGGGGCTACTTTCACACCTGCGGGGTGATGACGGACGGCACCCTCGCCTGCTGGGGGAGGAACGCCGAGGGGCAGGCGACGCCCCCCGCCGGCACCTTCAGCCAGGTCAGCGCGGGCGATCTTCACACCTGCGGGGCGAAAACAGACGGCACCCCGGCCTGCTGGGGGGACAACTCCCAAGGGCAGGCGACGCCCCCCGCCGGCACCTTCAGCCAGGTCAGCGCGGGCAACTATCACACCTGCGGGGTGAGGACGGACGGCACCCTGGCCTGCTGGGGGTTGAACAACCACGGGCAGGCGACGCCCCCCGCCGGCACCTTCAGCCAGGTCAGCGCGGGCACTTATCACACCTGCGGGGTGCGGACGGACGGCACCCTCGCCTGCTGGGGGTACGACGTCTGGGGGCAGGCGACGCCCCCCGCCGGCACCTTCAGCCAGGTCAGCGCGGGCGGTTCTCACACCTGCGGGGTGAGGACGGACGGCACCCTGGCCTGCTGGGGGTACAACGACTACGGGCAGGCGACGCCCCCCGCCGGCACCTTCAGCCAGGTCAGCGCGGGCACTTATCACACCTGCGGGGTCAAGACGGACGGCACCCTCGCCTGCTGGGGGAGGAACGACTACGGGCAGGCGACGCCCCCAAGCGGCACGATCGTCATCATGAAGGCCACAGACCCGGCGGGCGGCAGCGGCTTCGGTTTCACCGACAACATCGCCGCCCCCAACGCCTTCAGCCTCGACCACGGAGGCACGGAGACCTTCAGCAACGTCGACGCCTTCGACGCGGGTAGCTACACGGTCATTGAGGACGACCCACAGGTGACCCCGGGCGGCTTCGCCCTCAGCGACCTGACCTGCACTGACCCCGACGGCGGCTCCAGCGTGGACCTGGGCGCCAGGAAGGCGACGATAGACCTCGACGCGGGGGAAACGGTTACCTGCACCTTCACCAATACCGCTGAGTGCGTGTTCCCCAGCGACGCCGACTGCGACGCCTGCTACGACATCCGCGAGCCGGACCTCAGCCCGCCGGCCGACCCCGCTGACCCCTGGGACTGGTACGACGTGCCCGTGCCCACCCTCTTCAGCGGCGGCCACATCAGCGGCGACCCCAGCGGCACCGACGACAGGGACCACGCCATCACCATCATTGACGACCTCCTCGCCGTCCTGGAGTACGCCGGCACCTCTGACGAGGGACTGCCCAACGCTGGCCCTGACGGTATCCCTGGGACCGCCGACGACAGGGACTACGACCAGGACATCAACGGGGACGGCGTGGACGACGGGCGGGCCTACGACCGCTCGGTGGGAGCCACGCGCTCGGCTGCGCCCGACGGTGCCGTCACCATCATCGACGACGTGCTCCTCGTGCTGGCCCAGTGCGGCTACAGCTGCGGGCCAGCGCCGTAGGCAAGTAGGGGCGGTTCGCGAACCGCCCCTACTTCGAGATTCTTCGCTTCGCTCAGAATGACAGGGGGCGCGGGCGGACGGCCGTCCGCCCCTACGTGGGGCTGGCGCTTGCTCGACGCGAGGAGACCCGGCCGTCTCTGTTGGAGCCTTGGAACCAGGAGGCGGGAAGGTGGAGGCGGTCGAGGCTGCCACCCACCTGAGGGCTATTCGCGCTCCCGGCGCGCTTCCATGTAGTGGACGTAGCGGCCCATGGCCCGGGCTGCCCTCTCGATGTCTGAGTAGATGGCGGCTCCTGCCGCCGCGAGTTCGTCGCGCGCCTGCATGACGGCTTTCCAGCCCCGCTCGTCGCTCGACTCGGGATTCTCGATCACCAGCATGGTGGCCTTGCCGCTTTCAGTACCCAGCCGCTTGAGCCGATCGAGGGTCTCGCGGAAGGCTTTGTCACCACCGTGATGGCGGAGGATGTGCTCGACATGGGTGTTGGCGATGATGGCGTCGTAGGCGGGGCTGGCCGCCATCATCTCGACGATGTCCAGCGGGTTGAACTTTCCCCAGCCGAGAATCGAGCCGTCGATGGGATTTCCAACCCAGTCCCAGGCATGCGGCACCTTCTCCCGGAGGTCCTCTCTGATGTGCTGCGGCATGGGGGCGAGCTCGAGGCCCGCTTCCTGGCAGAGGTCCGCGGCCTCGACTGTGCCGCCGCCTGCGCCGCCGAGAACACCAACCCGTGGCCCCCTGGCCGGGCCGGCGTTCCTGAAGGCCACCAGCATATCGATGAGATCATCGAGGCTGCCGACCTCGAGCGCTCCCGCCTGGCGCACGGCCGTCTGCCAGATAACCTGCTCGCTGGCCAGCGAGGCCGTGTGGGAGGCAGCGGCAGCGTGCCCCGCCGGGGTGCGTCCGCCCTTGAGGACCGCAACGGGCTTCCGGTCCGCGGCCCGTCGCAGCGCCTCGAAGAAACGCTTCCCGTCGCGGACGCCTTCGATGTAGGCGGCAATTACGTCGGTATCCGGGTCGCGGGCGAAGTGGTCCAAGAAGTCGGCTTCGTTGAGGTCAAGCGCGTTTCCGTAGCTGATAACCTTGCTGAATCGCAGGCCTCGGCCCGTTCCACGGCCGATGACGCGGAAGGCATGGCTTCCGCTCTGAGACAGGAAACCAACGTTGCCCGGCTCAGTCGGAACATCCGGATCGAACGTGATCTTCGCCTTCGGGTAGTAGAGGCCCATGCAGTTGGGGCCGATGACGCGGATGCCCGCTTCCCTGGTCCGCCTGCTGAGCTCACGCTCGAGTTCGGCCGCGTCCTCGTGGCCTGTCTCACTGAAGCGGGCGGTGAAGAAGTGGATGAGCTTGGTCCCCTTGGCCTTGGCCCCTTCGACCAAATCGAGGACGGCGCCAGCCGGAACGGCGGAAATGACGAAATCGACGGGCCCGGGCACATCCTCAAGCCTCGGGTACGCCTTCTGGCCGAGGAGTTCATCCAGCTTGGGGTTTACCGGATACAGGGGGCCGGGGAATCCTATCTTGACGAGACCCTGAAAGAACTCATACCCCTGGCTGCGCTCGTTCGCCGACGCTCCGACGACGGCGATGCTTCGCGGATGGAAGAGAGACTCGAGGTCATCACCCGCGATCGCGTCTGTTGTCGTCCGTTTAGTGCGCCTTCTCGCCATCAGTTGGTCGCTGCACGGTCTCCTGCGTGTAGGTAGAGCAGCATCAGGGCCACGGGAACTCAGCCGTCGCTGGTGACATGCGGCCCGATACCGATACCAGCGTACCTCACTTTAACGTCTACGTCATCTTACGTCTACTGGGCTGGACCGTGCGGCGGGGCGAAATGTACTGGACGCGGGCGGCGGAGGTCAAATACGATGGCAGCCCAGCGTCATGACCAGCGAAGGAGGTCTCACATGCAGACTACCCGCGACGAGTACACGCCGACGAAGGCGGACCGCTTCAGTTTTGGGCTGTGGACGGTGGGGAACCGGGGGCGTGATCCCTTCGGGGATCCCGTCCGCGACGCCATCCCGCCGGAGCGCATCGTGGAGAGGCTGAGCGAGCTGGGCGCCTACGGCGTCAGCCTGCACGACAATGACCTCGTCCCCATCGATGCCACTCTCCGCGAACGCGACCGCATCGTGCGGGGGTTCCGGCGCGCCCTGGCCGACTGCGACATGCAGGTCCCCATGATGACCACGAATCTCTTCTCCCACCCGGTGTTCAAGGACGGGGCTTTCACCTCCAACGACGCACGCGTTCGTGCCTTCGCCCTCCAGAAGACCATGCGCTCCATCGACCTCGGCGCGGAGCTGGGGGCACACATCTACGTGTTCTGGGGCGGGCGTGAGGGTGCCGAGGTGGACGCCTCCAGGGACCCCCGGGAGGCCATCAGGCGATACAGGGAGGCCCTCAACTTCCTGTGTCAGTACGTGTCCGACCAGGGACATGACATGGTCTTCGCCCTTGAGGCGAAACCCAACGAGCCCCGCGGTGACATCTACTTCCCCACCACCGGTCACCTGCTCCACTTCATCACTACGCTGGACCGCCCGCAGATGGTTGGCGTCAACCCTGAGGTCGCCCACGAGCACATGGCCGGGCTGAACTTCTGCCACGCTGTCGCCCAGGCCTTGGAAGCGGGAAAGCTCTTCCACATCGACTTGAACGATCAGAAGCCCGGTCGCTACGACCAGGACCTGCGCTTCGCCTCTGAGAGTCTGAAGGGGATGTTCTTTCTGGTGAAGCTGCTGGAGGAAGGGGGATACCAGGGACCCAAGCAATTCGACGCTCATGCCTACCGGACGGAGGACGAGAAGGGCGTATGGGACTTCGCGCTGGGCTGCATGCGCACCTACAACATCCTACGGGCCAAGGTGCGGCGCTTTCAGCAGGACGCGGAGATCCAGGCCGCCCTGGTCGCCCTGCGCGCCAAAGACGATGGGCTGGCTGAGCTAACTAGGAGCTATTCGGCGGAGAAGGCCCGTAGGCTGAAAGAGATGCCGTTCGACATCGATGGGCTCGCGCGCCCTGGGCTGGGCTACGAACGGCTGGACCAGCTGGTCACGGAGCTGCTGCTGGGGGTTCGCTAGCCGACAAGTCGTGCAGGGCATGGAAGGTGTCCCGCAGCAGCGGGTAGAGGTTACGATACCGGCGGTATAGCTCATCGTAGACCCCGGTCGCCTGGGGACGCGGCTCGAGTCGCTCCTCGGTGCGGACCGCGCTTCGGCACGCCTGCGGCACGCTCTCGAACAGTCCCGCGCCCACGCCCGCCAGGAGAGCCGCCCCGAAGGCAGGGCCTTCGTCAGCGGCCAGACTCACCATGGGCAGGCCCAAGACGTCCGCCTGGATCTGACGCCACAGGCGACTGCGGGCGCCGCCCCCGATGGCCCGCGCCTCCTCCGGGGTGATGCCCAGCCCCCGCACCAGCTCCAGGGAATCGCGCAGGCCGAAAGCCACACCCTCCATCACAGCGCGGGCCATCTCCGGCAGGCCCTGTTCGCTGGTCAGGCCGACGAAGGCGCCCCGGGCGAAGGGGTCGGCATGAGGGGTCCGCTCCCCTGTGAGGTAGGGCAGGAAAAGCAGGCCGCCTGCGCCCGGAGGAGCCCGCTCTGCCAGTCCGTCCAGCCATTGCTCAACCTCGCGCCCCCTGGGAGCGGCGGCCTTCATCAGCTCCGCCAGCCATCGCAGGGAGCCGCCGGCCGAGAGCATGACACCCATCACGTGCCACAGCCCGGGCGACGCGTGGCAGAAAGAGTGGAGACGCGCCTCCTGGTCGACCAGCGGCTCCGGTGTGGCCGCGAAGACGACGCCCGAGGTGCCGATGCTGGAGGTGATGATCCCCGGCTCCACGGCGCCGCTGCCCACTGCTCCCCCCGCCTGATCGCCTGCTCCGGCCACCACGGGCGTTCCCGCCGACAGTCCCAGGACGCTTGCCGCTTCCCTGCTAAGCCGACCGCTCACCTGCGGTGATTCCAGTGCGGGAGGGAGCCACTCCGGGCTGAGATCCAGCGCCCTCAACATCGCCTCCGACCACCTGCGTCGGCGCACATCGAAGAGGAGGGTGCCCGACGCGTCGGAGACGTCGCTGGCATGCTCTCCGGTAAGCCGCAGCCGGAGGTAGTCCTTGGGCAGAAGCAGTCGCCGCAGGCGCCGGAAGTGACCGGGCTCGTTGTTGCGGAGCCACAGGACCTTGGGCGCGGTGAAGCCCGTAAGCGCCCTGTTCCCTGTGAGCGTGACGAGCCGGGCCAGGCCGAGCTTCTGCTCGATCTCTTGGCATTCGGCTGCTGTCCGTTGGTCGTTCCACAGGATGGCCGGCCGGATGACCCTGTCCGCCCGGTCAAGAAACACCGAGCCGTGCATCTGGCCGGTCAGGCCGATGCCGGCCAGGGCGCCGGAGCGAAAGGCACGTTGCTTCCCGAGGCTCCTTACGGCCCGTACACAGGCCCGCCACCAGTCGTCCGGGTCCTGCTCGGTCCAGCCGGGCCGCGGGCGGGCGACCTCGCAGGGCGCCGTGGCCGCTTCCTTCACCGCGCCGGTCGCGTCTGCCACCACGGCCTTCAGGCCTGACGTCCCTACGTCAATGCCGAGCAGCAGTTCATTCATCATTCAGGCGCTTTGTGACCGATGCCCCGGCCACGTCGCACGCCGCCAGAGGCGGCGGCTCGCGGCCTCTATGTCCAAATATGGGGGGACACCCCCCAGACCCCCCGCCCGCTGCGCGGGGGCGGAATGCTCGAATGGACGAGGCTGAGGGCAGAAACCTTGGGGGCTTCGCGACCGACTCTCTGGCAACCAGGCACACGGACCAGCGGGTCTAGCCAGCCGGGGCTAGATGGGGCGTCTGCGATGAGCGCGAAAATGGGTTCCGCCACATTTCCCTTACTCGCCAGCGAGCGGTGGAATCTGCTGAGGCCAGAGATGGTTCCATGGGCGCTCGCACTCGTAGGCGTAGGATGCCTGGAGGACAAGGTCATCGCGGTGGCGGGGCCCCACGATCTGAAGACCGGCGGGGAGGCCCGCGTCAGTAAGGCCAGCGCGGACGGTCGCGGCCGGATGCCCCGAGAGGTTGAAGGGATATGTGAAAGCAATGAAGGCCAGCGGGTTGGGGACCGGCTCTCCGTCGATCTCAGGAGGCATCTTCCCGCGCGCATCGAAGGCCTCCGTGGGAAGGGTCGGCGTGAGCAGGAGGTCATAGCGCTCGAAGAGGTGCCAGAGGAAGTTCACCAGATCGGCGCGGGCCCGTTGTGCGGCTCCGTATTTCTCAGGCGTGAGGTCGCGTACGCGTTCGGTTCCCGCCAGGAAGCCGCGGCCGAAGTCCGCGCGGTGTCCTTCGATGAGGTGGGCGATCTCCGCGTAGACCTCGCCGCCGGCGACGGCTGCCCAGGCCAAGCCGAGGTCAGGGACCCCCTTCTCGATCTCCTCCACGTCGTGGCCGAGCCGCTCGAAGACGCCTACTGCCTCCCGCACCTCGCGCATAACGTCTGACTGGACCCGTGCGTAGCCCAGCGTTGGGGACCAGGCGATACGAAGACGCGAGGGCAGGCGCTCGAGCACCTCTACGTATGAGATACCCGGGTGAGGCAGAGAATCGGGGTCGGCGGGGTGCGCTCCGACGACGGCGTCCAGGTAGAGGGCGGCGTCGCGTACTGTGCGGGTGATGGGCCCGTAGGCCACCGTGTCACTCCACGTCAGCATCTGGAACGGGCCGCGTGGGATGCGGCCGAAGGTCGGCTTGATCCCGAAGCAACCGGTGTAGCAGGCCGGGATGCGGACGGAGCCACCTCCGTCGGAGCCGGTGGCAAGCGGAACCATGCCCGAGGCGATCGCGGCCGAGGAGCCACCGCTCGAACCACCCGGCGTTCGGGCGGGATTCCAGGGGTTTCGCGTTACCCCGAAGAGAAGGTTCTTCGTGAAGGCTGTGTAGCCGAATTCCGGCGCGTTGGTCTTGCCCAGCACGATGGCTCCGGCCCGTCGCAGCCGCTCGACCTGCACTGAGTCCCGGTCCGGCCAGTTGTCCTTGAAAGGGACGGACGCGTGGGTCGAAGCGAATCCCTCCACGTCTTCGAGCTCCTTGACTCCGAGCGGCAGGCCGGCCAGCGTCCCCGCATCTTCTCCGCGGGCTATCCGGTCGCCCACAGAACGCGCCTCACGCAGCGCCTCCTCCGGGCGCATTGCGATGAAGGCGTTAAGGACCGGGTTGGTCTCCTCAATGCGCTCGAGACAGGCCTCCATCAGGTCGACGGGGGAGAGAGTGCGGGACCGGATGTGCCCCGCGAGCTCATGAGCAGGAGTGAACCAGAGTTCCGACATGGCATACCTCCGCGTCTCTCATGATCACGCCCCAGTCAGTGGGGACGATCGCCACGCGGCGGCATGGTACACCACACGGATTGCGCGGGGAAGCCCCTGTACTCGCCTAGGAGCGAAAATTGGGCAAGGCAAACCGGGAAGTGGCCGAGGCGCCGAGACTACGACTCGGTTGCGGGTTCTCCTCCCAGTCGCTCCAGGAAGACCTCCATGACCCCGCCGCAGAGCCTGTCCTCGCCCTCCGGGGAATCCGTCAGGTCCACCATCACCAGGCGCGGGCGGCCGTCCTTCAGCGTCTCCATGGCCTTCTCCCGTACCTCCGCCTCGCCGCAGCCGCCGCCGATGGTCCCGCAGAAGGACCCATCCTCGCGCACCACCATCTTGGCCCCGGGCTTACGAGGAGTAGAGCCCCGCACCGCCGCCACCGTGGCGATGACCACAGGCCGGCCCTCCCGCAGGCTGCGCTCCATCTCCTCATAAACTCGATTCACTCGTCTCCTGCCTTTCTCTCCGTCAGCTCGAACAGCTCGCCGATCTCCTTCGACATGACCTCCTCCACCGAGATGCCCGCCGACGCCAGGGGCCGCGCCCGCAGCTCCCGAACCTCTAGCCGCACCAGTACCTCGTCGGCGTCGGTCACGATCAGACGGCCGCTGCTAAGGGTCGCGCCGAAGAGCGCCTGCAGGCCATCGGCCAGGCAGCCGTCGCGGCCGACGGTCACCCGCAGTCGAGGGTCCATCTGGGCCACTCCCCAGCGGGTCCTCACGCGATAGTTGAGCCGGGCAGCGAGGGCAACGCCGCGACACCGCTCTCCGTGGAAGTTCTGCGCCTGGAGCAGCAACCTGGGCATCTCCCGCTCCGGCGGGTCCGGCTCGGGCGAAAGCGAGCGCAGGCTGCGGGCGGAGAAGACGCTGTCCCAGGCCGAGGAGTAGGGCTTGATGTCCAGCACCGGCGTCCCGTCCACGAAGTCCACCGGCGACACCCGCAGCCGGTTGCCCTCGCGCCCCAGCAGCCGCACCGCACATAGCCCGATGGGGTTGGGCCGCCGGGGACTACGGCTGGAGAAGACGCCCACCTCCTCGGGCGACATCTTATCAGGCCACTTGAGCTCGCCCTGCCCCGCCTCGTGCAGCCAGGCCACCAGGATGAGGTGCGAGTTCCCCTCGATGCTGGCCAGGCCGTCGGCGAACTGCGCGAACACCTCCACCTCGGCCTTCACGCCGCCGCGGGGCATGTCTTCGGCCCGCGTAATTGGGCACCGCACCACGCCGATGGGCTGGAGAGTAACGGTAGCCTCAGGGCTGCCGGCCATCCTCTGCGCCTCAGCCCTTGCCCCCGGCCCGCTGCTCCCGCATGGGCCGGGCAGTGCCGCCCCGGCGCACCTGGATGATCTCCGCCATGATGCTCACGGCGATCTCCTCGGGCGTCTCCGCGCCGATGTCCAGCCCGACGGGCGTATGAACGCGCTCCAGGGCCTCCCGAGGGTAGCCCTCCTCCCCCAGGTGGCGCAGGACCATCGCCGAACGTCGCTTGCTGCCGATCATCCCCACGTATGCCGCCTCCGAGGTCACCACCTGGCGCAGACTCAGCTCATCCTCCCGGTGGCCGCGGGTCACCACCACGACGTAGGTCTGCGGCGTGATGGGGAAACGCCGCAGCTCCTCCTCGAAGTCACCGCAGATGACCCGCTCGGCCTGTGGGAAACGCTCGGGGCTGGCGAACTCCGGCCGGTCGTCCACCACAGCCACCGAAAACCCCACCAGGGCGCCGATATCGGCCAGCGCCTGCCCGATGTGCCCGCCGCCCACCACCAGCAGGGTGGCCACCGCCTCGGTCACCTCCACCAGCACCTGATACGCCTCAGGGCTTGCCTCCCCTCGGCGAAGCCGCTGGCCGTCGGCCCCGTAGTAGAGGGCCTGTGCGGCCGCCTGGCGGGGCCGCTCGATCAGGGCTGCCAGGGCATCCCCGGCCACTCCCCCCTCCAGGGGCCCGCCGCCCAGCGAGCCCAACCGCGTCCCGTCGGCGCGCACCAGCAGCTTGGCTCCCAGAGGCGCCTGGCCGCCCTCAGGCGCGCGAACGATAGTGGCCGTGGCCACGCTCGGCCCGCCTCGCGCCGCGGCCAGCACCTCGCGAACGATTTCAAGGATGACGTCGGTGCGGGGCTCCCTCACGGGTTACACATTGAAGAGGATGTGGAGGACCTCGCCGTCCTGCGCCGGATAGCTCTTCCCCTCCGTGCGCACCATGCCGCGCTTGCGCGCCTCGGCCAGGGAGCCGCACTCCATCAGCTCCTCCCAGCCGATGACCTCCGCGCGAATGAACCCGCGCTCCATGTCGGAGTGGACCTTCCCGGCGGCCACCACCGCCGGCGTCCCCCGCCGGATGGTCCAGGCGCGGCCCTCCTCCGGGTTGACCGTGAAGAACGAAATCAGCCCCAGCAAATCGTAGGACAGGCGGATCATCCGGTCGAGGCCCGACTCGCTCAGCCCCATGTCGGCGCGAAAGACAGCCGCGTCCTCCTCCGCGAGCTCGGTCAGCTCCATCTCCAGCTCGCCGCACAGGGCCGCCACCTCCACGTGGGGCCCGCCCCAGCGCGCGCGAAACTCCTCCTCCATCTTCGTGGCCTCTCCGACGGCCCCCTCGTCGATGTTGAGCACCAGCAGCAGGGGCTTGTCGGTCAGGAACTGATAGTTGGCCAGCATCCTAGCCTCATCCTCAGAGATCGACTGGGCGCGCAGGGGCTTCTCCCCCTCCAGACCCTCCTTCAGCCGACGCAGCAGAGCCATCTCGCGCTCGCCCGCCTCCCGCTCGCCCGGGCGCATGGAGCGCACCTCCGTGTCTAGACGCTCCAGACGCCGCTCGATAAAGCCCTGGTCCGCGAAGATCAGCTCCATGTCCATGCTGGCGATGTCACGATGGGGGTCGATGGAGCCCTCCGGGTGGGGCACCGCCTCGTTGGTAAAGGCGCGGACCACGTGGATGAGGGCATCGCACTGGGCGAGCGAGGCCAGGAACTGAGCGGCGGGTCCCCCACCCCGGCCGAAGGCCGGCGCGCCCGGGAAGTCCAGGTAGCGCACGTCGGCGTGGGTTACCTTCTTGGGCTTGAGGACCGCGCAGAGCCGGTCCAGCCGCTCGTCCGGCACCTTCACCACGCCGATGTTGGGCTCGACGCCGGCCCCGTACACGCCCGTCTGGGCGTGCCCCCGGGTGACCGCGTTGAAAACCGTGGTCTTGCCTGACTGAGCCAGCCCTATGATGCCCAGGTCCATGGGAACACCTCGGCTGCCGAGGCCCGGCGGAGCATTCCGGACCCAGCATAGGTCAGCACCGGAAGGGTGTCAACGAAGCTCTGGAGCACTCAGGACCGGCCGCCCCGTAGGGCACAGCTCCAGCAGGCCGCACCCCTCGCACAAAGGAACCTTACGACAGGACACCTTGGCGTGGCGCACCAGCAGCGCGTGGTATTCATTGAACAGCGTCACGTCCTGGGGGAGCGCCGAGGTGAATATGGCCTGCCAGTCCTCATACGCCTCGCGTTCCGGGCGCAGGCCTAGCCGAGAGAAGATGCGCCGCGTGTAGGCGTCCACCACGAAGACGGGCCGACAGGCCGCGTACAGCAGGATGTCGTCGGCCGTCTCCGGGCCGATGCCGTGGGTGGCCAGGAGGCGGGCCCGCAGCGCCTCCAGGGGGAGGGAAAACAGCCGCTCCAAGCTGCCCCCGAAGTCGGCCGCCAGCATCTCCGCGAAGGCGCGCAGCTTCCGCGCCTTGGCCTTGTAGTAGACCGAGGGGCGCAACAGCCGCGCCAGCTCCTCCTCCGACAGCCCCAGCAGCCCGCGGGGGCTGAGAGCACCCGCCCGCTCCAGATTCGCCAGTGCCTTCTCTACGTTGGCCCACGCCGCCGACTGGGTAAGGATGGCGCCCACCACCACGGTGAAGGCGCTGTCGTCGCCGGGCCACCAGCCCTGGGGCCCATAGGCCGCCAGCAACCGGTCGTAGACCTGAGGAAGGAGGTCTCGCTGCCGGCTCACGACTCCCCAGAAGGCTCCTCCCTCTCCTCCCGCCGCCGGGCGAACCAGTCGGGCACCCTCGCGTCGGGCACATCATCATAGCCGGGGACGTAGGGCTTCACGTCCAGGATAGGAGTACCGTCGAGGGCATCCAGCCCCTTCACGCGCAGGATATTCCGTCGCCGGCGCAGCAGGGGCACCACCGACACACCGATGGGGTTGGGCCGGAGCTGGCTGCGGGTGGCCAGGATGCCCTGCACGGGGTTGCGCGGGTCATCCATGGGCAAAATGTGGGTCTTGCCCAGGTGCTCCTCAGGCAGCCGGTGAAAGGCGTAGACGACAATGATGTGCGACCACGTCTCCAGGCCATCCAGCGCCCCCATCAGGTCGTCGCGAAAGATGAGGTCCGACCGCACCTCCCGCCAGTCCTGGCTGCTCAGCTCCCGCTCCGCGTTCCGGACCACACCGATGGGCCGCATGCTCACCGGCTCGCGGGGGATGGGTCCCCCTCCGAAGCCGAAGGGCCGCAGCAGACCATCCAGCAGACGTCGCCACAAAGCCATGGCTCACAGCTCCACAACCAGAAATCGGCGATGGATACCTCGTCCTCGCTGAGAGCTTAGCACAGGCCCGAGGGGCCGCCAACTGCGCGTCAGGGGGCCTCTACGCCGCTGTCACTTCCAGATTCCCCTCGGAGGGCAAATATGGTAAGATTCAAACGATGCAGACAGTCCCAATGAGCGAGCTTCTGAGCCCTGTTTCCCCGGATCTCATCTCCCACCCTCGCCGCGAGGGTCTCTCCGGGTATCGTGTAAAGTAGGCAAAGACCCAGCACAGCGCCCGCAGCCCGCAGGCTACGTGCGCTTAAGGCCTGTTCTGTCCGGCAGAGGGTCACCGACGTTCAGTTTGGCAGGCAGCGCCAGGAAACACTGAGGCCGCAGACCATGGCGAAGACGCGCCCACGGGGCACAAACCCCACCAAGGCAGCCCGGCGGAGCACGGACGCGGTGCTCGAGTACACCGCGCGCGACATCCAGGTGCTGGAAGGGCTGGAGGCGGTACGCCGCCGCCCCGGCATGTACATCGGCAGCACCGATGCTCGCGGCCTCCACCACCTCATTTACGAGATCGTGGACAACTCCGCCGACGAGGCCATGGCCGGCTTCTGCGACCACGTCTGGATCACCATCGAGAAGGACGGCCGCGTGCTGGTCAAAGACAACGGCCGCGGCATTCCCGTCGACAAGCATCCCCGCACCGGCAAGTCCGCCCTGGAAACAGTCATGACCTACCTGCACGCCGGGGGCAAGTTCGGCGGCCAGGTCTACAAGGTTTCCGGCGGCCTCCACGGCGTGGGCGCTTCCGTGGTCAACGCCCTCTCCTCGGAGATGTGGGTGGAGGTCCACCGCGACGGCAAGGTCTACCGCCAGGAGTACCGACGCGGAAAACCCTCCGCTGACCTCCGGGTCAGCGGCAAAACCACCTGGACCGGCACCATTACCGGCTTCCTGCCGGACAGCCAGGTCTTCCCCGAACTCGACTACGACTTCACCACCCTGGTCCAGCGCTTCCGCGAGATGGCCTACCTCAGCAAGGGCCTCTGGATCCAATTCGTCGATGAGCGCAGCGACCGCGAGGTCAACTTCTACTTCGAGGGAGGGGTGGCCAGCTTCGTCCGCCACCTCAACAAGGAACGCGAGGTCCTCTACCCCCAGCCCATTTACATCGAGCGCACCGTCAACGGCACCGCCGTGGAGTGCGCTATCCAGTACAACGACGCCTTCTCCGAGGCCACCTTCGCTTTCGCCAACTGCATCAACACCATCGACGGCGGCAGCCATCTCACCGGCTTCCGCAGCGCCCTTACCCGCGTCCTTAACGACTACGCCCGCAAGCAGAAGCTCCTCAAGGACGACGACCCCAACCTCTCCGGCGAGGACGTCCGCGAGGGCCTCGTCGCCATCATCAGCGTCAAGCTGCCCGAGCCCCAGTTCGAGGGGCAGACCAAGACCCGCCTGGGCAACCCCGAGGTCAAGGGCCAGGTCGAGTCGGTGGTGGCCGATGAACTCTCCGTCTACCTGGGCGAACACCCCGCTGAGGGCCGCCGCATCATCGAGAAGTGCATCACCACGGCGCGCGCCCGCGACGCCGCCCGCAAGGCCCGCGACCTGATCGTTCGCAAGGGCCTCCTGGACGGCAGCATGCTGCCCGGCAAGCTCTCCGACTGCTCGGACCGCCACCCGGAGCACTGCGAGCTGTACCTAGTCGAGGGCCCATCCGCCGGCGGCTCGGCGAAGCAGGGGCGTGACCGCCGCTTCCAGGCGATCCTCCCCCTGCGGGGCAAGATCCTCAACGTTGAGAAGGCCCGCATGGAGAAGATGCTGGCCCACACCGAGATCCGCGCTGTGATCACCGCCCTGGGCACCGGCTTCGGGGAGCAGATGGACCTCACGAAGCTCCGCTACCACCGCGTCATCATCATGACGGACGCCGACGTGGACGGCGCCCACATCCGCACCCTCCTCCTGACCTTCTTCTACCGGCACATGAAGGAGCTGATCACCAGCGGCTATCTGTACATCGCTCAGCCGCCGCTCTATCGGGTCCAGGCGGGCAAGCAGCACGCCTGGCTCTACTCCGACAAGGAGTTGGAGGACTACACGGCCAGGGTCAAGGACGGCAAGAACCTGACCATCCAGCGCTACAAGGGGCTGGGCGAGATGAGCGCGGAGCAGCTCTGGGAGACCACCATGGACCCCGACCGGCGCACTATCCTCCAGGTCACCATGGAGGACGCCATCCTCACCGAGCGCATCTTCTCCGAGCTCATGGGGGAAGAGGTAGGGCCCCGCAAGAAGTTCATCCTGGCCCACGCCAGCCAGGTAAGAAACCTGGACGTGTAGGGGGGGCGAGAGGCGCGGGCCGTTCCCCGATCTAGTGTCCCTGTCCCCTAACGTATACTATCTAGCGATGGCTGCGCGTACATGGCCGTGCTACGTCGCGCTCAGCGAGGAGGAGTGGCAGGCCCGCATCGAGGAGGCGCGGGCGCTGCTGCGCTCTCCCTGCCGGGTCTGCCCCCGCTACTGTAAGGTCGACCGCACCGACCGCGAGTCCAAGAAGGTCGGCTTCTGCCGCGTCAAGGACATGGCCCTGGTCTCATCCTACGGCCCGCACCTCGGCGAGGAGGACCCCCTCCGCGGGACGCGCGGCTCCGGTACCATCTTCCTCGCCTCCTGCAACCTCTCCTGCGTCTTCTGCCAGAACTGGGAGATCTCACAGGCCCGCCTGGGCCACGAGGTCACCGACCAGGAGCTGGCGACGATGATGCTGGACCTCCAGCAAAGAGGCTGCCACAACATCAACTTCGTCTCGCCGTCCATCTACGTCCCGCAGATCATCCGCGCCGCCTACTACGCCGCCCGCAAGGGGCTGCGCCTGCCCTTCGTCTACAACACCGGCGGCTACGACTCGCCCGAGTCCCTGCGGCTGCTGGACGGCATCATCGACATCTACATGCCCGACGCCAAGTACTCCGACGACGCCGCGGCCCGCAGGTACTCCCTGGTGAAGGACTACTGGGAGGTGAACAGGGCCACCCTCAAGGAGATGCACCGCCAGGTGGGCGTCCTCCAGATGGACGAACGCGGCCTTGCCACCCGCGGCGTCCTGGTCCGCCACCTGGTGCTCCCGGAGGGACTCGCTGGCACGCGCGAGGTCGCCCGCTTCCTCGCCCGCGAACTCTCGCCTGACACCTACATCAACGTCATGGCCCAGTACCGACCCGAGAACAAGGCCGCCGAGTACCCGCCCCTCGCTCGCCCCGTGCGTGCCGAGGAGGTAGCCGAGGCCATCGAAATCGCCCGCCAGGAGGGCCTCCACCGCTTCGACCAGCGCCACCCCAGCGTGCCCCGCTTCATGTGGCTACCCCGCTGATGCTCCCCGACGAACTCCGCGCCGCCCGCGAGTACGACCGCTGGATGGTCGCCCGCGACCCCCACGCCGCCCTCATGCGCTTCCTCATGAGCGTCCCCGGCATGATTCTGGTGAACACCCCCGCCTTCCGACTGCCGGAGGAGCTGCGCATCCAGCCCGACCAGCGCGTCCTCGACCTGGGGTGCGGTCGAGCGAGCCTGCTCCGCCTCCTCACCTCCCGCGTCGGCTTTAAGGTGATGCCCGTGGGCCTCGATGCCTCCCGACAGATGCTAACCCTGGCTCACAAGACTATGGGCGACACGGGCGAAGCGCCCGTCCACCTGACCCTCGGACTGGCCAGCGAGATCCCCCTCGCCACAGGCACATTCGACCTGGTGATCTGCGCTCACCTGTTCAAGTACCTTTCGGACGCAGAGCTGTATCGCTCCCTCCACGAGATCCGCCGCGTGCTCAAGCCGGGCGGGCTGTGCGTCGCCTGGGAGTTCGCCCCCACCGGCTCGCGCCTGCTTAACCACCTGAACCGCCGCGTCCTCTCCCGCGGCTTTACCCCGCTGCGGCTGCGCACCTACCGCCACCTCCAACGCCTGGCCTGCGAGTGTCAGTTCGACTGGATCGATAACGCCGGCCTGCGCCCCTTCCTGCTGCCGCCCATCCCTCGGGTCTCTATCCTTCTGGGCAAGGCACCGGAGGGATGGCACGAGCGTCTGGCCCAGGCGGGCATTCGCCTGAAGACCCCACAGCCCCCATGCAAACAGCTGGCTCGCTGATGGCTAGTCCGGGGTAACGTAGAGACGGTGGCGGCGGATGTACTCCTCCACCGGCGCCGGCACCAGATAGCGTAGACTCTCGCCTGCCGCCGCCCGCGCTCGCAGCGCCGTGGCGCTGATCTCCATGCGAGGCATGTCGAAGGTGACCAGCTTCCGCGAGATACCAGGTACGGCTCGCTCCACCGCCTCCACATCCGACGCTTCCCAGGAGCCACGAGGTGCCACCGCCACGTAGGCCTGCGCGATGATGCGGCCCGGGTCCTTCCAGTGAGGCAGGTCCTCAAGCGCATCCTCCCCCACGATGAAGTAGAGCTCAGTCCCTGGCCCTCGCTCCCGCCGCAGCTCCTCCAGCGTGTCAGCGGTGTACGATGGCCCCCTGCGCTCCAGCTCTACGGTAGAGACCTCAAAGAAGGGATTGTCTGCTACCGCCAGGCGTACCATGGCCAGCCGGTGCTCGCCGGCCGTGATGCGCTGGCCCGCCTTGCGCCACGGGTCGCCTGCCGGGACAAACACCACCCGCTCCAGCACCAAGCAGCGCCGCGCCTCCTCCGCCAGCACCAGATGCGCAACATGGATCGGGTCGAAGGTCCCACCGAGCACGCCCAGCCTCATCCTTCCCACTCCATCTCTACCTCACCGAACCATACGCGGCCCCCCGGCTGCACTCCTGCCCGACGCAGCGCCGCCACCACTCCCATGCGCGCCAGCCGCCGCATCACCTCCGCCCGCGCCTCGTCACTCTCCAGCCCCAGCATCTCCACAAGGGCCACCGGCTGATCACCTGCGACGCGGAACCCTCCACCGACCTTGCTCACGGTAAACCGCGATCGCCGCGGCTCAAGCCGCAGCACTGGCACTTCACGCTGCCCTGCTCCCTTGCTCTCCTCCTCCTGCAGAGCCGCAGCCATAGCCCCGATCAATTCCGACACCCCCTCGCCCGTCGCCGCTGAGACAAAGTACGGCCCGCCGTCTCTCCCTGCGAACGCTCGCCTCAGCACCTCACGCTGTGCCCTCACCTCCGGCAGGTCCAGCTTGTTGACCGCGACTATCTGTCTCTTCTCCAACAGCGTGGGATCAAACGCCTCCATCTCCCGGTTCACCGTCTCCAGGTCTGCTCGCGGGTCGGCCCGCGACCCGTCCAGCAGGTGCACCACTACGCGCGTCCGCTCTATATGCCGCAGGAACTCCAGCCCTAACCCAGCTCCCTCGTGCGCCTGCTCGATCAGCCCTGGAATCTCCGCCACCACGAACGAATCGTACCCAACCTCCACCACACCCAGACATGGCTCCAATGTGGTAAACGGATACCCCGCTACCTTGGGCCGTGCCCGGCTCACCGCCCGCAGCAGCGTCGACTTCCCCACATTGGGCAATCCCACAACCCCTACATCCGAGAGCAGCTTGAGATCCAACACCAGCTTGTATTCCTCACCCTTCTGCCCCGTCTCTGCGATCCGCGGCGCCTGATGCGTAGCGCTGGCGAACCGCGCGTTCCCCTTCCCTCCCCTCCCCCCACGCGCCACCACCATGCCCTGCCCTTGCTCTACCAGATCCGCCACTACCGCCATTCCCTCAGGACTCTCACCCTTCCACACGAGCGTCCCCACCGGCACATGTATCACTATGCCCTTACCGTTCCTGCCATGTCTCTTCGCTGAGCTGCCGTTCCCACCATCCCCAGCGCGGTACCTCCTCCGCCGGCGAAAGACCGCTAGCGTCCGCATGCCCGAGTCTGCGCTCAGGACTACGTCTCCCCCCCGTCCACCGTCTCCTCCATCTGGCCCGCCGCGCGGCACAAACTTCTCCCTGCGAAAGCTAACTGCTCCCGCTCCACCATTACCGCCAATACACCATATTTCCACCTGGTCAATCATGACTTTCCTATTATATCGATGTTCTGTGCCTGCCCAGCTATCTTAGAAGTAGTATTCAAGGTGTGGGTATGGTGGGATATGCCCGGCGAGGTGAGGGAAAAGGTATGCGCTGCGAAGGATTAGGATGCCTGCCCGTAGAGGGTGGATCGCAGTGCTTCGATGTCTCGCTGAGTCTGCGGCAGGCTGGTGATTTCCCTTTCGATGCGGCGACAACCCTGAAGGACACTGCTGTGGTCACGCCCGCCGAGGAGAGCACCGATCTGGTGGAAAGATTGTTGGCTTTCATGGCGAAGTAAGTACATGACGACATGGCGGGTGTAGGAGGTGTGGCGCTTGCGGCTCGGACCGGTGAGGTCGTGAGGCTGGATGTTGAAATGCTGGCATACCTGGGTGATGACGCCCTGGGGTGTTGGAGGCTGGTGAGGCCGTGACGCGAACGGCTCCAGGGCACGGGCAGCCAGATCGATGGATATAGGCGCTCGTGTGAGTGTGGCCAGGGCCATCACGCGGTTGAGTCCTCCCTCAAGGTCACGCACGCTCTTGGAGGCAGCATGGACAATGAGGTCGAGGATCTCAGGCGGCAGGTCGGCGCGCAAGGCGCTGGCCTTGGCGCGAAGGATAGCCAGGCGAGTCTCGCGGCCCGGGGCGCGCAGTTCCGCCAAGAGACCCCAGTGCAGACGGGAGCGTAGGCGCTCTGCTAGTCCACATAGCTGGCTGGGTGGGCGATCGCAGGAAACCACGATCTGCTTTTCGGCGGTGTGCAGGTCATTGAAGGTGTGGAAAAACTCGTCCTGAGTCCGCGGTTTTCCCTCGAGGAACTGGAGGTCGTCTAGGAGAAGAACATCGCAGTGGCGGTAGCAGGCGCGGAACGCCGCCACCGACCGCGTCTGGAGGGATGTCACGAAGTCATTGACGAACCGCTCCGCCGACGCGAGAACCGGCTGTCGGCCCTCGCTGAGGGCGACGTGGCCGATAGCATGCAGCAGGTGCGTCTTCCCGATGCCTGGAGGCCCGTAGAGCACCAGGGGGTTATATGGGGGCTCCGGCCCGCGAGCAACCGCCTGGGCGGCAGCCCAGGCCAGGCGGTTCTCCTCGCCGGGGATGAAGAAGGAGAAAGTGAAGCGCGGGTGGAATGGGGATGAGGTGCTGGCGCTGTGTGTAGGCTTGTCGCTCTGGGGCGATGCCGGCGCGGTATAACCCGGGGTGGTAGTCCCTAGCACCTCAAAGGCGACGGAGATATGGAGACCCACGATGCCCGCTAGCGTCTTGGCGATGAGGGGCTGCAGGCGGCTGCGCAGCCATTCCGTGGCGAAGTCGGACGCTGCGCCCACGACGAAGATCCCATCGTCGAAGCGCAAGCCGACCGTCCCCCGGAGCCAGGTGTCATAGTTGGAGCGGGTGACCTGGAGTTCGAGCTGGCCCAGGGCTGTTTCCCACACGGCCTGTGGGGAAGTGTTGTTCATGGAGAGCACCTGCGGGCTGCGCCCGGCCGGGAGCTGGTGGCGGGCGGGGACAATAACCCCCCGGCCGGGCGCATACAAGCCCGGTGTAGTATCTAGGAATGCGAGCGATGGTCTGTGTCCAGCAGCCTTGGAGAGGCAAGCGCCAGTCATGCCATCCGAGCGCCTGCCAGTGATGCCTTTCCCGGCCTGCCGGGACGACCTGGGGCCGGAAGGCGGCTCCCCGGTCACGGGTCAGCACCGGCTTGTGGACGGCGCGAGCATAGCAATGGCCGGTCCGCACCGCAAGCCTTTTATGACGACTTCACGGACAAAATCTGCCGCCCTTTCCCAAACATCAGCGGTGCGGGGCTTGCTTGCAGGGGCCTCGGCGCGTGCCTATAATGAGCGGCGCCACCTCCGTCGGGGAGAAGATATAGAATGCTTCTAGCGCTAGATATCGGCAACACCAACACTACTATCGGTGTCTTTCGGGGTGAGGTGCTCCAGGCTACCTGGCGCATCGCCACGAATGTGGCGCGGCTGGCCGACGAGTACGCTACCACGATCCTGTGTCTGCTGGACGCCGACGGGATCGACCGCCGCGAGGTGAAAGAGGCTGTCCTCGCCTCGGTGGTGCCCGACTTGGTGCCGGTGTTCCAGCAATTCTGTCAGCGCTACTTTGGGGTGTTGCCGCTGGTGATCGGGACCGGGACCAAGACCGGCGTACGTATCCTGTATGATAGCCCTCGTGACGTCGGGGCGGATCGGGTGGCCGATGCGGTGGCGGCCACCAGGCTCTATGGCCCGCCCCCGCTTATCCTCGTGGACCTGGGCACGGCTACCGTGTTCGACGCGGTCTCTGCCGAGGGTGACTACCTGGGTGGTGCTATCGCTCCCGGCATCGGTATCGCCTCCGAGGCCCTCTACGAGCGGGCCGCCAAGCTCTACCCGGTCGAGCTACAGCGCCCCCTGAGCGCTATCGGGAAGAACACCGTCTCCGCCATCCAGTCCGGCATTCTGTTCGGCTTTGTGGGGCTCATCGAGGGGATGGTAGCGCGCTTCAAGAAGGAGCTCGGCCCGGACACGCGGGTCATCGCCACGGGTGGCTGGGCGGAGGTGGTGGCCCGGGAGACGGCGGTGGTGGACGTAGTGGATCTTAACCTGACCCTGACGGGGCTCCGCCTGATCTACGAGGCCAATCGCAGCTAGCCATGGACACCCTCAACGGCCGCATCATTGTCCTGGGCATCACCGGCAGCATTGCGGCCTATAAGGCCGCCGACGTCGCTAGTAAGCTCACCCAGGCAGACGCCCAGGTGGATGTCGTGCTTACCGAGGCGGCTACCCGCTTCATTACCCCGCTCACGCTGCGTAGCATTACCCGCCGGCCTGTTTACACCGACATGTTCGATCCGGCCTCCGAGCTGGCCGTGGAGCACGTAGAGCTAGCCCGACGCGCCGACGCCGTGCTGGTAGCCCCGGCCACCGCCATGACCATCGCGCGCCTGGCGCACGGCCTGGCCAGCGACCTGGTCAGCCTTACCGTGCTGGCCACCAGGGCGCCAGTCTTGGTGGCCCCGGCCATGGACTCGAACATGTACGAGAGTGCGGCTACCCAGGCGAACCTGGCGGTGCTGCGAGAGCGGGGCTTCATCATGGTCGGACCGGCCGAGGGCCGACTGGCTAGCGGCCGCTGGGGGCCGGGGCGGCTGGTGGAGGCCGAGGTGCTGCTGGGTGCCCTGCGCCAGGTCCTAGGGCGGCGCGGCGACCTCGCCGGCCGCAAGCTGGTGGTGAGCGCAGGCGGCACCCGCGAGCCCCTCGACCCCGTGCGCTTCCTGGGCAACTACTCCTCTGGCAAGATGGGATATGCGGTAGCTGAGGCCGCCCGCGACCGCGGCGCTCAGGTCACCCTGGTGAGCGCCCCCACTGCTCTGGCTGCCCCCTACGGCGTGGAGGTGGTGTCCGTGCAGACCACCCTGGAGATGCGCGACGCCGTAGCAGCGGCCTGTCAGGGGGCCGATGCCCTCATCATGGCCGCCGCCCCTGTGGACTATCGGGTGACCAGCCCGGCCAGACAGAAGGTAAAGAAGGGCGACCAGTCCCTCGCCCTGGAGCTGGTTCCCAATCCAGACATCCTGGCGGAGCTAAAGGGCGACTTCGTGAAGGTGGGTTTCGCCGCCGAAAGCGAGGACCTCGTCCAGAACGCTGCCGAGAAGCTGCGCAGGAAGGGAGCTCACCTCTTCGTGGCCAACGACATAACCGCCGCCGACGCCGGCTTCGGCGCCGACACTAACCGCGTGACCATCATCGACGTCGACGGAGGCGTGGAGAGCCTGCCCCTCCTCTCCAAGTACGAGGTGGCCCACCGCGTCCTGGACCGGGTAGCCAAGCTGCTCCAGCCACAAAGCTAGTTCGTCACTTGGAAGCGGGCTGGCCTCGCTCCTCGGCCAGCGCCAGGGCCAGCTGGACGAGGGTGCGCACGGGGATGCCGCTGGCCCCCTTCACCATGACGCCCTTCTCCTTGTCGTAGTTGTCTACCCCGGCCATGTCCAGGTGGACCCAGGGCGTGTCCTCCACGAACTCCTTCAGGAGGAAGGCGGCGGTGATGGAGCCTGCGGCGCGGCCGCCGGTGTTCTTCATGTCGGCCACGTCGCTTTTGATCTGCTCCTTGTACTCCTCGTACATGGGGAGCTGCCAGACCTTCTCGCCGGCGGCGGTGGCCGCCCGCTTCACCTTCTCCAGGACGGCCTCGTCGTTGGTCATCGCGCCCAGGGCCACGTTCCCCAGGGCCACGGAGATGGCTCCCGTGAGGGTAGCCACGTCCACGATGGGGGATAGCCCCAACCGGCGGGCATAGGAGAGGGCATCGGCCAGGATGAGGCGGCCCTCCGCATCGGTGTTGATGATCTCGATAGTCTTGCCGTTCATGGCCCGCAGCACGTCCCCGGGCTTGAGGGCGCTGCCGCTGGGCATGTTCTCGGTGGCGGGTACGATGGCCGTCACGTTGATGGCTGGCCGGAGCTGGCCGATCGCCCGCATGGCCGCGATGATCGCCGCCCCGCCCGACATGTCTCCCTTCATCGCCTCCATGCCCGCAGAGGGCTTGATGGAGATGCCGCCAGCATCGAAGGTGATCCCCTTCCCCACCAGGCCCAGGGCTCCCTCCTCGCCGGGGGCACCCCGATAGTGCAGGACGATGAGCTTGGGGGGCTGCTGGCTGCCCTGAGCCACTCCCAGGAGGGCGCCCATGCCCAGATCCTCCATGTCCTTGCGCTCCAGGATCTGGCACTCCAGGCCTGCCTCGTGGGCCATGGCCCGAGCCCGCTCCGCCATCTCCGATGGGGTGAGCACGTTGCTGGGCTCGTTGGCCAGGTCGCGGCAGAAGTTGGCGGCCTCGGCCAGCACTATCCCCAGCTCCACGCCGCGCCGCAACGCCTCCAGCTTGGAGGCGTCCTCCTCCACGAGGGTCAGCTCCTCGAGGTCGGTCTCATCCTCGTCGCGCTTCTTGTGGCGGCGAAAGGTGTACAGGCCCATGAGGGTGCCCTCGGCGATGGCCTGGGCGCAGGCCTCCGCCTCCAGGCCGGCCACGCCTGCCCCATGGGCGACGGTGGCAGCGCTGCGGCAGCGCTGGCGACGCAGGTAGCGGGCCGCGTTGGCAGCCACGTCTCGCACCCTGTCCAGGGTGAGCTCCTCTGGCTTGCCCAGCCCGACCACCAGCACCCCGGCGGTGGGGATCTTCCCGATGGTATGCACGAGGGTCAGATCGTTATACTTGCCGCGCAGGTCGCCGTCGGCGATGAGGCGGGAGATGGCACCGTCCAGGGCGCCATCCACGGCGGCAGTGGCGCCGGCGGGCTGGCTGAGCCCTTCGAGTAGGTTGACGATAATAGCCTTGGTGGACTGCTGCGTGATGTCTCCGCTCTCGACCTTGATCTGCATGAGGAGGTCCTTTCGGAGGGAAGCGCCTGCCTTTCAGAAGGCGGCCTGCACTTTAGGAATTCACGCGGTATAATAGGCGTCTAGAGTGGCTGGATGCAACGAAGGCGTGCATGGAGAGAGATTCGTTGCAAGCTGAGGTAAGGCAGTGGCCCCCGTCCGGGCCGCGCTCCCGACAGGTCTTCCGCTTCCTCGCCGAGCTGGCCGTGGTAAGCTTCCTGATGCTGGTCTACTTCAGCATCCGGCAGGGCCTACCAGAGCCGGTGGAGGAGGCGCGGGCTCGCTCCGTTCAGATCATCGAGCTGGAGCAGAACCTGGGCATCTACGTGGAGCATAAGCTCCAGCAATACGTCATCGACAACCAGTTCCTCAGGAGCGCTGCCAACCAGTTCTACATCTGGGCCCATTTCCCCGTCATCATCGCCCTGGCGGTCTGGCTGTACTGGCAGGATCGCAGCAAGTACACGCTCTACCGGAACACCCTCCTCATGTCCGCCGTCGTCGGTCTCTTCGCCTATGGGCTCTTCCCGACGGCTCCTCCACGGCTCATGCCGCCAGAGTGGGGCTTCATCGATACCCTTTCCCATGCTGGGGAGCCTGCCACCTTCATGAACAACTACGCGGCCGTACCGAGCTACCACTTCGGCTGGGTTTTCCTGGCGCTGGTGGCTGTCTTTCATGCCAGCCGTAACTTGTGGCTGCGTGGCGCGATCCTCGCCATCACCGTGGCGATGTTCTTCGCGGTGGTGGTTACCGCCAATCACTTCATCCTGGACATGGTGGTGGGCGTGGCCATCGTGCTGGCCATGCTGAGCCTTTCCTACCTCTGGCACACCGGGCGGATCCAGCGGGTGGCGCTGTCTAGGGGCCGGGCTTGAAGCTTCGCTGAGCGTGCGCTTAAATAAAGGTCCAGTGTTGCCGCAAGCTGCCACTGCGGAGCGAGTGATCGCCGTCGTCACCGAGCGGCGTGTCTTCCGCGACGCCTTCGAGATTGCTGTGCTGGTCGTCGCCTTCCTGGCCTACTTCCTGGTGCGCGGCAGCGTGGTGGACCGCGTGGCGGAGGCCCACCAGCACGCCATCGACATCATCAATTTTGAGAAGGCCCTGGGCATCTTCTGGGAGGTAGAGCTCCAGGGCCTCATTCTAGGCAAGGACGTCCTCGTTCAGTTCTTCAACGCCATCTACTTCTGGCTGGACTTCCCGGTCATCGCTGTGGTGGGGCTGTGGCTCTACTTCTGGCATCGGCACAAGTACACCCTGACCAGGGACGCCGTCCTCTCCTCGGGCGCCATCAGCCTCATTATCTACCACCTGTATCCGGTGGCCCCGCCGCGGCTGATGCCTGAGGGCTGGGGCTTTCTGGGCACGGTGGAGGCCT
>Ga0209979_1001147_pt1 | contig 30477 bp, 25 predicted proteins | sample AnhtaG_FD_183114 | JGI IMG/M metagenome (GOLD analysis project Ga0209979, IMG submission 183114) | Deep subsurface microbial communities from Anholt, Denmark to uncover new lineages of life (NeLLi) - Anholt_01485 metaG (SPAdes) (version 2) | ecosystem: Environmental > Aquatic > Marine > Oceanic... | reverse complement strand
TTGGTCAGGAAACCGTGCTAGAGAAGGCCAAAGCTATCTTCTATTTTGTGAGAGACCAGATTAAGTATAATCCCTACGTGCCACTTTATACTCTTGAGGACAACAAGGCAAGCGTTACTTTATCGCGAGGGGAGGGGTATTGTGTCCAGAAAGCGATCCTTCTGGCCGCTTTAGCCAGGGCTTCAGGCATTCCCGCCCGTCTGGGGTTTGCCGATATTCGTAACTACATTCTTACTAAGAAGTTAGCCGATGCAATGAGAGGGAAAAATCTTTTTATCTATCATGGCTATGTTTCCTTCTATCTGGATGGAAAGTGGGTTAAGGCCACGCCGGCCTTTGATTTGAAAATGTGTCAGAAGAACCAAATTATTCCAGTGGAATTCGACGGCAAGAGCGATGCTCAATTTCACCAGTATAATCGAGAGGGGAAGTTACACATTGAATACGTTCGAGACCACGGCTATTATGATGACCTTCCCTGGGAGGAAATGCTTGAAGCCAGGGCTGGGCGCTATTAAGCCCGATACACCTTGCACAGCAGTGACCGGTCGCACCAGCCCCTGGACAGCTCGTCGCAGTCGCCTGAATCGAAGGTACATACCGTCCTCTTGATTTACCGGTGCTTGGCCATATTGATTGGTGCCTTCTTACCTCTCCAGCTTGAACTCCCATTGGCAGCATATATCTTCATTACCACTTCTGGGTGGTATTTTCAAGGCTACAACTTCTATAGACGGATTGAAATAATGAGCTATCTTAGCCATGAGCCTGGGTTCAAGCTCCTGGCATATAAGCCCCTCCCGCCCCTTACCTTCTTTCTCCAGAGCTAGCAGCGTAGGACAGTTGCGGTAGGTAACAATAGCCTCGTCATTATTCCTTACGTCGATATCACAGGCATAGGTTAATGTCCACGGGCTGGCCTGGAGAGCCTTCATGACGGTCACCACATCATCCCCATGGATATTCAACAGGCTGCTCAACATCTTCATTTCATATGTAACAAGTCTTTCCCATACCTTAATATCGCAATCCAGCGCCTCGTCGTTTCCCCATTTCTCCATCACGCTGAGGTACCAGTGCCCATCTATTCTGCGCATATATTCAGCGGTAGCTTTCATAAGTTTAGCTAGGGTTTCCTGAGCCAATTTACCATGGCTAAAAGTGGGATCGAAAGCACCGCTATAGTCTGCCATCAATCCTTTCATCTATTCCTCTACACTTTCAGTTCCCACTGGCAACAAATATCGCTATTAGGTTCTCGTGGAGGTAATTTAAGCGGTGTAACGATCATATTCGGATTGAAATAATGGGCCTTCAGCTCCATGAGTCTCACTTCCAATTTATTGCATATGAGCATCTCTCTCCCTGACCCATCCCTTTCCAGCGCAAGCAGGGTGGGACAATTTATGAAGCTGATTATGGCATGGTCATTGTTTATTAGATCCACATTGAATTTGTAGCTCGATGACCACGGGTTAGCTTGCAAAGCCTTAATCAACGTCACCACATCATCGCCGTGAATGTTCAGCAAATTAGACGTTGTCTTCATCGTATAAGCCTCAAGCTTCTCCCAGACTATTGCATCACAGGCAAAGGCTGCATCATTACCACATTCCTGCATCACTGCCAAATACCACTGTCCATCTATCCTGCGAACGTATTCCGCATGTGAACGAATGAGTTTAAGCAATGTTTCCTTAGTAAATCTATCATAGCTGAAATCGGGATCGAACGGACCGCTGTAATCTGCTAGTTCTGCCATATTACTCCTTATTACATCATTAGCGTATCAACACCGAGTGATTATAGCATATTACCGCTCAAATCTTAACGGGCTAAATAGACTGTATATTGACGTATCAACTCCTACTTGCTATCATTGCTATTGATATTATAAATTGATATTATAAATAATTGCAGACTGAGGATGCCTGTCGTCTCGTCGATTAGTGTGAGGCATCGCAATATAAAAGGGGCGTGGGAACGGTGTACTGTCCAGTATGTAAAGAGCCGATGATTGTGGTTGAACACGAGAAAATAGAGCTCGATTACTGTACCACATGCCTCGGCGTCTGGTTTGATGCGGGAGAGCTGGCACTCCTGCTTGAATCGCTGGACCTGGATGTGGGCGAGTTCAACGTATCGGATATAGTGACCCTGCCCGAAAAGAGAATAGCAGAGAAAAAACGCAGGTGCCCTGTCTGCGGAAAGAAAATGCGAAAAGCCGCCGTCGGCCACGAACCGGAGGTGGTTATAGATGTCTGTCCTTGGGGAGAGGGCATGTGGTTCGATGGAGGCGAGGTGGGTCAGGTAATAACACAGCGCCTGGATAAATCATCCGCGGAGTCTGGTGCACCGGATCGGGTTGTCAACTTCCTAGGGGAGGTTTTCCAGGCCAGGGAATAGCTCAAATCTAATTTTGGAGGTGTAATGATGATTGTTGCAATTGGAGTCATCGTGGGGGTGATTGTGCTGATGGCGATCTTATTCTTCGGGGTCTACAATTCGCTGGTGCGGGTGAGGAACCAGGTGCAAAACTCCTGGTCTCAGATCGATGTCCAGTTGAAAAGGCGGCATGACCTGATACCCAACCTGATGGAGACCGTCAAGGGCTACATGAAGCACGAGCGGGAGACCATGGAAGCGGTAACTAAAGCTAGAACCTCGGCGGTAGAGGCCAGCGGCAAAGGTGTGGGACAGCAGGCCAAGGCGGAGGGCGAACTGAGCGGGATGCTCACCCGCTTCTTCGCCGTCGCCGAGAACTACCCCGACCTGAAGGCGAACCAGAACTTCCTCGCCCTACAGGAAGAGCTCACCACCACCGAGAACAAGATAAGCTTTGCCCGGCAGTTCTATAACGACGGGGTTATGAACCTCAACAACAAGGTCCAGATGTTTCCCTCCAATATGGTGGCTGGCATGACCGGTTTCAAGGTCGGGGAGTTCTTTGAGCTGGAAGCGCCGGCGGAGCGAGAGGCTCCCAAGGTAAGCTTTACCTGATACCGGTGGTCGATGATTGCTCATTCGCGTTTACCAGGGTTAAGAAAACGGGTCAGTTGTGTGGGAACAGATTAGATCGAACAAGATAAAATCCGTTTGGCTTGTAGCGGGCATGGGAGCCCTGCTACTGGGCATGGGTTACTTAATCGGGGAAGTATTTTTTGATAGCGGCATAGCTGGCATTATCCTAGCCTCTATCATATGGTTGATAATGAACCTGGTCGCCTTTTTCCAGGGCGATAATGTATTCCTCTCCATATCAAAGGCAAGGAAGCTCGAGCGTAGTGACCACCCCCAGCTATTTAATATAGTGGAGGAGATGAAGATCGCGTCTGGGCTTCCCAAGATGCCCGATATATATATCATCGATGACCCCGCCCCCAATGCCTTTGCTACCGGAAGAGACCCCAATAAAGCCGCCGTAGCTGTTACCTCGGGACTGTTGCAGAGGCTCAACCGCGATGAACTCCAGGGCGTGATCGCTCACGAGATAGGGCACATAAAGAACCGCGATGTCCTTCTCATGGTTATAAGCGGCATCATGATGGGGGCTATAGTACTGCTGGCGGACCTGGCGCTGTTGTACCTGATATTCGGAGGTGCCCGCGGGGGGCGCAGGGGTCCCTCGGGTGGTGGCGGGCAGGGGCAGATAATCATCCTTCTAGTCGGTATAGTGTTCATTATACTCGCCCCAATCTTTGCCAGGCTGATCTACTTCGCCATGTCCCGCAGGCGAGAATACCTCGCCGATGCATCCTCAGCCCTTTATACCAGATATCCCGAGGGGCTGGCTTCGGCGCTGGAAAAGATATCATCATCCACTAAAGTGCTCTCATCGGCTAAACGCGCTACCGCTCCGATGTATATAATCAACCCTCTTCATAAGCCAGGGCTCAAGGCCAGTGACCTCACCAGCACCCATCCGCCCACCTCTGAGAGGATCAGGATACTGCGGAGCATGGGAGGCAGCGCCTCATTTGCAGACTATGACAGGGTATTCCGACAGGTTCATAAGGGGAGAGCAGGGATTATCCCAAGCGCTACGCTGGCAGGAGCCGCCGGTCTGGTGGAGGCCCGAGGAGAGTCGGTTGAAGAAAAGAAGCCTGAAAAGATAGAGAAGCTAGAGCGGGCAAGAGAGGTCTCTGACCTTCTGGAGAAACTAAACCAGTATACCGCTCTTGCCTGTAACTGTGGGGCAAAGTTCAGGATCCCCCCCGATTTTAAGGGCAGCAGCATCAGGTGTCCCCGTTGCGGGACAATCAATCACATCCCCGGCAGGTAAAACACCTGCTATTAATATACCCCGGTTTATGGTCTCCGCCGGTATAATGCCCATTGCGCTCCACTAACAGGGCGACGAAGGCTACACACATGGCAAAGTCGAGCCTTCGCAAGGTCATGTATAGCCTACAAGTCGCTAAGGCACTCAGTGCCGAGGAGTCCTAGCCCTATGTAGACGCCGAGCCAAGCTTACCGTGTATTACACTAAACCGGGGATATTCTGTAGTATAATACAATCGATTGGGGAACTTTCCGTAGGAGGCGGGGGGAAGTGGTTTTGGCTTTTACCCCAACCAATTAGCATAATCCCCAGGAGGTAGCTGATGGGTAATAAAGCCGAAAAGGTAACGATACGTACAGTATGTGGGATGCCGGATTACCTCCAGTGTGGGCTCTCGGTGGAGGTAACCGACGGTGTTATCACCAAAGTCCGTCCTGCAGATTTTCCCGACCCGGTTGATAAGGGTGCTTGCCCGAAAGGGTTGGCCACGCCTGAATTAGTCTACCACCCGGATCGACTCAGGCATCCCCTGAAACGTGTGGGGGAGCGTGGAGGGGGCAAGTGGCAGAACTATTAGCTGTGCCTTTTGCCCATTGGCTCGAAAGCCAAAAAGTACATTTTAATCTTTAGTCCTCCTGACATTCGGCACAGGGGATTCTGGGGCCCTCCTACTGATGGCCTGGAATAGGGCTGGGTGTCTAACTCTAGACTAGAGTGTGACCAAGTGGAAGTTCCAAATTAACCTTGCCGCGTAGTTCCTCGCTTCTATCCGACAACTAGCTCGGCAAAAGATGTAGGGTAGTATCTTCCCTGGCCTACGTACTTTATGCCCCTTATGAGGTCGGAGCTAGCAGCCTTCTTGGGAATAAAGCCGTATGCTCCTGACTGCTTGGCAACAATCATATTCTCTTCTTCATCATATTGTGTCAAAATTAAAACCTTTGTCTGCGGGCATTCCTTGCTTATGTGTTTTGTCGCTTCTATCCCACTCATTACAGGCATGACTATATCTACTAACGCCACGTTGGGGCAAAGCAGCATCACCTTATCAATGGCATCCTGTCCGTTAACAGCCTCGCCTACAACCTCCATGTCCTTTTGCAACGCGAGAACTGAACATATTCCAGTTCTGACCATAGTATGGTCATCAGCTACTAGCACTCTTATGCGCCTAATAGCTGCTTCAAGCAGGCTGTGAATTTGAGGTACCAGCGAAGCTGGCTCAATGGGCTTAGATACATATTCGTTAGCTTCCAGCTGCATACCCTCAAACCTTCTCCATCCCTTAATAGGCCGCTCCGCATACCGGGCATCGATCACGAGAAGCGGTATGTCTTTATATCTGGGATGCTGTCCTAGCCACTGGTACATAGAGAATGCTTGCCCAGCCGGCGCTAGAGTACCCAGGACAATGAGATTGGGCTCTTCTACTCCCATCAACTCCTGGGCTCGTTCCTTGCTAGATGTAGTCATTACTTGATAGGACTTGGCTTCCAAAGTCCGCCGGAAAGCTTCCAGAAAATCAAGCTCATCGTCTATGATTAGTATTTTTTCACTCTTTTTCTTTCTACTTTTTTTACTTTCCCCCCTTATATTGGATTTAGCCAACCTGTTAGACCTACTGTTTACCATTTTACCTCCTCCATTTATCATATTTGACTAGCTTGCTTATCCTACGGCTATGCTTTACTACGCCTTAGTGGACACACTGGGCAGTTTAGCCTGCTCCAATATCTCAGGGACAATCCTTTCATTGCCTACTGCCATAATGTGGACGCCATGGCACAGGTTTTCCTCTTTTATCGTTTTTATCAATCTGGCAGCAATCTCGATTCCTTTCTCAAGCCCCTTGCCCTTCTCCACACCGGCTAGCTCATCAATGATGGCTTCAGAAACAATTATTCCGGGAACGTTATCGTTCATGTACCGAGCCATCCTGGCTGAGGCGAGAACTATGATACCAGCTAGGATTCGGACGTCAAACTGGGAGGCATATTGCATGAACCGGCGCAGGCTTGCCAAGTCGAATATTCCCTGCGTTTGGAAAAACTGCGCTCCGGCAGCAACCTTCTTATCAAACTTGATTAGTTGTGGCTCAATGAAGTCTGCTTCGGGATGAACTGAGGCGCCAATGCAGAATTTCGGAGCACCCTTGAGGTCTTCTCCACTCATATCCTTTCCCGATTCCATTGTCCTGATCATCCTTAGCAATTGCACAGAATCCGCGTCAAAAACAGGCTTTGCTTCTTTGTGATCCCCCACGTCAATGGAATCTCCGGTAAGGCAAAGCACGTTGCAGATATCTCGTGAATATGCCAGTAGAAGATCGGCTTGAAGCGCCAAGCGGTTACGATCACGGCAGGTCACCTGTAAAATAGGCTCACCACCGCGTTCCTTCACCAGAAGACAGCCGCCCAAGGAGGGAAAACGCATCACCGAGCTTTGATGGTCGGTAACGTTGATAGCATCAACCTTGTCCTTGAGCAAATCTATATGGTGAACCATTTCCGACACATCTGCCCCCTTAGGGGGTCCTATCTCCGTTGTCACCAGGAATTCGTTGGAGGTGAGTTTTTCCTCAAATAACGAGTTAGCCATTGTCCTCTCCTATATCAACTACATCAACACTGGTTTTGCTTGTGATCCTCTTTGGTCTAGGAATCGCTCGGAAGTTCCTCATGGGGTAATATCGGCGCATTTTCTCCAGCTGCTCCAGTCTCTCCAGACGCTTATAGATCAGGACCCAGGCGCAGTCCATGTCTTTGTTTGCTTCGCACTTACCGTTCTTAGTACCGGCACAGGGACCATTGAGTATCCCCTTTGTGCACCTGGTGATGGGACAAATGCCGGCAGTCTCCTCTAATCTACAATCACCACAGGCGGCACACCGCTCATCCCAAACCCCCAACTCCTTGGCCATGCCCATGAACGAGGTGTTCACACCGGGCAACACAGGCAGAGCTGGAAACCGTTCGGCTAAAGCCTGCACCCCAATGCCACAACCGAGCGAAAGAACGGTATCAACATCGTCAATTTTGTCGTCAAGCAGGTCCAAGAATTCAGGATCGCATTGTCTTTTCAAAGTGTACTCTGAGAAGGTATGAGCTTCATTTCCGCTCTTTGCCTGTGCAACTCGTAATGCGCTATGGAGGAAGGAGACCTCACGTTCGCCACCAGCGTCACAAACCGTCATGCAGGTGCCGCAGCCGAGGATCAATACCCTCTCATAAGGGGTAATCATTCGCCTAATTTCATCCAGAGGTTTTTGTTCGGCGACTATCAACTTTTCACCTCCTGCATTATTACCGAGGCTAAATAGAGCTCGCCTACTTGTTCAATAAAACTATCTATCCCCATGGCAGGGTCCTCGTTGGTGGTGCTTAAGATAAAGGCCTGCAGGCGCTCCGGCTCAAGACCAATCTGTACTAGTGTCCTTCTAACCTTCTCGACACGCTCTCGAACCCAAAAGGCAGTGTTTTCTCTGGCACATTGTTCCCCGCACCCAGCGATGAAAACTCCCTCCGCACCCATCTCGAAAGCACGCAGTATATGATTAGCTTCTACCTTGGCTATGCAAAGAACAGGAACTAGCCATGTGCCAGCTTTAGGACCCCTCCATAAGCTTGCTAGAGTGCCGGTGCCAAAGAGCCCATACTGGCAGCAAAAGCCGATAATAAGGGGCTTGAGATTCGATTGTGCCACCGACTTAAGGATATGATCTAGCTCTTCAGTTATATGTCGTCGGTCATATGGCCTGCGAAGGACTATTGCCTTAGCTGGACATTCAGCGACGCATATTCCACAAGCCTGACACTGATCATCCGGTATCTGGATTGTGCCGCTGGCATCCAAGTAGGGTACGTGATATGGGCAGACCCTCAGGCAGGTAAGGCACGTGGCACACTTATCTTGGAACAGGATCTCCGCACCCATACCGCACCGAAGGCACCTTCTCGCTTCATTGGTAGCGACTTCCCAGTCATAGATAAGCTCCACCGCCTTGAAGTCCTTTTTCCTTGCTCTTGGGGGAAGAATCGGTGGCTCAAGTCGGCCAGTTTTCCTTATCATTTCAATCGTTTCAGGCAATAGGTCACCTGACACGCTTTCCCTCCCCTCTTTGCTAACTAGGGGGTACCTGTGCTGGAGGTAATCGTCAATACGGGAGGCCGCCAACCTGCCAGCTGCTAGTGCCTCAGTAACAGTCGCCGGCCCGGTGACAGCATCTCCGCCGGCGAAGACTCCTCTCCTATTGGTAGTGAGTGTAACTGTGTCAACCTGAATAGTGCTGCCCCTACCAATGCTAACGTGGAAATCGATCGGTGTCTGAGGTGCTTGCCCTATAGCAGTAATTAGAGTATCGAATTCCCTAATGAAGTCGCTGTCCTTTATTGGCATGGGCCGACGCCTGCCACTGTCATCTGGTTCCCCAAGCTCCATTTTTACGCAGGTTACGCTTAGTCGCCCAATTTCGCTTTTTATTCTGGTTGGCGCCACTAGAAACAGGATCTCGGCCCCTTCTTCCAGGGCTTGCTCCAATTCTGCGGGATCTGCGGGCATTTCCTCACGGCTACGGCGATAGAGGATATTCACCTTATGCACGCCCAACCGAAGGGCAGTCCGGGCAGCGTCGATCGCTACATTCCCTCCCCCCACCACGGCGACCCTTTTCCCTAGAGATGGCTTAAGACCCAGGTTTACTTCACGGAGAAAGGTTGCCCCGTCTATCACCCCCGGGATGTCTTCCCCTTCTATTCCCATTCTAAGGCTCTGATGGGCACCGATGGTTATGAAGATAGCCTTGTAACCCAGGTCAAATAGCAGATCCAGGGACACCACACGCGTCTCAATCCTGATTTCAACCCCCATCTGAGTTAGCCTTTGAACCTCTGTCTCGAGCACCTCCCGGGGAAGGCGGTATTGGGGAATACCGACTCGGAGCATACCTCCAAGTTCCGAATGAGCCTCGAAGATAGTTGCCGGATAACCCAACGTCCTTAGGTAGTAAGCGCAAGCCAGTCCTGCTGGGCCGGATCCTACTATGGCAACCTTTTCAGGGTGCGTAGTCTCGGCTTCAGCCCGGATCATCCTGTCACCACCGAATTCAAGGGCGAATCTCTTCAATGCTCGAATAGCGATAGGGTTATCTACCTGACAGCGCCTGCAGGCGTCCTCGCAGGGATGGGTACAAACGTAGGCACAGATAGATGGGAAAGGGTTGCCACTTCTTATGACTTGCAATGCCTCCATGATCCTTCCTTGGGCAACCAAATCAACATATTCTCTGATCTGCATGTGTAAAGGGCAGGCAGCCTGGCAGGGTGGCATGAGGCTGTGGTCAACAGGGATTTTCCTCGTTTGATTAGCTTGATGGTCCTCGGTGTTGTCAGCTACGGGTGGATACATCGGACTCACCTTAAATAGAAAAAACTTACTCCACCCGTATAGTACCTGGCCCTTAGGGTAGAGGCAATAGGAGATTCCCTAGGATGGGGTGGCTTTGTTTCTAGAATTTCTACTGGGAAATGCCCTAATTTGTCGACGGGAAAAGCCCCAATCACGAGGATACCCTAGGGAAGGTGAATGGGAGAGTTCCGTTTATGCCATCACAGGGTTATGAGCCGCTTGCGTATGGCAAACTTAATGAGGTCAGTCCTATTGTGGATGTTCAGTTTGTTCATTAGGCTGGTTTTGTACCACTCTACGGTCTTGGGGCTGACGACCAGCATATCTGCTATTTCCCGAGTAGTGTGTCCTTCGACAACCAGCTTAAGCGTTTCCCTTTCTCTATCTGTCAACAGTTGGTAAGGGTCTTTATCCCCTTCTGTAGTGGTTTTCTGCTGACATTCCTCAACCAGGGCTGCCGCTGCCGAGGGAGATAGAAAGGAATCCCCCTTATATACAGCCTGAATAGCTGAAGCGAGCTCTGAAAATGCTGCCATCTTAGTAACGAAGCCACGCGCCCCCGCCTCGATAACGGGGATGACATATTCGCTATCATCATACTGGGTGAGTGCCAGCACCTTAGTTTCGGGGAATTCCCTGCGTATTCTGCGCGTTGCGTCCAAGCCACTCATGATAGGCATCGCTAGGTCCATAAGAACCACATCCGGCGCGAGCTGTTTTGTCATTTCCACAGCTTCCCTTCCATTCGTTGCCTCGCCGACTACTTCTACGTTGGCAACAAGCGTTAGCATAGAACGGATTCCATCTCGCACTAGGGTGTGGTCATCGGCTATTAGCACCCTTATCTTCTTCATCTCGTATATCTCCTGCCACTGGGACCTTTACGACAACCCTGGTCCCTTGCCCTGGCTGGGACTCAATATGGCAAACGCCGTCCACCAACCTTACTCTTTCCTTCATGGTAAATACGCCTGCACCCCGTCCGCTAGGGTCTACCCGTGTGATCTTGCTGACATTGAACCCTTTGCCGTCGTCCTCAATGCGTAACAGACACTCACTGGCGTTGCACTCTAGCTTGATATAGGCATTCTTAGCCGCTGAGTGCTCCGAGATATTGCCTATTGCTCCCTGGGCAACACGGAAAAGCGTTACTTCTACTTCAGGCGGGAGCCGTTCTTCCGTGCCTACAAATTCTGCAGATACCTCGATGCCTTGAGCCTGAAGAGTATCCTTGGCATACCGGTGGATTGCGGCAGGGAGCCCAAGCTCATCCAATAAAGTAGGGCGGAGTTCCTTCATTAGTTTAACTACCTCATGGCCGGCATGAATTGCATATGAGTGCGTTGCCTTGAGCTTCTCCATAAGCTGGGTATCTACAACACCTTTCATTTCCGCCATTTGGATAATAGCCTGTAGGTTAAGGGTCAAGCTGGTAAGCGCTTGGCTGGTCTCGTCGTGCAGCTCTCGCGCGATCCTTTTCCGCTCCTCCTCCTGAGCAGCGAGAGCATGTTGAAGAAGTGTTTGATATCTTTCCCCTGCCATTGCTAGCCTAGTGTATAGTCTCGCTTGCTCAATTGCGGTGCCGAGGTAGTGGCCAATGGAATTGAGGAGGGACACATCATCTGCGCCAAACCGCCCTGCCACATGGCTGGCGATGTTCATCACACCTACAACTTTATCCTTTGCCTTCAGAGGAATGCTGATGAACCCCTTGAGACCCTCTGCGCTTATCAAATCGGGGTGAGTAGCGCGCGGATCTTGGGAAATGTCCTCCAATAGCATTGGCTCCCCGGTCTGGGCTACTGTTCCCGCTACCCCTTCGCCCATGCGCATCCGAATCTCATCAGCATATTTGGCAGACAAGCCGCGCTGCATGCGATAGCTTAGTGTCTGAGTCTCTTCATCCAGGAGTAGAATTCCTCCAATGGTGCCGTTAAGGATCTCCAATGTATTATCCAAAGCGATCCTTAGTATGGCGTCTAAATCCCACAGCCCGCTCACCGCACCTGAAATATGGCTTAATGCTAGAAGCTGGTGATGCCGCCTCAGGACCTGGGTCTCCAACTCCCTTTCTGCGGTAACGTCTCTCCTCATCTCGACTATAGCCGTGGTGTTGCCATAGCTATCCCGAAGAGGATACGCGGTGATCTTGAGATACCTGTTGGCTCCGAGGACATGGTCAGGATGAATAACTGTTGTCATGGTGCCGCTTTCAAGGACTTTTCTTAGTGGGCAATCCCATATAGGTGCACTGCATGGCCTATCCCGGTCATAAAGCACCTCGTAGCAAAGCTTACCGATAGGAGACTTAGCTCTCCGCTTGATTTTGCGTTGCACGGCTAAATTAGATAATATGACACGGTACTCACTATCGATGACTAGAAACTCATCTTCTATGCCATCAACCATGTCCTGCATGGTTATGTCCAAACCCGCATTTTTAGCAGCTCGTTGAATCGCTGTCTCCTTCACACGAATCTCTATCGCCGCCTTTATATGTGTAAAAGTACAGCAACGACTGGGCCCTGTCAAGCAGTGAGTTTAGCCTGCTCATTAGCTAATGACGGGAAGAGTGACATTGGCAACAGGTAAGCACTGAACAAACCGCCCATTGTTTAGCCGGGCGGATGCTTTTTCCTATTGCAGGCAGGCCAGGAAGGATGGCGACTGAAGCTGGATGGCATGTTCACAATATACCCAAAGTTCACCCCTTTGAGCTGGCTTTATCGAAATGATTGGCAAGATGAGCTAATGAACCTATGTGCGTGCATGATGTAGTTACAAAAATACAATGTGAGGTTGTCCTGGTAAGGTAAGGGCCACCCATTCTCGGGTAGCACCCCTATAATCTGTCTTGCTGTGCTTAAGCCTCTATTATCCTTCCACCCTTTCCAGCACCTCTTGTGTCCTGCGCAGGTAGTAGTCCATCCGTATATACTGGAATTCGCTATCTGCCTTCCTCCAGTGGGGTCTATTCAGGTTCAAGTGTGGAGGAATCTGATACATAGATGTCGCCCACAGTTGGCTCTCCAATGTATTTTAGGTGTGAGGAGCCACTTACATCTGCATCTAATATTCCATAAAGGTTTACTGTTGCATGGCAAGACCCTCTAAGAGTCACATCTGCATCTTTTACTGGGAAGTTACGTAGTTGTATATAGGAGGAACCAGCGGCATCTATAACAAGGTCATTAGCCGAGCCTTCCAGTTCCACGCTACTGGATGATGATATGTCTAATATTGAATTATCAGCTGTTATTTCACCACTAACTCTACTTGAAGCAGACAAGTCGAGGGTAATATCGCCTACAGACATATCAATAATCTCTAAAAAGCTCGAAGCTGATAAGTGAATGACTAAATCGTGTGAAAGGTGAAATCCTCGCACAACGCCATGAGTCGAGCTCGAAAAATCTAACTGATAAAGGTCGGGCATAGTAATTTCAGCTATGAGAGAGGTAAAACTGCAGTCGCATGATTTAAGACCTATGTTAAGTGTCTCCCCCACTTGAGTAACTTGTACATACTCGATTAGATTATCATCCGCAGTTATGTTAATACTGTATGAATCGGATTGGACAATGTCGACACCAAATGAAGGTTCAACCTTAAGGCGGTTGTAATCGTTAAAATCCAATTCTTTAGTAATCAGATTCCCAGAACCTTGGGTCGTTTCTCCTTCTGTTTGACAGCCCACTAGCAGTCCTGATGTTAATAGTGCCATCACCAATGCTACTACTATCGTTGAATTTGTAAGCTTTCTCATTCTTACCCTCCCAATTCGTTATTTATTGTCTGCAAGCCATCGTTTCTTATATTAATCAATGCGGCAATGTTAAGACCTCTAATCGCTCGTTGTCAATGCCCAGCACTAGCGCTATACCCGCTCTGTCAGCTTTAACGATAGCTTGAAGTTTTATAAGCCATCTTTGGTGTGATAAAAGTCATATACCGATTTCAGCGCACGCGGGTATTATTATAGTGTGGATAGTAATAGAGTTATGCTTTGATGCTATCGATGAGCCAGGAAGACGGCGCCATAGTTGAGGATGTCTGATAGTGGATAGTAATAGAGTTATGCTCTAATGCTATCGATGGTTAAGGGCCGAGGTAACACATGCCTTGGCCCTTCTTGTAAGTAGTGTCGAATATAGATTCACCAAGGGCCATCTTACATAGGGCTATACAACGAGAGGGACCACCCATTCTCGGGTAGCCCCACATAATCTGCCTGGCTGGGCTGGTTCAGAGTCCCGCCGTTTTTCGCCGTAGAACCCTCCTGCGGATAAAAAATGCCCTAATGCAGCACTCGTGAATTCTGGGCTAATAAATCTCTTCGCCGAATAGGATATGAAAATCTGACACCATTGTCGTCCACTTTGCCATAAAGTCTTGTACTTTCTGTGAGAAGGCATCTTTTTGCATGAAATCATCCAGGCTAGTTAAATGCATGATTCCAATATATTTGTAAGGAATCTCGCCAGCCAAGGAGCCAGTTATCTTGACCAGCTCAAACTTTTTAACAGATTGGAGGCTGTCAAGTAGAGGACCTTTTTCCGAGATAACATAATCCTTGTACTCGTCCTCAGTTACATTCGCAGCCAGATTGTAAAGAAGAATTTGCTTTGCCATTTTGTTCCTCCCTCTCTGCTTAGCTCTTGGTCTAGCACTCGATTCTAAAACACCTCAGTAGCACCACCTCCCTTGCATGATATAGAGTGAGCTAGGGTAGCTTCTTAAATGTACGCTTTAGACTATCGCGGGAAATGAATAATACGCCAGGGAGCTTTGCCTGTCAAGGCTGTGGGCATTGGGCTTTCGGGGTTGGCTTCCAGGATGGAGTGGTCACAATAGAAGAAACGGCTTGCCGTTTCAGCTGGCCCTGTTGAGATGGTTAGCCAGATTGTCTAACCAACCCATGTACATTGGTGAAGTAATCGCAATTTGGGAGGGTGAGGTTGTGCTAGCGAGATGAGGTGCTGCTGATTAGTATCACGCTGACGGTCTGCAAATTATCGCTGCGGCACGAAGGACACATAACGCTAAAATGTTACCTCTATGGATTGCTAGGTCGGATCAGCTTTTCCAACTATATAGGTGAGAGCGCCCGCTAAATCGGAGTCGCCCTCATTCCACGCTAGTGGGTCTCTGCTGGCGAAGATCAGTGCCTGGGCTAAGCCCGATATACCTTGCATAGCAATGCCCGGCAGCACCATCCCCCGGATAGCTCGTCGCAGGCCTCAGGCTCATCGAGCGTAAGCACGTTGGCATTGGACTCCCACACCCCGCTCAGGCCCGGCTCGTTGGCAGACATCTCGGGGAACCACCAGTTAGCCTCGCAATTGACAACGTTGGGCAGTATGCCATCATTGTACCTCGCCTTCTGCTTGATCCTGCCTCTCCTGGTCTCGATGTAGGCCCAGTCGCCGTCACCGATCCCAAGCTTCTGGGCGGTATCGGGGTGTATATCCAGGAGCGGGTGGGGATGTTTCACTCGCCCCAGCCCCAGCTGCATAAACTCAGACTTGAACATGGGCATGAAAGTACCCCCCGTATTTAAAATCAGGGGGTAGTCCTCGGCAACCTCGGGAGTACTGATAGGGCTTTCCGGAGGCTCTTTGTAGTGGGGCAATGGGTCATAATTTAGTTTTTCCAGGATGCTGGAGTAGAGTTCGACCTTCCCCGAGGGGGTGGGGAAGCCGGTCTTCAGCCAGGGTTGCAGGTCGAATTCATCGGGGAACAGTACCATTTTCTCCATAAGCTCGCTAAAGCTTATGCCCGTGGGCTTAAGGCGGTATTCACTGGCCTCCTCTAGCGTCTTCCATGGCCAATACTCCTCTCCCTGTCCCACGGCGAGGGCCAGGCCACGGAAAAACTCATATATATCCCGGCGCTCTCCCAGCGGCGGTATCGATTGCTCACCACCAATCACCAGGCTGCCGAAATCCATCATGTTGCTGCACATGACCCGCTCCATCCAGCTGGCGCCGGGCAGCACATAGTCGGCGATCTGGGCAGATGGGGTCATCCACAGCTCCTGGACAACATTGAGTTCGAGGTTGGGGCTCTTCATCGCCTCGTAGACGAGCTTGATGTTGCCGGCCCAGGACAGGGGATTTGAGCCCCAGGCAATAAGCGCCTTTATGGGATACGGCTTGCCGGAGAGGATGGCACGCCACAGCATTGGCGTATGGGCATTGGTCTGAACGCCCACCGGGGCTGGCATACCGTAAACTCGCTCAATATGTTCCGATGTCAGGCTCCAGCCCGTAAGGCTTAGCAGCCTGCATACATCGGCTCCCAATTGCTTTTGTCTTACTTCCGGAGGGAGGCGGTCTATCATGATGAGCTCTGCCTCGGTAACGAACCTCCCGCCGTTAATATTCTGTCCCGGGCGCGTGATTAGGTCACCGCCCCAGACGCCGAGATCGCCGGTTATCGCTTTCATGATAATACGGCACTGTTCGGTGCGGGTGCCATTCAACCCTAGCTGGTCTATGGCGACTGAGTAGGGTATGAAGGCCGGCTTGGTGGTGGCATACATCCGTGCCGCGGCGACAATCTTTTCCGCGGGCACGCCGGTGATTTCAGAGACCCTTGTTGGAGGATACTGCTGAACCCGCTCTTTAAGCTTATCGAAGCCCACGGTCCACCGCTTTACGAAATCTTTGTCATAGAGCTCCTCGTTAATGATTACATTCAGCCAGGCCAGAGCTAGTGCGGTATCGGTGCCCGGCCTCAGCTGAAGCCATATGTCAGCTATCTCAGTTGTCCTGGTGCGTCTGGGGTCAACCGCGATCACCTTCACATCCCGCTTCCGCTTCTGGTTGAGAATGGTGGCCCAGGCTCTATGCCATGCTTTCGAGGGGTCGGTGCCCCAGTACACGACGCAATTAGACCTCTTGATGTTCCCAGCGAAGCCGGTGACATCGCCCATAACAGCGGCATTCATTGCCATAATGTTGGCACTACAGATGGTACCAGCAGCGAATATATTATGGGGATTGCCGAACAGGCTGAGGAAGCGGCCCCGGGGCCAGTAATCATTGCCCCGGGCGGTACCCTCGAAGATACCCAGCGTTTCCGGCCCGTATTTTGCCTTTAGCTCGTTTAGCTTGTCTCCTATCTCGGCCAGTGCCTGGTCCCATGTTATTCTCTGCCATCTACCCTCTCCCCGCTCGCCAGCCCTCTTCAGGGGATACATAAGCTGGTCCGGGTGGTAGAGCCATTTTAGGGCCAGGCGATTTCTCTCGCAGGTGAACCCTCGGGTTAGGGGGTGTTCTCGGTTTGGCTCGATCTTCACTATCTTGCCATCTTCAACGTGAGCCAGTACGCCGCAGTTGCCCGAACAAAAGGTACATACTGTCTTCTTGATTTCCCGCTGCTTGGCCATATTGGTGCTCCTTTATCTACCACGTGGTATTGCTGGTACTTTCCCGTTCTAAGCTATGTACCATGGCGACGGGTACCAGCAGTAGCCGGGCTCGGGGCTCATTTTTATGCCGCCTTCCCTCTAACGCAGAAGTATTTTATAAGCTAACGGTTAGAAAAAGCAAGCCCTGCGATACCCCCGGTGACTCTAAGCATAGATATTCTAAAGGCAGTATGCTCATCAATTGCAGCAGGCTGGCAAATCCACCGATCTGGGCCGTCAATGTGCCTAATAGTGAAGGCAAGGCCATACCGATCTTGGAAATGCCCGGGGAGGAGCGATGGAAATTGGCTGGTGATATGAGGAGAGCTGCTTGACAGGCTCTTCTCGGCAGGCATAGAATGCAGGCGGTTGATGGCAGATGGAATATCGGTGGCCAAACAAATTGATATGGGGCATTCGCACTTAATGTTCTGATAGCACACTATAAATGCAAAGGAGGACGATCATGAAAGATAAGCAGGCAATAGAGGAGGCCTTGGGAAGGAGACTTCTCCTGGGGGAGATGATTGTTCGTGATGCGCGTAAGTTCCCCGACAAGGAGGCACTGATATATGGAAAGACACGCTTGACCTACAAGCAGTTTAACGCTCGAATTAATCAGCTGGCCCACGCTTTGCTTGACCTTGGCATCAAGAAGGGGTCCAAAGTGGCTATACTGGCCTTTAACTGCAACCAGTTCATGGAGGCCTACTTCGCCCTGGCGAAGATCGGAGCAATGGCTGTACCGCTTAACTTCCGTTTACATCTGGAAGAGCTCAAGTATATCGTAAACCACTCCGATGCGGAGGCCTTTATAATGGGAGAGGCTTTTATAGAAATGGTACAAGGTATCCAAAAAGACATCCCCCAGGTAAAGAACTATGTTTCCATCACCGACAAGCCGGTGGAAGGGATGCTGCACTACGAAACCTGGATCGCAAAGTACCCCGACAATGAACCGCTTATTCTGGTCGAAGAAGAGGACCCGGCATTCATCATGTACACTGCTGGGACCACCGGTAGACCCAAGGGGTCTGTATTAACCCACAAAAATGAAGTGGTAATGTGCATGCTGGAAACAATGTTTGTGGCGGGCGAGCCGGGAATGCCCGATATTACGAATGCGATAGCTTTTGCTGCTCCTCCAGTCTTTCACCTGGCAGCTTTCGCGTTTTGCCAGATCAGTTTTTTCTTAGGTGCCACCGTGGTATTGCCCGTTGAGGTATTCAACCCGGAATACATCATGAAGACCATCGAGGAGGAAAAGATCAATGCTATTCTACTGATACCCGCCATGGCCATCTTCATACTGCAACTCCCTGAACTAGAGAAATACGATACCAGTTCCCTCCAGGTTTGGGTGACAGGAGCGGCGATTCTGCCCACTGAGGTGCGGAAGCAGATCATGAAGTTCTTCCCCAATGTCAAGATCTTCGATATGTTCGGGCAGACCGAGATGAGTCCGGTGGTTTCAGGTCTTGTGCCTAGCGAATCTGAGGGGCGAGAGACATCTGTGGGCAAAGCGCTCCCCTTTATCGAGATACGAGTGGTAGACGACGAAGACAATGATGTCCCGCTGGGAACTGTAGGTGAAGCGATTTATCGGGGACCGACTATAATGAAGGAGTACTACAAGGAGCCCCAGGCCACCGCGGAAGCCATGAGGGGTGGGTGGTTTCACTCCACCGATCTGGTGAGGGAGGATGAAGAAGGATATCTCTATATCGTGGACCGGAAGAAGGATATGATTATCAGCGGTGGGGAGAATATCTACCCTGCCGAGATCGAGGAGGTTCTCTATAAGTATCCCAAGATCCTGGAGTGTGCCGTTATAGGGGTTCACGATGAGGAGTGGGGCGAATCGGTCAAGGCCATCGTCGTCTGTAAAGAAGGAGAAAGCCTGACCGAGGAGGAGGTGGTGGAGTTTTGCCAAGAGCATCTGGCCAGCTACAAGAAGCCCAAATCGGTGGATTTCATAGATTCCCTACCCCGCAATCCCGCGGGAAAGGTGCTGAAGACGGTCCTCAGGGAAAAGTACGGCAAGTCGGTGAAATATTAGCTGGAAGATTCGGTTTCGGACTGTACTTTGTCTAGGGGAAGGTGATGCCATGCGAGCATGAGCCATAACGTTGACCCTTAAGTGTAAACATGGTATGCTATAGCCCACCTTACAAATAGAAAGGATGGATTATGACCGCAGGAATTACTTCTTACGGAGCTTATGTACCTTTGTACCGTATTAACCGCATGACTATTTATGGAGCTCTGGGGTGGCTAAACCCAGCATCCCTATTGCCTGGTGAGAAGGCAGTGGCCAACTACGACGAGGACAGCCTCACGATGGCGGTAGCTTCTGCCATGGACTGTCTGAACGGGACTGAACGGGAAAAGATCGACGGGCTGTTCTTTGCTACCACCACCACACCCTATAGGGAGAGGCAGAATGCGGGGATAATCGCCACTGCCCTCGACCTTCCCCCTGAAATCCGCACCTCGGACTTCACTGCCGCCATCAAGGCTGGAACCGGTGCCCTGATCTCCGCCTACGATGCCGTAGTGTCGGGTTCAGCTAAGAACGTTATGGTCTGTGCCTCCGATTGCCGCATGGGGAAACCGGGCGGCTTTCAAGAGGAGATCTACGGGGATGGCGCTGCCGCTCTCCTCTTGGGGGATAGCGGGGTGATCGCCAGTGTCGAGGGAACCTATTCCCTCTCCTATGATTTCGTAGACAACTGGAGGGCAGCGGAAGATAAATATAATCGCACCTGGGAGGACAGATGGATCAGGGACGAGGGCTATAGCAAGTTCATCTCCGAGGCCATCTCCGGGCTGCTTAACAAATACAGCCTCACTCCCAAAGATTTCGCCAAGGTGGTTTACCCCTGCCTCTATATGAGAGCCCACGCAGATATAGGTAAAAAATTGGGGTTTGAAGATGGTCAAATACAGGACCACATGTTTACCGCCATAGGTAATACCGGAACTGCGTACACCCTCCAGATGCTGGTAGCGGCGCTGGAGGAGGCCAAGCCGGGGGACAAGATCCTTGTTGCCAGCTATGGAAACGGTAGCGATGCTATATGCCTGGAGGTAACCGGCGAAATAAAAAAGGTTAAGAGTAAAAGGGGAATCAAAGGCCACCTCGCTTCAAAGAAAGACCTGGGTAGCTACGAGAAATACGTTACCTTCCGCGAGGTACTCGACATAGACACTGGTGGTCGTGGTGATGAAGTCGCTCCGACTCAACTGTCAACGCTGTGGAGAGAACGCAAAATGCTCACCGGCCTCTGCGGATCGAAGTGCAAGCGCTGCGGCACCCCACAATACCCACCCCAGGAGATATGTGCCAATCCCAAATGTGGAGCTGTTGGTGAGATGGAGCATTATCGCTTCTCCGATAAGAGGGGATGCCTGTTCACCTATACCGGAGATATCTTGGCCTTCAGTCCCAGCCCACCGGCAATCTATGGCATGATAGACTTCGACGGAGGGGGAAGGTGGCTGTTCGATATAACTGACGCCGAGCTTGATTCGCTTGAGGTAGGTATGCCTGTGGAGATGAGCTTCCGAAGGAAATACCACGATGTGTCGCGTGGTATCCACGCCTATTACTGGAAAGCAACACCGATTCGAGTTTAAAAAGTCCATTGAGAAGGGAGGAATAATGGCTGAAGGAATAAAGGACAGGGTCGCCATCATAGGGATGGGATGCACTAAGTTTGGAGAAAGATGGGACAAGGGCCCTCATGACTTAATGGTTGAGGCCTTTATAGAAGCTATCGAGGATGCCGGTATAGAAAAGAAAGATATCGATGCTGCCTGGTCTGGCACCTGCTATGAGGAGGTCTCCACAGGTAAATCCGCTATTCCTCTAGCTGCTGCTTTAAAGCTACCATTCATTCCGGCAACGAGAGTTGAGAATTTCTGCGCCACCGGCTCAGAAGCTTTAAGGGGCGCCTGTTATGCCGTTGCCGCTGGGGCATATGATGTATGTTTGGCGCTTGGCGTAGAGAAGCTTAAGGACACTGGCTATGGTGGCCTTCCTCAAAACGATACCCAGATGGGGACAACACTCAGAGCCGCCTTTCCCAACTTTACTCCCCCCGGAGCGTTCGCCATGATGGGTACCAGGTACTTCGCGCAGTATGGCCTCAGCCCAGATGAGGGGAAACGCGCCCTGGCTCATATATCGGTCAAGAGTCATCACAACGGGGCTATGAACCCTAAGGCGCACCTTCGCCGCGAGATCACCATCGATCAGGTAATAAACGCTCCTATCGTAGCATGGCCTCTGGGTCTATTTGACTGCTGCGGGGTAAGCGATGGCGCAGCGGCGGCCATAGTGACCAGGGCCGAACTGGCCAAGAAATTCAGACCCGACCCGGTCTATGTTAAAGCGCTACAGATCGCTGTGAGTTCCGGTGAGGAGTTGATGTGCACTGAATGGGACTATGCTCATGTGGAGACCACTGTCCATGCCTCCAAGAAAGCTTACAGTGAGGCAGGGATCAAGAGCCCCCGGGAGGAGCTAAGCATGATGGAAGTCCACGACTGTTTCTCCATAACTGAGCTAGTCACATATGAGGACCTGGGGATATCGCCACGAGGGCGAGCCAAGGAGGATATCGAGGCAGGATTCTACGATCTCGATGGCAAGATCCCCTGCCAGCCTGACGGGGGCCTCAAGTGCTTCGGTCATCCCATCGGCGCTTCGGGACTGCGGATGATGTACGAGATGTACAAGCAGCTTCAGGGAAAAGCTGGGCCGCGGCAGATAAAAAACCCCAAATTCGGCCTTACCCATAACATGGGAGGCATCCCCCCGGTAAATGTTGTCAGCACTTTTATAGTCGGGCTCTAGGACCTGAGTCAGAACCCGATGGGGCGAGCGCGTCTCCCCTCGATGCAGTATAAGGAGGTGGCGATGGACTTTGCTTTGACTGAAGAGCAAACGATGCTGAAGTCCAGTGTCCGCAGCTTTCTGGAGAAGGAGATAGTGCCCATTGTCGATGAGCAGGAGAAGAAAGGCGTACTGGATAAGGAAACCGCCGTCTCCCTTATCCGACAGTTGATGCCCTTTGGCTATCTGGTGGGTTTTCTACCTGAAGGGTATGGCGGCTCTGTGTTGGATTACAAGACCAATGGCATCCTCGTCGAGGAGCTGGCCAGAGCCTGGAGCAGTCTTGCCGGAACGCTTTTCATTGCCGCAGCCTTTTGGTGGCTCCTGGACGAAGCGGGTAGCCCGGAGCAGAAGGAGAGGTTGCTGCCCCGAGCCGCCAACGGCGATTACATAGGTTGCCTGGCGATAACCGAGCCTAACGCGGGCTCCGACGTGGCTAGTGTGGAGACCACTGCGATCCTTGATGGGAACGAATACGTCATCAATGGGACAAAGACATGGATCTCTAACGGTAGCATAGCCGACGCGGCTTTCATCCTCGCCACCACAGATAAGTCACTCGGGCCTTTAGGGATGTCCTTTTTCCTAGTGGAGAGGGAAACGTCTCCCTTCACCGCCAGAGAGATACACAAGCTGGGGCTACGCTCCTTTCCCACCGCGGAACTTTCGTTCGACGACTGCCGGATCCCCAAGGCAAACCAGCTAGACCCTGGCTCAGGCTACAAGCGGACAATGGCCTTTTTCGATGTGTCACGCGCGATGGTGGGAGCTAACTCAACAGGTATCGCTCAGGCCGCTATAGATGCTTCGATAAAATACGCTCAGGATAGGACGCAGTTTGGCCGCCAGTTGGGCAGTTTCCAAATGATACAGGAGATGCTCGTAGATATGATAGCGGAGACCGAGGCCGGGCGTCTTCTATCGTTCCGCGCACTAGACCTGCTGGATAAGGGGGAGAAATCCCGCTGGCAAGCGTCTCTGGCAAAGGCCTACGCCACCGAAGCGGCGGTGAGGACAACTTCGAAGGCCATCCAGATTCATGGTGCGATGGGGCTCTCCGATGAATATCCCGTAGAGCGATACTTTAGAGATGCCAGAACCCTGACCATTCCTGATGGTACCACGCAGATGCAGAAACTGATCGTGGGAAGGGATACTCTGGGGATAAAGGCCTTCGTCTAGCGGCAATGATTCGAACCAGCTAGTGGGCGAGTCAGAGCCGTGGCCACACCGCGTGGCAGCTCCCGCCAATCGATTACCAAGATTGTCCCGTCAGGAGCCCGAGGGGGCTGAACACTGTAGTGGCATCCAGACACTCCTCAGTCACAGAATCTAGGCTTTCCCAATCCTGAATGCCTTTCTATTCCCGTCTCATATTTCTGGTGGCTACAACATTTGCACCAGTGCCAGCAGTATCCCTAATTATCACATCAGACATCTTCACCGGTGCCTGCAATTCGATCTTTGCGAGTTCATTAATCACCATGAATAACAATCGCTTTGGGATTGGTTTATCGGTGCGAACTGGAAGCATCGCCCACTTTGCCCCTTTTATACGAATCGTTGTGGTTAATATACGCATAGGCTCCTCTAATTCCTGCAGCACGAATTCTTTCCCTTTTGCGCATTTGTCTCCTTGCATGGAAGCTACCTCGCTGTCCTGAAGATCTACTTCAATTTCGCATCCAATAGGACAAATAACGCAGGTAAAGTGTTTCTTCTCCGCATCCATAATTATCTCTCAGTTATACTGACCTCGATGGAGTCAGTAATGTCCTTCAATTTGTCCTTGGGTACTTTCACTCTAATCATTTCGTTTGGCCTGGTGTAAAGCCTCTTAAATGGCATTTCCAGAGGGGAAATATCTATTTTCACCGGCCTCTCGACTGGCTTTGCAGACCTGATAAACAGAATAAGGTCATCCTCAAAAGAGTATCGCTGAGGGAAAAGCACTCTCACATTTTCCCCCGGAATTACCTCAACTGAACCCCTCTCCTTCTTCCAGGCTCCTGTTGCAAATCTTGCGGCGTTCCTGCCTGCAGTCATGCCAGTTTCGGCAACATAATCAACTAAGTCAAATACGGTGGAGACATTGCCACAGGAGAATATTCCCGGTAGCGGCGTTTCCATTGTCTCTGCGGTAACGGGTCCTTTTGTGATTGGACTGAGTTCCACTCCAGCTTCCTTTGATAGCTCATTTTCGGGGATTAATCCTACGGAAAGAAGCAAGGTATCGCAGGCTATGAATTGTTCACTGCCTGCGATTGGCTGCATTTTCTGGTCTACTCCAGATACCACAACGCCTTCTACGCGCTCCTTGCCTCGTATCTCTGTAACTGTGTGAGATAAATAAAGAGGGATATCGAAATCATTGAGGCACTGAACGATATTTCTCTTTAATCCCCCGGGGTAGTTCATTATTTCATAAACGCCTTTCACCTGAGCCCCTTCCAGTGTAAGCCTCCTTGCCATTATGAGTCCGATGTCCCCGGAGCCCAGGATAACGATCTCTTTTCCGGGAAGATATCCATCAATATTGACGAATCTTTGAGCCACTCCTGCGGTATATACTCCGGCGGGGCGAGTGCCGGGGATATTAATACTTCCTCGGGAGCGTTCTCGGCATCCCATAGCGAGCACAACGCTTTTTGATTTTATCTGGAATACACCTTTCTCAGGGTTCACTGCCGTAATAGTCCTGTCTGGCGAAACGGCAATCACCATTGTATTCAAGAAGTAGCGTACGTTTGTTTTCTCTATCTCTTTAAGAAGGCGCTCTGCATACTCAGGACCGGTGTAGTCCTGTTTAAATTGCTCCAAACCAAAGCCGTTGTGTATGCATTGTTTTAAGATGCCACTCAGTTCCTCCTCTCTTTCAAGAAGAAGGACATTTTTAGCGCCACTTTTGTCGGCATAGAGTGCCGCAACAAGCCCAGCAGGTCCGCTGCCTATAACAGTTACATCAGCTTCCATCCGCGTCTTTCAGTGGCTTTCTAAATCTAAGAGACACGCCTTTTATCCCATCATGTTATCTTGGGGTAGCCTGTGATTTCAGCTATTTTGGAGTGTAACGGGGAAAGTGCAGGATAAATCCTTTTATATACTTCATTAAACAACCTATCATAGATCTTCGCATTCTCCTGGCGGGGAGCGAAGGTCTCCTTTACCCTTACCATATTAGCCACAGCTTCAGGGAAGCTGTTATAAATCTTCAGGGTAACAGCGGCATCGATTGCGGCACCCAATGCTGAAAGATTGCTTGTGTGCACTCTGCTTGTGGGAAGATTAAAAATATCAGCGGTGATCTGCATTATTTCATCGCTTTTTGAGCCTCCGCCACCGACCCTCAACTCCCTTATGGTGCTTCCGGAATGCTTCTCAATTAGTTCCCCCAGTCTGCGTAATTCGTATGCAATGCCTTCAATAATTGCCCGGTAAATATGCGGTCTTGTGTGCTCGCCAGAGAATCCTATTATGGCACCTTTAGAAAGGGGGTCATTCTCACGCGGATGCCAATAAGGCTGGAGAATCAAGCCCATAGAGCCCGGAGGGATTTCCTCCATTTTCCTATTCAACAAATCCTCTGGCTCTATCCCTAGTTTCTCAGCCTCTTCCTCCTCATATTTGGCAAACTCTCTTCTGAACCAGGATACCATCCAGTATCCTCTCCCCACAAAGCCTTCGAGTGCCCAGTGGTTGGGAATTGCTGCTCCCCAGGTGAAGAAATCCATCTTAGGGTGAGTGACATATTTATTGGAGAGTAGTTCAATGACCGCAGCCGTTCCGTAGCTGATTTCAGCGACATCGTTACTTATTGCGCCAGCGCCTAGCAGTTCGGATTGTTTGTCCCCCGCTCCGATGATTACGGGGAGCCCTTGTGGTACACCGAAGTTTATTGCTCCTTCCTCCGAAACCATCCCCGCAATCTCAGCTGGTGAAACAAGTGGAGGTAGCTTTTCTCGCTCAACACCGAAAATCTTGTATACTACACCCCTGGGATGCCACTGAAGTCCCTTCAGGTCGATGGGGAACAGCCCCACTATCATGGAGGAACAGTCTTTGAATTGGTTGGTTAATGAGTGAAAGATATAAGATGAGATGGTGAGGAATATGTGTGTTCTGTCGTAACTTTCCGGCTCATACTTTCTGAGCCAGTTGAACTTAGACCTTCTCTGATACTCCTTCAGCTTCGGCATCATTCCGGAAAGCTTAAACGTCAGTGATAGAAGGGCTCCACCGGGAAGCTTGAGTCCTTCTGTTTTACGCTCGTCAAGCCAGGTGATTGCGGGACGAACCGGCCTGCCATCTTCATCAACGGGCACAATTGTGCTTCTATGGGTGGTGATAGCAATAGCAGCGAGCTCATCCTTGGGAACACCGGAATTCTCTACCACACTCCTCGTTACCTTCTGGGTAATTCTTAGATACTCCTCCGCGTCCTGCTCAGCAAAATCAGGTTGAGTAGCAAAATACGGGCTGACAGGACATGCCTCGCCACATACCTCATTCCCCTTTTCATCAAAGATGAACGCCTTTATATTCTGAGTTCCGCCGTCGATGACAATAAAATATTTCATTACTTTACCTGCTTTAACCTTCCACCACTCAGGATGAACGATTCTCCCCCGCTCTTTGTCACCAATTCCTTTTCAATATTTGCCTCCCTGCTGATGACCTCCAGAACCCTGGGCATGCAGAAGCCACCCTGGCATCTTCCCATACCTGCCCTTGTCCTCCTCTTGATGGCATCGATGCTCTTTGCCGGAATACCTCTGTGTAACGCATCTACAATCTCGCCTTCACTAGCATGTTCACAGCGGCAGACAATGTGTCCGTATAGTGGGTTCATTCGGATAAGTTCCGCTCTTTCCCTTGGGTCTATTTCGGAAAAGCGTTTGCTCCTTTTTCTCCTTGGTTCAAAGTGTGTATTCTCTGCTGGATGCCACTCTTGTATTACGATGTCCTTCACCCTTTCGGCAATGGCTGGTGCCGATGCAAGTCCCGGAGATTGAATGCCGGCAACGTGGACTAACCCTTTCACTTTTTTAGAGGGCTCAATAATGAAATCCTCGTTGTATGTCGCCGCTCTGCATCCGGCGAAATGAGTGATGACTTTACTTTTATCGGGTTTCTGGTAGTGGGGCTTAAGCCGCTCAAGAAATGGTGCGAATTTGTTGAATAATGTTTCAAGCCCCGCAAATGTAGTGGAGACATCCTCGCTATCACATACCTCCTCTGATGTAGGCCCGAACTGAAGATTGCCATCAATCGTGGGGATGATGCCTCCGCCCTTGGAATACGTGTCTCTTTCCCCCGCCATGCTAAACGAAGCTAGAACTGTTTGCACTGGCTGGTAAGATTTATCAAAAATGATTGTTTCTCCTTTTCTGGGGTGAATGGTAAAGAACCTGTCTCCAGCAAATTCGGCAATCCTGTCGGCATAAAGTCCTGCGGCGTTGACTAAGATAGAAGTTTTTATGGTTCCTCTTGTTGTATCTACCGCTTTAATGCTTCCTTCCTCGGTCTGGACTCCTATAACGCTTGTATTTAGAAAGAACTGCACTCCATTTGCCATGGCATTCTCGGCGTAAGCTATGACGAGTTCAAATGCAGAGATGATGCCTGTGTTTCGTGCCAGTAAACCCTTACTGATATTTGGGGCAAGCCCTGGCTCAATCTTATCCAGTTCCTCTCTGTTCAGTTCCTTTGGAGCCGGGTCTTTGTGCTTCTTGGCGAGCTCCATTATATATGGAAATAGTAGTTCTTCATCGGGGTTTTCAGCCACAATGAGTGTCCCTATACGTTTGAAATTAACATCAAGCTGGCCGGCAACTGCATCCCAAATTGCGTTTCCCTTGTAGTTCATTTCCCATTTCAGCGTGCCATATTCGATAGGGATAGAAGGATGAACCACGGCGTTGCTGTGTGTTGTTTGGTCCATTCCCAGGTCATCATGGCGTTCAATGACTGCAGCGCTCAGGTTAAATTGTGAAAGCTCTCTGGCGATCGCTAAGCCAATTATTCCCCCACCTACAATAACAACGTCGAACTCTTTCCTGATAAGCTCATCGGATACCTTTTGGGGTGGGACAAAGGGTTTCCTGTCGGGATAATCAATCTCATTCACCACTCCCCTGACTTGTTCAAAGTTAGCCGCAATATGCCCAGCATCCACAATACTTTGATTAGAGGGAAACTGCCCGCTTAATCTCGCAACGCCATCTTCAATGGAGACTGTCGCCTTTTTACCAGTCGCCTTTTCTATCTCACCTTGTATGGTTCGTGCCAGATTTTCTTCATTCATCGATAATTTGCTCCGCAACAAGTTCAGTTATATCTTTCATTTCCACATCGGATAAGATAGCTTTACAGGTAGGGCACGCTGACAGGTAGACATCGGCAGCAGTTTGCTTAAGCTCATTGATGCGCATTAAAACCAACTTATCGGTGAGGTTGCAATCTCCAATTCTGGCTCCGCATACTCCCCCGCAGCAGTGTGTATCCTCTCCAGAATATACCGGCTCCTTTATCTCAAACCCCAGTACTCCGAGGACCTCTCTGGGAGCTGTGGTAATACCTATATCGTTTACAAGGATACAAGGGTCGTGAAAAGTTGCCGTAGTATTTGCCCGGTTTACCTTTATCTTCCCTTCTTTAAGCAGAGCATTGAGGAATTCGGTAGTGTGAACAAATTCCACACCTAGATCAATGCCCACTTCGTGGTACACCTCGGTCATCATTTTCATACAATTGGGACAGTCTGCAATGACCTTCCGCAGCTTTCTCCTTTCAATCCCCCCTTTCATTTTTTCTGCTGCCTTCTTGAATCCTTCTGTATCTCCGGCGTAGTAAAGGGGTGCGCCACAGCAGATATCGGCACCGCCGAATTGGTGAACCTGCCCCTTGCTCACCAAGATTATCCTCTCCATCGCCTTCAGCAACTGTTGATCGTTGTATGCAGAACAGGAAACGAAATAACCGAGGTCTCCCGTTCCCTTTTGAAGAAGCTGCCGCTCACCATGGGGATTACCGTACCTCATGAACGTTTCTATTCGTTTCCTGGTCTCATCTGGAAGTATGCCCTCTTTGAAAGCTTTGCTTCGCCCTCTCTGAATGAATTTCCTCAGGTCATAATTGTCGTAAATACAATGTGCCTTGCATGCTCCGCACATGGCACTCTGGAACATCACGTCAAAGAAGCCCTGTTCGTCTTCAATAAATGATTTCTCCTCATATAGAATGAGACGTGCTATTTTCTGAGGGGTAATTGTTTCCTTTCCCGTGGCAAGATAGGTGGGACAACTGTGTTTACACATATTGGCGCACATTGCACAATTGGTGATCTGTTGCAATTCTCTTTTATCTTCCATCTTCGACGAGTTTTCCTATGTTCAGAATACCATTTGGGTCCAATGCAGATTTGATTCTCTGGAGCAGCTCCACTCCACTAGAACCCAACTCCTGTAGCATAAACTGCTTTCTCCAGAATCCAATTCCATGGTGATGGCTAATAGAGCCGTTGTTTCTTGAAGTAGCTTCCATGGCAGCAGTCCATGTATCCTGGTAGTAACGGAATGGGTCTTTGGGGAAACCGGCGAACGTGATGTATAGGCACGCTCCTTCAGGATAGAAATGCGAAAAATGGCCCGAAACCGATAGTGCACCGTCCACTGCCTTCATTGAGGTGATCATATCCTCATACAGCTTTGCGGCGTCCTTGAATAGAGAAACAACCTCAATTGTGTCAGCAACTATTCCCAGTTGCATTACGATGGGACCTAAGCCTATATCGAAACGTTTTTCCAGCCATATATTCACCGGATTCTCTCCCAGAGGCTCTCCTCCATTTTCTTGGGCAATTCTCTTAATAACGCTGCTTTCAAGCGCCACGAAATCGGGCTCGCCCTCAGAGACGAAGATAACCGTTACTTTGCTTTTTGCTTCCTCGAAATACCTTTCGCTTTCAGCTTCATCAAATATTCTGACCACTGCGGGCTTTGCGTCACCTCTTAAAATTATCCGCACCACGTCCAATGCTACTTCAACGGAGTGAAAAACATATGATTGTTTTACTGTTCCCTTTGGTAAAGGGTGCACTGATACCACTGCCTTGGTGACTATGCCAAGAGTCCCCTCACCGCCTAGGAATAGGTCTTTCAGTGAAGGTCCCGTGGAGCGTCTGGGAACCGGTTTAATATCGAGAAGACTTCCATCGGGGAGCACCACCTCCATTCCCAAAACCATATCCTCGATTTTTCCATATTTTGTGGAGAACTGTCCCGCAGCACGTGTTGAAATCCATCCCCCGAGGGTGGAACAGTTGAGAGACTGGGGAATATTTCCCATTGAATAGCCCCTGTGATTCAGCTCCAGCTCGAGATTTGCGCCGATAATTCCTGCTTCAAACTCAGCAATGAGTGACGTTTCATCCAGGGAAATAAATCTATTCATTCTCTGAAGGTTCAAGATAGCGCTCCC
>Ga0209979_1001145_pt1 | contig 30502 bp, 31 predicted proteins | sample AnhtaG_FD_183114 | JGI IMG/M metagenome (GOLD analysis project Ga0209979, IMG submission 183114) | Deep subsurface microbial communities from Anholt, Denmark to uncover new lineages of life (NeLLi) - Anholt_01485 metaG (SPAdes) (version 2) | ecosystem: Environmental > Aquatic > Marine > Oceanic... | reverse complement strand
TCGGACTCCCCTTAATCAAGCTTATCTAAAATTTGCCTTATATTTTCCTCCACAGGCTTTGAGGTATCAATTATAACATGTTTTTGTGGTGGAACCTCTACTACCGGGTCAAATTGCCTCTTCTGTGGCTCGTAAATTTCCCACCGCCCATCTGAGGCTGAGCCCTCCTCCAGCCGCTGAGCCAACCTCTGTTTGATGCTCTCTTCATCCAGGGTGCACTCTATGATGAGAAAGTCGGCGCTCATCTCTTCAGCTAGCTTTTTTGCCTTTAGCCGCTCCTCAGCCTTGATAAAAGAGGCATCTAAAATTACCGAGCCCCTGTCACTTAAAATATCCCTTGCCTCGGAGAACATCTTATCATAAGTTTTCCTGGATAACTCAGGAGAATAGATTCCGCTGTCAAATTCCTCAAAACGATGCTCGGTTATGGGGATAGAGGCTAGCTGCTTTCGGGTAACATCCGAGGAGATAACCGCTAGTCCCAGCCTCTTCGCCAGGGCTTGAGCTAAGAAAGTCTTACCCGTGCCCACCAGACCGGTGGTAATGAGCAGCACTGGCTTTGACTTGGTGTAGGCGTGGGCTAAATCGAAGTAGCTAGTGGCTATCTCCAGGGTTTGGCTCTTCTCGGCGGGGGCAATATAGGGGTCATCCAGCTTGAAGCTTTCCACCTTTCCCCGCACATAAGCCCGGTAGCACTTGTAGAAATCAAGCAGCTTGACTAGCTCTCTATCCTGGCTCTGGTCCACATAGGCGCTGACAAAAATGCGGGAAAGGTCAGCCCGCCCGTAGTGGTCTAGATCCATGGCCAGGAAGGCAACCTCTGAGGCGACATCGCAATACCTGAAGCGGTCGTTAAATTCTATGCAGTCGTAGATGCAGATGCCGTTAGTGAAGCAGATATGGGCGGCGTGGAGGTCTCCGTGGCAGTCCCTGATTCTGCCCTCGGCTATCCGCTTATCAAATAGAGAAGTGTTTTCTTGGATAAAACTATCGGTGTAATCCTTGATACGCCGATACTTATCTTGAGATATGGTTTTGCCGATGTATTTTTCTGTCTGGGTAAAATTTTCATCCGTGTTCCGGGTGATGGCTTTAATTTCGCCGAAGGCGCTGATATTGGCGTTGGTCTCCGCCTTTTGATGGAATGCCGCCAGTTTTTGTGCCACCCGGGTTATCATTTCCGGCGTTACCCGATTATTAGCTAGCAGCGCATCCATCATCGCTTCCTGGGGGAGGCGGCGCATTTTCACGGCATGCTCTATAACCTCCCCTCGACCTTCTACCCAAATAGTCCCTCTATCTCGGGTTATGGGCACTGCCTCCAGATAGACCTCAGGGCAGAGACGGCGGTTGAGTTCAACCTCCCGCTGGCAGTAGAACTGGCGCTTTTCCTCAGTAGTGTAGTCTAGGTAGCCCAGATTTACTGATTTCTTTACCTTATATACATAATCGTCGGTCAGGAAGACGAAGGACATCTGGGTCTGCACCAGCTCTATTTTCCCTGGAGCCTGGGGATAGGCTTTAGGCTCTAGCAGGGCTTGGGCCAGTTCTGGTAGCATCAAACTTTGTTTTCCTTCAACTCTCTTACTAAAACTCAAGCTTTAGGGTTACTATTTCGAAGGGCTTCACCTCAAGTCTAAATCGGTTTCCTTCAAAGGGCAGTTCCTGCTCTTCCCGCTCCAGTAAATCTACCAGGGTCAATCTTTTAATGGCTCTAAATAGTTCTACTTCAGCCTGTGTAGCCTCTCCCTTGGTCTCGAAGAAGCGCAGGATAACGGCATCGCCATCCTCTGCCTTTTTCAGAGCGGAGAGTATGAGGTTATTGGGCGAAAGCTTCAAGAAGGAGTATTCTGGGGGTAAATCTCCCTGGGAATCAGCTTGGATGGCGAGGGGCAGATGGTGAAATTCCTGCGCCAGTTTATACATCTCGGCCTGCCGCCAATCTCCATCATGGGGTTGCACCGCGTATTCAAAGGTGTAAGACTTTAGCTCCAGGGCATCTGGGGTGGGGACTAAAGGTCCGGCCACACCATCGGCGGAGAGTCCGTAGACCCCTCGGAAAAGGGTGATGTAGGCCGAGGTGCCCACTTTTTCCACCGCTGGTAACCCCTTATTCATAAATGTTATCCCCCTTGTCCCATCACTTACGTCAAACCAGCTCAGAAAATTAGGTACTCCCGAAGGTTTGAATCCCCCGCCTCTGGTGAAGAACTCGGTTGGCTCAGGAATAACCCCAAATTGTGTCTCCCGAAAGCAGACTTTCCTGTCTATCCCGGTATCGAATTTAACCCTTAGCCTTATATTGGGGTATTTATTATCAATTCTGGTGATAAATTCAATGCGCGGGAGGTCAGCGAAAATCACCACCTCTTTCTGGATGTCCAGCGTTTTGTACTTGTAGAGCATGGGGGGAAACCTTTCCTTTAGCCTATAGGGCCAGGTGAGGCAGTAGTACTCGGTTTCAAAGACAACCTTTACCCTGGAGCCTTCCTCTTCTATACGGAAGCCCTTGGGCTTGAAGCTTCCGTAGGCGAATCCCTCCCCCGATTCGCTCTTTATCAACTCGGGGGAGAATCTACTGTGATGATGGTAAAGGTCACCAACCTCATCTTCAATGATGATTTCATTCCCGCTTAGTATTAGATTTCCCGCTTTGTCCCAGACCTCAACTATCCCGGTGCTATCATCCACCTTTACTCGGTAAAAGACGGTTTCAATCTGATTCCCGTCAACCTCTATCTTATTTGCCGGCTGCGGTGGGGGAGGCTTATATGCCTTGTACCCCAGCGGGGGAACATCAGCAATAAAACCACCTTCTGTTGATTCCACCCAATTCTTTGTTGGCCAGGGAAGGGGGTTGAAGACCACTATTCCTCTACCCTCGGTGTTTATCCTTTCGGTTATGTAGGTTAAAGATTTGGTCAGTATTTGGCTTAAGTTACTCTTGAGAGAGGCAAAAATCTCCCTTACCTCATCGTAAATCTCGTCCACACCGCAGCCGGTGATTATATCATGGAAGGCAACAAACAAGGCTTTTTCCCAAGCCCCACGGAATCCATCGGTGGGATACTCGGCGCCAAGAAGCCAGGCAATGGTGGCAAATTGCTCGGCAGTGATAAGTAGCCCTTCGCATTCCCTGGCGCTTTGCACTATCCATGTCCGACTGGAGCATACCTGGGGGAAAACATCAACCAGTTCGTCATCGTATAGTTCGCCTTCTATTACCTCAAACTTCTTTCTGGAACTCTCCAGTGTTTGGAAAAATTCTTGGGGAGTAGCTATCTTCATTTCAATGCCGGGGTGTGTCTGGTTCCAATCGTTTACTGCCTGGGTGATTTCGGGCTGGGGGGGCAGGGAGCCGCTGCCGCAGGGCATCAAGATATTAGGGGTAGAAGCAAATTTATTGAGTTCAACAAATGACTCTTCCCATTTATCAATATCCAGCCCTGCCCGGTAACCCAGTGGGAACCAGTGGGCCAGGATGGTGGTTCCATCCAATCCCTTCCATAGGAATTCGCTCTCTTTAATGTCGGCCCGGGCACCCCTTCTAAAAGCCAGCCATTTATATCCCGCTTTGTTATAAATTTGAGGAAGCTGGGCGTTCATGCCAAAGCTATCGGCTGCCCAGGCCACGGGAACTTCAATGCCGAGTTTCTCCTGGCAATACCTTTTGCCAACCAGGATGTCCCTTATCAGCACCTCACCAGCAGGAAGCATAGTATCGGCCATGAGGTATTGCCCATCGACTATCTCCAGTTTACCCTCATTCACCATTTTCTTGACGCGCTGGAAAAGAGAGGGGTTCCTCTTCTCTATCTCTTGGAGCAGGAAGGTTTGCTCTAGGCAGAACTTAAATTTCGGGCTCTCCAAAAGTCTTAAGGCTTCCTCAAGGATGGCTTCATTTATCTTGAGATACTCCTCCTTGGAGAAAGCCCAGGCTACATCATAATGGGTGTGGGGGACAAGATAAATGGTTCGCATTCTAACCTCCGATTGAGGAAATTATACTATAGTTTGGGAGATTCTATGGCATTTAGCCACTCTCGCAGTTCCTCCATGACTTGCTGGTGATTGGTGCTGGTTACCGTTACCAGATTTACTTGAGGCTGGCGCTTGATGGCGTCGGCGCAGGGGTTGGGGCTGAGCATGATAGTTCCCAGGAGCTTCTTGCCGCTCTTAAGTATGTTTAAAACGGCTTCCCTGAATTTTGCCGAGAATAGCTCCATCTTGCCGATTTCGTCAATGACTACTAAATCGCACTCCTGGATTGCCTGGTTGATGGCGGCAACTCCCACCTTATCCAGGCTCTCAACATCAACCCCATACTTGCTTACCCGATACGGGCTTTGGAAGTAGAGGTGAGACAGTACGGCGGTGCTTCCGTCCAGAGTAACCAGCCTGAAGCCTTGTCTTACTCCTTGGCTTCGTATTTCCTCGGTGTAAAACCCACCAGCTTTGCCCTTCATATCGGCGATGGCTTCTTTTATCAGGCTGGTTTTCCCTGTTCCCGGCTGCCCGGTGAGCAGATAGACTGGCTTCATTGGCTGTTACCGCCTTATTTTTCTGCCCGAGCCTTCCTTTTTAGCTTCAGTTTTTTGCTCTTGCGCCGGTGTTTTAAGTCAGCTACCCTTTTTCTCTTGTTCATGGCTAGTAATATAACCCAAATCAGCTTTTCTTTCCAGTGTGGGCCTGGATAAACCTGGCGAAGGAGCGGTCGTAGGTCTTTTCTACCTCAGGCGGGAAGACGCAGGCGGGAAGCTCGTCGAATTGCAGGTGATAGGCGATGCAGTCGCAGCACTTGCCTTTCCTTGAGCAGGGCTCGTAGGTGCAATTACACTTGGCTTTGTTGGCTTTAATCTGGCATTCCATTTAGTAGGTTTTCCCTCCCGTTGAATTGTTTATCAACCTCACCCCCTTTATCCCCCTCTCCACTCTTGGAGAGGGGGAAGAGATTTTGGAGAGGGGGCGAAGCCCCCTCTCCTTACACTCCCCTTTCCCTTAACCAATTACCGAGGGAAGGGGGTCAGGCAGGTCCCCGGGAAAATCGAAGATTTTTCTGGGTGCTCAGGGGGATAATTTCCTAAAATCCTCCCCTATACATAGCGTTTTCTTATCATTGTGGATAGCTCGACAAGGAGATTTAGCGCCCTTTCGGCGGCGTCTTCGCTGATGAAGGCTAGGGTGCAGCTGGGAGTAATCAGGCTCTGTTTGAGCAGGTCTTGGAAGCGTGTTCCGTTCCTGGTGAAGGGCGCCATCGCTTCCTCCAAGCGGTCCTTGAGACTGGCAGCGGTTTCTTTTGCCAGCGAGGATTCGTCATTGGGCACAATTCCCCAGGCAATGTTGCCTTTTCTTTCCAGGAAGCTTTTTACTTCAGCAGGATAGAGGCTTAAGGATTGGGCATAGTTGTAGGCGTCAAGGCTGAGGATGTCAATACTGGTCTTGAGCAGAACCGACCAGTCGGTGTTGCCGCAGCAGTGGACTCCTTTTAGCCCGCTAATCCCCCTGAAGACCTCTTCCAGCAGGTTGATGACCTTTTCTTTGGATATGGGCACCGCTACCGAGCCGAAGGAAGCCATGTAAGGCTCGTCAACGAAGATAATGGTGTTTGGCGAGATTTTGCTTAATTCCTTTTCCTGCCAGCTTGCCTTTAGCCGAAGGAACTTGGCTACGGCGTCGCCGAGAACATCGTCGTAGATTATAGCTTTGCCGTCACTATCGGCGACGGTCAGCCCCCAGGTGAACGGTCCGGTGAGCTGGCCTTTGACCGCCAGCGGCGACAGGTTGGTTAAACCCAGGAAGCTGTGGAGTCCGGCGGCATAGTCAGCGCTGACGGCGTATTTAGCAAAATCGTTCTCCAGATAGGCGGAGTATAATTTCTCCAGCGGCTCGCCCAGGTCTTGAGTGCGGTCAATATAGATGCTATCTTCCTTGACCACGACTCCGGGGAAGCCCTGGCTGAACTGGGCATACATATTTTCCCGGAAGGAGCGCTGGGGCAGCTGGGGCCAGGCGGGGATGTCTTTGAGATAACGGCTGACCACAGCGCACGCCTCCGCCGGGTCGGTGTGGGGCATACTGCCAATTATGGTGGGCAGGCAGCCAAATTCAATCATCAATCTCCTTCTAAATATTTGCCAATCAGCAAATTTAGCTTCCGCTTCTGTTCCGTTGGTATATGCTCGGGCGCGGTGGCGATAGCGTCTTTAAGTGCATTGGCGCAGTCGCAGTGGCGCTCCTCAGGTATTCTGGCGACGGCCAGCTTGATGATTTTCTTTATGGTGACCACGTTCTGCCGCAGGATATTGAGAATGACATCAACAACGAGGACTTCGCTTTGCTCCTGCCAGCTATCGTAGTCGGTAACACCGGCGATAATAGCGTAGCAGATTTCCGCCTCCCGTGCCAGCTTGGCTTCGGGTATTGCCGTCATGCCGATAATGTCAGCCCCCCAGGAGCGGTAGAGCCTTGATTCCGCTTTGGTGGAGAAGGCGGGGCCCTCTATTGCCACATAGGTGCCCTTGAAGTGGACGCTGGCTTCTGTTTCTTTAGCAGCATCATACAAAATCTGGCTCAAGGCCGGGCAGAAGGGGTCGGCGAAGGGGATATGGACGACGATGCCATCGCCGAAGAAGGAGTTTTCCCTATTCCGGGTGCGGTCAATGAGCTGGTCGGGGATAACCAGGTCACCGGGCTTTAATTCTTCTTTAAAACTGCCCACGGCGTTAACCGAGATGAGCCATTCCACCCCCAGCGATTTGAGAGCGTAGACATTGGCTCTATAGGGGACTTCGGTGGGGGTAAGGCGGTGCCCCTTGCCGTGGCGGGGCAAAAACGCTATTCCCACCCCCCCCAGTTTGCCGATGGTTATGGTGTCGCTGGGCTTGCCGAAGGGGGTATCTATATTGACCTCCTCAATATCGCTTAGCCCCTCAATATCATACAGCCCACTCCCCCCGATAACGGCTATTTTAGCCTTTGGCACTGAAGACCTCCCTTATCACCGTTTGCATTGATACTATGGTTGAGATTACGCAGGCGGTAGCAGTGTCATTGTCAATATCTCGTTTGTGATGCTTGCTATATAAACTGAAAGAAGCTCTAGCTAGATTAAATAACCTATCATCAGTTTCATCGATTTTAAGTTTCCTAAGTCTATCAACTACCGCATCGGGTGAGAGGTCTGAGGTATCTATATTGTTCACTTGGCAGAGCCACTGAGTAAGTTCAATCCATGCATCTCTAATGTGCATCGCAGCACTTTGCCATTCTTCTACGTCCTCTGACTCTAGTTTGCTTAGTGCTAATTTTAGTTTCCGACCCGCTACGGGGCAACGACCCTCCACTTTGTTAATCGTTTCATTAACCCAATCAGTTTCCGTTTTAGATTTTTTCTTGGGTTTTTTAGGAAGACGGCATTTCTCAACATTAGCCTCAAATATATTGAAGACTTTCTCTACATCAGCCCTGTTTCTCATTGCTACGCTTATCTTTGTATCAGAATAGCCGGCTACACTAACTGTAATTGATCCCTCTATTGCATGACTCTTGGAATGCCTATATTCGTTCCAAAAATATGCGTCAATAAAACCTTTACTATAATCTGCAAAAAACTCATCCTCACTAGGATGACTCCAACTTTCGTGTTCAGAATCTATTTTGTATATAGAATGCGATAAATAACTGTCTGTTGTTATTGTCTTCCTTAACACTTCGACAGCGTCTTTTATTACTGTAGGAGTGAAAATGACTCTACTATAGTCCTTTGATTTTTCTGGCATGTGCTCCTCTTGCCTACTACTTCTTTGCTCATTTAATGATTCCCCTTATCCCCTCCCCAAAAGGCTCCCTTATTATACCACTCTCGGTAATTATGGCGGTGATGTAGGGGTGGGGGGTAACATCAAAGGCGGGGTTGGCAACTTCTATGCCCTCGGGGGCAATGGCCACCCCCTGAATATGGGTTACTTCCTCCGGGCTTCTCTGCTCAATGGGAATTTCCTTCCCTGAAGCCAGCGAGGGGTCAATGGTGGTGAGGGGGGCGGCAACATAGAACGGAATGCCATGCTCCTTTGCCAGCACCGCCAGAGTATAGGTGCCTATTTTATTGGCAGTATCGCCGTTTAGGGCAATGCGGTCGGCGCCGACAATAACGCAGTCCACCTCTCCACGACTGATAAAGTAGCCAGCCATGGAGTCGGTGATGAGGGTGAAGGGGATGTTAGCCTTTTTTAGCTCCCAGGCGGTGATTCGGGCACCCTGGAGGAGGGGGCGGGTCTCGGTGGCGAGGACTTTTATTCTTTTGCCCCGCTCCCAGGCTTTTTTGATTATCCCCAGCGCCGTGCCGTAGCCGGCGGTGGCCAGGGCGCCGGTGTTGCAGTGGGTCAGGACGGCGAAGCCGTCCTCAATTAGCTTAGCGCCGAGCTGGCTCAGCTTTTTGGTGGCTTCAACCTCTTCAGAATGTATGGCGATGGCTTCATTGATAAGCGCTGTTTTAATCTGCTCTACGTCTTTAGCAGACTCAGACGCTCGTTCCATGCGTTCAAGGGCTTGGAACAAATTTCGGGCGGTGGGTCTGGTAGAGGCGATGGTCTGGCTGACGGCTCGGAGTTTTTCCAGGAACTCATCTCTGGACTCAGTTTTGATTTCCAGGGCGCCGAGGGCAATTCCGTAGGCGCCGGCTACCCCGATGGCCGGGGCACCCCTGACTTTTAACTCCTTTATGGCTGAGGCTATATCCTGGTAGTTTGATAATTCCAGATAGACCTCTTCCTGGGGAAGCCTGGTCTGGTCCAGGATTTTTATCCTGTCGCCGAGCCATTCAATAGCTTTCATAGTCCTGGTTAAATGTAACCTAGCTTGGGCTAGCCGTCAAGGGGAGGGTTGCCCAGCTTTTAACTTATCTCTTTCTTTCCCCCTCCCCCTGTTTTCAGTTGTCTTTCTTTCCCCCCCCCCCCCCCCCTCTCCTTTTTGAGGGTTTTGTCCCTAATCTCCCGCTTTTGCTGGGGGTGTTAAAAAGGGTCTCCATCCACCCTATAGGGGCTTCGCCTCTTTAAAACTCTCCTTTTTGAGGGTTTTGTCCCTAATCTCCCGCTTTTGCTGGGGGTGTTAAAAAGGGTCTCCATCCACCCTATAGGGGCTTCGCCTCTTTAAAACTCTCCTTTTTTTGGCGGCTTTGTTCTCCACCTCTACCCCCCACTAGGCTTCTTTTTCCCACCCACCCGCCCTATGAGGGCTTTGCCTCTTTAAAACTCTCCTGAATAGAAGGGGATAGTTGAGGCGCAAAACGAAATTAATTACGGGGTGTCTGAGAGGGGCGAAGCCCCTCTCCATAAATTTTCTTCCCCTTCCCCTTATCAAGGGGAAGGGGATAAAGGGGATAGGGTTTCCTTAATAAAATCCTATTCTTGACACGGCTAGTCAGGGCAAAGTAAACTTCTTGATATGGCTGAGGCTTCATCGGGTATGGACCGGCTGAGGGGTCAGATTGGGGTGGGGTGGGAGCCCAGGGAGTATCAGATTGAAGGGGAGATGGTACGGCGGTTTACCCGAGCCGTGGGCGACTCCAACCCGCTGTGGCAGGATGGCATTATTGCCCCGCCGACCTTCATCCTGGCTATCGGCTTTGAGCAGTTTATCGAGGGGCTGATGTCCTTAGTCCCCTTTGGCACGGTGCTTATGGGTAGCACCGAACTTGAGTGCTATCAGCCCATCAGAACGGGTGACGTGATAACCGTTGTCTTCCAAATAAACAGCCTTCGTGAGCGGCAGGGTCAGATGGGCAGGATGGCATTTATGACCTTTGACAGCAGCTATGAAAATCAAAAACAGGAGCTGGTGGCTAAATGCCGCCAGATGATTATCGGCTATTAGAATGGCGGAACAGCTTTATTACGAAGATATAGACGTAGGTGATGAAATCACCCCCCTGGTCAAGCAGCCGACCACTACGCAGTTGGTGATGTGGGCGGGGGCATCAGGTGACTATAATCCCATTCACTATGATAAGGACTTCGCTCAGAGCCGGGGTCTGTCTGGCGTTATCGTCCCCGGTCAGCTGATAGGCGCTTTCCTGGGGCAGCTGATGACCGACTGGATAGGGGAGGGGGGCACTCTCACTAAGTTGAATTGTAGTTATAAGGGTATGAGCTACCCCGGCGAGGCTCTTAACCTTAAGGGTAAGGTAACTAAGAAGTATGTCGAGGATGAGCGCCACTATGTAGAGTGCAGCCTCTGGGCAGAGAATCCAAAAGGTGAGAAGACGACATCGGGGAAGGCTATCGTTATTCTGCCCTCCAGAGGCTGATTCAGAAATAGGAAAGGAAGGCTTAAACAGATGGGTGACAGGTTAAAAGATAGAGTAGCCATTGTTACCGGCTCGGGTCAGGGGATTGGCAAAGCCATCGCGGTGGCTCTGGCTAAGGAGGGGGCTAAGGTGGTGACCAATAACCGCCGTCCCGGCACCGAGGGTGGAGATGCTGAGACCGTAGCCAGGGAGATTAAGGCTCTGGGCGGGGAGGCGGTGCCCTTCTTCGGCAGCGTCTCTGAGTTTGATGCTGCCGGGAAGATAGTGAAAACGGCGGTGGATAGCTTCGGCAGGGTGGATATATTGATAAATAACGCCGGTGCTGACGCCCCGCGCATGGTCTGGAATATGACCGAGGAGGACTGGGATAGGTGTGTGGACTCTTTCCTTAAGGGCTCTTTCAATTGCACCCGGTTTGCCTGTGGCTTGATGAGGGAACAAAAATGGGGGCGGATAATCAATACTACCTCGACCGCCTGGCTGGGCACGGTGGGACACTGTAATTACGGCGCCGCTAAAGCCGGGCTCGTCGGGCTGACCAGGGCGGTAGCCAGGGAGATGGGCCGGTACGGGGTGACCTGCAATGCCTATGCCCCTACCGCTGCTACCAGGTTTACCCTTAGCCAGGAGATAGTGGCTGGTTTTAAAAAAAGATATGAGGCGGGGCTGATGACCAAGGAGCGGTTCGAAGAGTTGGCCAATCCACCCAGCCCGGAGACGGTAACCCCCTTCGTCGTTTACCTCTGCACCGATGAGGCGGCTGACATCAATGGGCAGGTGTTTGATGTTACCGGCGGTAATATCGCTATTTACTCCGAGCCGGTGAAGAAGAAGTCCATCGTTAAAAAAAAAGAAGGGTTGTGGACGGTGGAGGAGTTGATAGAGCAGGTGCCCAGGGTACTGCTGGAGGGATATAAGAACCCGGCACCACCCCAGCCGGATAAGTAGAGGATTTTATCACCCTCACCCCCTTTGTCCCCCTCTCCCTCAACCGTGGTGTACGAAAGGTAAAACTCCCACGGTTTCCTCGGAGACGCTATACGGAGGCATAGGGATAGTATAATACACTTTTGCTTCTGATTCATCCACCTCAATCCTTTCTACAAAGGACTTGAGGAAGATCCTTTGCTCAGTTATGGAGGATTTCGCCAGCAAGCTTCTCAACACCGATGCGCAACTCCTCCTCATTCCTTGCCTTTTCCGCCACAATTCTGATATCCTTCGCCAGAGTCGCCGCGACTGTAGCATTATTGAATTGTTCGTCTTTGTCCATGCTAGTTGCAATTATACTTGTCCTGCTGACAAAGGACAACCGCCCTAATTGCACTTTTTAGCGCTATGGGTGATGCGCTGAATTACCGTTGCACTTTTCTGACTATTGTTAAGGCGTCGTTTTTTGGATCTACACTCCTACCCAAAGAATATTTTGGCTATTTTATAAGCACTCATGTTTACGGTCTTTATTCCACCTGCTACCTTCTGCAGAGGGACACTGGTAATTCTGTTTCCCCTCAGAGCGGTCATCTTTCCAAATCTGTTCTCTGAGATAAGCTCGACAGCCTTAACCCCGAAAGCGGTAGCCAAGCTCCGGTCATAGGCTACCGGTGTGCCACCTCTTTGGATATAGTCCAATGAAGAAACCCTGACCTGCAGCCCTGTCTTCCTCTCAATAAGTGCAGCCAGGACTTGTCCTACTCCCCCCAGCCTGTCCGGGTCTTCATTTTTGTCTGTTGGAAGACTTGGCTTGAATATTACTTCTCCTGCCAGTTCTATTCCCTCTGCCACGACTACAATGCTAAAGTTTATTCCTCTTTGATTCCTTGATTTCAGCATTTGACAGAGTGCATCCGTATTTTTTTCATCCATTGGAATCTCGGGGATCAGGATAGCATCAGCTCCGTTAGCCATACCGGCATATGTAGCGATCCAGCCTGTACGGCGGCCCATCACTTCAAGGATCATTACCCGATGATGGCTTGCAGCAGTGGAACGAAGCCTATCTAAAGCATCCGTGGCGATTTGAACAGCCGTTTGAAAGCCGATAGTAAAATCTGTCTCCTTGACATCATTGTCAATGGTCTTCGGTATCCCGACCAGAGGAAGGCCCATTTCATATAATTGGCTAGCTACGCTTAGAGTACCTTCACCCCCCAGAACCACAAGTGCCCGCAATCCGCATTCGTTAAACGTATCAAGTACTCGTTGGGGCCCATCTTTTATTCTGAGCGGGCTTGTCCTTGAAGCGCCGAGAATGGTACCCCCTCTATCAATGATGCCTGAGGTTTTAATCCTATCCAATACCTCGCTTCTATTGAAAAGCAGACCCTCCCAACCATCATGAAAGCCCATAACCTCATAGTCCATCTTGAGTGCAGCTTTTGTAGTTGCTCGGATTGCAGCATTAAGCCCAGGGCAATCCCCACCCCCTGTCAAAATTCCAATTCTCTTCTTTGCTTCCATCCTTCACCACCTTTCATGGTATATCGAGCCTCATTCTAAGAGACTTCTGTGTGCCGCAATAGGATCCATTACGATAGCAAAATCTATTCTGACAAGATACTATTATAGCCCATTCCTTCCTGTTATTGCTTAGACTTCGCTTTCCCTTCTACGGTTTCTAAGAATCCTAAGCTCAGCTATTCTTTTTATAATCTCCACTGCACTTTCTAGCGAATTGGTTAACAACAGGACGATGAGGTCAATTACATTCTATCCGCGGCCAAATGAACTTCGTAATGATGAGCAATTGCCCCTGCAATTCGGGGACTTAGGATAATGCCGTAGGCGGTGGCCGAAATTTACCAGCAATTAAAGCACTGTTTCCAAATTGCGATCAATCTTCAAATCCGACATTACAGAAGGTGCGAATCTTGAATTAGCGTTCTTCGAATTCAAGACTAATGTCTAAGGCTCTTGCCGAATGGGTAATGGCACCAATCGAAATAAAGTCGACTCCAATTTCAGCTACCGCCCACACGTTGGCCAAAGTGATGCCACCTGAAGCCTCGATTAAGGCGCGACCTTTAACTAGCCTGACCGCCTGGCGCATCGCCTCCAGACCCATATTATCCAGCATGACGATATCGGCACCGGCTTCAGTAGCTTGCAAGGTTTCCTCAGGGGTCTTCACTTCAACTTCAACTTTTAAGTGAGCCGGGGCTTCCCGCCGGGCTTTCGCTACAATTTCTTTCAAACTCAGCCCTTGATTAATAAGCACTGCCAGATGGTTATCCTTGATAAGAACACTGTCTCCCAAGCACATCCGGTGGTTATGTCCTCCCCCCATCCGCACCGCATACTTCTCTAACACTCTCAAGCCGGGCAAAGTCTTTCTGGTATCCAGAATCTTTACCCGCAACCCTTTAACGGCTTCAACGTAACGAGCTGTCTCTGAGGCAACGCCACTGAGGTGCTGCAAAAAATTCATTGCGGTCCGTTCCGCCTTGAGAATACCTGAGAATTTGCCTTCTACTAAGGCGGCTACATCTCCAGGCTTAACATTGGTCCCATCCTGTATAAGCACATGCATCCGAATCTCCGGGTCGACTTTGAGAAAAACCCGTCTGGCGATTTCTATCCCAGCCAGAACACCAGCGGCTTTGACCACAACCTGAGCCTTGCCTCGCCAGTTCTCGCTTATCAAAGTGTCTGTGGTAATATCACCGGAGCTAAGGTCTTCGGCTAAAGCCCGGTTTATTATCTCGTCAATTTGTTCTTCCTTTTGCATCTTGCCTCCTGAAGGTAATATGCCTTTCCCAGGCTGGTGATAGTTCGGGAAAATCAGTGCGGAAATGAGTTCCCCGGCTCTCCTTACGAAGCAAAGCCGCCTCAGTCATTAACCGGGCACAGATTACCAGACTCTCTAATTCATAGGAAGCACGGTCTGTTGGCTTCGGTAAAGCTAGTTGCCAGCTAGCTAGAATGTTAGCCGCTTCCTCTAAGCCCTCCCTGGAACGAATTATGCCTACTTTATCCCAGAGCAGGGACTGCAGGTTGGGTAGATTGAGGTGCGGCACCTCTTTCCGTGCCTTCCTTTCTTTCAGACTATAATATTCAACATTTGAGGTGGTGTGGGCTTCTGTCTGGGGCTTAGGTTGGCGTGTTCTTTCGATGGCCCGCTTGCCGAAGACAATGCATTCCAGGAGGGAATTGGACGCCAGACGGTTAGCCCCGTGTACGCCGGTGCAGGCTACCTCGCCAACGGCAAAGATACCAGGGATACTGGTTTCTCCCCAGGTATTCACCCGGACACCACCGATGATATAATGTGCCGCCGGTGCTACCGGGATTAGTTCCCGGGTGATATCGAGACCATGGTCGAGACAGAAACGGTAAATATGTGGAAAACGGGTCGTCACCAGCGAAGGTGGTAGATGTGTAACATCAAGGTAGACATAATCGCTGCCGGTCTTCTTCATCTCGTAGATGATACTGCGTGCCACCACATCCCGTGGAGCTAACTCCCCTTCCGCAGTATAGTCACGCATAAAAGCGCGCTTCGCAATATTACGCAGAATCCCTCCTTCTCCTCTAACAGCTTCGGAAATAAGAAAGGGGTAAACGCCTGGAAGATGGAGTGCCGTGGGATGGAACTGGAAAAACTCCATATCGGTAATCTCAGCACCAGCGTGGTAAGCCAGGGTGATACCGTCACCGGTAGCCACGTCAGGGTTAGTGGTATGTTTGAACAGACACCCGGCGCCGCCGGTAGCCAGAATCAGGTAACGGCATCCGTATTCCTCGGTAACACCTCTGCGGCAATCAAGGACCTTAATTCCTTCTAGCTTCCCTCGAATCAGTAGTACCTGGGTGGCTAAGCTGTACTCTAGGACTCTTATTCCGGCCTCGGGCACTCGCCGGCTTAAGGTTGTTTCTATCCGCTCACCGGTGGCATCACCGCCGGCGTGAAGGACACGCGGGACGCTGTGGGCAGCCTCTCTAGCCAGAGCAACCTCGCCATTAAAGGTATCAAAGGATACCCCAAACCTGATGAGGTCAGCAATACGGCCGGTAGCTTCATTTACCAGAATTCTGACGGCTTCGGGGTCACACAGGCCGGCACTTGCAGCGATAGTATCCTGAAAGTGGAGGGCAGTGGAATCATTCTCCCCTACGGGTGCGGCAATGCCGCCCTGGGCATATCTGGTATTGCAGTCTTCAATGCTGCCCTTGGTTAAAACCAGGACCGTGCCTGATTCTTTAGCTTGCAGGCCAGTATATAACCCGGCAATACCGCTGCCGACTATGATGTAATCATAATAACCAGAGGCTCTCCCCTTTGCCATCACACCACCGCCAGCATTCTATCCAGCGCCAGTTTTGCCTTCAGCCTGACATCTTCAGGTACGGTGACCCGGTTACGCTTTAATTTCATAGTCTCGATAACGGTTTCCAGTCGTGTCCTCTTCATATTGATGCAGATGAGGCTGGGCGAAATCAAGTAAAATTTCTTCGCCGGGTTTTCTTTATGTAACCGGTGGAGAAGGCCCTCTTCCGTGCCAATGAGAAAAGTGTTTGCCGGACTTTCCCTGGCATAGCGAATCATCTGCGAAGTGCTCAAAACCACATCCGCCAGTTGTATCACCTCTGCCCGGCATTCCGGATGGATCAGCACTTTGGCTTCAGGATGGTTTTCCCTGGCTTGCTTAACCTCTTCAGCGGTCAACTGGGCGTGAGTTATACAGAATCCGGGATAAAGAATCATCCGCTTCGCCGTCTTCGTGGAAACATAATGCCCCAGGTGTTGATCCGGGACGAACAGCACTTCGGCATTGGGCACCGATTCCACTACTTTAACGGCATTCGCCGAGGTACAGCAAATTTCGCTCCCGGCTTTAACCGCTGCAGAGGTATTCACATATGCCACCACGGTGGCTTGGGGGTATTTCGCCTTCCATTCGTTCAAATCATTTTCAGCAATCATTTCAGCCATGGGACAGCAGGCGGTGCTAGCCGCCAGCAGCACGGTGGCATCCGGATTTAGAGTGGCGGCGGTTTCCGCCATGAAGTCGACGCCGCAGAAAACAATCGTTTCGGCACGAACCTCAGCACAGCGGCGGGCTAACTCAAAAGAATCCCCCACAAAATCAGCGATATCCTGCACTTCGGCAAGCTGGTAGTTGTGAGCGACAATAATGGCATTCAGCTTTTTCTTAAGTTCAAACACTTGTTCCCTGAGCTGAGCCAGTTCCGCTTCTGGTCTCTGGATAACCACTAGTCCGGTGTACAATGTAAGTTAAACCTCCTGTATGGCAACCACAGACTGGTGGCTTCAATTCTAATCCAATCGATTTGCCAGCGCAAATGCGGCTAGCTTTTGCACAGCCTCTAATAAAAACCGGGGGCGGGAAGTATTCCCGCCCCCGACAAATAACCTCAGTGTTAACAGGTCGTCTATTTAATGCCAAGGTCTGCGGAACTGGGTACGGTTGTAGTCTCTTTTACCATCGCTAAAGCCCAGGAACTACAGTATTGGTTACTACGTTTATACCAACAGCGCGCCGGAGTTACTTTGCCTCCCAGCGAGTTATTGGCTAGCGTGAAGTCCCCGTGGCCATAGTAGAGCTGGATGTTGGCACCTTCCAAAAAGGCAGTGATTACCTTTGTACTGTTTGAGTATTCGACACCAGAGTCTGGCCCCAGAATAGTGGCCCAACTAGCTTCCTTCTTGCCAAGTGTAAGTTAAATTGCGACCCCGACGGAAATTCAAATCTTACGCGTATCTATTAATTTAACTCGTTCTAATCCCCATGACTTTTCAGCACTTAACAACTGGGCGGATTGTAGAATTCTCCAAGTAACCGCACATTCTCCTATAGCCAAGAAGGGGAGATAAGGGGTAAGACTGTCGCACCGAAATAGGCCTCAATGAAAGACCTCGCTATCCTCCCTCCTCAGCAAGCCAGTAAGAATTTCTAGATAGGCAATTTCAAAGCCCCCGCTGCTAGCCCCACTAAGTCGAAGATAAGCACCGGAACGAAGGCGAAGACCGCTGTTGTCCAAAGTCCGTATCGATTCATCCAACCCACTGCCCTCTCATAGCCCGCTCGGTACTCGGTAACCAGTATTTTTCGTCCGAAGTAACCAGCATAATAGCCGGTGAGTTCACCAAGCGTACCACCTATGCTAGCTACAATGGCTACAATCGCCGGGTTCCACTTTGCGGCTGCTGCCATGAGAACCACCACCCCCGGTGCCGGAAATATGATTGTCGCACTGCTGAGCAAAGTGACCGTAAACACCACCAAATAGGCTAGCCAAGCAAACTGATTTAAAGGTAGCCTGAAACGAGCTTCGGCATACCACATGAGATAAACAAGGCCTGCGGTTAAAGCCGTGACCCCAATGAGCCAGGCCGCCGTCTGCAGCCATTTCTTTCTCTTATTTGCCTGAGAAGTCTTGCCCATCTTCAATAGCACTGGTCAAGGTATTAAAGCGGATACAAAATGTTGAACACCACGCCTATTGTTGATGCTCACAGACACCGGAAGCCTACCTATCAGCGCGCGAGCTATGTGGCTTTGCTGGCGTGCCAACGTGGAACATCAACCAAGGAACCCTCTCAAACTAGCTGCTCTTAGAACGCGCTCCCTTAAATCCCCAGTTTCATTTTCACTCAACAAACGCGCAGCGTAGCCTGTTATTTGTCTGTGCTCTTCGTCTGACTGAAAGTCCACTGCACAGTTCGCAATTGTTGCCTTAACTTCCTTTGGCAGAAAAGCCGTATCCGGGTTCAAATACCTGAGAGAATCCTTTGAGTCGTCTTCGAAATTCACGTAAACCTGTTTCACAAATCGAATGTCGTCTTCATCCAGGGCATTCAGGCCGAAAATTTCCGGTGGCAAACCCAGAGAATAAAGAGCGGCCACAAATGTTATCGCCCTTGGCAACTTGACTCCTTCCATACTGCGTGGATACCCAAAGAGACCCACGTGCAGCCTTCTCTTCCTTCTGCTGGGGACGTACTTTGCCACCTCATTGATTACCTTCGCTAATTGCGTAATCTGTCTCTGGTATTCCGGGTAGTACTTGCTGATTATTTCCAGACATCTTTGCTCGTCCACTTCCTGAGGTGGGCCTATTTTCCTTTCCCGCAGCTTCCGTATGGCGTTTCTCACTTCCTCCGGCGGATGGTCATATTTGAATGCGGATTGCACGGTAAATGTATGAGCGCTGGGATATTCTCTTGCAACCCTTTCTACTGTTTGCGGTCTAAGATTACCCCTAAAGGGAGCTGAGCCAACTCCTACGATAGGGCAAATTGCAACCCCAATTTCCTGCGATAATCTCTGTAACCTTTGGAGGGCAATCTTGTTTAGCAGGACTGCACTGATAAGCCCGTAATTCATGGCCGGGTCTGACCTTGCCAAGAAGACTCTCTGATGTCCTACATCTTTGTCTTTCAAGTATTCCCTGGTCATATTATGGGCATCAAGCATGTGCGGCATATCCTCAAAAAGAGGTATGACGTTAATCCTTGCCGGGTTGAATTCCCCGATCCATTCGGCGATGGTTATGTCTCCCTCTTTGAATGGTTTGTTCTTCTTGCCCACCACGAAGTCGCTGTAATACCGGTAAACCCGGTCTAGACACTTTGGAGAAGCGGTCATGGGCAAGATGACTTCGAATATGGGCGGGGTATCGTCTCCATAGAACAGTTTGGCAGCATCAAATGACCTGGGTATGCTCTCCAAAGTTTCCAACAGAATCTTCGCCTCGGCTTTTTCTACAGTTGGATTGGGCACCCTCAAGGTTATGAACAGGTCTCTCCCCAGTCTTCTTTCTTTGAAAAAGGATTCGTATTTGGTCAATAGCTTCTTGACCACAAAAGTATCCACTTCTTTGCCTTCGCAGTCCCACATCTGTTCATCACAGCCCAGATGAGAGAAAGCATAATAGGCTTCCTGTACCTCATCTTCGCCGCCGAGTTCGCTGTCTTCAGCAAAGAACGGGGAATTCACGTTGTCAGGGTGTTGTGTGCTCATACATTTCGGTATCCTAGTCACCTTAATCCCTCCTGATCACATATGGCTATAATTCATCCATTATACTCTGCCCAGGCTGTCTGTTGACAAAATTGCCTAGTGGTGATAATATATGAATTAGGATACACGTATTGCAATTCGTAATTATTATACAGGTGGCACATGCATTGTGTCAACAAGGCGAGAAGGAGGTCAATTGAAGAAGGGCGAATGGACGTTCCTCACCAACCATGGCCGGCTGCTGGCTTATATTGCCAATCATCCACAAAGCACAACTCAGGAGATTGCCCAGGAGGCAGGCATCACTCTCCGAGCGGTTCAGAAGATAATCACTGAGCTGGAGGCAGGGGGTTATATTGCCCGGAAGAAGGAAGGCAGGCGCAATCGCTACACGGTCAACCTGCTGCTCCCCATGCGGCATCGTCTGGAGCAAGAGCATGCAGTGGGCGACATCCTTCAAGCATTGGGATACAATCCCGGCAAGGAAGAGGTGAGCAGCAAGGGCTGAATGTTGGAGAGGAAGAAATGGCTAGAGTCAACGAAGTCATGATGAGTGAGGTTACCTCAGTGGCAATCTCTACCCCGGCTATAGAGGTGGCCCAGCGGATGAAGACGTCCAGGGCAGGTACGATTCCGGTGTGTGAGAACGGGAAGTTCCGCGGGATCATCACTTAAAGAGATATCGTAATTGGTGTTGTGGCAGGCGGACGCGACCCAAGCGTAACACCTGCTGGCTCCGTGATGAGCAAGGATTGGCCTACCATCTCTCCCAATGACGATATATGGCACGCAGTCAATGTGATGGCGGATAGAGGCATCAAGGTGCTGCCTGTGGTGCATAACGGCAAGCTGGTAGGGCTACTTAGTCTGGATGACCTGAAACGGAAAAGCCCGGCACTTGCAGCTATGGTTTTCTCCAAAAGCGTTAAGCCCCAGGCATACAACTCCACACTCTCTGTGAGGAAAAGGTGACGCTCAGTGAACACTAAAGTATATGTACTTCTACGTGTAAAAGAGGGCAAGTCTGAGCAGGCAGTTCAGGCTCTTCGTAGCAAGGCTGGCGTGCGATTGCTAGACGTGCTGGAGGGTCCGCCTGATGTAATCATGGTGATCCAGGCACGTGAGAGACGTCGGCTGGCAGAGCTGACTGTTGAGGCTCTTGCGTCAGTGGAAGACATCATCGAGGATCTGCAACTACTGCCAACACGAGACCAATGTAATGTGCGGTTGCAAAAAAGAGAGTCTCGAGAGAGCAGACTGAAAGGCAATTGCAACCGTGGTTTCGCTAATATTATCTGACGTAGTTGGGAATGACTTAGCGGTGATTGCTTCTGGCCCTACCTTCCCCGACCCATCCACTTTTTCTGACGCCTATGAAGTATTGGAACGATATAACCTATCAGCTAGGGCGCCAAGACGTGTTATCGACTTTTTAAGAAAAGGCTGTCTTAGAGAAGTAGCCGAAACTCCAAAGACCTTAGATAATTGTTACAATTACATAATTGGAGACAATGGACTAGCTTTGGAAGCCATGCAAAGAAGAGCTAAGGAGATAGGACTGGTGCCCTTTGTTGTTACTAGCCAGCAAATAGGTGATACTACGGCAGTTGCCTGGTCTAGAGCCGATGAGATACTAAACATGAGATATGCTGGATACAATGCCATTCTAATTGGTGGAGAAACAACTATAAAACTGCCAGCTTCTGCGGGAAGGGGAGGTAGAAACCAGCACTATGCCGCGGTATCAATGCTGGCGATGGCACACTACCTCGGCCAATGGATAGTGGCCAGTGTCGGCACTGATGGTTCTGATTTCCTGCCTGATGTCGCCGGGGCTATCGTTGACCAGAACTCACTTGAAATTGCCCGGTCTAAGAGGATAGACGTCAAATCCTATATTGAAAGGTACGATAGCAACACCTTGCTGGACAGCATTGGCAATTCGCTGATAATCACCGGTGACACCGGGACCAATGTGGGCGATGTTATCGTCTACCTGACGGCAGAATCCCATACCTTACCCCTTCTCCGAGAATCAGTATTTGACCAGTAGAGCTTTGGCCAGCGCGCCGTGACCTTAGTCTAGCTGATGTAGTGGTGGCCAAGGTGGACGCCCCAAATGAGAAGTTGTTTCAATTCTTTGTATGGTGAGATAGCTATTACTTGAATATTATTCATTTTCGGTAAGCATTAGCGCAAGTCTTGTGATATAATGAGCGTGGTGTCTGAAGTTTCGGGGGGAGACAGTACTGTCTCTGGGAGGTGAAAAGTGATGAAGCAAGTGTTATATGCTTGTGAGGTGTGCGGTCAGCAATATCAGGCTGGCAAAGAACGCACCGACCCGAAGCATTGCAAGACACGTGATGATTAATCAAAATAATGATGTACCCCGCCAGTCTCTCCTAACCCTACCTGTCCAATCATAGGGGTGCACTCCAGTTATGACAGGGGGGGGTAGGATATGGTTGGAGAAATTTCCACCAGTTATAGGACGTAGCCAAGGACGCCTTAACGGTTAGAATTAGTAAATTGAACTAGCTAAAGGCAGGAAAAATTGTATGATTAACCTAGGGGACATCACCAGAGCCCAGCGAATTATAGCGGGTCGGGTCCACAGAACGCCTTTGATGTCCTCTACGACCCTAGGAAGACGAACTAACGCACGCCTTCATTTCAAGGTAGAGGTCTTTCAGAAGACAGGCTCATTCAAGCCTAGAGGGGCTATTAATAAGCTACATCATTTGACACAGGAAGAAAGAAAAGGGGGGGTTATCACCATGTCTTCTGGAAACCACGCACAGGGCTTCGCGTATGCAGCCTCTTTGTTTGGCAGCTCAGCTACGGTGGTCATGCCCCACACCACTCCACCTAACAAGGTTAATGCCACAAAAGGCTATGGTGCCGAAGTGATTCTTACCGAGGGTGACCTTTTTACAACGTGCCTGGAGATTCAAAAGGAACGCAACCTAACCATGGTTCACCCCTTTGATGACCCCTACATCGTGGCTGGTCATGGGACGATAGGGCTGGAAATCTTGGACGACCTGCCGGAGGTTGATGCCATTTTCATCCCCGTCGGCGGTGGCGGGTTGATTTCAGGAATTGCCACAGCTATCAAGTTAAAGAAGCCAGCGGTTAAGATTGTGGGTGTGGAGCCCCTTGGTGCCTCGGCTATGTGGCAAAGCCTTCGGCGGAAGGCAGTAGTTCATTTAAATAGAACGGACACTGTTGCCGAGGCCTTAGCTGCCCCATTTGTTGGGGAGCTCAATTTAGCTTTGGTCCAAAAGTATGTTGATGAACTCGTTCTAGTTTCAGATGATGAAATGATAGAAGCTCTGTGCTTGATCTTGGAATGGTGTAAGATCCTAACAGAACCGGCGGGAGCAGCCGCATTTGCGGCTCTGCTTTTCAAAAAAGCTAACATTCCCAGTGGTTCTGAGGTCGTTTGCTTGCTGAGCGGGGGAAACATTGACCGAAGCCGCTTGGGGCACTTCCTTTATACATATATACATAAGCCTAGCTAATAAGGAGTATATTTTTAACAAATAAATGAAGGAGATTTGCTTCACAAAGGAATGCTTATGGAAAGCGGTCCTTTAAAATATAGTTTAAGCGAGGTGTCATTATGAGTGAAGGTGTGTTTGATCTCATGGAGAAAGAAGATCTAACTACCCTAGAGATCTTCCACCACCAGGGAGAAAATAAATTTCTAATGAGGGGGATGAAAGAGTGGGATAATAATGTGTGTTGGGATAGGTACATGGCTGATTTTACCTGTGAGGATATTTTGACTGATGATTATAAGGCCATAGGCACAGCTACGCTGCTGGCTGCCTTTGATGAGCTGGGGTTAGCCGACTATCTTCAGCAGATTGAGCAGCTTATTATGGAAGGTAGAAACCACGGCATTGAATTTTACTACAATCGTAAGAAGAATATCAGGGCGATATACTGCAAGCATGTTAACACCCTTGGTATCAAAAACAGGAGGCACGCCATACGAGCCGGTGCCATGCGCCGACACGAGTTAAGCGAGCCTGAGATAGATGTCATCCTAGACGGCTTAAACATTGCCCGAGCCATGGCCTATAAAAATGCCATAGCCAACCTGCCTTATGGGGGCTCCAAGATACTGGTGCAATGTGATGCTGTAGAGTTAGCCGACTTTGAGACCATGGGTTTTCTGGCATACGTATCTGATAGAACAAGGTCAATTACCGGACCCGATATGAATTTTAAGCCTGAGATGGCTGATATCATACGGGAGAGGTTTACCAAAAACTACACTGATGGCAGGAAGAGCAGCATAGGCACATCGGGAGCTCCCACTGGCTATGGTGAATACTTAGCTATAAAAGAGGCCTGCGACTTCATTTATGGTAGCAAAGATATATCAGACAAGAAGATAGCAATTCAGGGACTAGGGGAGGTAGGCTACCCGTTAGCCGAGTATCTATTGGGTGACGGGGCTAAACTCATTGTCACCGATATAGACTTATCAAAGGTGCATAAGCTTCAACAGAAGTATGGACTGAACTTAGTTCAATATGTGGAGCCGGATAACATATATACTGCAGATGCCAATGTATTTTCTCCCTGCGCCATGGGGGGCATAATAATTGAAGAGAGAATAGGCAAGTTCAAGTTCAAGATAATAATGGGCGCAGCTAATAACCAGCTTAAAGCAACCAGCAAGGAAGCTGAGATAGAGCTGGCTAAGAGGCTTGCCGATGCCGGCATTCTTTTTGTTGTTGACTGGGCACATAACGCCGGTGGCGTTCTCACTGCCTGGGCAGAATGGGTATTCCAAGAGGAAGCATCCTTTGACAAGATAAAGCCAAGAATTGAACTGGTATGCAGAGATAATCTGAGAAAGCTCCTTGAGGAGGCAAAAAGGACAGGTAGGACACCAACCGAGCTGGTATATGAAAAGATTGAGGATATGGTCTATTCCGGTGCTGAGTTTGGTGAAGAACTATAAGCTGTAGTGAGGAGTACAATCAAAGGAGGAAAGAAGAGAGATGCTCAGAAAAATAGCGGTCCTGGGTGGGGGTAATGGTGCTCATGCCATGGCGGCTGACTTAACGCTAAAAGGGCTTGAGGTAAATATGTGTGAAGCGCCTGAATTTAAGGAAAGCTTCAGCGCCACACTTGAGCGGCAGGAGATATGCCTGATTGATGCCTGGGGTGAGGAGAGGGCTGTGAAGCTGGGTATGGTGACAACCGATTTTGAGCAGGCAATAAAGGGTGTTGATTATATTATGATGCCTATCCCAGCCATTGGGCACAAGCACTTTTTTGCCTCCATAATGCCTTGCCTGAAGGATGGTCAGACCATAGTTGTGTGGCCAGGAAACTACTCTGCGCTATTATTCGCTAACATGCTGAGAGAAGGGGGGATAAAGAGAGACATTACCCTGGCGGAGGTGCACACCCTTCCCTGGGGGTGTAGACTAGAAGCCCCGGGCAAGATAAGGATATTCGTTGACGCTTGGAAGCTACTACTAGCTGCATTTCCAGCAAAAAATACCGCTAGGGTTATAAATGACTTAAAGGATGTCTATCCGCTGGTTCCTGGTGCCAATGTTCTGGCTACTTCGCTGAACAATCTAAACCCAATTGTGCACCCCGTTGGGGCAATTCTAAATGCCGGCTGGATTGACACCCTGCAGAAGGACTTCCACTTTTACAGGGAGGGCACAACCCTATCAGTAGCCAGAGCCATTAAAGCGGTTTATGAAGAGGTAGCCAGAGTAGGGGAAGCCATTGGTATAAAACTGCTTGAGTATCCTGAGGAATCATTCTGGTCAAAGAGCGCCATCATGTCATTCTATTTTAAGGCTCCCTTTGATATGGAGGGCACTGTTGCCAATATTGCCGGACCTTCATCAATGAAAAGCAGGTATGTAACTGAGGATGTCCCCTATGGGCTAGTCCCTACAGCACAGTTGGCATACAAATTCAGTATTGACATCCCGATTATTCATGCTATAATCTGTTTGGCTTCGGTGATAAACCAGACAGATTATTATAAGGAGGGAAGGTCGCTCCAAGAGCTAGGGATAGCAGAGTTGAGCAAGCAGGAATTGGCTGAAATTCTAAAAGAAGGACTTTGAAGCAAAGGGGGTGATAGATGTTAGGTATTTAGATGAAATCTGGGCAAAATGGAATTTTGAAGGAGGTATTTATAAGTGAAAAGGAAAAAGGTGCTAACTGCGATTATAGGTATCGCTCTTGTGCTAGCCTTAGCACTGCCGCTGAGCTCTTGTGCTGCCGAGAAGAAGATGTACACGGTCTGCATAACCCAGATAGTTACTCACCCTGACCTTGATAACCATCGTAACGGCTTCATGGATGGTATGGCTGAGGAGGGCTTTATCGAGGGAGAGGATATTGCCTACATCATAAGGAATCCCGAGGGTGATATGACGGTGGCGGCTTCAATTGCCGACTACTTTGTCTCCATAAAGCCGGACCTAATCCACGCCATAACTACTCCATGCGCACAGACAGTGGTGGCGGCGGCTGAGGGTACCGAAATTCCCATAGTCTTTGGCACAGTTACCGACCCGGTGGCGGCTGGGCTAATTCCCAGCTGGACAGAGGCGGCACCCTATGTAACTGGGGTTAGCGATTGGGCTGATGTCCCCACCCAGATAGATCTCATCATAGAGATTGTCCCTGACTGCAAGAACCTGGGCATAATCTACAATGCCGGCGAGACCAACTCAGTAGTACAAAGAGACGAACTAGTTGATGAGATTGCACCAGACTATGGGCTTACCATTGTTGAGGCGACAGCAGCCTCAACGGCTGATGTTTACGCTGCTGCCATGTCACTGGTTGGTAGAGTTGACGCCATATGGGTCCCCACCGACAATACCGTATTCTCCGCCTTTGATTCTATACTCAAGGTTGTTGAGGAGAATGACATACCATTCTTTGGTTCCACAACAGCTATGGTTGAGGCGGGCGCTTGTGCTGGTGCTGGCGTCGACTACTACTGGATAGGTCAGCAGTGTGCATACATGGCAGCCAAGATTCTGCGTGGTGAAGCAACTCCAGCGGAGATCACTCCAATGACATGCGAGATGCTGATCCCGGCAGTAAACCTAGCTGCGGCTGAGAGAATGGGGGTAACTATCCCTCAATCGGTTATAGATAAGGCTCAGGTAATAGAAGAATAGGCACCTCGGGAGAGATAACCATCGGCAATCGAATAGATAAAAGGGTAGTCATCTAGGTCTGAGAAAGGGGAAGGCATTGCTGGATGCAGTAGGTGTAGTATTGTCATTTTCTTTCTATGAGGGGCTGGTATTTGGCTTAGTGGCTATCGGTGTATATCTCACGCTGCGGGTGCTTGCCTTCCCCGACCTTACTGTGGATGGAAGTTATACCCTTGGTGGGGCGACGGCAGCGGTATTAATTGCGGGCGGTATAAGCCCTATCCTGGCAATGCTAGCTGCCATCGGCGTAGGCCTATGTGCTGGTTTCATTACCGGCTTACTCAATACCAAGCTAAGGCTACCCGCTTTATTGGCTGGCATCCTCATGATGGTGGGGCTGTGGTCCATAAATCTGAGGGTTATGGGTGGAGCCAATGTTTCACTCCTGCGCGAAGTAACTCTCTTTGATATGGTGGCAGACTTTTTGGGACTTAGCAGCGGCAGTATTGTGGTATCAATCATTGTTGCTTTTGTGTTTGCTGTCATCGTCTTTTTCATTCTAAACTGGTTTCTACGCACTGAGATTGGTCTGTCGCTGAGGGCATCCGGTGATAATGAGCAAATGGTGCGTAGCCTGGGGGTAGATACCGATAAGAATATACTGCTCGGCTGTTCTATCTCAAACGGTCTTGTTGCCCTAGCCGGTGCCGTGGTCGCCCAGGGTCAAGGGTTTGCTGATGTGGGTATGGGGATAGGAATGATTGTTATGGGGTTAGCCTCGGTGATAATTGGAGAGGCACTATTTCGTCCCCGGGGTGTAGCTAGGCTTCTGGTGGCAGCAGTAGGCGGCGCTTTTATGTATCGTCTATTCATCACCATCGCCCTTAGACTAGGCATGGCTCCGGGTGATTTGAAGATGATTACCGCGATGCTGGTGATTATAGCCCTGGCAATCCCATACATACAGAAGAAGTTGCGGCATGAATGGGTGCCGCCGGCGGTAAGGTGGTAAAAGGAGGCATTTGATGGGCAAAAATAAGAGCTTGCTCCAGCTTAAGGGAATAACCAAGGTATTCTCTAGGGGCACTGTAGATGAGGTTAAGGCTCTAGATAATATCAAGCTTGATGTTAATGCTGAGGACTATATCACCATTATTGGCAGCAATGGCGCTGGAAAAACTACTATGCTTAATGCTGTTGCCGGCGTCTTCCCTCCGGAAAGGGGTGGCAAGGTTATCATTAATGGTAATGATATTACGGGCTTGAGTGAATATAAGCATGCGGCATATGTTGGCCGGGTATATCAGGACCCTAATATAGGCACTGCGGCCAAGATGACTATAGAGGAGAACCTGGCTATGGCTGTGCTGCGTGGGCAACCAAGGAGGCTAAGGGCAGCCAGTAATAAACAGCGCCGAGAGCTATTCCGCTCGGCTTTAGCTCCTCTAGGGTTAGGATTGGAAGACAGATTAAATGCTTTCGTGGGCACGCTCTCAAGTGGACAAAGGCAGGCGGTAGCTCTGGTCATGGCTACTATAAGTAAGCCAGCACTGCTACTACTTGATGAGCATATAGCCAATTTAGACCCAAAGACGGCTCAGATTGTGCTTGAGTTAACCGAGATGATTGTGAAGAAGGAAAAGATGACCACCATGATGGTTACCCACAATATGGAGCTTGCTTTGCGCTACGGCAGCAGGCTGATTATGATGCATGAGGGCAAGATTGTAGTTGACTTAAATCAGGAGCAAAAGGCTGGGCTCACTATTAATGACCTGGTAACCGCCTTTGAAAAAGCCAGCGGTAGAAGATTTATTGAAGATAAAATATTGCTTAGGCGTTGAGCAGGAAGCCACTGGGAGGCTTATCGCCAAAGCTACTGGGACAGCAATTACCAAACAGAATAACAACCTACGTGATGTATCGTTCCCGTAATACAATCTGAAGAACCTTGCCAGTTGACGTCTTGGGCAAGCTACCTCAGCTAGGCATCCACTGCTTGAGCTGAGCGACGAGGAAAAGAGGGAAGCATCTGTTTTACTTCTTGTATTTTTGTCAACCCCTTTAGCGTTGCTTGGGCAGCTTGAGAAAATAGATATAAGGAGGAGTATCCATGGGTAAATGGTTAAATGCGGGAGATATGTTAAGGAACAACGCTTACCTGCATCCCGACAAAATGGGAGCGAAGGATCTTAGCCGTTCTCTAACCTTTAAGCAATGGAATGAACGGTCTAACAGGCTAGCCAATACGCTGCTGGGTTTGGGCTTACAGCCCGGGGATAGGTTTGCAGCTATTGCGTATAATTGTGTGGAGTGGATGGAGATGTACGGGGCGGCAGCCAAAGCGGGACTGACGATAATACCTATCTTGTTCCGATTGTCGCCTTCAGAATATCAATACATATGTGAACACGGGGAAGCCAAGGTCTTCATAGTAGCAAAGGAGTTCGCGGAAGGAGTGGACTCCATTCGCGACCAATTGCCCATCCCTCGTGATAACTACCTCTTCTTCGGGGATGAGAAGGCTCCTGAGGGATATCAGCACTATGAGAAAGTCATTGAGAAAGGGTCTCCAAAGGAGCCGGGGATAGAGGTAGATGAAGAATCGCCTTGGACCATTACCTATACATCCGGGACCACGGGGAAGCCCAAGGGGGTGGTGCGCTCGCATAAAAGCTTCATCGCCTATAATTGGTTACATGTAGCTAATTTTGGCTTTGCCAACGACGACATAGCTCTACTTGTAATGCCCACAAGCCATATAAACTCTATCTTCTTTTCGTGGACTTTTACCTGGACTGGTGCAGGAGTGTGCATATATAACCGGGCAAGCTTTGACCCGGAGCATTATATAAAAACCATGCAGGACGAAGCGGTTACTTTTACTTCATTAGTGCCTACACACTACGTAATGATGCTTGACCTGCCCGACGAGGTGAAAGCAAAATATGATGTTTCCTCTATGAGGAAGCTTCTGTGCTCCTCCGCACCCGTGAGAAAGGAGACCAAGCTGCAAGCTGTGGAGTATTGGAAGAACGCTGGCTTATATGAGGAGTATGGAACTACTGAGGCAGGCGGGACAACTTTGCTACGGCCCAATGAGCAGCTAAAGAAGCTAGGGAGTATTGGAAGAGAATTATACGGGCTCGAAAAGATAAGACTTCTGGATGAGGAGGGAAGCGAGGTTCCCGAGGGCGAGGTAGGTGAGATATGTGTCCGCGCTCCCTCTATGTTCACCGAGTACCTCAAAGACCCCGAAAAGACCCGGGAGGCTTTCAAATTTGGCGAGGAATATTTCCGGACCGGCGACATGGCCCTTCGTGACGAAGACGGGTATTACGTTTTGGTAGATCGAAAGGCGGACATGATAATCACCGGCGGCGAAAACGTATTTCCATCTGAGATAGAGCAACTTGTAGCCAGCCACCCGAAGGTAAAGGAGGTGGGAGTGGTTGGGGTACCCGACCGGAAGTGGGGAGAGGCGATCAAGGCAGTGGTTGTTCTGGTTGAGGGCGTGGAACCGTCCAAGGAAGTGGAACAGGAGATCATAGAGCACTGTCGAGGTAAGATAGCCAGCTACAAACGGCCTAAGTCGGTGGACTTTATTAAGGCGGAGGATATGCCGAGAACAGCCACTGGAAAGATCGTGCGCCGAGAAATACGGTCAAGGTACTCGTCTTTTCCAAATTCCCGCCAGTCTACGCTGACAACCGCTCCGTGAGTGCTGCTCTCATTCTTCGTGACCACCTCGACAAGGTTACCCAGCTTATGGGCTGCGAATCTTCCTACCCCCTTTTCACCGAGAGGAAGCCGCCCGAATCTGGCTGTCCTTTTTTGATAATTCAAGATTGATGAAGAAAAGGACGCGACCACGTCCTTTTCGTGATGTCCTTAAGAGCTTGCACGTAGAGGAATAATGTAAGTACAAGAAACACGATATCTTGGCTCTGTTTAGAAATATTTATTATTGATATCGAAACTGAGAAGGGTATAGAATAAATCATACGCGTTGTTTGATAAACATCCCGAAGTTTCTTTTTCCTAACTGG
>Ga0209979_1001144_pt1 | contig 30577 bp, 20 predicted proteins | sample AnhtaG_FD_183114 | JGI IMG/M metagenome (GOLD analysis project Ga0209979, IMG submission 183114) | Deep subsurface microbial communities from Anholt, Denmark to uncover new lineages of life (NeLLi) - Anholt_01485 metaG (SPAdes) (version 2) | ecosystem: Environmental > Aquatic > Marine > Oceanic... | reverse complement strand
TGGTTTGGGACCGCAAGGATCTGGGGATAGAACTCGATTATCCGGATGTTTCGCAGACAGTGGTGTATGAGAAAGATGGAAAGGTGGAAGGTCTGATCAACTTTATCTATCATGATCATCTGGGAAAAACTAAAGAGCGTTGGGCATGGATCAATCATGTGGCATACCCCATGCTTTCCAGCCGCGAACGGAGACGGTTCGTGGAAGCTTTCCTTTGCTATATCCAGGATGCCGGTTGTTTGGGTGCTGTTGAATGGATACGAAAGTATTATCCGATGGAACCCTTGTACCGCAACCGTTTTTTCCCGTATTTCCGGTATGTGAACTTGGTCGCATGGACCTTTAATAAGGATATTGAGCTCGCTAAGATCCCGGCTGTGTATGAGGTGCAGATCTAAGCTTTTCCATGATCCTTATTCGCCAGATCCAGATTACTAGGATCAGAAGCGATGATATGATCCTGAACGCAGAGGATGTGGTGAAAAAGTTGAACAACCCATGGACAATAGCAGCCAGTGCCAGGCCTTTCAAAGATGCGGCAGTAACAGATTTGTGCCTCATGTGTGCGACTCCGACAGTGTAACCCCAGATGGAGGAAAAGATGGTGTGGGTCAGGGGAGAAGCGATGGCGCGGCCTAAAAGCTCGAATCCTTCCATATAGGCCAGATACCTGGCGTTCTCGAAGCTGGCGAATCCCAAGGCAATGACCGAGGCATAAACGATCCCGTCGATTTTTTCGTCGAAATCTTTGAGCTGGAGCACAACGATCAGGAAGGGAAGTAGCTTGAAAAATTCTTCGACGAGCCCGGTGATGCCGATGCTGTAGATCAAGAAAGGCCATCCGTGGGATTCCGTCAAAACGCTTGGATCTTCCGGGATTCCCAAATAGGGGAGGAGCTCGAAAAAATTCACACAAGCGAATGCAGTCATCAATCCGAGGAGATAGGTCAATCCCAGGTTGCGCCATGGCTCGGGTTGGAACCGGTCCTTGTAATAAAAATAGATAATCCAAACCAGCGCAGGAGCTATAATAGCGGATACATAGATCCAGGCAGCCATGGAAATCACAAAGATACTACCACAAACATTGGGAATTTATAAATGGCGTTTGATTACTTACGAAGGGGATTTAGTTTGCTCTTATTTTTTTGGATTATAGATCATGGAAATTCCGAACCAGAAATGGTTTTCTTTCCCAATGGCGTCCAAAAGCACAAAGGTGTAGTTGGCGAAGGGAATGATCTGAAGCTCATTCCATGCATAGGCCAAAGATATTCCTATGTTAAGATCGCTGAATCCGGGATCGGTCCCCTCGGCCAACCACTGCCCGCCGTTATACCCGAGGGAGGCAGAGAAAGAGGTTTTAAAAGATTTCACTGGTTCAAAAGAATATCCTGTCTCGAGAAGGACATAAAACCCGTCGCCGTTCGTGAAATCGTAGAAAATCGTGATTGCAGGCTGGAGCACAATCTCCGGCATTCCTACACGGGCAAAAACTTCATGGCTTGTATCATCTTCGAACCGGAAATTAGGCGCGAAATACCATCCATAGTGAATCAATCCGGCTTTTAACGAAAATTGTTCAGACAGTTTCCGAGTGTAAGCTAAGGTAAAATTGGTTTCATTCAGTTCTTTATTTGCGAAGGATAAACTCATCCACAGATTTAAAGACAATCCGCTGTTTCCGAATTCATACTCCATGAATGGCTGAAAAACGGGTTTTTTGTAAGGATTCAGATCGAACCCTCTCCAGATATACCGGGATACCAAATCAGCTTGAAAATGGAACTTGGCCAATAGGTTGGAGTGAGATATTCCCAAAAGACACAGAAAAACTATTGAAAAGACAAGTTTTTTTCTCAACCTTTCTCCCTCCTTGAAGGAATACATAGCACTGTTAGGTGTGCAAGAATTATACCATGGTCTTTCCCTAGAGAGGTCCGAAAATTTGTTAAACTTATTTACAACAGTGTGTAAATTCCACGGAATGATTGCTAGCCATAAGCTATGCGGTTTGAGTTGCTTTAAGTCCCCAACTTGGTGTTAAATACGGGAAAAAGACTAGGAGAGATAGAATGAAACGTTTTTGTCTGGTTTTAACGATTCCATTGGTGGTGGCACTTCTCTTGGTGTCATGCAAAAAAGAGCCGGAGCATATTTCGGTGCAGCACATCCTCATCTCATTTAAAGGATCGATCCCCAAGGATACAGTTACGCGGACAAAGGAGGAAGCTGAAAAATTGGCCAATGAGATTTATGATCGAGCGAAAAAAGGCGAAGATTTTGATGTACTTGTCAGAGAATACACCGATGATAATTACCCCGGCGTTTACAAAATGTCTAATTTTGATGCCGAACCCAATATGGACCAGGGAGAGTTTCAACGTTCAAAGATGGTGAAAGAATTTGGCGATGTGAGTTTCAAGCTTTCTGTGAATGAAATTGGAATGGCCGAGTTTTCTCCGGAGAGGAGTAAATACGGGTGGCACATCATAAAAAGACTCAATTAACCTGAATTATTCAGGTAAAAAGGGAAAGATGAAAGAAATGTCTGTCGGTATCGACAATTATTGCCTGCATCCCCTCCAGCTAGCACCAATGGAAACTCTGAAGTGGGCAGAGGAATATGGGGCCGAAGGTCTCCAGTTTTCAGGACTTAGTCCAGATGATGCCAAAAAAGTGGATGAGGTTTATTTGAGAGATTTATCCGGTTATGCGTCAGACAAAGGCCTTTACTTGGAGTGGGGGGGAGCGCAGCATATTCCGTTCGATCTGAAGACGTGGGAGAAAAAAGATATTATGGGGATAAACCAAAAGGTGGCCGAGCAGGCAGCCATTCTTGGCACCCCGATCGTGAGGTCCTGTTCGGGTGGATTGATGCGGTGGGATCCTCATAGCCCGGTGACAGAAACCCTGCTCGAGGAGATGGCCAATAGCCTCCGGGCTCAACGGCAAATGTTAAAGGACAATCATGTGATCCTGGCCATCGAAACCCATTTCGAGTTCACGACCCATGAGTTGCTCCGGCTGTTTGATCGTTGCGAGACCGCGCCTGGTGAATACCTGGGGATTTGCCTGGATACGATGAACCTGTTGACCATGCTCGAAGACCCGATCAGTGCCACACAGAGGATTCTGCCTTGGGTCGTTTGTACCCATATCAAAGATGGGGCGGTCCTTTTAAACAAGGAGGGATTGACCACATTTCCCACGGAAATCGGAAAAGGAGTGATCGATCTACGGAAGATTTGTGCTTTTCTCGATCTCTCTCAGAGAAATATCAACCTCACGATCGAAGACCACGGCGGAGAATTTTTTCTTCCAGTGTTCGATCCCCTGTTTCTGTCAAAATTCCCTGATCTGACCGCTGGAGAATTCGCCGATATTATTCGATTGGCCCTCCAAACAGACGCGGCGATGAAAAACGGCGATATAACCATCACAGCAAGAGAAAAGTGGCCTCAGATCTGTGAAGCAAGGATCAAGCGTGACATCCATATCCTCAAACAATTGCTTCAAAAGTAACCGGATCTCTCTCACGAAGTCTTCCACCACAGCGGCGTTTTTGTCCACCAATTCTTTGTTCTTTTTGTGGATTTCGACTTTTTCTTTGTTTCTGGCTACCTGAATGACCTGTTCTATCGTGAGAGAATTGCCGTTGATCGTGATCAAAGTTAGTTTCTTTTTTTTAAACTTCCCGGCGTTTGATAACGACCAGGGTGATATCGTCGCCCTGGGGTGTGTTTTTCGTGTGGGTAGATACAGCCTGGAGAATGGCTGCTTGGATCTCTCTGGCCGAAAGAGAAGCGTTATCCATGATGACTTGAACCAGCCGGTCTTCGCCAAAGAGTTTTTCCCCGACAGTCTCTTCGTCCGGGGTTCTCGCCTCTGTGATTCCGTCGGTGTACAAAACAAGGATATCGCCGCGCTTCAAAGTCGTGATCTGCTGTTCGTATTTTTGATCGGGAAGGAATCCTAAAACGAGTCCTCCCTCTTCCAAGCGTTCAATATTTTTGTCAGTTCTCAGGAGGATAGGAGGATTATGGCCAGCATTCGTGGAGATGAAAGTCGACTGATATCTATCCAGCAGACCGTAGAAAAACGTCACGAACATATTGGCATCAGTCGATCTGACGAGCAAATTGTTGATGCGGATCGACACCTCCGAAACATTTTCTATCTCCAAGGTTTGGGCATGAAGGCTTGCCTGAAGATTGGCCATCAGCAGGGCTGCAGGAATACCTTTGCCGGAGACATCAGCGATGGCAATTCCCAGCTTCCCCTTTCCCAAGTCCAGAAAATCGAAGTAATCTCCTCCAACCTGCTTGCTGGGAATGCTGGTGCCGGCGATCTCGAAACCTGGAAATTGAGGCATCTTGTGTGGCAGCAGTTTTTCCTGGATTTTTCGCGCTGTATCCAGTTCGCTTTCCAGATGGGCCCGGAGTATAGCCTCCTCCCGGCCCTTTTTGACGGCTTTTGTCATGGCGTTGAATGAGGTGGCAAGGTCACCCAACTCATCCTCGTTGGGGATCTCGATATTGGTATCCATGTCTCCAACAGCGATACGTTTGGTACCGCGGTACAGGGCCCGAACGGCAGATGTGAAGCCGGTGGTGATCCGGACACCGAAAATGAACATGAATGCCTCGAAGATGAGCATCGTTACAGCCAGCGCTAAAAGTGCTATCATAACGGCCAAGCTAAAGGGATTCTTTTGCGATGTCAATTCGTTCAAGATATTGACGAGGGTTACCTCTATCAAAAGAAGCATTTTCCTGCTTTCGAACTTTTCTGAGACGAACGAAACAACATCGATATCCGTCATCCCGAAGTATAATGAGCGGCGCCAAAAGGATTGGGAAGACGGCTGAACATCCTTTTGTGCCCTATCATCTGTAACATATTTTCCCTGAACCTTTTCGATGGGTTTGCCTTCTTCTTTCTCCACCAACCGTACGGGTGTGCCGGCGATCGTCATCCTGACAGAACTGGAGTATACAAAGCTCACATCGGTTCGGATTATTTTGGCCAGCCGGCTCAATATGAGCTGGTCAACTCTTCCTCCCTGTATAGACAGTATATTACCTGCCTCTTTTTTGATGCGAATGAGCCATAATCCAGAATCTAACCAAAAATAGTCAGCCATATTCAGTTCTTTGCTTTCAATATAAGGAGAGTCCTTTGTGGCGAGTGACGAGAGAAGTCCCTGAAGCCAAAGAGGTGTTTTTCCTTGGGCAAAAAGGCGTTCATCTGTTTTTTCATATGTAAAATAATGTGAAAATACACTCGGAATGAAATTTTCATCGGCTGTAGATAAACTTTTCCACTCATAAAGGATGGCTCTTGCCTGAATCGCTCTAGACGCTCCCAACGTTCCGTAAAGGATAAGGAATCCCATGAGGATTACAAGCAGCAGCGGGGCAACGGCTATCAAAATGGCGCTGATAGCGAGCTTCGGTTTGAGTTTCATGAAATGCAGGCGGACTCGGAAAAATATATGCAATAGGCTGAAAAACCAGAAGAGTTCGAGTGATCCGGAAGCGTAACGTTCGAGGAAAGCACTCAAGCCTGTCGCTACAGGGACGGCTGTGTCTGTTGCATGAACTTCGCTTGATAATGGTTCTTCGGAATCTGGGATGGTTAAAGTTCTTCCCCCGATTCCGAGCAGAATTAGGACCAGAAAACCCAGAAGAAACAAGGCTGCACGCCGCCAAGATGTGAGATGTCGGTAGGGTCTGTACTTCCGAAACAACAGGAAGATAAAGGAGCCTCCCACGGCTGCCATCCAGAGGCTTTCATCCCTGGAAAGGATGATGGGTAAAACAACGCACAAAATGAGCCAGCCAACCCAGAATTTTTTCAATTTGGCATCCATGAGAAGCAGCCTGACCGCAAATCCCCAAATAATCAGGGAAATGAGGGCGAGAAACCAGGAGGCGATCGGATGGGAGAAGCCGATCACGAGCCGCAAAAGACCGAGTAAAAAACTGCCTAATACCACCAGCAAGGAAGTTTTCCAGACGGGATCATTAAGAGGAGAGGCCTCTTTTTTGCCCATTTTTTTGAGCGTCAACTCATCGGGGATAAATTTATCGTCCTGTTTGGGCAATTCCTTTTTGTCGGGGATGTTTTTTTGTTTGAAGCGTCCAAAAAATCGTTTCATTCGTCGATGCTTTGATGAATTCGGAGAACCTTGTTTAGCTATTACCACAGCAAACAGCTCCGGTCAAGTCAACTTACTCTCTCTGCATGCCCATCTGGAACCAAATTTTCGTTCTCTTTGGAAGGAAATTCCGATACACTATAGGGGACCATGTCCCAACATGAGACATTCGCTTTCCAATCGAGTGAAGAATTACTGAAGAGGGCCTATGATTTGGCGGTGGAGCTTCCTTTTCAGACGGATTTGAGCCCCCTGTTCGAAGATATCACTCTGGGATCGAAAAAAATTGGTAACCGTCTGTCTATCCAGCCCATGGAAGGATATGATGCCAATCCGGATGGGTCACCCAGTGATTTTACCTATCGACGCTACAAACGCTTTGCCAGTGGCGGCAGCTCTTTACTCTGGTTCGAAGCGACGAGTGTGGTTCCTGAGGGGCGGTCCAATCCCCACCAGTTGTGGCTTCATGAGCAGAGTGTGGATGGATTTAAAAGGCTAGTCGAAGAAATCCGCCAAGAAGCATTCCAATCCTTTGGAACCGATCACGATATCTTTTGTGTGCTTCAATTGACTCATTCAGGCCGTTACAGCAGGCCTCAAGGGATGCCCCAGCCGCAGCTGGTATTAGTGAATCCTTTTTTGGATGAAAAGAAGGAGACCTTACATATTTTCAGCGATAAGGAACTGGATCGTTTGCAGGAGAATTTTGTCGATGCTGCTCTTCTGGCATATCAAGCCGGTTTTGATGCTGTGGACATAAAGGCCTGCCATGGTTATGTCATCAACGAGCTTTTGGCTGCATTTAATCGGCAGAACAGCAAATATGGAGGTTTTTTTAGCAATAGAGTTCGTTTTCTCACAGATGTCGTTAAAAAAATCCGTCAAGAGGTTTCCCAGATTGGCGTTGCCGTGCGGATGAATGCCTATGACGGGATTCCCTTCCCTTATGGTTTTGGCAGTTCAAGGGAAGAATCGGAGAAGATCGATCTGACAGAACCGAAACAAGTTGTGTCTCGACTGATCGAAGAAGGCTGCTCTCTTTTCAACATCACGGCTGGGATTCCCTATTTATTCCCTCACCTAGGGAGGCCCTTCGACCGCCCTCTTCCCGGAGCTCCCATACCCCCTGAACATCCATTGGAAGGAATTTCTCGACTCATATCCATCACAGCAGATTTGCAGACAGAATTCCCAGAGATTCCAATGGTAGGGACAGGCTATTCCTGGCTGCGACAATTTTTACCCCATGTAGGAGCCTCTGTGCTTCAAAACAATGCAGCAGCATTCATCGGCCTGGGAAGAATGGCTTTCGCTTACCCAGAAGCTCCCAAAGATTTAATGAACACGGGAATTTTGAATCCAAAGAAAGTCTGCATTTCCTGTTCCCGGTGCAATGAAATGATGCGGATGGGTGGAATTGCCGGATGTGTTATGAAAGATAAAGAAATCTACGGTAAGAGATATAAAACCCTTCTGCGGGAGAGGACTTAAAAATGAAAAGAAGCACGATCGAGGTTAATGGGAAAAAAATCCCCCTGTTCTCACTCAACACACTGATCATTGGCAGCGGGGACGCAGCCTTGAATGCAGCAGTGAGTTTGTACAAATACGGCCAAAAAGATATCGCGATCGCCACAGATTATTGGGGTGGCGGCACCTCGAACAACGCCGGATCGGATAAACAAACCTATTACAAGCTTTCCGTTTCCGGTGAATCTCCCGACTCTCCTTTGGAAATGGCGCAAGACCTCTTCAAAGGAGGATGCATGCACGGCGATATCGCTCTGTGTGAAGCCATGACCTCAGCCCAGGCATTTTTCAATCTTGTCGGCCTAGGTGTTCCGTTTCCGCACGATAGGTATGGGGGCTATGTAGGATATAAAACAGACCACGATCCCCGGGGAAGAGCCACCTCGGCCGGGCCTCTGACTTCGCATCTGATGTTCACAGCGCTTTCAAAAGAAGTAAAGGAAAAGGGGATCGTTGTTTTCGATCGGCACGAGATCGTCGGACTGTTGTCTTCAGGGGAGGGCTCAGAAAAAAGTGTGGTCGGCGCCATTGCCATCGACAAGAATAATATCGATCTAAAAAACTATGGATTCGTGATCTTCAATGCCGTGAATGTGGTGTTCGCGACGGGTGGGCCGGCCGGGATCTACAAAACGTCCGTTTATCCCCAAAGCCAGGTCGGTTCCCATGGTTTGGCTTTTGCGGTTGGAGCCATCGGGAATAATCTGACCGAATCCCAGTTCGGATTGGCATCGATCGAGTTTCGGTGGAATCTTTCCGGGACCTATCAGCAGGTTATCCCGCGTTATATTTCCACGGATAGGGATGGGCAAGACGAACGCGAATTCTTGAATGACTATTTTCCGGATATGGGAAAGCTGGCCACAGCCATATTCCTTAAAGGCTATCAGTGGCCATTCGATCCTCAAAAGGTGTCGGAATATGGTTCGTCTTTGATCGACATCCTAGTCTACCAGGAGACGGTTCTCAAAGGGAGGCGGATTTATCTGGATTTTACCCAAAATCCCAATGGGGGAGGAATCCTGGAAGATTTTTCATTCGAACATTTGGGAAAGGAAGCTTTCGATTACCTCGAAAAATCCAGTGCTTTGTCGGGAACTCCTATCGAAAGACTCCAAAAAATGAACCAACCCGCTATCGATCTTTACAAAGACCATGGGATCGACATAACAAAGGAACACCTCGAGATAGCGATCTGTGCCCAACACAACAACGGCGGACTAAAGGGTAATATTTGGTGGGAGAGTAATGTCAGACATCTGTTCCCTGTGGGAGAAGTCAATGGCACCCATGGTGTTTACAGGCCGGGTGGATCGGCTCTGAATTCTGGTCAGGTAGGGAGTCTGCGGGCGGCTCTGTATATCGCCAGGCGTTATATGGGCGACCCTCCTCAAGATAAAGAATTCCTCGATTTAGTCCGAGATCAAATTACCAATAAACTGGCTTTTGCTGAAAATGTCATCGATCCCAGCCTAAAGAATGATAACCTTCTACTAGAGTCGAGAAATGAGATTCAAGAGAGAATGACAGATTATGGCGCTCACATACGGGAACCGAAAAAAATCGCGGAAGCCATCGCTAAGGCATGGCAACTCTACCAGAGGCTCCAAAGTGATATGAGGATTCCCTCTTGTGAAGAACTGCCTGAAGCATTCAAAAACCTCGACCTGGGTTTGACTCATGCCCTGTATCTGGAGGCAATCGGGGAGTACCTGGATAAGAAAGGACAGAGCCGTGGCTCTTATCTTGTCAAAAATCCAGATGGAAAAATTCCATGTCTAGAAGTCGGCGATGATTGGAAGTTTCTGCTGAACGATCAAGATACCTTTGTGAATAAAAAGATATTGGAAGTTTCTTTGGACTCGGGTGGCAACGTTTCAAAGCAGTGGATCGATATCCGACCAATTCCTCAGGATAACACCTGGTTTGAAAATGTCTGGAATCGCTACATGAATGATGATATCGTGAAATAAGATTCTATTTCTTTATGATCCACTTTTCCTTTTCTTTTGCGAAGATCACTTTGGTTTTTTGTACAGGTCTAACTGTTATCCCTGCCTCGAAAGGCTCGGGTTCGACCAACAGCCGAAGGATGTAGGATCCTTCCATCAATCTTATGGGTTCTCCTCCCACTATGCCTTTGGCTTTCACCTGACCTTCTTCATCCAGGATTTCGAACTCGATCTGCAGGGTTTGTTCGAGGGAAGAGAGCAGCTCCTGAGAATCCTTGGCGTCCAAGTAGGTTCCCTCTGTGGATTTGGCGATGGCCTCCAATTCTTTCCGGGCTGTGGCTTCCTTTATGTCGAATCCGACGATGTGGAGTTTCAATTCGATTCCTGATTCCTTCAATGCAGGAGCGATCGAGTTGATGTTGCCATCACAGCTTTCGATGCCGTCGGTGATCAGGATGATGCTCCCATTTTTTATGTCTTTAAAATCATCCCCAGCCTGAAGGACGGAGTGGACCAACGGGGTTTTCCCCTTTGGCTGAATTTTTCGGATGATATCGATCAGCACCGCTTTGTCGATAGGCGCAATCGGAACTTTGAGCTCTGTATCTTGGCAAGCGCGTCTGTCGTTGAGACCATAGCGATGTCCGTACAAACGCAATCCCACGTTCATCTCATCCGGGAGCCCATTGATGATCTGTTCCAAAACATCTTTTGCTATGGCGATCTTGGCCACTCCCTGGATCTGTCCCCACATGGAATTGGAGGCATCCAGGATGATTCCCACGTTTTTTGTGGCTTCTTTTTCTGCTTTCTCATCAAAGATGACTTCTACAAAGCCAGTTCTCTGGATTTTTTTCCTCATATAGATTGGAACATGTCCGCAGCAGAATTCGAGCATAAGTGCGCCGAGAGAGGTGGTAAACATGACCATTTCATTTTCATCCTGGGCGCCATCCCAACTGCCATCGTCATTCTGATTATCCACCAGCAACCGGCACATCCAGTCTTTCCATATGCGCCAGTCATCTCCTCCTGAGAATAACATGGTGCGGGTGCCATAGTACCAATAATAAAAAGGCCAGCCTTCTCCTGGGTCTTCGAAATTCCAGACAGGCGGATTATCCTGCATAAAACGCAAGGCTGGTGCGATGAGTGAGTCATCGGGATAGCCGGACAGTTGTAATCCCAGGATGCCAATGCCTGTCCTTGCGCATCCCGTCGAGCCGCCTCCCGCCTCATAGGCAAAAGCATGTTCATCTTCGTCATAACACGCCCTAAGATATTTTGCTGCAGCAGGCAGCGTCCAGTCCGGGATGGAAAATCCAGCGTTTAAAGCGGCTTTTAGAGCGAGTATTTGCCAGCCTGTTACGGAGATGTCGCTGTCCGTGCTATTTGGCCTGTAGCGCCAACCGCCATACTCGTCGGAATCTGTGTTTATGGGTCCTTCGAGCACTTCCGGTTTATGCTCGGTATTTTGTGCTCGCACGATCATTTGAAGTGCATCCTCGATGATCGGTTCAAGGCTATTGTCGCTCAGTTCAACACACGCCTCTATCAAGGCTATAGTGGCGATAGCATGCTCGTACATAGGATCTTCTTTGGCAATTAATCCTCCCCATAAAAACAGATCCTCAGAGTCAGGTTCATAGCTCGAACTCGGATTGTATTTGGATTTCAGAAAGTTAATAGCTGCAGTTATGTTGGAGGAATAATCTTTGGGAACGCATCCTCCCCCTAAAAAGGCCATCAGAGCTAATCCGCTTATGCCTGGGCTTTCCTCGTAATTTCCCAGCCAGTGGCCTTCAGGAGCTTGCTCGAGGGCAAGATAATCCAAAGCTTTGGTCAAAGCCTGTCTCACCTCTTCTTCAGTGGCTGGAGGCCTTGTCGAAGGTCTTACTCTTAACGTGTATGTCGCCTCTTCGTCAGAGCCGATATAAGCAAGCACCTTAACGTAATATTTTCCAGGCTTTACTTTCATTCTGACGATGATCTCTCCTTCATCATCCTCGTCATAGTCTGTTTCTTTCAGTTCTTTCCCATCTTCATCGAATAGGGACAGGGATAAGTCCACTCCTGGGATTGCCGATAGCTCAATAATGAGTATATCCAGACTAGGTTCAGGAACGGAAAACGAATACCAATCTTCGTCGTCTTCGGGAAAAGCGTGCCCTGAAACCGCTTGATTCAATGACAGTATATTGGCTTGCTCATATTGATCATTCGGTTCTGATTCTGATTGTGGGTATGCAATACCAGTCACCAGAAACATTAGACATAAAATTACACGTAGCGATTTTGCCCTGATAGATATAATATGTCCCAATCTTAGCATCGGAATGGTCCTTCCTTTTGATCGGCTATTCTGCATGCATGAGATAGAAGTTCAGGATTGATGTGGAGGCGCATTGGAATCCCTTTGCGAATTTTGCGCACCATCCCTGTTCAATTTTTAGCCCTCCACTGAAACCTATTCCAAGCTCTTTCTTCAAACAGTCTTCCAATTCAACCGAGACGCCGACCCCTACGCCGACCGTTTTTTCTAATCCTGGACAGAGATAACCTCCGATATTTTTCATGTAGTCTTTGGCCTCTTGGAGGGCAGCTTTGTTGAGTTCTCCATACTCCAGGATCAGAGTGAAAAGAACCCAGTGTGTATCCACACACCCCACTATGGCTCCAATAACAAGTCCCATGTCATCATGGAGCATACCTGTTGTATCCATTATGGTCCTTTCCAGAACTGCCTGATGGAGACCCGATCCCAAAACACCCACAACTGCGCCCTTTTCAGGATTGAGATCCCACCAACCCCATCTTCCCATGCCGTTAAACTCGATACTTTGTTCCGGAATGATCAAAATGTGCCCTGAGTCAATGACACTTCTTGCCTTTTGAGCCACAGGGAAAGGCAAGTTAAGAGATTCAAAGGCATCCTTTTCTAGATCGGAGAATATTCGAATAGGGATACCCTTGCTTCCGGCTATTTGCATGAGTCGTGCTGTAGTCAGGGATTCCTTTCCCGTTAAGAGTTCTATCACCTTGCCTTCGAGGATGGACTCAAGTACGCCACGACCGTACAAGAAAGTCCCACTCATTTGTTCCGCTTGCCCGGGGAATGGGATGGCCTCTTTTTTATCATGTCTTAAGTCCATTGAAACGCGCAGTTCTTCCCCGCTGCCTTCGAAGGTGTTGATGATGATTCGGGGGAGGGAATAGTAGCTAAAGACAGAAAGAGCGTCAGCCAAATCATTGCTGAGGTGATCGGATGTCGAAGCAAAAATCATATTTATCATGTGACCGGCTTCAGGCCCCACTTCATTCTCCAATGAAAAAGATTTTTCAAGAAGAGTCTTCAGATCTTTTTTGTCTTTTAACTGATTCCTGATCGCATCCAGATTTTTTTTCAATTCGTCAAGGTCTTTGTTATCCATGAAGTCGGTCAAGTCTCCTTCCCAAGCCTCTCCTGGGAGATTGCCCCCAGTTATGAGAATCGAATGTCTCTGAAAATAGTGTGGCTGCTGGTCTTTCTCGAGTTTTTCGAACAGGAGGCGTTCCACCTCCAATGGCTCCCCTCCAAGATTTTCTATCCTAAATTTGAGTGCGATTTTTGTGATGTCCTCTTTCGCTTCTTTTTCATCCGAAACAGTTTGAGAAAAGCTTCCTTGGTCAAGTTCATCATCGATCAGTTGAAGACTTGCCAAGTATTCCACAGTCTTTTCTTTTGATTTTTTACTTTTATCTGATGATTTTCGGCCTCCCAGTCCTCCCAGCATTCCACCCATTGGGCTCTTTCCCTTTTCTTCTTCTACAGCCTGAATGTTTGCCAGAATTTTTAAATATAGGGGCTGATTCGAGATTTTTTGAAGAGTTCCCTCCCACTCGAAGATAACTTCTGCCTCTGGATCGATCACTCGATTTCCCCTGAATCTTCCTTTTTCAATTTCTAGCAAGATGGACATCTCAGGGAAAAAATCTTCATCCATCTCCTCGTCGGTATTGTCTAAAGAAGCATAAGTTTGCCCAGCTTCTGCATCAGGAAAACAGGGATCAAGATCCACCCATTGATCGTTCTTGAAAATCTGCACCCAGTAGTGTTTTTTGACTGTCTGTATGAGATCCTTTTTTTGGGATGGAAAAGAGAGTTGGACATCATCGTTGTAGGAAAATTCTCTTATCTGCGGGAACATATTTTGGATCAGTGATCGGGCCGTTTCGTCTTCAAGGGACCCGGATGCATATCGGGCTTTTTCACCGTCCTCTCGAAGAAGTCCGACCAGGAGGAGTGATTGTTCCTTGGCATTGCCGCTTCGGCTCCACAGGACGTCTTGGGGAGATTTGAGAATGAGAGTTGTGGGTTCAAATCGAATTTGGTCTCTGACAAATAAAAAGGTCTCCATCCAATTTTCTTCAGTGTTTCCATCCGTTTTCGAGTTCTTAAATGTTGACGAAAGGGATTCCCCTGGACTTTTTGTGCTGTAATCAATACGAGTTTCTTGAGCGAAAATAATTATCAAGATGAAAAAACCAATTGCAATAATCCCCGCTGTGATTTTTACAGTTGTTTTCATATTATTTCTCCTCTTCAAAAGGAATTATAATGTCAGAAAGGTTTAAAGTTGCTTCACTTCTATATCCTCTAAAATATAGAGAAGTAGGGGAGACATCGGTTTCATAGGCCAATTCAAATCGCACAAAGGTTTTAGGGGGAATGATGAATGGTGTGGGAGGATGATGAAGAAGTTCATCTGTTAGGGAATCATCCAGTGAAATTTTTTCATCATTTACAACAAGTTGAAATTGGGCTTTTCTCTGGATCTCGATGCCGCTTGTTGTAAGGGATTGGATTCCTAGATCCATGATGACTTTCCCATCTTCCCTTCGCATTCCGAAAATCATGACTTCCATGACATCGCCATCGCGGTGTTTGGCCTTGGTTTTAGGTGGTCCTTTTGGCTCGTCATCAGTCAAATTGAGCTGGAATACATCATTTTTGAGGCGAATGCCCAGCTGGCGAATTTGCCCGGATTTTGGGACAAGAAAGGCTAAGTGTTGGTGTTGGAAGATTTCAGGAGTAAATCTTACCATGCCTTCTTCTGTGACCGAGCCTCCAATAGCATAATATAAATATCCTCCTTCAATCGCTACCCAGGTGTATTCTGTCGGTTCGATCTGGACAATATCTTTGACAGTTTTGCCTGAAAGACTTTTTCCGCTGAGTTGAACTATTGCGTACTGCCACCCTTCAGGAGCTTCGTTATCATCATAGGTGTTTTGGAAATCAAATGAGTGAACGGCAATTTCAACAAGATGGGATTGTATTTGATCTAGCACTTTTCCTGGGGGGAGCCCCGATCCTTTTGCCTCCTCTAGGTTGTCTTTGACCGGAAGAAGGATGTGGCCGTATTCGTAATCCAAAAATTGAAAACCGAGGTTTTTTGCACTTTCTGGAATTGAATAAATGAATAAAACTTTGCGTTTTTCTCCCTGTTTTGAAATCATAAAGGGCTCACTTATCTCGATGCCTTCAGGAACGGCCTCCGTCATTTCGTGGAGCGAATAGGCTAATCCGTCGGCTACAAGGTAAGCATGATCAAAAAGTTTTTTGACCATATAAGCAACGTCAGCTTCAACATATTCTGTATTTTTCTCTTTTTTCCTCCCGGCTAAGGTTCCTACACCCATGGTTCTGTCGGTTTTTCCTTCCAGTTTGTCTTTTTCCACTTTCTGTTTGGGATGGATGTTTTCCCATTCTGTTTCCAGAATGAAAAAAACATGATCCTCGCCCGCTTGTTCCCCTGATATTTCTGATACAGAAGAAATTTTGAGGATTTTTATGGAAACAGCCTTGTTTGAATCCTTTTCCTGGTTTGCGGTTGCGGGACTAAAAGTCATAAGAAGAAAAAAGAATATAAAAAAGAAAATTATAAAATGAATGTGTAATCTAGAAGTCTTGTTCATTGACTTTTCCCCTTATAATTCATGGTTGAATTTTCCCTTCAATTTTATTAACAATCCTGATTATGTGTCAAATATATCCGCAATTAAGAAAAAAAGACATCATTAAAATGAGAAAATTTTCTTTTTTTGATAAAATGCGGATACCGTGTTTGACACGATGAATACCCGTTTGAACTTAGAGAGGGAAAAGTGAGTGAAAAAAAAGTCGCAGTAGTGACTGGGGCTGGCCAGGGGATTGGTCGGGGGATATGTTTGGGATTGGCAGAGAAAGGTTCCAACATCGTCGGCGTCGACATCCTCGCAGATCCAGAAAACAGGAACAAGGGGCTTTTCGAAGTCAAACAGAAAGTGGAGGAATTCAGCCAAGAATTCTTGTCGGTCCAAGCGGATGTTTCCAGTCTGGATGACCATCAAAAGATACTCGATTCGACGCTTGATCGATTCGGAAGGATCGATGTGCTCGTGAACAATGCCGGAGTAGCCCCAGAAAAGAGAACGGATATTTTGGAGACAACACCCGCAAGTTATGATCGTGTTTTATCCATAAACACAAGAGGGGCTTTTTTCCTAACCCAAAGGATTGCCAAATACATGATCCATCAGGTTGGAGAGGATACAGAAAGAAAACCTTGCATTATCTTTATTTCATCCATATCCGCTTATGTCTCCTCGCCTTCCAGGCCAGAGTACTGCATTTCCAAAGTAGCGTTGAGCATGACCGCGAAAATATTCGCCGACCGGTTGGCTGAGTTTGGAATAAATGTGTACGAAGTGCGGCCGGGCATTATCCAGACCGATATGACGGCTCCTGTGAAGGAGAAGTACGACAAGCTGATCGCCGAAGGCCTGATCCCTCAGAAGAGATGGGGGGATCCTGCAGATGTTGCTAATGCGGTTGTTTCTTTAGCCCGGGGAGATTTTGCCTACTCCACGGGACTGGTGGTGGAAGTGAGCGGAGGGATGAATATTCAGCATCTGTGAGATTGGTTCGGCCCTTCGGGACTAGCAATGAAAGGATTGCTTACAAAGACAGTTTAAGGAGCTTTTAGATGAAAAAATCGGAAAGGATTTTTAAAAAACTGAAACAAGCCCGGCTAGTTGCCTTGTTGAATCCCAAGAGTGCTGAAGAGTGCGTTGACACGTATGAGATTTGTGAGAAGCTGGAAATTATTCTCGAGATCGCTTTCCGTTCAGAGCATGCCCTTGGAGGCATAAAAGCCATTTTGGACAAATATCCGACTGCTCTTATCTTGGCGGGAACCGTGATGACGAGAAGGCAAGCCGAGCAGGCTATAGAAGCGGGCATTGCGGGTGTTGTATCAGCTGATTACATTCCTGAAGTTATCGATATCTGTGTGAGGGAAGATGTCATGGGTATCCCGGGCGGGCTTTCCGATGTTGGCAAACAGCTTGTCCAAAAAGCTGAAGGTTATGGATGCTCTTTCGAGGAACTCAAGAAAAATTACCCCTATCAATGGGTTTACAAGCTTTTTCCTGCTTTTTCAGGCAGAATCGCGAATATAGATCTGGCTAAAGCATGGAGAGGGCCCTTCAAAGACTTGACCGTTGTCTACACGGGAGGGATGACCCTTGAAACTCTGAAACAAGCAACACAAAAAGATCCTCAGGGCATTTTTTGTGCTTCGGTGCTGGCAAAACATATCGACGATCCCGAAAAGATGAAAGCGGAAATCAACCGATGGAAGGAGGCCCTCAAACCCGATTCTGCCTTAAAAAAGGAGAAGCCCATTCCAGAAAAACCAATTGCTCCGATTCAAATGCCAAAAATCGTGACTTTTGGTGAAATGATGGTCCGCCTGTCTCCGCCAAAAGGCGTGCGTCTCCAGCAGGCAAAGAAGTTCGATATCCACTTCGGCGGGGCAGAAGCCAATGTCGCTGTTTCTTTGGCTCAATTCGGGATGCATGCCTGTTTTATTAGTGCCTTTCCCAACAATGATCTGGGGGACAATGCGTTGGGCACTTTAAAAAGGTTTGGGGTGGACACCCAGTTCATCGTGAGAAAAGGGAAACGGATGGGGATTTATTTTTTGGAGCATGGACATGGATCAAGGCCTTCGAAGGTGATCTACGACCGGGCATACACTGCTGTTTCTGAGCTCAACCCGGAAGATGTGGATTGGGAAAGAGCCCTGGATGGAGCTCGCTGGTTCCACTGGACAGGGATCACTCCTGCACTCAGTGATTCTTTGCTGGCAACCCTTCGCAATGGATTGGAGATGGCAAAAAAAAAGGGGATCACAGTCAGTGCAGACCTGAACTTCCGGAAAAAGCTCTGGAGCGAGGAAAATGTCAGAGATGTCATGACAAGCCTTATGCCCTACGTGGATGTGCTAATCGGAAACGAGGAAGATCCCACGCAGGTTTTCGGCATCCAACCTGTGGGAACGGATTTCGAATCAGGAAAACTCAACATTGAAGGCTATAAGAAATTGACCAAAGAACTGATGGACCGGTTCGGTTTCAAAAAAGTCGCCATCACTTTGAGGGAAAGCATCTCTGCCTCTGAGAATTTTTGGTCTGCCTGTCTTTTCGATGGGGAAAAGTTCATCCAAGGGCCCAGATATCATGTGCAGATCGTGGATCGTGTGGGAACAGGGGATGCCTTTGCAGCCGGTTTGATTTACAGCCTTCTTCAAGGAAAAAAGGAAAGAGAAGCGTTGTCGTTCGCGGTGGCAGCCGCCTGTTTGAAACACTCCATCTGGGGAGACTTCAACATTGTCAGTGTCGAGGAGGTGGAACGTTTAGCTGGCGGTGATACAACAGGCCGCGTCCAACGGTAAACAGGAGGAAAAAACATGCCAGAACAACTGGAATTCCGAGGATTTTCCAAGGAGACCGTCAAATTTATTAGCGGTCTCAAGAAAAATAACAAGAAAAAATGGTTTCAAGATCACAAACAGGACTATGAGACCTTTGTGATGCAGCCTGCCAGGGCTTTTGTGATGGCCATGGGGGAAAAACTGAGGACTCGAGTTCCAGACATCGTAGCTGTCCCGAAAATCAACAAGTCACTTTTTCGGATAAACCGGGACACTCGGTTCAGCCCGGACAAATCTCTGTATAAGACCAACATCGGGATTTTCTTTTGGGAAGGCAATCGGCCGCGGATGGAATGTTCGGGTTTTTATTTTCACCTGGAACCCCCCATCCTGATGTTGGGAGTCGGTATCTATATGTTTCCTAAATATTTGTTCGACACGTACAGAAATTCTGTCGTAAACGCCAAACATGGCAAGGACCTGGCCGAAATCGTGGCTATAATCAAAAAGAAAAAGGAGTATCAGATAGGAGGGAAATACTACAAACGGGTCCCTGCCGGTTTTGATCCCTCGCACCCCAATGCCGATCTCCTGCTGCACAATGGTCTTCATGTGGGCGTTGAATCGTCGATCCCCGAGGAATTCTTTTCCAAAAAACTGGTGAACTATTGCTGGAGAAAATTCCAACCCCTGCTTCCCCTTCATTCCTGGCTTGTGACCATGACGCGCCGGTACCGGAAGGGTCTCTGAATTAATCGAATCTGCGATGATAGATTTCGAGGATTATCGATAAGAGGAGAACTAAATGAAAGACCGGACTTTATATTTGATCTGCAATGCCCATTTGGATCCTGTGTGGCTCTGGGAGTGGGAGGAGGGAGCAGCCGAAACGCTTTCGACTTTCCGTACCGCAGCCCAACTGTGTGAGGAGTTCGAAGAATTTGTTTTCACCCATAACGAAGCCCTCCTCTATCAGTGGATCGGGGAATACGAGCCTGAATTGTTCGTCAAGATCAAGGAGCTGGTGAAAAAGAAAAAATGGCATATCTTGGGAGGGTGGTATGTCCAACCCGATTGCAACATGCCTTCAGGGGAGTCCTTTGTCCGGCAGATATTGGTTGGCAAAAATTATTTCAAAAAGAAGTTCGGTGTTGAGCCAAAAACAGCCATCAATTTTGATCCCTTTGGCCATACACGGGGCCTTGTGCAAATCCTGAAAAAAGCAGGCTACACATCCTATCTTTTCTGCCGTCCTGACCAGAATTGGCTCCCCCTTCCTGCAGAGGATTTTATGTGGTTGGGATACGATGGTTCTGAGATCGTCACCCACCGGGCTACAGAGCATTACAATTCCCCCAAAGGGCAGGCTGCACAAAGGATCCAAAAATGGACTCGGGACAATCCTGACCGCACATTCGGAATTCTTCTCTGGGGCATCGGTAATCATGGAGGCGGACCATCCCGGGAGGATCTCAAGCAGATCCGGAAATTAATGGCCAAAAAGAAAAATTGGGATATCCGCCATGGGACTCCAGAGGACTATTTTTCGGCCCTCAAGAAACAGACGGACAAGCTTCCCCGCTATTCCCAAGATCTCAATCCCTGGGCTGTGGGCTGCTACACATCCATGGCGGCCGTTAAGAAAAAACACCGGGACATGGAAAATCTCTACTATGGTACAGAAAAAATGGTCACTCATGCCGCTTTGTTGGGATTGATGCCCTATCCACGGGAAAGACTCAAAGAGGCCCTGGAAGACCTCCTGTTTTGTGAATTCCATGATATCCTGCCCGGTTCTGGTATTCCAGAAGTGGAAGAGCATGCCCAGCAAAGGATAGACCATGGGCTAGAGATTCTTTCTCGTTTGAGAGCACGTTCTTTTTTCGCTCTGCTTGCAGGGCAACCGCGAGCTAAAAACGGAGAGTTCCCTATCTTTGTGTACAATCCTCATCCCTTCATGTTTAAACAGAATGTGGTCTGTGAATTTCAGCCCCATGAGCCCCATTTTGATGAACAATCACGATTGGTTCCCGAGGTGTGGGATCACCGAGGGAAAAAGCTGCCATCCCAGCTGGAAAAGGAGAGCAGCACCCTTTCTGTGGAATGGAGGAAAAGGGTCGTGTTTAAAGCCGATTTGAAACCGGGTCAGATGAATCGTTTCGTATGTCGGCTGAAAAACAAAACATCGGATCCAGAGCCCTCAATAAAAGAAAAACCATTGCTCGTGTTGAGGTCGGACAGAGCGGAGTGGACCATCAGGACGACCACAGGATTGATCGAATCGTATAAGGTCAACGGGATAGATTTCTTGAAACCTCGGGCTTTTCAAACATTGGTGATGGAGGATAATCCTGATTCTTGGGGCATGAAGGTGCGCTCTTTCCGCAATTATGAAGGTAAATTTTCGGCCCTCCCCGAGCAGAAGTGCGCCCGATTCGCCGGCGTGGCCGACTCTAAATTAAAAAATGTGCGAATCATCGAAGATGGCCCGGTGCGGACTATGGTCGAAGCACTATTCCGGTTCGATCAATCCTATATCTGCCAGAGGTACATGTTTCCTAAAAAGGGGAGTGAGTTTGAGGTCGAAGTCCGCGTGCTCTGGAATGAAAAGGATCGTATGCTAAAAATGGCTGTACCCTCAATGTTTCGCAACGGGAACTGTAGGGGACAGGTGGCCTACGGTGTGCAAGAATTCGAACCGACTGAGGATGAGCTGGTTGCCCAGAAATGGGTGGGTGTGATTTCTTTGGACAATCAACACGCTTTAACTGTGATAAACGACAGAATTTACGGATTTGATTATAAAAACGGAGAATTGCGTATTTCTCTCCTGCGTTCGCCGGCTTATGCGGCCGATACCGGAGACTCCAGGTCCCTAAGCATGCAAGATCGATGCCTCCCCCGGATGGATCTAGGGGAAAGGATTTTCCGCTTCTGGATAAACGGCGGAAAAGCGAAGGAACGCCTGGCGTTCATAGACCGAGAAGCTCTGGCTAAGAATGAGCGTGTAATGGCACTTTGCTGTTTTCCTTCCGGCGAAGGAAAGGAGGTAGCTCCCAGTCTAATCCTGAGCGATAAGGCCATTCAAGTCACAGCCTTCAAGATGGCGGAGGATAAAAATTGGCTCGTTTTCCGTCTTTTTGAGCCTACAGGTAGGATCAGAAAAACCCAAGTTTCCATGCCCGGTTTGAACATGGCCTTTGACTTGTCCTTGGGTGCATTTGAAATCAAAACCATTGCTGTGGATTTGGCATCCAAGGAGATGTTTGAGCTGGATTTGGTTGAGAGAAAACTCAAAACACAAGGTTCGTTGTTCAAACCTGAGTAACAAATGATATGAAACAGAAGGAAAAAAACCCGGTTTCTGTGGTTCTGGTAGGAATGGCTGGGATGGGACAGTCCTATCTGGAAATCCTGTTGGAAGGTTTCCCTCAGGAAGAAGTCGAAATTCAGTCTGTCGTCGAACCCTTTCCGGAACGATCCGCGTATGCAGAAGAACTGAAGGATCGAGGGATTCCGGTCCTGGAATCAATAAGCCAAATGTATGAAGGGGGAAGGTCTCCGGACCTTGTGGTTGTCTGCTCCCCGATTCACCATCATGTGTCCCAAACATCCTTTGCCTTGGAACAAGGGAGCCGTGTGTTGTGCGAAAAGCCCATCGGTGCGACGATCCAGGATGCCGAACTGTTAATCAAAGCAACGGAGATCGCAGATCTTTGGGTGATGCTCGGATACCAATGGTCCTACTCCCGAGCGATCCAAACCCTCAAGAGTGACGTTAAAAGCGGAAAGTTCGGGAAACCGATCCGGTTGAAAACCCTGTGTTTTTGGCCTCGAGATGAGGCCTATTACAAAAGGAATGATTGGGCGGGGAAGATCAAAGATGCCCGGGGAAAATGGGTGTTGGACAGCCCGGCCAACAATGCCATGGCCCACTTCCTCCACAACCTTTTTTACATACTCGGGGACAAACTCGATGGGTGTGCCTTGCCATCTGAAGTCACGGCCGAACTCTACAGGACCTATCCGATCGAAAATTACGACACGGTTGTCTGCCGAGCGTTTACACGCGAAGGCGTGGAAATTTTGTTCTACGCTTCCCACACCACATCCGATGATTTGGGGCCGATGTTTGCGTTTGAATTTGAGCAGGCCACAATAACCTACGGCGAGGTCGCCGACGACATCATAGCCAAAGATCACAAAGGAAGCACAAAACATTATGGGTCCCCTGAGGCAGAACATCCCCTGCGCAAATTGTTTGAAGCTGTCGAGACCATACGAGAGCCGAAGGCCATTCTGTGTGGGCCAGAAGCTTCTGTTGGGCAAACGCTGTGTATGAACGGAATGCAGGAATCTGTTTCCGCAATTTTGGATTTTCCCGATTCCAGGATAAACTCCGATCCTGAATGTGGCAGGAGGTGGGTGAAAGGTCTTCTTCAGGAGCTTCAGGATTGTTACAGAAGGGGAATCCTTCCGAGCGAGGCCAAACGGGATTGGGCACGCCCTGGAAAACCTGTGAACCTCAAAAACTACCACCGCTTTCCTGTGGGGGAAATAGCGTGAATTCTCGCCGGCTCGTTCAGAAAACCCTGTGCTTCGATAAGCCAGAAAGAATACCCCGGCACAAAGGGATCCTGCCCTGGGCCGAGAAAAACTATCCTGAATTCGTGCAGAGGCTGCATGAGGTGTTTCCGGACGATGTCGTGCCTGCTCCTTCGGTTTATATAGAACACTTGGATACCAGAGGCGATCGCTACAAAAAAGGAACCTATATCGATGAATGGGGGTGCATTTTCTCCAATCCTTTGGAAGGTGCTATCGGGATTGTCCAAACGCCGCTAGTGGCCGATTGGCAGGACTTGGATAAGTTTAATCCCCCCCAGGCCACCCTCAGCATCGACAGGGAAGCGGTCAATGCCTTTTGTCGACAAACCGACCACTTTGTCTTGATGGGATCGTTTGTGCGTCCCTTTGAACGGTTCCAGTTTATACGCACCATGGAACATGCTCTTATCGATCTCGTTGAAAAACCTCCGGAGCTTTTTGAGCTCCTCGACAGGATTCACCAACACTATCTCAAGGAAGTGGAAGTTTGGGCCTCGACAGACGTGGATGCGATATCTTTGATGGACGACTGGGGTACCCAGCAAGGATTGATTGCATCACCCGATGTGTTTCGTCAGATATTTCTTCCGATGTACAAAGAATACGCTGAAATTGCCAGGCATCATGGCAAGTACCTGTTCATGCATTCGGATGGGCACATCATGGATATCATGCCGGATTTGATCGAGACGGGAGTGGATGCTCTCAATGCCCAGATTTTTTGTATGGGCGTCAAGGAGCTTGGGGAAATGTACAGTGGAAAGATTACCTTTTGGGGAGAGATCGACAGGCAGAATCTTTTGCCCCATGGAACGCGCCAGGACATTCAGCAGGCTGTTTATGAAGTTTGGCTCCATCTGTATCAAAATGGTGGGGTGATCGGCCAGTGTGAGTTCGGTTTGGAGGCTAATCCCGAAAATATATTCACCGTGTATGAAACTTGGGATGCGTTGAGTGAGACGGAAAGGAAAGCATGAGGATGAACAAACATGTTGTGGGAGTAGACCTGGGCGGAACAAAAGTGGAAGCCTGTCTTTTGGATCAAGATAGGAATCTCATCACCCGTCAGCGGATACCCTCAGAAGCATCCAAAGGCATGGATCATGTCATCCAAAACATCGCAAATGTCATCCGCAAGGTTTCGGGAGGGAGAGATTTTGCAGCCGTGGGCATGGGAACGCCGGGAACGTATGTTCCATCGGAAGACCGTCTTTATGGGGCCCCCCATACTCCAGTGTATGAAGAGGCAGGCCTGATCCAGGGATTGCAAAAGCGTCTCGATGTGCCTCTTGTGGTTGACAATGATGCCAATTGCTTGGCGCTGGCAGAATTTTTTGCCAGTTGTGAAGGAAAATACCGGTACGTGATGGCTGTCATTTTAGGGACAGGAGTGGGATGCGGCTTGATTTTGGATAACAAGCTGTACCGGGGTTCTAGGGGGGGAGCAGGGGAGATCGGACACACTTCCATCGACATCAACGGAAGGGTTTGTGAGTGTGGGCTAAAGGGATGTGTCGAAGCATATCTTTCCGGACCCAGCCATAGCCGGAGGTATTTTGAGCTGAGTGGCAAAAATTTGGATCTTCGCGAAATCTACGCTCTTTATGAAAAAGGAGATCCGATCGCCCACAGGTTATTCGAGGAAAGTTGCCGGATCATAGGAGTGTTTTTTGCCAACACCATTAATGCACTCGATCTGGAGGCTGTCATTCTCGGAGGGGGAGTGTCCAATATTCCGCTGTGGTATAAAAAAGTTCCTCCTTTGATGAAGCAGTGTTTTTTCGGGATTCCTCGGAAAACGGTGCCGATCATCAAAGCGCGATTGGGCGATTCGGCCGGTGTTTTCGGGGCGGCTTATCTAGCTTTGCGTGAATTGGGTATCATGGATTTTTAGTACTGTGGAGGTCGGCATGAAGGTCAGCGAGGTTTTGCGACAGGTCAGACAGGTGAGGATTCCTAAAAAGGGTTTTCCCGTTGAGGAAACGATAGCGAAGGAACTTTTAGGATCGTGTGATAACCGAGCCGATGTGAGCAAGGTCGGGGATTCGGGATTTATCTCGGAAGAAGAATCCCTCTATATCGCAGTCGTTCCGAAAGGCTTACGTAGGCAGCTAGATCATCAAGGAATGGCATTTTCATCCAAGGATGATTGGGTATCCATAAACAGTGATGTCAATCAATGTCTATGGCTTCTGAGCTCAAAACCCTATTTTCTTTTTACCGGATTCACCCACCTGATCGAAGATTTGCTGGATGAGGACATTTCCGATGGGTTGCCTTGGATGCAAGAAATGGCCTTTTCTGCTGAAAAATCGACATTCGATCTTTTCCTCACCCAATATGCCCGTCTGATCAGGGATTTTGACAAGGAAAAATATATCCGGGAATATGCTCGCTTAGGATTCACCCACATCGAGGTCAATGCTCTGGCTTCGTCCTTCCCATGGGAGAAGGGTGTCGAGGGGGAATTTTATGCGGATTTCTACACCTATTGTCCTGCCCTTGACCAATTCGTATGCAGCCGGTTGAATCAAGATATCTATCCGACGGAATATCTTGAGAGCAATCTGCGTATGCTGAAAAATAATGCCAGATTGGCTTTGAAGTATGGACTCGTGCCCGGGCTGCTTTGTTTTGAGCCCCGGTCTGTTCCCGAAGCCTTGTTTGAAAAATACCCCACACTTAGAGGAGCGCGTGTGGACCATCCGTTCCGAAGTTTTAAGCCTCGCTTTAACCTTTCGATCGCCCATCCTGTTGTCCAAAAGCATTACCAGGAGCTTTTGATCAAGTTGATGAAAGAGGTCCCGGAATTGGGCTTTATGACGATCTGGAGCAATGACAGCGGAGCTGGCTTCGAGCACACCAAGTCGTTGTATGTGGGCCGTAACGGCGGGGCTTACCTGATACGGGAATGGAAGGACGATGAGGCGATCGCCAAAGTAGCCGCTGCGAATATCATCCGCTTTTTTGCCCTTTTGCGTGATGCCGGATCCCGGATCAATCCGGGATTCCGTATCGTCACCCGGTTGGAATCTTTTTATGGCGAGAGAGATCACCTTTGGCCGCAACTGGAAGAACGGGTGGATGTGGAGGTGAATTCATTACTGGTCAAAGGATGGGAATCCATTTATCCCCATCCTCGATATCCTGATATCAAAGTTGTGGGATCGGCCTATCAAAACACGCTGATGGACAAAGAAAGGGGTGCGATGAATGAGTTGAATTCCCGGAACAGCCGGTCTTATTTTTATCATGCTTTTGGATGCCACGCCAACCATGAACCTCTCTTGGGGATCCCGTTCCCATGGCTCACTTATGAGAAATTGCAGGCTTTTGCCGAACAGGGAGTGAGGACTCTAGCTCATGTCGGCGGCATCCATCCTCCGGATAAGGTGCCCTATGCAGTGAATCAAGAAATATTCCGGCTCTTCCAGTTGAATCCATCCTTGGACATCGAAGAAGCTGTCCAGAAAATGGCTTTGCGATACGCAGGACGAGCAAATGCAGATGATTTGATTGAAGGATGGCGGCTTGTGGAGCAAGCCATACGGGCTTTTATCCCTCTTTCCATCTATTCCCATTATGGTGTCGTCTGGCAGAGGCTTTTTGTACGGCCGCTTGTTCCGGATATCGACAGGATCCCAGAATCGGAGAGGGCCTACTATGAGTCGCAAATGTGCACCTCATTCCATAATCCCAACAGGGTTGACTTGGCCCAAGACGTGTTGTTTGAGCTTGTCACGAAGGACTATGCGCACAAGGCTTTTTTAAGGATCGATGAAAATGTCTGGACCCCGTTGGAATCGGCGATCAGTCATTTCAAAGAAAAGAAGGATGAGGCTGCAAGCGTAGGAGATCAAAAAGCCGAATCGGTCTTTGAAGATCAATATTTCCGGGCACGTGCTCTGAATTGTTTGTACACAACATTGAGGAACACGGCCGTTTTGATATATGCCGTGCAAGAATACCAGGATGCTGGCGATCCCAGTGCTGGAGCAACTGCCCGCAAACTTTTAGATGAAATGATGGAAAAAGAGATCCGAAATTGCAGAGAGTTGATCGAGCTATGGAACGAGTCTCCGATAGAATGGATGGTCATTTCCGGTACAGAGGAAACCCCATTCATCCATGCTGCGAATTTTGCCGAATTGCTCGAAAAAAAGATCACGCTGATGGAAAATCATCGCAAAGATGAACCCTCCATCGATCCGGATTATATGTTCCGGGTTAAGAATAATCCGTATTTAATCTAGGGGACGTCCCATAAGGTACCACCCTATCTTTTTTTCCAAGGATTTGTGCTTTCTTAAGTAATAGGGTGGTACCTTATGGAGCGTCCCCAATTTTACGGTCCCGTTATTCTGCTAATTTTTCAAGGATTTGCAAAACGGAATAGTTCCAACCTACAGGACCGCTGCCTGGTGATTTGATTAGATTGTCCAATGTTATGTTAGGGTTGTGACTCCCATCCGGTTTTTGAACCAAGACGGGATAATCCACAACTTGGAGCATGAACAAGTCGTTCTGGCTGTCCCCGATAGCAATGGTCTGGATATGAGTGTGTTCTCTTCTGTAGATGTCTGTGAGGAAAGAGACGGCCTTTCCCTTATCATTCTCCCCGATGAGATGATAAAATCGACCGCCTTGGATGATTTGGAGATGATCTTCGTTTGCTATTTCCCGGATTTTCTCAAGTATTGTTTTGTCTTCCAAGATGAAAGGCTCATCGTATTCCCTCTCTTTTGCCAGGAATCCTTCATCTGGAGGGATCTTGCATAGATTGGCTACTTCCTGGGCTGATATATCACCGAATCCCCTCACTGTATCGGGAAATAGAGACTTTATTTTCTGCAATGTTCCCCTGATTTTGTGGTAGGGCGTGCCGAACTCGATTATTAAATACTTAATGTCTTTCCGCGTGAAAGGAATTTCATAAGAGAAATAATCTATAGGAACAAAAATAGCTCCGCCATTCTCGGATATAAAGGGATGGGTGTTGTCGAGCCGTAATCGAAACTTTTCGATTTCGGCCCGGGTTTTGCTAGAGCAAATGATTAAAGGAATGTTGTTTTTTTTCAGAGCATCGAGGGCGGGGAGGGCTGGTTCAATGGAGTAGGTGTGATAGTCCGCTAGCGTACCGTCGAGATCCGTAAAGATCAGAAGATGAGATTTCTTTTCGCTTTCTTTCACTTCCAATTTCACTCCATGTTCATTTCTTACGGAGATAGAGAAACTTATTCCCATGTTAATCAAAAGTGACAGGTCTGTCAAAATATACTATATTGACATTTGGTTTTGTAGAAAAGAACAGCTAAATATAGATGCACAAGTTGGCCCATATGATTAGAAAAACTTATAAAAAGTTAAAAGTCATATACGACAAATTTCGAAAAAAAGACATTTTTACTTTAACGGCAGCTGTTTCTTTCTATGCCTTCCTCTCTCTTTTTCCCTTCCTGATCATGCTTCTGTATGCCTCCTCCTTATTTTTAAAGGAAGCCGTCACCGTCGAGAAACTCAGGGTCCACCTTCGATTTTTCCCTCCAGCGATCGTGGACACAGTCATTGCCAATCTAGAAAATATTCTCGACAGCGGTCAGATTTTCTCCTTGGTCAGCTTTTTTTTCCTCGTTTATTTTGCTTTCAACGTGTTCACTCATCTTGAACGAGCTCTCGGAAAGATCTTCGGACATGATAAGAAGAGGGTGGGGTGGAAGAATAGTCTAAAAACGTTCTCTTTCTTTCTCCTGACAGCTTTTATTCTGTTGGTTTTATTTTTCTCCGGGAACGCCTTTCTTTATTTCGCGACAAAATTGGAGAGGATCCCCTTTGTCAATTCCTATCTCGTGATTCTTATTGGGTATGTGGTTGTTGAAACTGTCTTTTTTGCCCTTTCATACAAGTATTTATCCCGGAGAAAGCTGTCCTTCAAGAATGTACTCACCGGGGGTTTCGTGGCCACGATTTGTTGGGAAATTCTCAAGCATATTTTTGGTGTTTATATAGTACGCATCAATCTCTATTCTGTCATCTATGGATCCATAGGATCGCTGATTCTTTTGATGCTTTGGCTGTATTACACCGTCTTGGTTTATCTTATCGGAGCTGAAATTAGTGCTGAAATGGAATAGATCAATCCGATGAAAAGAAAAATAACAAAAAGATTATTGATCATGGGCGGTGGTTTTATCATTTTGATCGCGCTGGTCCTGTCTTTTTTCCATCTGCCATATGTTAAGTTGAAAATTCTGTCTTCCATCCAGCGAAACCTCGAAAAAAACCAGGGAATTCAGCTCACGGTCGAAACATTCGATTACAACCTGTTGAATCTCACGTTTTTTTTGAAAGGTTTACGGCTGGGAAAACCGGGGAGAGAGGATTTACCTCCGATCTTGCAAGCGGATTCAGCACGCATAAAAATTCCTTTATCCATTCTCCTCAACCGGAAACTCCGGATACATGATGTGTATGTTATTAATCCCGAAATCAATATAAGCATCGACCGGCACGGGAAAAACAACCTGCCTTTTCAATCTCGTCCGGCTGAAGTCCCTCAGGCTCAGGCAAATCTGCCCGAGTTCATCATCCAGCGAGCCATGGTTGAGAACGGTCGAGTGCACTTTTTCGATGAAAGACAGAACCTAGACATCCGGTTTTCGGGAATTTGGGCGAGGAGTGTTTGGATAGGAGCAGGAAAACACTCTATTCATTTAGAAACTCGTCTCCCGGGTTCGGTAAGTTTTGGACACAAATCTTTTCCCCTTGAGAAGTGTGTTTTGCAGGCTATGGTCGATAAGGAGGGAATTGATGTCAAAGAATTCCTTATAAATCTGGCGGGGAGTGATCTTACGCTCTCTGGAAGAGCAAATGATTTATTCTCTCCGGTTTTTGAGGGAACCTGCAAAGGCCGTTTGGACCTGGATGTCATCGGCACTGCCATCGGATCCCTCGAGACCTTTTTTTCAGGCACTCTTGACTTTCAATCTGAGTTGAGCGGTCCTTTGAAGGATTTGTCCGCTCGCATTCAGTTGAAAGGCGAGGACCTGGCGTACGGAAAATGGGCAAATATTCTCCTGAATTCTGAAATCTCTTGGCAGGGTAGGGTGTTGGAGATTCGTTCTTTCGATCTAAGGCATGTAAGAGGACAGGTCCATGCGAAAGGCAGCCTGCACCCTCTCGGCTGGGATAGGGGAAATCATCTGAACTTAGAGTGGACGGGTCTCGATGTGGCGCCCTTTAGCGATGCCCTTGACAGTCCGTATCCCCTGTCATCCGTTTCATCGGGAACCTTGAGAGTATCTTGGAACGGCTTCTCCCTGGAAAACATCACCGGGGAATGCGAAATTCATCTCGGCGGAAATGGTGGCAAAAACGATTCCAATGGCAGGGCAGAAATAACAGGAAAAATCCTCGCCCGATCCGATTCGAACGGGTTCCACACCACATTCCAGGATATCACGATTCTCGGAGCCCAGTTGCAAAGTGAGTTTCTGCTGAATTCCGATGAAATATCGGGAAATTTCAAGTTGGATGCTCGAAGCATTGCAAGGATCATCCCTGTTATCCTAGCCTTTTCCAAAGGACTG
>Ga0209979_1001143_pt1 | contig 30584 bp, 21 predicted proteins | sample AnhtaG_FD_183114 | JGI IMG/M metagenome (GOLD analysis project Ga0209979, IMG submission 183114) | Deep subsurface microbial communities from Anholt, Denmark to uncover new lineages of life (NeLLi) - Anholt_01485 metaG (SPAdes) (version 2) | ecosystem: Environmental > Aquatic > Marine > Oceanic... | reverse complement strand
CGGCCACCACTCGTGGGCCGCCGCCATGCATCTTGAGCGCTCGGATGGAAGCCACTATCACCACACAATTGGGGATCAGCCCTGAATATCGGCACTTGATATCGAAGAACTTCTCCATGCCGCAGTCGACCCCAAAGCCCGACTCGGTGACCAGGTAACCATCAGGAACCAGTTTCAGCCCGATCTTGTCGGCGATGATAGAGGAGTTACCATGGGCGATGTTGGCGAAGGGGCCGGCATGGACGAAAGCCGGACTGTGTTCCAGAGTCTGCATCAGGTTGGGCATAAGGGCCTCTTTCATCAACACGGTCATCGCGCCAGCCACGCCCAACTCTTCGGCCGTGACAGGGTTCCTCTTCTTGTTGGTGCCGATGACGATTCTGCCCAGCCGCTCCCGCAGATCGAACAAACCGGTGGTCAGGGCCAAGATAGCCATCACTTCTGAAGCGACGGTGATATCGAAGCCGGACTGGCGAGGACGGCCATCCCACTTGGTTCCCAGGCCCACGATTACATTACGCAGGGCCCGGTCGTTGATATCCACCACCCGGTTCCAGGTGATGGTATAGGGGTCGATATCCAGCCGAGTGAGCCCTCTCTTGGCTAACTGCTCATCGGTCTGCCAATCTTCATGCATGATGCGGGCATCGATAGCCGCCGCCAAAAGGTTGTGGGCTGCACCGACGGCGTGGATATCGCCGGTGAGGTGGAGGTTGAAATCCTCCATGGGCACGATCTGGGAGTAGCCGCCACCGGCCGCCCCACCCTTGATGCCGAAAGTGGGACCCTGAGAGGGTTGCCGGATAACGGTGAAGACCTTCTTGCCGATGTAGTTGAGCCCTTGGCTCACCCCGATGGTGGTCACCGTCTTGCCTTCTCCCAGGGGGGTAGGGGTGATGGCCGTGACATCGATGTATTTGCCATTGGGCCGATCCTTGAGTCTTTCAAGGACATCGAGATGGACCTTGGCCTTATATTTGCCGTAGAGGTCCAAGTCATCCTCCCCCAGCCCCAGTTCCTCGGCGATCTCCAAGACAGGTCGTAATTTCGCCGCTTGAGCGATCTCTAGATCAGATAGCATTTTTGTGCCTCCTTTTGGATATATGAGCAACCCTACTAAACAACTACCATACCATAAGCAAGTCAAAAGGAGGTCAAAATCAGGTCAAAATCAGGTCAAAGCGGAAAAACCGGGCTAGAAGAGGAGGGGAAAAATACTCTGGGCCAGGTTGTAGGAGAGGACGGCGTTAATCGCCGTGGAGCTTCCAACCCGGCCCAGAGAGCGAGGAAACGGAGGCCTAGTTACTCTCCCATCAAGATCCACCCTCCCACCCGCCTTCTCGAGAGAAAGAATATCCTAGCCCCCGGTGGGTAATGATGAGGCTGGGAAGGGCGGGATCTACCTCTATCTTTCCTCGTAGTCGGGCAATATATTGACGAAGGACCCCCATGTTCGACCTAGAAAGGTGGGCAGAGATCGCCTCCAGGAGTTGTTCGTGGGTCAGGATCTGTCCGGCGTTGCGGACTAAGTATTCCAACAAGCGGAACTCCCCTGGCGTGAGCCGCACGACTTTGTCGCCTATGCTTACCTCATGGGTATCGAAGTTAACCCAGATCCCAGGAGCGGAATAGATGGAAAGCCTAGATTCCACTGTCTCTCGATCCGTGCGCCGCAGAAGAGCTGCCACCCGAGCGAGGAGTTCCTCCACATCCAGAGGCCTCGGAAGGGAGTCGTCGGCTCCCAGTTCCAGGCTTCTCAGTCTCTCCACTTTGCTAGAGGAGAGGGTTATGACGGGCACCCGGGAGACCTCCCTTATGCGGCGGCAGGCCTCCGGCCCGTTTAAGGGAAAAGATGTGGTATCCCCTTGGATGATCACCAATTGGGGAGAATAATGAAAAAGTTGCCAGAGAGCCTGGTCTAAAGAATAGGTCTTTCCTACCCTATATCCTCTCTCTCGGAGAACCTCCTCTAGACGTTTCAAGAGAGCCATGTCACTCCCTGCAAGTAAGATCTTTTTGTCCATCGATCTCGAATCTCATGCTACTGGGGCAGAAAACCGATCTAATACAGCCTGAGGGGCGAACCGATATCCCACCCCCCTCTCCGTCAATATGTATCGGGGATAAGTGGGGGCATCCTCGATCTTTCGCCGCAGATGCCTCACGTAGACCTTCGCATAATGGAGGGCTTCAACATATTCCGGCCCCCATACCTGGGAGAGGAGATACTCTTTGCTCAACACCCGCCCGGGGTTTCGAATGAAGCAAGCGAGCAGACGGAACTCCGTGGGTGTCAATTCCACCCGCTCCTTCCCGCGTCTTACCTCCCTGATCTCCAGATTCACCAATAGGTTCCCGTCATCGAAGGTGGTAGGCCTGGCGACGTAGGGCCGCCACCTGCTGCGGCGGAGAAGGGCCTCGATACGCAAGAGAAGCTCCTCTATGTCGAAAGGCTTAGGCAGGTAGTCATCGGCTCCCATAGAAAGGCCTCGTACCTTGTCTCGGAGATCGCTGCGGCAAGTGAGCATGAGGATGGGAACATCGCAAACCTCCCGCAACCTCTGACAGACCCCCCAACCATCCATGACCGGCATCATGATATCCAGGACGACCAGGCCGGGCTTTTCCTCAAAGGCTAACCTCAAACCTTGCGATGCCGTCGCCAGCGGAGTTAACGGTGTACCCCTCACCCTCCAAGTTGAGGCTGAGCAACCTCACTAGGGCCGGATCGTCCTCCATGATTAGGATCTTTGCTCTATGGTCTGTCACCCTTCTCTCTAGCACCAAACCCTCTCCGGTCCCCTTAACGCGCGGCCTCCCCGCGCCCTCCTCCCCTAGGGAGGCCAAAGGGGCAAAGCAAAACCGAACTTGGAGCCTTGCCCCCTTTTACTCTCCGCCCAGATATTTCCCCCTTGGGCCTCCACCAACTTTTTGGCCAAATATAGGCCCAGAACGAACCCGTCGGGCTCCCGACCCCCACCTTCTCTGACCCGATAGAACTTGTCAAAGATATGAGGGATATCTTCCTCGGGGATCCCCTTTCCTGAATCGGTGACCGAGACCGAGGCGAACTCCCCATCCAGAGGTTGGATCTCGATCTTGATGGTGCTTCTAGATGGTGAGTACTTGATGGCGTTGTCTAACAGGTTATCGAGGATGAAAATCGTCCACTCTTCATCGGCCAGAATGTGCAAGCCATCTTCATGAGACCAAAATTCGAAGCGGTGGGCTCCTCGGCGGCGGCCTTGCCGAGCCAGGGCTTTGCTCACCAGGGAACGAAGCACCAGTTGGCGACGGTGAGGTTCTAGCCCCCCTCCCTCCAAAGCCGAGACCCGCACCATCTTCTCCAGGAAACGGGTGAGCCTTCCAGCCTCTTCGAAGATGATACCCAAAAGTTCGCGCCGAACAGGCTCCCTAGTCCCAGGATCACGCATCCCCGTCTGGGCAGCGGCCATGATATTGGTAAGGGAGGCCCGCATGTCGTGAGAGACTAGGCAGAGACAATCATCCCCTCCAGAGTGAGCATAAGGCGGACGGGAGTTCCAAAAGGCGAGGAGGGCCCCTTGAACTTCGTCCCCTTTACCCCGAACCGGCGCTGCCACGCCATGTGTAGGAGTGTGAACCTTCTCCCTAGTCTCCATACACTCTACCGGGGACGAGAAAAGAGGACCCTCCTCCATAGCCCGCGATAAGATGCACCCCTCCTCACAAACTTTTCTCCCAACCCGGGAGGATGGCTGGAAGATATCCCCACAAAAATGGCCCAGGGAACCGGATAACCCATGGAGACTGACTATCCGGCGCTGGGCATCGGTGACTACGATCCCATCGCCTATGCTATCTAGGATCGCCTCTAGCCTTTCCTCTCCCCGGGCCCGTCGCAGAGGAGGCTCCTTTCGCATCCTATCCCGCTGACCTTTCCGATCAGCCCTCTCTCTCATAAACGATAATTTATATAGTTCAAGAATTACTATGTTATTTTACATTATTGATATAATACCACCAAAATGGTTTCCTGTCAACCCCTTGTATGTTGATCCCCTCTATGCCACAACGTTTCGTATGTTGACACCCTCTATGCCACAACCCTTTGTATGTTGACCCCTCCGGCCAAGAGCCTATAATATAGAAAACGGTGGGCATGGGCTTTATGAAAAGAGCGTTGCTTCTCCTACTCCTCATAACCCTGGCGGCAGCGGGGTTGTATTTTCTCGACTCCTCAGGCTACGCCCAAGAGAGAGGAACCAGGTACTTCCCGGAGACGGGCCATAACCTGCAAGGGTCTTTCTTCCACTACTTTCAAGAAAAAGGAGGCTTGGAGATCTTCGGCTACCCTATAACCGAGGTGTTTCAAGAAGATGGCCTCTTAGTTCAATACTTCCAGAGGGCCCGCCTGGTCCTCACAGGAGCCCGTGGGAGAAGGGCGTCCGGAAGCGGGGAGGTAAAAGTGGCTCCCCTGGGCGAACTCTTGGGCCACCGGAGCCCGCCGTTTGAGCCCCCATATCACTTCCCTTACCGCTACTACCCCCAAACAGGCCATGCTCTCTCCTTCGCCTTCCTAGATTATTACGAGGCCCAAGGAGGGGAGGAGGTCTTCGGCTATCCCATCACCGAGCCACTTTTAGAGAGGGGTCTCATCGTCCAATATTTCCAGCGGGCCCGCATGGAGTGGCATCCCGATAAAAAGCGTGTGCAACTAGGCCTCTTGGGCGAGGAATATTTTGAGGCACGCGGATTGGATCCGGCACTTCGGGCGCCGATTGAACCCACCGTAGAGGAAACTACCCCAACCCCTCTTTTTCAGGGGTCTGAGAGGGGTTACATGAGGGTAAGAGACACTAAGGGAGAGGGGCTCCAATTACGAGAAGGGCCTGGCTTCGCCTTCGCCACAGTTCATCTTCTGCCAGAGGAGGCCTTGGTCAAGGTCATGGGAGGGCCGGTAGAAGCGGATGGCTACCGCTGGTGGCAACTAACTTATGAGGGGTTAGAGGGTTGGTCTGCCGGAGCCTGGCTCCAACCCTTAGGGGAGGGCGAAACCCCGCCCTAAGAGGATGGTGATCTCCGCATCTTCGCCCTCGAAGGAAGTAAGGAGCACCCGGTCGATGCCTAGAAGCCCTGCTAGGTTCCGAGCCAATTCCATACTCTCCTCACGACTGGTTATTACCGTCTCCTCGTACTGGGACGCTTCCAGATCGCTGTATCTCTGAACATCGTAACCCCGTCGATAGAGGAGATCGGCCACCTCCTCCGCGAATCCAACCTGCGTCGTGCCGTTCCTTATGACTATCCTCACCTCTCCACCTTTGTTCTCCAGGCTGGCTAGAGATATAGATGGGGCGAAGAGTTCTTCCAACATGACCTCTATCCCCGCTTTGTTGGGCAAGAGGATCTGAGCCCCGTCCAGAGTCACGAAGGGGGTGGCTAGCGATTCATCGATGGCTTTCATCTCTAGGCCATCCAGACCTATCTGGTTCCCCAGGTTGGCAAGGGCTAAGATCTCCAGGGGCTGAATATCGGTGGAGATGGCGTCAAGAGCGGTGTTGATCAAGGCCGGGAGGCGAGGCAAGAGGTCCAAATTAAGGGCTCGTTGAGCCAGGGCTCGAAGCGCTTGTTGCTGCCTCCTCATCCTCTCGAAGTCGCTTCCCCCATGGCGGGTGCGCACATACTGGAGGAGCATCTCCCCATCCATCTCTTGCCTCCCGGCGGGGATGTAGATAGTTCTATAGCCATAGTCATCATCGGGGAACATATCATCGCGGATGGGAGCCTCTACATCAATGGTTATCCCTCCGAGGGTGTCCACCATCTCTTTGAAACCCTCGAAATCGAGGCGTACATAATAATCGATGGGGATCCCTAGATTCGCCTCCACCGTCTCTTTGGCTAAGAGAGGGCCCTGGCCGCCGTTCAATTCCCCATAGAAATGAGCCGTGTTGATCCGCCCCTCTCCATAGCCGGGGATGAACACCCAGAGATCTCTGGGTATGGAGAAGACGACGGCGCTTTTAGCCACAGGGTCAAGGGAGGCTACCATCATAGTATCGGTGCGCGCTGCCCTCTCCCCTGTATCCCTTCGGTCGGTGCCCAAGATCAGGATATTGACCCTCCCTTTTCCACCCCATTGGGGAAGCCCCATCTGACCCTCCTCTGGACTCCCAGTGGTGAGGAGGGTGGAAGGCGGGGAAAAGGCGATCCTCCCTGAGGAGATCCTGACCACCGCTAAAACATCGTCTAGATAGGTGTATACTCGGTAACCGGTCTGAAAGCCGGTTAGAAGAAAGGCGACGAACAAGGTGCACCAGAGAAGGCCACGCAGCCAAGGCGCGCCATGACGTCGGCGATGCAGGCTCGCCACTTAGTCCCTCCAAAGTAGGACCGATTTTATGAAGTTCTGTCCCTCGCCAGCCTGGCGGCTATCATCACCATTACCAAGCCTACCCCCAGGAGCAATGAATCAAAGCCTCCCCAGCCGGTGGCCGGGAGCGCTCCACCCCCTGACGGGGCAGCGGTAGGTGTGGCTTGACTAGCAGTAGGTGTGGGCGTAGTGGCCGCGACCACCACCAAGGTGGGAGTGGCGGTAGGAACCAATGCCCTCGTGGGTGTGGGGGTCGATAGAGCCAGCGGTGTTTTGGTGAGAGCGGGAAGGGGAGCAGACTCGCCCCCTCGCAGCCACCTTAACCCGAAGAAGCCACCGAGACCCACCAGCCCTAGGACTAAGAGTCCAGCTAGGACCATGGTCGATATGGCGAAGACCCGATTCTCTCTAGCCGCGATCATAAGAACCTCCTTTCCATCTTAAGAATTCTTCTTCTCGTCGAGGAGGAAGAGCCCCTCATACCTTTCGTCACCTTCTAGGTTTCTCCAGAGAGCCCCCGCCTCGCCTTCCTCCATCCAATCGGAGGCCAGTCGGGCCAGGGGGAGAGTCTCCGGAGAGATCTGAGTGAAGGTGAGAAAGAGGAAATCACCCTGGACCATCACTGGGAAGCGTTGATCCAAGAAGTTTAGGGTATAGAGGCCGTTAGCCCACACCGGCACTTCGAAACCCCCAGGGCCGTGCTCGGCCTTAGAGCCGCTGGTGCTCACCACCGAATTCCCCCAGGGGTCGGTGATGGTGAGGCGAATCCCTGTGCGCGGGAAGTGGCCAGCGATCCCTCGCAGGCCGGCGCGCACCTCCCGCCGCACGGTCATGGTCCATTCTCCGTCCTCCTCAGGATCCGGCGGCTCCTCTGGATCGCCTGGGGGGGCGGGAAGATCCCTCAGGAAGGGGAGTAGCCTCTTCACCAGGGCGATAGTCTCCTCCCTGGTACCCATGGTCTTACTGTACCAAGCATCAGCCTCCAACCCAGAGAGGATCCAAGGGCAGACGGCGAAGAGATAATCCGGAAGGGGGACCCCGTTGGAGAGGCGACCGGTCTTGAACCAGGAGAACATCTGCTGGTGATAGCGAGCATGGAGATAGTCGCCGACTACGGCATACCGTCTATCCTGGGATGAACGGTATTGCCAACCACCCTCCCCACAGATCATAGGGGGGACAAAGCCCAACTCCTCCTCGAAGACCTTGGCGAAAGCCAAAAACCCCAAGACTCCGTTATAATCGTCGTAAATCGTCTGGCCAGGGTTCTTCCCCTCCTCTCGCCACCGGTTCACCTCCTCGATGGGAGCCACGAACTCCCACTCGGGGTGTTGGACCGGGATGCCCTCTTGGTTGACGGGATCGTAGGGGTATCTAGGGGGATGGTTAAGGCCGTAGTTGTGGGGACAGAACCAAGCCCGCCCCCAGAGATGCATCACCCCCCGCCGTCTCGTCTCGGCGATCACCTCTCGCAATAGACCCACATCCAAAACCTGCAGCCCCGGATAGCCTCCAGCGTCGTATACGGCGAGGGCGTTGTTCACCCACTTGCTGACGAAGAGGGGGAGATCGGGCCGCTTCCCTCGGGATCCCTGCGGGACATCGGACCATTCCCGGTGATCCCCAGGCTCGTTGTAGATCTGGATATAGGGGGGAACACCGCAATCCTGCATGACCCTCACATCCCGCACGAAATCGTGCCCTCTATCTATGAGAGTATACGGCCTCACTACAGGCATGATCCCCTGAGGCCAGAAAAGCCGGATGGCCTTCTCCAGTTGGATCTCATCCCCAGGAACGAGCAGCACCCACTTGAGCCCCTGATCTTTGACCCGACTCAGATCTGCCGCTAAGGCCTCCTCGCTGAACTCAAGTCCCAGGTGTATCCCTAAGCCGTTATCCTCCGGCGGTCTCGGCCATTCCCAGAGTTCCATATGAGGGATCTCGGGGGAGAGATCGACGACCGGTAACTCATAGGTGCTGCCCTGGGCCAAGGTTTCGATCCCAGTATAATAGTGCCGCAGGATCTCCTCATAGGTAGCCCCCTCTTCGGCCATCTTCATGGCCCCTCTCTGGCACATCCCCACCCCGTGTCCGTACATGAAATCATACCCGCAGATGCAAGGCATGGAACGGCAGTAGGGAAGGGCGTGTACCCACACATCCTCGCTGTTTCTGGTCCTCCCATCGCAGTGGCCGAAGTAGAAGGCACCGATGATCTCATCGTCATAGGTGGCTACGATGCCTTTGGTCTCCTTCACGGCTCGGTCTGTCCTCTCGTGGTGGGTGGGAGACCAGACCTGACAGTGGGTGGTAGTGCAGATGTCGGCGCCCCTCTCCCTATGGCGAGGATATTTCACCGCGTTGGCAGCGTAGCAGCGGGCGGCCACAGCCTGGGCCTTCAGAGCCTCCAGAGGGGCGTTCTTGCCCATCTCTCGGGGTAGAACACCATTCAAATACTCCTCCAGGTCCATCACCTCCACCTCGCCGTCGTTCAATACCCTGATCTTCTCCGGGAGATCGACCCGGAAACGGCGGCTCTCTTTGGGCATCTTCTGGAGAGCGGCTACGGAGGCTTTAAGCGCCGGCTCTCCATTTGGCCGGAACCAGCGTCCCTGGGCGAAGGGGCTAGCATCCTCAGCGGCTAGGAGCCAGAAGGCGTTATTAAAGAAGTAATTGGGCACCTCCCCTCGCATCATCATCTGAGAGATCTGGGCGCTCCGCTGAGCGTGGGTGGCCTCATCGAGGGGAGGAAATTCGGGGGAGGATCGATCGCCCAAAAGCAGGCCGTTAGCCGCCCCTATGAGGGGGAGCGAGCGGCCCACCTTCTGGCGGATGATCTCGTCGTACCATTGGAAGAGGCAAAACCCGCGATGATCCTCGCAGCCGGGGAGGCTCTGGTAGGGCTGGGCACAAGGCCACTGGGCCTTGCCCCCCTTCCCCCAGGTCAAAGGCTTATTGAAGGCGTAATTCTCGATGGCTACCGCCATCTTCCCATATAGACGCCTCTTCTTCCGACGGTTCAATATGTCAAGACAGGCTTCCAGAAAAACCGTATCCCAAAAATCTCCCCCGGGGCTCAAGGGCGGAAAGAGGGGAACGATCCCCTCCACCTCATACATCGTCTCCAGGCAGGGGATCAAGAGGTCCATGAAGCGCTCCGGCAGATCCTCCCCCCATTGAGGCCATCTGGGGGCCAGATTGGGCTCCTTAAAGACAGAGATATAGTGAACCCCCCAGGAAGCGTACTTCTCGCAAAGGTCCCGCAACTCAGCCTGCTTGAGGAAGGTTATGTAGGGGGTGGAGACCTGGACGACAGGCTCTATATCCTCCTCTAAGAGCCCCCTTATAAATGAGGCCGGTATCGATCTGTGGGGATGGGAGGGGATCACCAGCCAACTGGCGCTCATACTTCTCAGCAAGGGCAGGAACGTATCAAGATAACGGTCGTCGTAATGGTGGAAATCAGGAAACCAGTGGAACCCGATCCCTGTATCCCCTTTCGGTCGTGGGTAGTCTCGTATACGCACCATCTCCTCCTCGTCAATCCTGCGGGATGATCAACTCTTGTCCGATATCGAGGATCGTATCCTCGGAGAGGCCATTCGCCTCCATAATGGCCTCCACCGTTACCCCAAACTCTAGGGCGATGGACCATAGGTTATCGCCGGGCGCCACCTTGTAGATGATGCCCTGGGGAGAGAAGGTGGGCTGAGGCGTGGCCTCTTCGAGAGCCAGGGGGATGAGCAACTCCTGCCCCACATCCAAGATAGCATCCTCGGAGAGGCCGTTCGCCTCCAGGAGAGCCTCCACCGTTACCCCAAACTCTAGGGCGATGGACCATGGGCTATCCCCCTGCTCTACCCTATAGGTGATATATGGTGGTAGCGTAGGCGTGAAGGTAGGGGCCAAAGTGGGCGTGGCCAGGGCAGAGGTTGGAGTAGGCGTGGGAGTGGGCGGGATAGGCCTGGCCCGTGAACAGCCAAACCCTAATAATATCAGCAATAACACCAGGCTTCTTTTCATCTTCATCTCCTTCACTTCTGCATCGCTTTTAGGGCCTCGTAGGCCGGGCGCAACGAGCCATCGGGGTAGGTTAAAAAGTACCCTTCATCGCTCTCTGTCCAGCCGGGATCAGCCAGAGGAGGGGCCACCATCATCTTCGCCCAAGGCGACCACTTTTCCCTGGCCCACCTATAAGCCCTCACCAGGTAATCGGCCTGCTCTTCCTCGGTGACCGCGTGCCATCTATGCTCATCGGTGCTCCATCCGAACTCTGTGATCGCCACCTTCTTTGCCTCATCGCCGTTTTCGACCATGATGCGGCGCAGGTCCTCAACCCGACGGAAACATAAAGCCCGGTCTTCTCCCCAAAGGGGGCCCTTGGCCACCTGTTCGGGGCTCACCTCAGGTGGAGCCTTAAAGCCGGGCGCGTTCACCCCTAGGAGATCGAAATACCGTCTTCCTCCCGCTTGGTAGATCTGGCGTAAGAAGAGATCGTCGGGGATGGCTACTGGCAATCCACTCTCCGTGGGCGCGAGGCCCGCGGAGATGACCAAGGCTTCGGGATCCGCGGCCTTGATATTCAGATAGGCCACTCGCAAGAGAGCCACATATTCCGCCGCCTTCGGACGTCCCCATTGAGAGGCCAGGTTCGGCTCCCCCCAGATCTGGTAGGCTTTTATCCTCCCTCGATAGCGGCTAGCCAAGGCATAAAGGAAGTCGCCGAAGTCACGGTAGTTATCTGGAGGGGAGTTAGCCGGCCCCTCGGTCCGAGCCCAAAAGGGTGGAGAATCGACCACGGCGATAATAGAAAACCCCTCCAGAGCCTCCACCACCCTATCGGCCACCCCCCAGTCGAATATCCCCTTCCCCACCTCCATCTCTCGCCAGGGGAAACCTTGTCTCACCCAGGTAAATCCCGCCTCCCTGGCCAGCCGAGCCTGCTCATAACCCTCCTCTCCCCAGACTGACAACCCCACACCATACTCCAAGATGGATGCCTCGGAGACAACCGAGGGGGCAGACGAAAGAACATAACCTTCGGAGATAGTGGTCGCGTCCGGGATAGTCAACTTTTGACCTACATATATGAAGTGGGGGTTATAGAGGCCGTTATCCCTCATCAACGCCTCCACCGCAACTCCGAACCTCCTAGCGATGGAATAGAGGGTATCTCCATATCGGATGAGGTAACCAGTTGACCGCTCCTGGGTAACGTGGGTAACGATAGAGGTTGAAGAGGGGATGGTTAGTCTCTGCCCTACGTAGATGAGAGAGCTGGTCAAGCCGTTGGCTGCCATCAGGGCCTCTACAGTCGTGCCAAAGCGGTTCGCGATGGAGAAAAGCGTATCTCCCCACTGTACGATGTAGATAGTGGACCCGGTTCTCTCACCTGGAGCGCCCATAACGGGCAGGGCGACCGTAGTCAAACCGAGGGCGAAAATGAGGGCCACTATTCCACCTCTCATCGCATACCCCCTCCGGCGAAGAGAAAACCCAACAGGCACCCCAAAAAATAGGAACAAAGTAGGAAGAGGAGCAAAGGACGTACCCCGAGCACCCTCTGGGTCATGAAGGCCAAAACTCTCCAAAAGAGTAAAGCGACCATCCCTCACCTCGAAACGGAGACCTTCAACACTTCGCCGTCCTTATCGGCGACAACCCGCACCACCTGCAGAAGATCGCCTCCCCCAGCCACAGGGAGCCTCTTCCTGAAGGTATAAACGTGCCTCCCCTGAGAAGCGGAAACCTTGGGTTGCACACCCTTCATCTCCGGAAACCGGCTGTAGATATACCCTTTTACCTTCGACACTCTCCCCTTGGACACCGTTACTCCTTGAACCATGATCCAGCCCTCCTCCGTCGGATGAAGGCTGGGATATCTAGATCGGTCTCGGTCACGAAAGGGCGGGGTGTGGCTGACTCTACCAGTTCCGAGGTCTCCACGAACCATGGGGACGACCCCCGCTTTTCATCGACGAGGATCTGGAGCGGCTCATAAGCGCATTCATCCCCCTCCATGCCCACAGCGATGAGGGTAACCTGGATACGCCCTGTTAGTTTGTCATCGACCGTGGCCCCCACGAAGATGTTTGCCTCCGGGTGAGCCGCTTGGGCTATCGCTTCCACAGCCCGGTCGATATCCCAAAGGGTGAGATCGTTCCCCCCGGTCACGTTGATGAGGAGAGCTTTGGCTCCGGCGATGGAGCGGATATCGGTGAGAGGGCTTACCACCGCCGCCTCGGCCGCGGCCACCGCTCTATTCTCCCCCTGACCATGACCGATGGACATGAGCGCCACCCCGGCACCGCGGAGGATGCTCCTGATGTGGGCGAAGTCCAGGTTGATGAGCCCCGGGCTGGTCACCAATTCCGAGATCCCCTGCACCCCCTGTCTTAAGACGTCATCGGCGATGCGGAAGGCGATATCCAGTGATATGGTGGCGTCGATCAACTCCACCAAGCGATCGTTGGGGATAGCGATCACGGCATCAGCCCTCTCCTGCAGAGCCTCCAGTGCTTCCTGGGCCACCCCCATCCGCAACTTCCCCTCGAAAGCGAAAGGCTTCGTCACTACGACGATGGATAAGGCTCCCTCTTGGTGCGCTATCTCGGCCACCAGGGGGGCACCGCCGCTTCCCGTCCCTCCCCCCAGCCCGGCGGCGATGAAGACCATCTCCGCCCCCCGAAGCACCTGGACGAGGTCATCCCTGCTCTCCTCGGTCGCTTGGGCTCCTAGAGCCGGGTCTCCGCCCGTCCCCAGACCCCGGGCACAATCGGGGCCCAACAGGATCTTGCAGGGCGCCTCCGAGAGGTAGAGGGCCTGGGCGTCGGTATTGGCGGCTATGAACTCCACTCCGGCGATCCCCACCTGGATCATCCGGTCCACGGCGTTCGAGCCACCCCCGCCGATCCCTATCATTTTGATGAGAGTCCCGTTCTTCATAAGGCTACTCCAGGGACTTAGCCTCTAACATCAATCTCTCGCCAAGAGCATCGAACCACCGCCCCAAGATTTCCAAAATTTCTCTGAGGAGAGCGTGGAGAGCATCCCCTGGCGAGTTTTCCTCCCCACCCACCTCTATCGCTATTGGACCTAAGAGGTTGTTCCCTTCCTCACTCTCCACCACCAGCCCTTCCTCAACTCCAGGGCTGTAGGCATCCACATAGAGATAGAGTTCGTGGTTACCCGGCGCAAAAGTCCCCACGAAATCGCTATACCGCTCTTCCGCCTCTTGCGCGGTGAGGGTAATAGCCTCGCCGGCCTCCAGACCAGGGGTATACCAGAATTCCGTGCTCACGGAGTTGACGAAGGGCGGCTCTTGCGGATCGATATACAACCCCGTCCAGAACCCTCCTCCCGTTGGGGCCTGGCCTACGTTGACTATGGTCACGGTGATGGTGACCGGCTCCCCCGACCTCGGCTCCTCAGGGAGGAGAGAGAGGCCCTCTACCACTAGATCTGGCAGCCTCTGGGCGTCAGGTGGGGGCGTAGGCGTTGTCTGGGGCGTAGGTGTGGTCTGGGGCGCCTCGGAGAGAAGATAGGTTGGGCTTACCCCTCCGTTCCCCGCCAGATCTTTGATCCGGAACCGTATCCAGCCTTGACCGAACGACCCTCTGGCGGTGATGAACCCCCCGCCGCTGGCCAACGCAGGCTGCCACTCCTCCCAAAGGTCACCATCTACCGACAGGGAGTACTCGGCGCTCTCCTTGTCCAGCCCCGAGAGCTCATCGGAGACCTTAACCAGAGCCTGGGATTGGCTCCAGGCCTGAAAGTCCGACCATCCGCCAGGAGGGGTCATATCCAAAATTACGGTGTCGGTGTAAACGGGAGAGCGGTTCCCCACCCCATCGCGGAACCGGACCCCTACAGTCTTCACCCCCTCGCCGGGAGAGAGGGTCCACTCTTTGAGGGAAGCGAACTCCTCCCAAGGGGTGAACCGCTCCGCTCCATCCTGAGTGAAGCGCATCTCCACCACGCCGCTCCCCTCATCTTCGGCCAGGAGAGTAAGGGTCACCGTAGGCTGGGAGGTGAAATCCAGCCCCTCTTCTATGGTCAGCGTGCCCGTGGGAGGGGTATTGTCCACCTGCAAAGAACGGCTCACCTCCGTGCTCCTCCCGCCCGCACCCTGGGCCAAGGCCAGAAGCAGATGCTCCCCGTCAGGATACTCTCTTGTATCCCATGACCACTCTAAAGGGTTTTCGCCTTCGGCCACCGGCTCTCCATCTATATATGTCGCCAGCCCGATGGTGCTGGGGCTGATGCTTGTCAGCTGTACCGCGACCTCGCCCCTTACCGCCTCTCCCTCCACCGAGGTCTCTATGGTCAACCTGGGGTCGTGGGCCAGAAGTTCCTGCCAGGTGAGTTCCCGGATACGGGGCATTTGTTGATAGAGTCGCTCTCCAGGGCAGGAGGTTTGGAGCAGATCTCGATGCCCCACGATGTTGGGGATCTCCCGGTCGATGAAATAAGACTCTTTTCGGGGATCGATACCGTACCGATCCGCCTCCCAGGCTATCAGATCGACCAGGGCCTGCTCCATCCCAGGGGTGATCTCGGCGCTGGTGAAATCTCCCAGGAGGGCGATGCCGATGCTACCATAGTTGTACCGGCGAGCATGGCCTCCCACCACGCCATCACCACCCTTTCGCCCCTCGTATATGTTCCCTTGCCAATCCACGAGGAAGTTATACCCTATGTCTCCCCAACCCAAAGTGACGGCATGGTAGTAGAAGACGGCCCGCACCGCGGCCGCAGGATCAGGGTTGAAGTTGCTGGTCACCGTATGGTGGATGACGAACTCTTGCGGCCTCTCATACTCCGGCTCCGAGTTGGTCAATGACTCGTCCGCTCCCCATCCAGCCCGAGAGATGATGGGCGGCTGAGGCACTCCCGGGGTCACCTCCTGGGGCAGTACCATAGCCCTCGCTTCCTCGATGGTGGGGCCTTTTTGCGAATTGATATAGACGAGACCTATCTCCTCCAAAGCGGGGGAGATCGAAGGGTCGGCGGTGAATAAGGAGACTCGATATTGCAGATACCTGCCCAGGGGGACCATGATGAGCGCCCCGCGACCTTCCCCCACATCTGGGGCCAGATCTTCATCTAACCTCATCTCCATCCAATCGGTCCAAGAGGAGTTATCCGCGCTGCTCCTCACCTCAACTCTCAGATTCGTCTCTGGTGGCAGGCTGGCGAGCCAACGGGAACCGATGGCATTGAAAGGAAAAGGCATCTCCTTCACCACGGAGATGAAACTCCCTTGGCGCTCGCCTGACGCCAGGCGGACCTCCCCGCCATCGACCTCGGTTATCTCTGTTCCCAGGCTCTCTCCCTCTCGGAAGTCGGATGCCGAGCTCTGGACCCACTCTCCGACAGTCGGCCCCTGGGATTGCGGGTGCAACACCGTTTCTGGCCTTGGAAGGGCGTATAACCCTAGAAGGATCAGGAAGAGAGAAACTAGGGCTAGAAGTATCCTTCTCATCGCTTTCTCCCCCCATCAGGCTGTGAAAGGAGCAACTGCTCGCTTACCCTCTCTCCGATAGAGATCGCTTCCTCTTCGATCCCCGGGATCAAATCGCGCCACAGACGGGCGTCCCATATCTCCAGATGGGAATCGAGGCCCACAATCAGCGTTTCCCCGTCCAATCGGGCATACCTCCTTAGGATCTCTGGAATGAAGAGATAACCATTCTCGCTCAGTTGACACTCCTGGGCCTCGGCGAAGAGAAAGCGGCCTAGAGCCCGGGCGTCAGCCCGGCTGAAGGGGAGTCGATGGAGTTCTTCCACCAAACCTCGCCACTGAGAGAGGGGGTAGATCCAGAGACATCCTCCCAACCCCCGCGTGAGCACAAACTCTAGCGCCAACTGGGGGCGGAGTTCCTGGGGCACCTTCAGATGCCCCTCGCCATCCCACTGGCCTTCATACGTACCTAGAAACATCGAAGCCTACTCCAGGAGTTCACCCTTTGGCCCTGAGGCCAGCGTCTCTTTCAACTCCGCCTTGAGGAGATCGAGAGCGTGCTCCAGCCGTAAATAGATCTGATAGGCGCGGTTCTCCGCCTCCCTGACGATCCGTTCGGCCTCCCTCTCCCCCTCTTGGATGATGCTCTGAGAGCGGATCTCTGCCATCCGCATCAGTTGGTTCTCTTCCAGAATCAGAGCCGCCTCCTTCTCGGCCCGCTCGCGGATCCTCCCAGCCTCCGCCCGAGCATCAGCGAGAACCTTATCTCCTGATTCGATGATCCGTCGAGCGGCCACCACCTCCCCCGGCAGCGAAGTGCGCAAGAGATCGATCAACTCCAAACACCTCTCCCTATCTATCAGGCCTTGGGAGGTCATGGGGATGCCGAACCCCGCGGCGATCACCCCTTCCAATTCGTCTATCAGTTTCCCTAAGACCACCTGTCGTCCCTCGACCCTCGGCGCTCTCTTCTCCAGCCTCCTATAGGCAACTTTTTCCATCTCCACCCCCTCAAAGGTTCCGAACCCGTTTGCCCGCCTGGGCTAACCCGTCCAAGATCCGCTTGATCTCCTTCCCATCCAGGCCCGAGATCCGCTCCACCCGGCAACCGCGGGCTCGGAGATCAGCCTCCACAGCCTCACCGACGCCCTGGGAGTTGCCCATGATGGTCACATAGTGAGCGGAAGCGGCCTCTTGAGGATCGAAGCCGCAAGTGGGCAGAAACCGCTTCACGTAGTTGAAGGCCGCCTGCCAATACTGCTCCGAGACCCCCCATTCCCAACGAGGGAAGAGAAGGTAGTGATATATACCCTCCCTCTCCCCGGTGGAGAGTTTCTGGAGAGGTGGGGCGGGCTCATCTTGTAAAGACCGCTGCCGGAACTCCTTGAGAGCCTGGACAGCCGGACCTCTACCCCCATCAGGCTCATACCAAGCCTCAGGAGAGCCCTCCTGCGACGCCAGCAAGCCGAAGGAGGTATTAAGCAGGTGTCTGGGAAGCCCTTCCTGAAGCCTGGCAGCCGAAGCTACGACCCCTTCCACATTGACTTCATCCTGCTCCAGGGGCCCGTTATCCGTCACCAGGAGGGGTAGAGACCGCCCCACCTCCCCGTTGATGATCCGATCGTATCGCTCAAGCGGATAGAAACCCTGCCCTTCCCACAAAGGAGGAGCCTGCACGCAGACCGCTAAGGTCTCGAAGAGGAACTCTTTCTGAGAGCGGATCGCTTTCAACATCTCTCTCAGAAAGGCCGACTCTTGGTAGTTCCCTCCCGACTGCAGGGGAGGAAGCGAGGGGCAAAGTCCGACTTCTTGCATCCGTTCGAGACAAGGGATGAGCATCTCCATGAACCGTTTGACTAATTCCGGCTGGCTCCAATCATCCCAACTCCACTGGTCCATCATATTGGGCTCATAGTAAGTGTAGAGATAGCGAACACCGACTTGAGCGTACCCCTCCATAACGCTCTTAAGCGTATCCTGATTGAAAGGCTTGACCTTGGGGGGATGGAGGCCGATAACCGGCTCGATCTCGTTGAGTTGAAGTTCCTGGATGAAGAACCGAGGGATAGGGTGGGCACAATCCGATAGCATGATCAGCCAACTGACCCCCATCGCTTTCAGTTCCGGGATCCAGAAGTCCAGATCGTCCTCCCCATAGTGACGGATGTCTCTATAGTAGCGAAAGCCGATGCCGGTATCGTTTTTCGGTCTTGGATACTCCTCTAGCCTCATGGTTACCCTACTTAGAGACCGCCACCTTCAATACGTTGCCTCCCTGGTCGGCGGTTACTCTGAATATCTGTCTCAACGTCCCATCTCCAGGAAGGGGAGCGAGTTGCTCGGAGGTGAAGACCAGATTGGGTGGTGCCCTCTTCACCCCTAAGGGCGTCTGGCGCAGAAAGCAGCCCCCACCGCAGTTACAGTCTTTTGCGCAAAGGCTCTGGGAAGAGACCTTCAGCTCCAACTCGGCCATGAAGGGGGCCTTTTCGGCGAGACATTTGCGTACCTTGGCCACCACCTCTCCATCCACCTCTACGCTATCCTGAGCCCTCATCCCACAGACCACGGAAGGACAAGAGATCTCCGCCTTTGAGGGCTGCTTTGAGGTGGAAGCGACGGGGGGGGCTTTTAGGCTCGGATCCCCATAGAGCACGAAACTCAAAATAGTCTTTTGATCCTCGCCATCGAGGAAGCCCTGCCGTTCGGCCATCTCCTCCACCAGACCTAACTTGGCCCGCAGGAGAGCCTCTCCTATGGTGAAGCCTCGCTTAAGCCCCAGCCAGAGGTTTCGCCCCAAAAGATCGGCCCCCGAGAGGGGGGGCGTAAGAGCCCCGTACGCCATCCCTGTGGAGCCTATTACCGCCTTGGCTCCTTTAGCCAGGAAAGCGAGGGGGATAGAAGAATCGGTGCTGCCCTCTCGCAGGTGGGCCCCGTAACAAGCCTCGCTGTAGACCACCGCTCCGGAGACCTCCGTCCAAGCCAGGTTTAAGGGGGTAAAGGCGATGGGGAAGTCGATTTCCTCGCCTGAAGATGAATGACCATACCAGTAGGCGGCCTCTTTCACCCCATGGAGATTGAAATAGGCGAGGGGAGGAACCTGGGTATGCTGCTCCAGGAACTCCTGGTCGGTGAAAGGAGGGGATATCTCCAACCCTTTGGAGTTGCCGATGGCCTCAAAGACCGCCTGAGAGGCCTCCTGCCATATCTCTGCCGAGAGGCCAAGGCTAGAGGGGCTTCGACGCAGCCCTCTTATTAGCCCGGCCACCATTCCGGTTAGCCTCCCTTTTGAGATCTCTCGCTGGCCCTCGATGGCCACCTCCAAGAGCGAAAGCAATATATCTTCCCTCTTCCCATCCGGTATCCTCCCTACCGCCCTCTGCGGGAGGAGGAAGTTGTCGTCCCGTGAGGCGTAGGGGTTATCGGTCCACACCTCCAACTCCCCATCGTCAGCCGGATTAGGTAAGCGGCAGAAGGGGATGACATCATCGCCCCCCACAAGGAGCAGGAACTTCGCTTCCCTTCCTTCGGCTTGCAACCTCTCGTCGATCTCATCGATGAGGGCTTTGATGGCCCAGGGGTCGGTGGGGTCCACGGGCTCTAAACCATCAAGGGTGCCACCTTCATCCACATAGACCCTCTTGACCTCTAGGCCCTTGGTTGCCCTTTCCAACTCGGATAATCTCTCTTCGATACGCATAAACCCATCGGGGCCATACTTCTCCGCCAGTCTGAACTTGCTAGTGACGATGAGCTCCACGGGCCTAAGCGAGGGGGTATCCTTCCTCAAGGAGGGAGTCACTATCGTCTCGCTCTCTTCTACGCTCTCTCCTGGAGGCTCTTCTAATTCCCCCTCGTCAATAGGCAGTTGGTGGGGCCACTCCTCAGCGGCCAAGAGGTCTACAACTTCTACCGGCTCCTCCTCTTCGGCGACCGCTTCATTGGGCCATCCCTCAAAAGGCGTCACAGCCGCTTCGGGCTCGGCCTCTTCCTCAATATCAGGTATTCGATCTGCCTCTTCTTCAGCCAGGAGGCCGCCCGGAACCTCTTCTCCGCCCTCTTCGACATCTATCTCCTCCTTACGATACCCCTCCAAAAGAACCTGGAGTTCCTCGGGGCCAGGGGGCAAGCCCTCTGGGAGAGGGGGCTCTACATCCATCCCCAGGAAATCCGAGTGGAGGCCCCCAAAGAGTTCTCTCGCCACCTTCATGCTGGGATCCAGTGTCTGGGCCTCATGGAGCAAAGAGGCGCCTTCCACCTCGCTCCCCTCTCGAAGGAGGATATCGGCCAGCATCAATTTGACCCGGAGGCAGGAGGGGTGGCGTTCTTCTAAAGCGACCAGGATCCACTTCGCTTCTCTCCAACGCGCACCCCTCCACAAAGCCTCGGCCAGGACCAACGTATGTCTCAGCCCCTCTCCCCCACCGGGAAGAGGATCGATCTCCGTTGCGGCTCCCCTGGCGTGCATTTGGGATAAGAGCCGCAGTCCCTGCAAAGCTTCGTAATTCGCCGGATCGACAGCCAGGACAAACTCACCTTGTCGGCGCGCCTCCTCCAGTTCCCCTTTCTCGATCAGAAGAGTGCTCAAGAGAAGCCGTGCCTCCAGATAGTGGGGGAGGTGAGCGAGGAGATGGCGTAAGAGAGCGATAGCATACCGACTGTCCCCCAGAGTCAGGCTAAGCCTGGCGATGCTTATTAGTTCTCTGGCTTTCATAACCCCTCTCTTCATGCCGTCTGCAGGGCTCCATTTACCCAGGCCAGAGCACTGGTGGCCGCCAACTGCTTATAGGCAGTCCCGTTGTTGGGCTGGAGCCGCACCGCCTCTCGGAACATCAACACCGCCTCTGGGTACTGCTTCAATTGCTTGTACAAGAGTCCGACGTTGTAGAAATACTCTCCGTTTTGAGGATCGGCCTGAGTGGCCAGCAGGTACTCCTCTAAAGCCTGGTCATACTCCCCCTGCTCCTCATAGAGCCTACCTAACTCGTTGTGGGCCGCCCCACTGGTGGGCCGCAACTCGATCATCTTCCTGAAGTGGGCCATCGCCTTTTCTGTATGTCCCAATTCACGGCATAGGTTCCCGATCTTCTTATGATAGATCGTCTCTTCAGGCGCCGCCTCGATGGCCCGATGATAGGCTCGAAGCGCCTCCTCATACCGGTTCTGCGCCTTATAGATCTCGGCCATGGCCTCATAGGCGGGCGAGAACTCCGGCGAGAGTTCCACGGCCTTCCTAAGTTCCTCTATCGCTTCGTGATATTGCCCCAGTTTTCCTCGAATCACGCCCACCCGGTACCGGTAGTTGGCGTTCTGGGGCATGACCTCCATAGCCCTCTTATAGTTCTCCAGCGCCTCGGTGAGCCTACTAGAGTTCTCATAGAGCCGCCCCAGATGCTCGTAGGCCGGGGCATAGGCCCCGCCTAGTCTCAGAGCCTCTTGGAAACTGGCCATCGCTTCCCGCTTTTGACCCCGCTTCTCCTGGATCGCTCCCAGGTTTATCCAGTGCATAGGCTCCTGAGGGTCCAGTTCCAGAACCCGCCGGTAGGCTTCTTCTGCCTCCTCGTACCGTTTTTGGCGCTCATAAGCGTCGCCCAGTTCGGCATATAAGCGGCCATTCCCCGGCTGTAACTGAATAGCCCTCTTTAGGTGCTCCAAGACCTTATCGTATCGCCTCATTTGGCGGTAGGCTGAAGCGGTATGATGGTGGTATTCCGCCCTCTGGGGTGCCAAATCCAGGGCCTTGAGATAGTGATCCAGGGCCGATTGGAACCTTCCATCGATCTCGTAGAGTTCTCCCAATGCGTCCCGCCATTCCGCCACCTGAGGGGCCATCTCCACCGCCCTCTTCAAAGCGGATATGGCTTGAGGGTAGTTTTGCATCCTCTTATGAGCCACGCCTAGAGTGTAAAGATAGAGGCCCTCCTGAGGAGCCAATTGTGAGGCCTCCTCGAAGGCCGCCAGAGCCCTATCGCATCGACCCATCTTCTCATAGGTCCGTCCCAGCTCATATTGGGTGCTCGCCTCCTGGGGCGCCAGGGCCTGAGCGGTCTGGAGTTCTCTCAAAGCCTCTTCATCTCTCCCCATCTCCCGATAGGCAACCCCCAGACGGCGACGGTGAGCAGCACTCCGAGGCTGCAACTCTAACGCCGTCTGGCACTCCTTTACCGCGTTGGTGTGCTCCCCCTTCAGGGCATAGACGATCCCCAACTCGCCGTGAGCAGCCGCGAAGTCAGGCCGGAGAGCCAGCACTTCCTGGAAAGCAAAGGTGGCTTTGGAGTACCAACCTAACTTCCGGGCTACGGTTCCCGCCTGGAACCAATGTTCAGGGCTGCGGGTCACTCCTGCCACTTCCTCATATTTCGAGTAGGCATCTTCTAGCCTTCCACTGGCCTCATATACCTGCCCCAAGTAGAAGGAGAGATCGAGATCTTCGGGGTCGAGGGCCAAAGCCTGCTCCAAAGCGGAAGAGGCCTCATGGGGACGCCCGGCCTCCATAAGCGCCTTCCCTAGGCTGCGTTGATATATCGACTCTTGAGGGGTGATGGTCGCCGCCCGCTGATAGGCCGCCGCGGCCTCCTCATAGCCCCCCTTCCCCTCTTGCGCCATGCCCAATAGGTACCAGCCTTCAGCCTCCCCAGGGTCGAGAGCGGTTGCCTTCCGGAGAGCCGCCAGAGCCTCATCCCAGCGACTCAAGGAAACGAGGACGCCACCCAGGGAACGGTGGTAGGTTCCTTGGTCCGGCTTCAGCGTAGCCGCCTTCTCATAGTGAGCCGCCGCCTCCTGATACCGCTTCTGTCCCTCGTAGATCTCCCCCAGTCGATAGTGGGGCCCCGCTTCTTGGGGATCGAGAGAGGCCGCCTTCTTCAGAGTAGCAAGGGCCTCATCCCCCTGCCCCAACTCCCGGAGGAGAGCAGCCAGGGAAAGGTAGTAGGCAGACCGCTTGGGAGCCAGGGTGGCCGCCTTCTGGTAGGGGGTTAGCGCCTCCTCCAGGCGGCCTTGTCGCTGATATAGGGTCCCCAAGGCCTGGTGAGCCTGGGCATCCTGAGGGTCGAGGGTTATCGCTCTCTCCAACGCTTCCTTAGCCTCCTCGTACCTCTCCATCCCTAAGAGGAGGAGCCCCCGCTGACGGTGACAGTGGGGATCCTGGGGGGCCAAACTGACCGCCTTCTCCCCCTCCTCCAAAGCCTCCTGAAGTCGCCCTTCCAGTTCCAGGATCTTAGCCAGGTTAAGATGGGCCTTTGGATCATCAGGTCTCAGAGTCACCGCCTTTTCCAAGCAAGCCCGGGCTCGATCTTTCTTGCCCAGCCGGCTCAAAATCTGTCCCAGGCGACCATAATGTTCCGGCTCGGCCTCGGCCACTCGCTCATGCTGTTCTAAAGCCTCCTCATCCCAACCTCGCGCTTCGAAGAGGCGCGCCAACTCCTCGCGCAGCGAGGGGTCATCCGGGGCGACGCTGACCGCCTCTTCTAAGGCGGCGACAGCCTCGTCCTGGCGACCTGCCTCCCAGAGCGCCCGTCCCAACCATTGATAGTACCGAGACTCATAAGGAGCCAACTCCACAGCCTCTCGATACTGGGACAACGCCTTCTCCTTCTCCCTCTGCTCCTTGTAGAGGCTCCCCAACTGGTAGTGCAACTCCGCCTCCTGGGGAGCCAAAGCCACAGCCCTCTCCAAAGCAGTCCTGGCACCGGCCAGATCGTTCTGGTTTCGCAAAACCAAACCCAGGCAGGAGTGGAAAGTCGCATTCTCCGGGGAGAGGGCTACCGCCTGGCGGTAGAGGCGAACCGCCTCCTCTATATCTCCTTTCGCCTCGCATATGACCCCTAGTTGATGATAGGCCTGGGCATCGGAGTCCAACGCTTTCTCCAACTCTCGTTGGGCTTCTTCTATCTCCCCCTGGCGGTAGAGGAGGACACCTTTGAGGCGATGATAGCGAGGAACCTCCGGCTCCAAGCGGATGGCAGCCTCGTATTCCTGCTCCGCCTCTTCCAGCCTCCCTTGGAGTTCGTAGATCTGGCCCCTCTCGGCGTGCAGTTCACCGGAGTCATAACCCTGGGCCAAAAGATCATCCAGTTCCTCCAAGGCTCGCTCATACTCTCCCAACCTCCGGTAGACAGCCGCAGCCCTCACTCGCAACCCCAACTCCTGAGGAGCGAGATCCAACGCTCGACGGTACTCGCTTAACGCCTCATCATACCGCTCATCGCTCTCGGCAAGGGCTCCCAGCCGGCCATAAAGGGTAGCATCCGAAGGGTCGAGTTCCATGGCCCTTAAGATCTCGCTTTTGGCTTCGTTGAGCCGCCCTAACCTTTGGGCCACTACCGCCAGTCGGCGGCGATAATCCGCTTCCTGGGGAGCGAGGCGAATCGCCCTTCGGTACTCCCCTATCGCCTCCTCGTACCCCCCTTGCTCTTCAAGCACCCTGGCCAACTGGCCATGAGCCTCCGCCTGCCGGGGCGCGAGGCGGATAGCCTCCCTCAATTCCTGCTCCGCCTCCTGCAGCCGACCGAAGCGGAGGAACAACCTCCCGGCATGCAGCCGATAGGTGGCTTCGCGAGGCGCGAGATCTATCGCCTTTCTGTAGGCGGCCTGGGCCTTCTCCCTCTCTCCCAGGCTCTCATAAGCGGCCCCTAGCCGATCATGAGCCAGATGCGAATGAGAGTTCAGTTGAGTCGCCTCTTGCAACTCCTTGACGCTCCGTTCCTCTTCGCCTAGGCTGTGATAGGCAGCACCCAGCGAGGAGAGGTATTCAACTTCCCCTGGAGCCAGATCCCGAGCCTTGGTGTACTCCTCCAGGGCTTTCTCGTACCTCCCTTGCTCCTCGTAGATACGGCCCAACTCATGGTGCGCCGAGGCTCGATCTGACGCTATAGCCAAAGCCTTCTCTATCTCCCTTGCCGCCTGCTCATACCGCTTTCCTCGCCGATGGATGCGGGCTCCCATCTCTAGATAGTTGGGTTCCTGAGGGGCCAACTCTTGGGCTCTTTGACACTCCGCCAAAGCCTCCTCATAGTGGCCTTGGCGGGAGAGGAGTTCCGCCAGCTCGCCATGCCACTTCGCTTCCTGGGGAAGGAGTTCGGTTGCCTTCCTAAGGTAAGATAGAGCCTTGCCCCCTCGCCCCAGACGAGCGGCCAGGGATCCCAAAGAGTGATAGTATTCTGCCTGCGGGTCGAGTCGGGTCGCCTGGTGGTACTCATCGGCCGCCTCTTCCCACCGCGCCAGACTCTCCAACATGCTGCCCAACTCGTGATGCCAATCGGCCCTTTGGGGAGAGAGAGCCAAAGCCTCTCTCAGGCTCTCCAACGCCGCTTCCTTCCTCCCCTGACGGAAGAGGGCCCTCCCTTTCCCACAAAGGTAGTCCCCTTCCTGGGGATGGAGCCTGGCCCCTTCCTCGTAGGCCCCTAACGCCTCATCTAGCCAACCCTGCTTCTCGTAGACCAAGCCTAACTCATAGAAGGTGGGGGCATGCCTACCATCGAGGAACCTGGCTTGCTCCAGCCTCTCCTGAGCCTCCTCGTATCGCCCTAGACGGCTCAAGGCGCTTCCCGCGGCATAATGGTAGATAGCCACCTCGGGCTCAAGGGCTATCGCCTGGCGGAAGGCGGTAAGAGCCTCCTCGTACCTGCCCTGTCCCTCGTAAGCCAAACCCAACTCGTGATAGGTGTCCACATAGGTGGCCCCGGCGGATTCTAGAGCCTCCTCCAACTCCTGGACCGCCTGGTCCAGTTGCTGCATCTCCCGGTAGACCACCCCTTTATTCCGTTTGAGGATCGTCTGCTCTGGCTTCGGACGGTCCCTCTCCTTGGGGCCGTACTTCTCGGCGAACCCCAATAGATGAAGCGATCCGTTAAGAGCCTGTTCCAGGCAGAAAGAAGCATCGGTGTACCGCCCCACCTCCTTGAAAGCCAAGCCCAACTGATAAGAGGCCCCTTCATCTATCTCTGGGAGGAGAGATTTGAGGAGCGAGAGAGAGCCGTCTGGGCTCTCGTTGCGGGCTAGGCAGAGAGCCGCCAAAGAGGAGCCGTTGCCGTTTGTAAGAAGACGGCGCAGATAGTCGAGGCGATCGGGAGCGAAATTATAAGCCTGGACAATGGCTCCCTCCCACTCTTGGGCATCCCCTTTCCAGCCATCCTCAGCCAGGGCCCGGGCGGCGAAATACTCCTGCACCAAGGGGTGGAGAAACTGCACCCCTTCCCGGTCGGGGGTACGCACCAATAGACCACTAACCAAAAGCCTGGCCACCATCGGCTGCCTACCAGAGCCACCCTCAAGGGCTCCTCTATCCACCTTGGACTCGCCCGATTCGAGAGTCTTCATGGCTCCCCGAGAGAGGGCTTCCTCTATTTCCTTGACTTCCTCTTTCTCATATTCGGCCAGAAGAGCGCGGACGGCTCTCTCGATGATGCGAGTGGCGTTCCACCAATCCCCCTCGGCTCCCGGATCGGCTAGGAGTTCCCGCAAACTACGCAGGAAGAGAGGGGTATGAACTAGATCCCAAAGTTCCGGTTGTGCGCGGAGCCTCTTCTCCACCTCTAGGATCATGCTCTCGGGTAACTGAAGGGAGAGATAGCGGCGGATATCCTCATCGGAGAAGCGTTGGATCTTTAGCCTTTTCACCTTCTCCAGCCAACGGGCATAGGCTGGATAATCCCCTTCCCGACAGGCGAGGACGAAACTCTTCGCCTCACTCAGTAGTCGTTCCAGTTCCTCTAAACAGTAATTATTGGTGACCTGATCTAGGTTATCCAAGAGGAGAAGGTGCGGTTCCTCCAGGAGGTAGTCCACGGTGGAAGAAGAGGCCTCCAAACCGTAGTCGGCCAGGGCCCTGGTCACCATCTCTCGCAGTCCCTCACCCGGGGCCAAAAGAGAGAGATCCAGGAAGAAGGGGATCTCGCCCTGGCGAGCGTGCTCATAGGCCAGGTAGGCAAGAAGAGTGCTCTTCCCGGAGCCTGGCGCTCCTAGGATAACCGACCTCTCGCTGGCCTCCAGCGCCTCCATCCCCCTAGAGGCGATCACCTCCCCATCGGGAGTCACCTCCACTAGCCGGAGAGGGATGTACCCTTCCCTCACCTCCCCCAATTCGTCTTGGACGGCCCTTCGGAAGATAGGGGCAACCTCTTCGACGGCTGTTACCTCTCTCGGCTCGCCGTCTCCCTTATATTCGGCCACTTGGCCACCTCACAGCCTAGTTGTCATCCAGAAGGCAACCACACAGATCCCGACCCCCACTATGCAGAGGAAGGCTCCGATGCCGGCCGCCGTGCGGATCAGTTGGCTTATCGCTTCCACCAGCCGGGCAGCAGAGTCGATGACCGGAGCCACGGCGTCCTGAGTCACGGCTCGGCCACTGATCCTGATCGACTGGGTGGAGAGCTGGCGCATGGCACTATGGTACTCTTTAGCCATGACGATCCAGAGGCCGGAGATACTGGCCACCACACCGATGAGGAAAAGGATCACGGTCATGGCTAGTTTGATCTCTTCAAGGCTCATCATCTTTCTCTCTCCTTTTCTTGGGCCCGCATAGCCTTGCGGACCAGTCTCTTCATATCCTCCATAGCGAAAGGCTTGGTGATATATTCCACGCCCATCTCTTTGGCTGCCGCCTCGGCCCCGTCGGAGCCGTAGGCGGTCATGAGAATAGCCTGGGTCGAGGAGTTGAGATTCCGGGCATGCTTCACCAGTCGGAGACCATCCAGCCCTGGCATCCTCAAGTCGGCGATGACCAGATCGAAGGGGGTCCGGACTATCTTCACCAGAGCCTCGGCCCCAGAATGGCTCGTCTCTACACAGTAGGAACCATCATCCGCTTCCAGGCTCTTCTGCAAGAAAAAGGAAAGGGTCCTCTCGTCATCAGCGACTAATATCCGTATCGGCTTAGGGTCCATCCTTCGAGGACCTCCCCCTATTCATCGTGGTAAGACTCATGCTACTGTTCCTTCCACCTATATATTCTTGCAAGAACTGTGCCAGGCCTTGAAACCCACATTTACGAAAGGGCGAAGTAACCGCTGGCCCTCATGGAGAGATCAGCGACTAGGAGGTTACACAACATATTGTGGGTTAAGCGTGGATAGGGCTAAGGTCTAGCGTAGTAGAACTCTTGCCGAACTCGTAATAGTTGGAAGCAGCAAATGAGGCGACCTGTCAGTGGACCCACAGAGGCCGAAAACCGCAGGGATAGCTTGGGGGTTTTTACTTAATGGGGAATTTTACACAAATCTCTTGACCGCTGACGCCGGATTTGGCGACCCCGTGCCGCAGACCGGGGAAATCCGGCACCAGCATGAACGTCGCAGGTAAACTGCGACGTTCATGGCTTCGCCATAACAGATGTAGTTAATTCGTGGCGTCAAGGTGGGACTAGACAGGCATCCTTGCTTCTGCCAACACCTGTAGGCTTAACCCAGATTATACTTCTGCAGGGAGTACCTCAGAACATCCCGGCTTATCCCCAGGAGCCTGGCGGCCTGGCTCTGATTTCCGTCGGTCTTCCGCAGAGCCTCCTCTATCATCCGCTTCTCGAACTCGGCCACCGTCCTCTTGAGGTCTATCCCCTCCTCATCCAGGGAGACTTCTAGGCTGGGAGCCAGGCGCGGGATCCTTTGCCTCTCTACTATCTCCGCCGGGAGGTGTCTGGGCTCTATCTCCTCCCCCTCGCAGAGGATTACCGCTCGCTCTATCACGTTTCTCAACTCGCGGACGTTACCCGGCCAGCCGTACCCTCGCAAGAGGCGCATAGCCTCATCGGAGATCCCTCTTACGCTCTTCCCCATGGATTCGGAAAACTCGGCCACAAAGGCGGCCACAAAGAGGCCTATATCTTTCAGCCTGTCCCGCAGGGGTGGGGCGTCGATGACCACCACGCTTAAGCGATAGAAGAGATCCTCGCGAAAACCCCCTTCTTCTATGAGCCCTTTGATATCTCGATTGGTGGCGGCGATGATCCGCAAATCCACTTTGATATCCTTCGTCCCTCCCAGACGCCTCAGGTTCCCCCATTCCAGAACCCGCAGCAGTTTAGCCTGCATCTCCAACCGCATACCTGATATCTCATCTAAGAAGAGGGTACCCCCATCGGCCATCTCGAAGATCCCCTTCTTCTGGCGCTTGGCGTCGGTGAAGGCCCCCGCTTCATAGCCGAAGAGTTCGCTCTCCAAGAGAGCCTCGGGGATAGCCGCGCAGTTGATGGCTACGAAACGCTTATCTCTTCGGTCGCTCTGGCGGTGGAGCGCCCGGGCGATCACCTCCTTGCCTGTCCCGCTCTCCCCCTGGATCAGGACCGTAGCCTTGCTAGGGGCTATCCTCTCCACCAGCCGGGCGATGCTCTTCATCTCCAGGCTCTGCCCCACTATCCAGGTCAGTTCCTGCTCCTTTTGAGTACGCAGCCTTCGGATCTCCTGCCGCAGGGCCCACGATTCCAAGGCCCGGGCTACGACGAGTTTGAGAGCGGTCAAGTCCGGAGGCTTCTCTACATAATCATAGGCCCCCAACTTCATCGCTTCCACGGCGCTGTCTATCGTCCCGTACCCGGTGAGCATCATCACCGGCATCTCCTCGCCAGAGGCTTTTATCTCCTTCAAGACTTCTGACCCCTCGATATCCGGCAATCTCAGGTCCAGAAGGACTAGATCGACCTCCTTCTCATCTAGGAGTTTAAGCCCTTCGCCACCGGTCCGGGCTAGGAGGACCTCATACCCTTCCTCGCTCAATGATTCCTTCAAAAAATAACTTAAGGTCTCCTCATCATCGATGATCAATATCACTCCCCCCATCCTCACCCCTCCATCGGTATCCGCACTATGAACACACTCCCCTTACCCTCCTCACTCTCTACCCTTATCTCCCCCCCGTGCTCCTCTATTATCCTCTTCGCTATCGCTAACCCTAACCCCGTCCCCCCTGGCTTCCTGCTCCAAAAGGGCTCGAATATCTCCCCCCTATCCTCCTCCCTTATCCCTAACCCACTGTCCCTTACCTCTACCTCCACATATCCCCTCTCACTCGTCACCATCACCCTTAACTCCCCACCATCAGGCATAGCCTCTATCCTGTGGGCAACCAGTTCAGAGAGAGCTCGACCCAACCGGAATGCGTCCCCGCGAATAGAGGGCAGATCAGAGGAGAAGTAGGTTACCATCTCCACGCTGTGGGCCTTCGCCTTCTCTTGCAGGTTGTCAAGGATCTCCTCTGTGACCTTCACCATGTCACATGGTGCTAGGTGCAGCCTAACAGGTCGAGAGATCATCAATATCTCCTCTATAATCCTGTTCACCCTCTCACTCTCCCTCATGATCATCTCTAAACTCTCATACTTAGGATCCTCCCTCCCTATCTTCTCCGCTAAATGCTGCACCCCTGCCCCTATCCCCGCTAAGGGGTTCCTTATCTCATGCGCTACTACCGCACTCATCTCCCCTAATAACGCCAACCGATCTAACCTCCTCCTCTCCTCCTCTATCCTCCTCGCCTCACTCATGTCACTGAAAACTACCACCACACCCCTTATCCCTCCCCCCTCCCCCCTCAACGGACTCACACTCATCCCCAAGGGCACTATACCCCCATCCCCCTTCCTTACCTCTACCTCCTGCCTCACCACCACTACCCCCCTCTCTAACCCCCCCCTCACTACTATCTCCTCATCCCCTAACACCTCCCCTATCCTCCTCCCCTCCAAACTCTCATACCCCAATATCTCGCTCGCCGCCCGATTGGCTAAAGTTATCCTCCCCTCTATGTCCGCCACCAAAAGACCATCTTTCA
>Ga0209979_1001142_pt1 | contig 30616 bp, 26 predicted proteins | sample AnhtaG_FD_183114 | JGI IMG/M metagenome (GOLD analysis project Ga0209979, IMG submission 183114) | Deep subsurface microbial communities from Anholt, Denmark to uncover new lineages of life (NeLLi) - Anholt_01485 metaG (SPAdes) (version 2) | ecosystem: Environmental > Aquatic > Marine > Oceanic... | reverse complement strand
TCGTCAATTACTGCCCTCCGTCTTCAGCCTTCTGTTGCTTTCCGTAATAATCAATTATCATTTATCATTGAAAAAGGGGGCTTATACCGAATCATTCGATATAAGCCCCGAATTGCCTGCACTTGCGTAACCGCACCTGTGCCTGCGTTACCAACAAGTGCAGGCAGGTACAAGTGAGGCAAATCTGCTGCCCTCTCGTTTGTCATTGCGAGTCCGCCAAAGGCGGACGCGGCAATCTCAGACTTTGAGAGCTTCGTATCAACCACGCCCCCATATCTTGCTTCGCCTGCCCCCGCGTCTTTCGACGCGAGTCGGGGCGGCGGGCAAGAAGCAATGGGGGCCACCTAAATTCCGGCTTACGGTGCCGGCCGATACAGCCGAATATCATCAAAAAAGACTAAACCTGAACCGCCGGCCTGCAGATTATTCTTATCGCCGAAACCAATAGAAATCGTATTGACATTGACAAGGTTCACGCCCTGGGCTGCAAACTCCTGCAGGTCGATAGTCCATTCCGTCCATTCATCTATCTGCGCTACATTAGGATTATCGTGATAGACCACCGCGCTGCCGTTGAGAGCAACATACATCCGCTCAGCAGCATTAGATGTGTTACCGCTGAACCACAACGACAATACTCCAACGCCTTCTTCGGTCCAATCACGCGGCCAGACCAATGTCATGGTTACCTCAGAGTACATGAAATTGTTGTCGTAGGAAACCGGCATAGACTGAGAACCGCCGTGAACAATCGTTGTCTCGGCAAAAGGAGGATCAGCATAACCTGCCATAGAGCCATTCGTTGGGACTTCCCATCCGTCTATCCACGTATCAAATATCCTGTCAGGTTCGTAGTCGTTGTAGTCCTCAAAATCGTCTATCCCAATGAAGTCGGCTACCGTAAAGCTCCATACGCTGCCTTTGCTGATTGTCGCGTCGGTATTATACTCATCGGTGCGCCAGTAGTAAGGCCCGCCGCCCCATTCAACATCGGGTGGAGTGTAGCTTGTACCGAACTGTCGGCCTCGATATATTCCGGTCGTATCGGATGCATCGGCATCTGCAACGGCGTCTTTATCAATCCCGAAATAGACATCGTGCTGAGATGCGTTTTCTCCCGGTGACCAGGTGAGAGGCGTCGCCTCTCTGATGTACGGTGTTGAGCCATTAGCCGGATTTGGGTCCCAGGCAAGTAACGGGTCACCTCTCATAACCAGTTTAATCTCGTCCACCGTCAAAGCTTTATTGTAGATGTGGACGTCGCTGAGCCGGCCTCGCCACCACCCTCCCCCGGCGGGCTCGCCGGCCATGTAGAATGGATTCGCCTGGATGGTTTTCGTGATAGTGCTGGTTCCGGACTCAATACCATTGCGATAATAGGTCAAAGTTGTTCCATCCTTGACGCCAGCGTGGTGAATCCATACGCCGCTCGGGATGTCATCGTAATCGATAGTCATGAGGTAATCAGGGTCATTATTGTAGAACTCAAACTTTGCCGGCGTGAACTTGATGAACTCAAGCGGGTCGGCACCGGTGTAGCTAAACCGATTGCCCAGGATCAAATTGTTACCTTCCCCGGGTACGGCCGTGCCTTGGTCCTGGTGCTGCTTTGTCCAGAATGTCCAGGTAAAGTCGTTTGTCAGGGTCATCGCCGGAATCCCGCCGGCGCTGACGTATGCCCCGGTGCTGTCGTTTCCATTAAAGCTCAGAACGATGCCACGCTCCGGGTCAGTGTCCCAGACCGAACCGCCTTCGCCGAGCCCTCCACCGGTGTTGCTTATGACCCCATGGTTGCCGTAGCCGGACCAATCAACGGTGATAGCACCATAACCTTCATCAAGCTTCCACCAGCCGACAAGATTAGGGTCAGAAATCGGTACAATAGGTAGAGTTTTGAAACTCCAGACATCGCCTTTATATGTGGCGACGGCATCGAACTCATCAACACGCCAGTAGTAAGTTTTGTCCAATTCGAGGGTGCCGGGAGTATAGGTTGTATCTGTCTGAGAGGGTCCTTCGGCGGCATTGTTGACATCGTCAAAGTTGTCGCCGAAATATATGGTGTGTAGTTTCGCACCGAAACCTGCCGTCCAGTTGAGCTCCACATTGGGGTCCACAAATTTGGCGCCATCAGCGGGCTCCGGGTTGTAGGCGGTTCTAGGGGGAACCGCAAAGCTCCAGACATCCCCTTTCCACGGACTGTTCGGGTCGGTGTCATTGACCTCATCTACTCGCCAGTAGTAAGTCGTACCCGGCACCAGGCCGTCCGGATAAGGAAATCCAAAAAAGCCGACAATAAGCATCGTCGTGTCCTGGCTGCCCCGGAACGTGTCGGCGGTGCCATCGTTTACATCGTCAAAATTGTCGCCCAAATATACATCGTGCGAGACGGCATAATCTCCCGGCGACCAGCCAAGGCTCACCCATGTATCCTCATAGAGGACACCGTCTTTCGGGTTGGGACCATAGGCCTTTGTCACCGGCTGGGCAATTTCATTAGAAAGTCCATAGATGTGAGCGCTCTGGTTGTTGTTATGGGTAATGAATCGAAGCGTCACATCGGTATCGTCGGCGGTAAAGGTGTAATCGAGATAATGTGCTCCGCCGGTATCAAGGCTAAGTTCAATCGTGTCGCTGAATATACCATTGCTCTCACCATCAGCTTCGAAAGTGATGACTCTGGCCGCACCTATCCCAAATGGGCCATAGTACCATCGCGTCGAATATGTTATTCCCGCCGTGAGATCCGACAGTGTCAATATGGTGCCATCACCTATAGGTCCGCCGGAATGATATATGAAATCCATAAAAAGGCCGTTAGAGCCTCCATCCGCCGGCGCATCGGAAGGGCCGGCATGTACGGGTATATTCACAGGCCTTCTCGTATCGTCGATGGTGTAGCCATATCCCCAGCTACTGGTGCCGGTGTGAACAGAACTCAAGCTGGCGGTCGGCCCCTGTTCAAAAGCGACTCCATTGATGGTAATCGGCGCGTTCGAACCAAAATCAAACGTGTGGGTGTAAGTTTTGCCGCTGTTGATGCCAATTGCATCGTCAGTACCGGTGGCCGGCAGATCAACAATGCTCAGCGTCCCCGCCTGGGCCATACTCGCGCTTAAAACCATCATCGCCAGCAGTCCTAAAATCAATTTCTTAGACATAATAGTCCTCCTTCAAAAATTAAATATGGAGTGTTAGTTGAAACGTGAAATATATTCACGCGAAGCACAAAGTTCACATTACAACTTTGTGCCTCACACAATACATAATAACTCCTCCTTTATCGAAAAAACTATAAAGAGTCCACAAGCCAGAAGCCCACAATCCACAAATACCCGCCCATTCGACTTCCCCTTCGGCTTCGCTCAAGGCTTCGGCTAATTCAGGGCAGACTTTTTTCGCTCAGGGTAGGCTCTACGTGGGCACAAGCCTAATCAATTTTATTTATACCAAATTGCCCATCTTCCCGTCAAGAAAAAACCAATGTATTTCTGATAAGATTGGACAAAACGTAACCGTTCACGGGATAATATGTTGAATTTTGGCTATTTTATGTCATTGCGAGCGAGGCAGAGCCGAAAAAGCCTTTAGCCCTGAGCGAACAAAAGCTTGCCCTGAGCATAGCCGAATGGGTCGAAGGGGTAGCAATCTCTCTGCTGCGAAAACTTGAGATTGCTTCGACCTAAAGGCCTCGCAATAACACAAAAACGCCGTTTTGTTCCCGTGAACGGTTACTTTTTTTTTATTAGTCAATATCGAATATCCGCCTACGGCGGAATCAATTACTTGCTGCCAGTGCCCGAGCCAACGTTACCGCCCAGCCGGCAGCAATAATAACTATTAGGGCTAAAATGATGTACCTTACTTTAATTTCACTGAAAAAACGCTCTAAAAAGCGGAAATACACCCCAAAAACGGCTATAAGAAAAGCCAAAAATGCTATAACCACCAGCACACAACATAATAACGCACCGGCCGGCTGGACATAAAACGCCTCGAAGATTTTGCCCTGGGCGAAGGCGAGTAGCGCAGTGGTCATCCCGCACGTTGGACACGGCAGCCCGTATCTTTGCTTAAATCCACAATACCCAAGCCACCGCCCCATATCGATGTTATAATGTCCCGCTAGCGCAAACAGCCCGAAGAAACCAACCACCGCCAAACAAACAATCACCGCTGCTATCCGCTGGCGAGACGACGAACGGACGAAAATTTTCATTTTATTTACCTGTTGGCTTGTTTGCATAACTATGTTAGAATAGAGCAACCGGGTAATTCTGTCAAGAAACGACCAACGCCCGTTAGTTATTGACAAAATACGAAGTACGCGATACGAGGTACAAATATGCTATTAGAGCAGAGGGATTTGAGCAGAATATTGGAAACAGCTATCGTGGCGGCACGCCTGGCCGGCCAGCGCGCAATGGAAGAAATCAATTTCATCAAGGCTTCGGTGAAGAACGCCACTGAGCTGGTAACCCAGGCCGATGCCCGATGCCAAAAGATAATCATCGACCGAATCAAGGAGAACTATCCCGACCATGGCTTTATCGCTGAGGAAGGTAACCAGGGTAAAATATTCAAACAGCCCCCACGAGGTGACCAGCAGCTCTGGTGGGCCATCGACCCCATAGACGGAACAAACAATTTTGCACATCGCATGCTTTTATTCGCCATCAGCATCGCGGCATTATACGAAGGCCAGCCGATTGTAGGCGTGATTTTCGAGCCGGCCACAGACTCAATGTTCACGGCTGTCAAAGGCGGCGAGGCACAATTGAACAGCAGGCGAATAACTGCAAGCCGGGAAACGATGGACAAATTTTCAAGCGTTGGTCTGGATAGTCATTTTGACAATGGTGTGCCGGGTTGGGCCTGTGAAATTATGCAGCGGACAAGATTCCGAAATTTAGGCACAACCGCTCTGCAATTGGCATACGTGGCAAAGGGTGGCCTTATAGCCACTATTGCCTCTGACCCGAAGCTATGGGACATAGCAGCCGGGACAATAATCGCCGAGGCCGCCGGAGCTATCGTTACCGATTGGCAAGGGAAAAAAATCTTTCCCGTCGATTTGGAAAGCTATGAAGCTCAGCAATTTCAGCTACTAACAGCCAACAAAAAAGTCCACCCAAAACTAATCGAGCTTCTAAATCGTGAATGAAAATTAAAGATTAAAACTTAAAGAGCGAAGCGACAAGTAAAAACCCAAACTGGCATGCCGGATGCTCGATATTAGCAGCTAAAGAAAAATAAAAAAAGCCATCGATGCATAGGCATTGATGGCTTAGCAACTTAAAAAGATTAAGTGTTTATTTTTTCTTCTTTGTTGCTCTTTTCTTTGTTGGCTTTTCCTCTTTCGCTTTCTTTTTAGCCTTCCTTTTTGCCATTTTTAGGCCTCCATGTAACTAAAAAAGATTGGTTGTTAGTAAGTGGGCTAAAACCCACCAAATCCGCTTTTATTGGTCCCGATTTTTGTTTAAGCTCCAAATTTTTGTCGATGTTAAATAGCAAGAATACTCGTCTCATATAAAAACTTCTAATCAAGTTTTTTTTATCCCTTCCAACTGGCGTACTAAAAACTCGGCCAGCAATAATGTGCGTTGCAGGATGCTGATTCGCTGCACTGCTTCCTGTGGTGTGTACAGTTGCTTCGAAATTGGGCCGAGGCCACACACAACTCTGGTAGATTCTGGTACAAGGCCGGCAATAGTTGGCCATACAGATGATTCCTGGTCGAGGGGGATGTCCCATTTGTCAGCAACTTTTTTTAGGTCTCTTGCGAGTTTCTGATTTCTACGGCTAAGCTTCATAGGAAGGCGGTCTGAAAGCATTTCGAGTTCCCATTTCGCTTCACCTTTACCTAAAATGTCCCGCATCTTCTTTTCTACCGCGTCAGCAAGTCGTTGCTCTGGGTAGCTAAGTAGCAGAGTAACAACTATTCGATGAGGCAAAAGCATAGGAAAACTTGTCGTCTTTATATTTGAAGCAGCTACAGCAATGCGTTCTTTTCTGGAGGACAATTTCGCTAGTTTCTCAATCTTAGCACATACCCAATGGAGAACTTCCGGGCTCTTATTAGCTTTTCCGATGCGTCTTGGGTAAGTTTCTACACGTAAACCATATTTCCGTTGCCCCCGACGCTGGGTAACGATTTTATTTCCTGGATTTCCAGCTCTCAAAACTAAAACTTGTTTTGCTCTGGAAGCTGACATACGTATTATTTCCGCACTATAGTTACAGTCGTGCCCCTCATCAGTATAATAAAGGACTCCGAGAGGCAAATTTCTAAGTCGACGAATATGTTTGAGGCCCCTTAGAACAAATTCTACCATTACAAGTGGTGCCCGAGAAAGGCCTATCCCCTCACCATATAACCACTCAGGATCTCGGTGAAAGCCTTGTCTTTGGTCTTCACGCCCTAACGGGACATCCAGATGGCCAATCAATAGTGTTCCATCGTCAAAACCTGCGTTTGTTTGCCAGGTTTTGACAAATGGGTTGTCTGTAAATTCTTTTACTGGTTTGAGTCCAATACTTTCCAGACTGTTGCTCAATTTACTCAAAGATTCCCGAATACCGACAGGGTCATAAGTCCGACTGCTGATGTTGGTCCAAGCTGCTATTTGACGCTCTATTTGATCTCGCCGTTGACTTAAAAAATTAAGTATCAAAGAACCAGGGTCTGCATTTTTGAATTTGAGCTGTTGTGGTCTTGGGATACCAAAGTACCTTGCACTGGCAGATTCGACCAATCGATTAATAACACCTTTAAAATCTAAGCCCTGATGTTCGGCACCGACAAGGTATGAGCCGTGCTCGCCTAAACTTGGTAAGCTGTTAACCTCCAGAATAAAAAAGTTTCCTTTTTTGTCCAGACGCATATCCACCCTCGCAAAGTCATAACAACCGAGAGCCTCAAAGGCTTTCCGAGCAATGTCTTGTGCTTTAGCAATCTGTTTTTTACTGATTGAAGCCGGACAATTGTAGCCGATTTTTCGCGCAGACTGACGTGTTTTATCTTCATAGGCGTAAATTGGTGGACCATTCCTGCCGAAAATCAATTCGACCGGCGCCAAAGCTTCTGCTGGATTATTGCCTATCAGGCCAACATTAATTTCGCGTCCCTTGATATACTGCTCTAAAAGAGCAGGCTGCTGGAATTCCTTTTCAATAACTTGAATGGCTTGCTGTAGTTCCTCTTCATTGTTGACGATTCTTACCCCAAAGGACACCGATTCGTTTTTGGGCTTGACAATTAAAGGGTAACTCATATCACAAGTCATATTCTCCCAAGAATCCACTACTGTGAAATCCGGTGTCGGCAGACAATGCTGCCTGAATATTGTTTTCGCTACTACTTTATCCAGAGCCATGCCGTGAGCAAGCGGTCCCGAACCTACATAAGGTATGCCAACCATCTCCAAAATACTTGGTACATGCGTGTAACGAGCCTGCCCTTGAATTCCATATGAAAGATTGAAAACCAAGCCCGGATGCTCACCTTTTAGAACGCGTGGCATGAACTCTTCGAGTTTGTTGATAAGGTCTTTGTCCCCTTCGATTGCTTTTACCTGATGTCCACCGGCTTTGAGTGCATTGGCAATTCGTTTAATAGTATGTTGGCCTATTTTTTCCTTGTTGGGAATTCCAAACAGGTTTATGACATTCTGAAAATCGTGGTTGTAAACTATAGCAATTTTCATACTGTTTTGCTGTTTGCGTGAAACTTATGGTACTTCTTTGCGCAAATAATACCCTTATGTCTCAGATGCCGTTAATATGGTTACTCAAAACATGATTCATCATAGCCATCATCATCTTGTTCCTCGTCAAAATGTTCGCTATCTTCCGATTCATCAATAAAATCTTCTCTGGCAAAAGTACCTTTCTCAAACATACTGGCACATGAAACGCAGTATCTGGCCCATGGAATTGCGTCCAATCGCCCCTTTGGGATCGGTTCGCCATTGCCTTCACAAATCCCGTATGTTTCATCTTCTATACGTTCCAGTGCGGCGTCGATTTCCGAGATAAGTTTTCTTTCGCTATCCATCAGTCCCAATGTATTTTCTATCTCGTAATTATCACTGCCTACGTCAGCCATATGGATTGGCAAATTTGATAAGTCACTTCGTTGCCTATGAAGGGTTTCGGCTTCCATGCAGGTCATATTGCCCAAGACCTCGTTTCTCTTGGCCAGCAATATAGCCTTTAACTTCTGTATTTCGGCTGGCATCAAGTTGGTTTTGCTTTTTTGTTCTTTTTCCATAGTAAGCCCAGCGGATACAAATATATTGCAATCTCTGGGATATCGCATCTTATAAGATTCTTAACTGAGGGATATCATCGTCCAAGGAACGCACATAAGCTCTTTACAAAAACCATCCTGAGCGGTTTTACGCTTGTATCGATTTCATCGGCTGTCATGCCTATCATAGCAAAGGAGAAAAAGCCAAAAACAAATCCTGCTACCGCACATGCCAGACGGCGGACTTTCAATGGGTCTATCCTTGGAGATAGGTATTTTGAGATATTCTGTTCAATTTCTCCCAGATAACGTAAATATGGTTCTTCCAGTTCATCCAGTGTATCAGACTGAAGCTTTAGTAATAACTTGCCCTGGAAGAGCAAAAGGAACTCTTCCTTGGAATCAATATAAAACTCATAATGGACATTCAATAAATGTTTCAGCATCGCTTCCAGGGTCTCTGGTGGACTTTCATATGACCGGATACATTCTATCAGATGTTCGACCGCTTCATCTACCAGTGTAACGACAATTTCCTCTTTATCCTCAAAGTGCTGGTAGAGCGTCCCTTTGCCGACATCGGCCTTTTCGGTAATCTCTTCGACAGTTGCAGCGTCGACGCTCTTCTCGCTAAAAACATCCAGAGCTGCTTTTTTCAGTTTCTTCCGGGTTCTTTTAGCCCTTTTCTGTGACCTGTTTTTTACAGATTTTTTTGTTTTAGTCGCCATAATTTTGACTATTTAGTCAAAACTGACCAAATGTTCAAGAAAAAATTTGACTTTTGCAAAAATATTATTATTTTTATTTAGCTCGATTAAAACGTAGGTCAGAAGGAAATAATTGGCAGGCTCGGCCTTTCCCTGAAATCTGCGGTCCGTGTGGATGGTCCATAGATTCCAATTTTTGGAATTATTGTCCCTGGTGCAAACAGGACTTAAGGCCGTAATAGTTAATTGGTCAGATTTACCGAAGAAATGAAATTAAGATACAGGAGCGTCAAATGAATAGCCTTGTTCCCACAAAAGCATTTTTGACTAAAGGAGTTGGTCGGCATAAGTACCAACTGAAATCTTTCGAACAGGCACTGCGGACGGCAGGTGTAGCTCAACAAAATCTGGTCCATGTGTCGTCGATTTTGCCGCCGAAATGCAAAATTATCAGTCGGGAAAATGGGCTGAAAAAACTGACTCCGGGCCAAATATGCTATTGTGTGATAGCCAGAGCCGACACGAATGAACATGGAAGGCTGGTTGCCTCCTCTGTAGGAGTTGCTATTCCTAAAGACAACAGCAAATGGGGATATCTGAGCGAGGTACACGGCCACGGTATGAATAGCCAGCAGGCAGGAGATATGGCTGAAGATCTGGCCGCCAGCATGTTAGGAACGACGTTGGGAATGGAATTTGATCCTGACAAAGCCTGGTCGGAAAAAGAGCAGGCTTATAAATCAAGCGGGCTGTTTATTAAAACAACCAATCTCACCCAAACCGCCAAAGGCCAGAAAGATTTGTGGACAACGACGGTAGCGATAGCAATGTTTTTGTTTGATTGAATATGTTGATGGGATTTATATGTCATGAAAGAAGTAATCAATTTCGGGTACTTGCCCGAAGAATATGCTGACCCCGAAAATGCCGGCATAGTCATCATTCCTGTTGCCTACGATGGAACAAGCACATGGATCAAAGGTGCTGACAAAGGCCCTACAGCCATAATTGAAGCTTCAGCCAATATGGAGTTATATGATATAGAGACCGATTCAGAAATTTATAAAAAAGGTATATATACCGAAGATACCATAACCAGAGAGATTACCACCACGGAGATGATTGATGCGGTCAATGGAACCGTTCAGTATTATCTCGAAAAAAACAAATTTACGGTCGTTATAGGCGGAGAACACTCGGTCAGTATTGGTTCCATCAAGGCTCATGCAAAACACTATGCGAATCTTACTGTTTTACAATTAGATGCCCACGCGGATTTAAGAGAAGAATATAATGGTTCAATATATAACCACGCCTGTGTTACGGCCAGAATTAAAGAGTCCTGCCCAGTGGTTCAGGTAGGTATCAGAAGTATGGATTCTCCCGAAAAAGAATCTATGGACAAGACCCGCACGTTTTTTGCAAAAGACATCTATAACAACACGGATTGGATTAAAAAGGTCATCTCCAAACTTTCAGATAATGTTTATATAACCATAGACCTGGATGTCTTTGACCCATCTATAATGCCTTCCACCGGCACACCTGAACCGGGGGGATTGCTGTGGTATGAAGTTTTGGCGTTACTAAAAGCAGTTTCCAATAAAAAAAATGTCGTGGGTTTTGATGTTGTTGAGTTATGCCCTGATGACAGAAATAAGGCTCCTGACTTTATGGCCGCAAAGCTCATTTATAAATTGCTTAGCTACAAATTCGGAGGCTGAAATGGAAAAGAACGATTTTCTAAAAGACCCTGTAAAGCATATCGACATAAAATCTTTTGATTCGACAGAAATAATCCAAGCCATGAAAGATATGTCTTTTACAGCAAGAGACACTGCAAGAGCAGCAGATATTCTTAATCAAATGATAAGCGATGACGAATGCACAATTATTTTATGTATAGCAGGCAGTACGAGCGCCGCAGGGTGCATGCAGATTTATACCGATATGGTCAGGCACAATATGGTTGATGTGATAGTGGCCACAGGAGCTTCCATCGTTGATATGGATTTTTTCGAGGCTTTAGGTTTTAATCATTATAAGGGCAGTCCATTTGTTGATGACAGAAAGTTAAGAGAACTCTATATCAACAGAATCTATGATACGTTCATTGATGAAGAGCAGTTGCAGGTCTGCGACAACACTATAAAAGAAATAGCCGATTTACTCCCTCCCGGACCTTATTCTTCAAGGGAATTTATCAAAGAGATGGGCAAGTATCTCATTAATAATGCAGAGCAACCGGATTCTTTAGTGCAAGCAGCGTATGAAAATGATGTGCCAATATTTTGCCCTGCTTTTTCAGATTCGAGCGCGGGTTTCGGCTTGGTAATGCATCAGACCGAAAACGACCAAAGCCATATTTCTATTGATTCGGTAAAGGACTTTAGGGAGCTGACGGAAATTAAAATAAAATCTCCGGTTTCAGGGTTATTTATGATTGGAGGTGGGGTGCCAAAGAATTTCGCACAGGACACCGTCGTCTGTGCCGAGGTTCTGGGAAAACGGACAAATATGCATAAATACGCTGTACAGATTACAGTCGCTGACGTCAGAGATGGAGCCTGTTCAAGTTCTACTCTGAAGGAAGCGTCCTCATGGGGCAAGGTCGATACTATTTACGAACAGATGGTTTATGCAGAGGCCACCTCCGTTTTGCCTTTAATAATCAGCTATGTATATCACGTGCGGGGCTGGGAAGGCAGATGGGAAAGAAAATGGAGTAAGATTTTTAAATAATCATTTTCAGGAAAGAGAAAGGAACATAGATATGACAAGAAGCATACTGATACCCTGCCGAGCCGCTGGCTCGTCGCGGCTGGTTAGATTTCTGACTGTCTTGGCTTGTTCGCTGGTTCTTATGGGTTGTGAGGATGATGAGGAGAAGAAAAAAGCCCTCGCAGAAGCTGCGGATGCCAGAATGTCGCTGGCTAAAGTCACGGCCGATTTCACCAGGGCCAAAAACGAAATAGCCGATTTAAAGGAGGAGTTGGAAGAAGTTAAGGAAACCCGCGATGAGCTTCAAGAGCAGGCCGAGCCACTTATCGGCGAGCGAGACAATGCAATGGCAGCAGCAGAAAAAGCACAAGAAAGAATCAAAAACCTGACTGCTCAGTTAAACGAGCAAGCCGAAAGTGCGGGGATGCTCCGAAAAGACATTAAGGAGCTTGAGCTGGTTATCGAGAACCAGGAAAGGACTATTGCAGAACAACAAGTAACCATTGAGGAGCTGCAGAAGATAATCGAGCAACAACAAGGAACTGCTGAGGAGCAACAGGAAAATACCGACTCGCCCGAGTACCATTAAAAGTACACCCAGCTTCCTATCGTGGATCGGGGACTGGGTGTAACGCAACGATTTTCACTCTATCGCTGGGAGAGTTGACTTGGCTTCTGTCGAGTATGGCTATAACTCTTCTTTGTGGGCCATCGACGCCGATGCGAACGAGAATATAAGCGGTAAAAATATCACTGCGCACAGTAACAAGATTGCTAATCCGCGAGAAAATCACGTCTCTCTCTTCAAAATCGCTCACCGCCCCATCGCCCGGCGTAAGGTCGGGAAATCGGTCTAAATCGACAGAACTATATAAAGGGTCAAAAGCGTAATAGCCCATCAGGGGAACCTGCATCAACTCACCGGTACTTTCAAAACCTTCTGCTATTGTATCTCGATATGCAACTATTGCCTGGGCGATTGTAAACTCCATCCACGGTAATTGTGCCATCACAAACCACGGGGCGGTATTGACATTTACCCTGCCCTTTATTCTTGTTTCATAAGGTCCCCGGCCAAAGGATGCCGGGTCGATGACCGTCAGATACTGAAAAATATTCGCAAAGGCCGGGTTCAACAAATCAAGCCGGACGACCTCTTCGCCGGGCTCTGCCGCAACTCGCACACCAATCATATCGCACGGGTCGGCACTCGGCCCCACTTTAAGGACCCTCGCTATATCACCAACCGTAACAAAATAGCCCGCAGAATTAGCAAGATTGTAGTTCTTTCGCCCTGCGCTTAACCCATTCGTTCCACCCAATGTCTCAGACGCAGACTGCAAATCCTGATATACCACGTTCCAATTGTTGTCAGACCTGCAGTAAGACTGCCTCGTACCTTTAACAGTATCCCAGTTAAACCATTCATCTTTGGTTTGCTGTTTATCAAGATATATCTCTTCAGCCGATGTCATCCTCAGAAGATAAATGTCAAATCTTTCACTTAAAACATACGTCGGTGGATCCGTACCCAAAGAAAGATATGTCGCCAATACCAGATTAGGGTCTTCTTTACCCCTGCCCGTTCGCATCAAACCCGTAACACCAAACCCACTCGAAGCGGTAGAGCCGTTGGTTACTACAAATCGGCTGCCATCTGCTATTCCGTAACCGGCCAGATTTATCCTGCTCACGACACCACCATTTTGTCGGCGAAGCTCCAGCCGGAAATTACCCAACGGAATATCTACTTCAAACGGATTATAAAGCTCAATCGAAAATTCATTGTTCGTCGAATCATTTGCATCCGTCCCGCTGACACTGAACGCTATCTCACTTATAAACGGCTGAGCCTCGAAGCCGTAATACGTCGTCTGCCCAACCGGCAAACAAGTTACCTCTGTATCGTAATCACGATGGTCAGCTATATTAACCGCTAATTGAGCAGCCAAACCATTTACGTCCATAACTATAAAGTTAGGGTCGGCTTCCAAAAGCCCCAAACTTATCGCCTCATACAGCAAACTTACATCCGCCATATTGACGTTAATCATCTTTCCGTCATTCAGCTCTGAGCCAGCCGGATTTATAATCCGGTCCATATTGTAGGTCGTGGCAATATGCCGATACGCATAATAATTTGGGTCAACGCCGCCGTCATCATAGGCCCTTTTGAACCAGATATCCAGCGGCTCCCCGCCGGATGTTACGGGGGTGGACAAAGTATTTTTTCTGAACTCATCACCCCAATCTTCCAGCCGTGTGTCTATACCGGTATGATTCAACAGGAACCTGTAACGAAGCTCAAGCTCATCAGAAATATCAAAAGGCGTATAAGCCCCGTTTGGCGCACCGTAATACCAGATAACATTTTGCTCGTACTTACGCAAATCCAGCGGGTCAACACCAACACCGTTATTTGCTCTTGCTCTAAGCAGATCCGTCTCTTCTGCGGCGGTTGACGGCGTACTCCCTCGGCCGGCCAGGGCCATAAGATTTATCTGCATTTGGCTTGAACCGCCGATGTCGAATATAGTTGCATTAGGGTCGCTCGGGTCAAATTTGTAAGCCGTATTGACGTTCAACATTGCCCCGTTGTCAACAATTCTAACGGCTGCGTAAATTGGTTTGCCTTTGCCGGAGGTTATATCAGCAAGTTTAATCCATTTTGAATCGCCCACGCCATCACCGTCGGCATCGGCATTAGCAACCAGATTGTTGAAATCGGTTATCGCGTCATACTCACTTACAACCTCTGCCTGTATGTCGCTGTTATAGCCGACCAAATATCCTGTAACATCGCTTATCTGCCGCCAGTAATAATCGCCATCAGATTCATAAGGCTCAAGACTCGCAAGCCATTTATCCTCCGGGCCTGGATAATCCTGATATTCGGCTCCTGTACCGGGAACATCTAAAACCAATTGCTGCGATATTTTTGCAATGACTGTTTCGACCGCAAAGTCCAGCTCTTTGTCTTCCGATATGGCCGATGTTGCTATCTTGTCAATACGGGTAATCATAACAAACAGCACGCCTACGATAGCCAACAAGCTGGTCAGGACCACCGCCAGGATAAGGGCCGAACCGACAGAAAGTGGGACACGATAAATTTTTCTACTGCTCCTGTTAGACTTTATGTCATTCCCGCGAAAGCAGGAATCCACTGTGTCTCTGTTTTTCTGATTTCCTGTTCCCCGATCGGAGTCGAGGACAAGTTTCACAGAGCCTGCCCCTTGCCGGACAAGGGGAATGACGTTTTTTTTGTTCATCACTTTCATTCTTGTCAAATTATTTATCTAAATAAACAATGTGAGTAAAAGTCATGCCTTTTTTTATAATACCTTTGGAATCGTATAACGTGAAAGTGAACTTAAGCGCCCGTCCAAGCCCCGGGATAGTGTTAAAATGCGCCTCATTTATCTGCCCTCGATAATTGATGTTATTCATATTTACGAGTCCGTAAGGCGGATAGGGATACAGCACCCCGGGAACACGATTTGGGTCAGTTAAGAAGAAATGTGTATCTGCCAAATCCCCGTCACCATCGGGGTCAACCTCCGGTATCCATCGCTGCTGGGCGTCATACCAGCCCTGAATCTTAAGCTCCCCCACACCCTCGCACAAAAGCATATGAATTGAATTCGCGTCCGCCGGTTCGACCGCCACTCCCCTGATTGCTTCGCTGACACTACTGGTGTCAACCTGAATATCGCTCATGACAGAGAGCATATTCATCTTGTTCTCCCATGCAATCTTCTTCCAGCCCTCTAAAGATATCTTGTCGTACTCATACCAGTTGTTCCACTCATACCATTGAGCATCACTGAGGCTGTTAGGGTCCGGAAAATCAGCAAGCCCCGGGTCAGCCGTTAATATATGCAGACTTCTCGCAAGCACTCGCTTGGTTCTGTCCTGCCCCGGCGCCTTGACATTGCCCTTCTTAGCAATCATATAACAGATTCGTGCAACATTGCCGCGAACCATGGGATTAACTTTATAAGATTGAAAATCACCCTCCGCAAAAAACATTATCCGGTCGAACCTCTCATATCCGTCAAGGTCGTTATCCTTATAATCAGCGGCAGACACCGGCCTGGCTACCCATACTACGAAAATTTCCCCATTTTTCCTGAGGCCTTTGAGGTCGGTGTTGAGCTGATTGGTAATTGCCCGCAGCTTCTGCATAATTTCAGTGTTTGCGATTGCAGTGCGATAAGCTCCAATGCTGACTCTGAAAATCACGCTCGCAAATGACATAACTACAGCCAAAATCCCGATAGCCACCAGAAGCTCAATTAAAGTAAAGGCTCTATTTGTTCGTAGTTTGTAGTTCATTGTTCATCGATTTATAGATCGCTTTAAACCGCTTAACATCTTTGATAAATCGGTTAGCTCACTTTTCAAATCTACAAATTTCCCATCATCTATATAACATTGTTTAACTGATATTTGTAGTAGCGTAACGCACTCAAAAAGTGAACCTCTTGCCATATATTGTAAACATCGAGATTTTCAAAATTAAATCCCATTGCATTCTCCTTCTATGAACAATGAACAACGAACTAAAAACTCCGTTGTTAAAATCTGATTACTTTCTGATATATCGCTATGCAGGGATATCTGCCGCCGCCGAGAGGTGGCGGAACCACCCACACTGAACCGCTCAGCCCGCCCTGCCAAACCCTGTCGAGCACGATTATGTTAGGAGCATCGGCATCACGCTGCAGGACTCGATAAAGCTGTCCTGTTAGGTTATCCGCTATCGTACAACCGCCATTGATAAATGTTTCCTCACCCGCCACATTTATTATCGTGAGCTTATTTTCATTACCAGCCCCGGCCACAATTGAAACACCAACCTTAACCGGAACAGGCCTTTGCGCCCCGCCTGGATATGTAGTTCGGCTCCCGACTTTTCTGCTGACGAAAACCGTTACCTGCACAAGCCGGTTAGTCGGGTTAGAATCCACTCGCCTGCACAACGCAGACCAGTAATACTGTTTATGGGCTATACTCTTTGTTGAAGGATATGCAAACTCGTCAGCGGCGATTGTGTTTAACGCTTCGAATGGTGTCAGTTGGTCAACCACCAAATTCGGTTCCGTCAGATTAACGCTGTACAGCCTGATTTTTGCAAAGGCCTCGTCGGCCGCTACCGCCGCGATGGTTCGCTCTGTGGCAACGGTCGCAAAATAAATACCGGTGAGAAATGTCCCGCCTATGAATATCATCCCAATGGCGAGCGTGCCGACAGCTAACAAAACCTCGGTAAGAGAAAAACCTCTATATTGTCGCTTCTTTCTCATAGGCTCATCAATCCGCCGAGATTATCGTCCCCGTATATGGGTTTATATAGACCAGTTCCAGACTACTTAAATAATTGAACCTTTCCGTCGCGTTTAATTTATCAAACCGGATTTTGTCATATATAACGAACCTGTTCCGGCTCGATTCCGCCCCCAAACCCAGCTCAGCATAGTCATCCTGAATGAACATACCCACGCCGTAATTTGTTATATTATCAGGGGAATTGAAGATACTATCCATTGATACTTTATTGGAGGTCCCATTATTTGGCTGGTAAATTCCATCTCTGTTTCTGACGCGAACATCGCGCATTATCAGCTTGCCGCTCGGCGAGAAAACAATCGAAAAACTGGACGTGTCCGTAATGAATCTATTCTTTTGGTCCGGCCCAAGGTTCGCATCATCAAGGTAGTTCACGCTAAGTGGCTGCTCGCGGATGTCTTCCGCATCGGTCCAGTGCGTACCGTGGTTGATTCTGACCATTAAATCCATTACGCCCAAACTCTCAGGCAGCTTTATTGGCTTCAGACCTTCAACCGCCCGAAAACCAGGGTTCAAACCTGTTCTTTCAAAATCGTGCACTATGAAAAGCATATATTGGTTGCCGGCCAAATCCTGCTGGAACCGTATGCCCGCGTAGCGCTGTTCCTTCGCAGCGATAGCACGGGCGGTGGACAAAGCTGCGCTTATCATACTCTTTCCGCCGGTACGAGACTCGAATGACTCACGAATCACACGCATAACCGGCAGTCCTAAACCGACAAGCAGCGATATGGTTGCGATAACAACCACCATCTCTGTCAAGGTAAGACCGGATTTAGTTCGTAGTTTATGGTTCATAGCATTGTCATTGCGAGCGAGGCGAAGCCAAGCGAAGCAATCTCAACTTCTTACTTCGATATTCAATATTCCTCTCTGACTTCTGTCCTCTGTCATCTGTTATTTATATCATCAGCAGTGCCGAAAATTTTGTCCGGCCCAGCCGATACCAGCTCAGGGAAATTGTCACCGGGGACATACCTGTAATCCAGTGCAATTCCCCACGGGTCATATATCTCCGCCGGCGTCTCAGCAGCTCCGTATTCGTTCTTTACCAAGGAATCGGCGATTTTTCCCAATATCTTCCGAGACTCCGGTATCAAGTAAAGCTCTTTATAAAGATATTCCGAATGTACGAGCACATTTGTAAAATTCTTTTCAGGCTGTTCGGGAAATTTACCTGTGTATTCGCAATATTCCTGCAGTGCGCATTCCAGCAATGCACAAGTACATTTGAGACCTTCTTCTTTGGACTGATTGTCGATACGAGCGGCGATGCCGATTACCATTGTAGCCAGCAGCGCGATTATAGCCACCACAACTAATATCTCGACAAGAGTTACGCCATGCTTGTATTTGTTACTTTTCATAGCTTTCATTTGCTCAATCAAAATCTTCTATGTCACCCTGAGCCCTTCGCTTCGCTCAAGGATAAACTCCGCGAAGGGGCTCTTGCCTAAAATAGCGAGATTCTTCGTCCGGCTTTAGACGGACTCAGAATGACAAGACACTAAAGCGAGCAATTTGTTATGGGGGGCTTAATTTCCAAAGTTGCGAATGTCATCGCCTGTCCCGTAAAGACCATCTACCCCCGCTGAAATCAATATGTAAGAATCACGCCTGTAAGGCCAGGGTCTGGCGCTATACTTCGGGTCTCTGATATATTCATAGAAATACTGAAACTGACCGCCAGGCCTGGTTAAGGGATGCTCTTTGTTGTCCGCCTGCTGTTTTACCTGAACAATAGCGTCGTTATCCTGAACATTGTAAATTTCACGTATTGTTTTCCCGGAAGTGTTCGCCCTGTAATAAAGAATCGGCGCCCCAGCCTTGACCGTCTTGCCGTTAGATAACGTTATTTTCCTTGCGCCAAATACGTCGCAAAGTACAAAAGTATTCGGTGCCAAAGGCCTGGTATCAAAAAACAAGCCGGGGTAACGAATTGAGATATTACCTAATCTAAAAGCATCGAAGGTGGCGAGCTCCAGATAAGGGCCTCTTCTCTGGTCAAAAAAAATGGGATTGTTGACATCGTATATGAGCACTCTATCGTCGTTATAACCGTTAGACCTGAAATCTGATTTCGGATGAAATCCTAACAGGTCCCAGCCTACAAGGGCTTCGGCGAGCTTCTGTGCGCCGCAGTAATCACTCCCCGGCGCCTGCGGTAATGGCCAGTCAGAACGAGGATAGTCACCATAGTCGTTCTTAAAGGTCGTCAGAGCCAGCTCGATAGTGGCAAACTGTGCCTTTTGTTTTGTTTCTTTTGCGGTTCTGCGCACCATACTCATAGCCGGGATAAGCAGCCCAGCCAGCAGCGCAATTATCCCAAGAGCCGCTAACAACTCAACAAGTGTAAATCCTGTTCTTTTTCGCCTCACAATTATTCCCTCTTTTATATGCCTATGAAACTAATCAAAAACACAAAATGTTATTCCGAACGCCCTTTTTGTCATTCTGAGCACAAAAAGCCTTTAGCCCTGAGCTAAGCCGAAAGGGAAGAGTCTTCATACAACTCAAAACTAAACACTCAAACTTCCGCCTCCCCGAAGCCGTCATTCTCTGTATTTCCATTCAAAATTGCATATATCGTCAGCCGTACCGTACTCACCATCATATCCTGCAGAGAGCAGTATGTAAGAGTCAGTCCTGTAAGGTCGACGCACCGTGACAATCTTTTCATTCCTCGTATTTCTGTAGAACCTTACAGAGTCTGAAAGGCTATGTGTCGTAGTCTTGCCTGCCTCCTCCCACGGCTTACCAAGACTAATCAGGACCTGATTGTCCAAGTAATTATAGATATTACCCATGTTGTCCTGAAGTGTTGGCGCAATGTTGGGGTCGTGCAGGTTGTTCGAGGTCTCTGCCTTGTAGTAAAGTATGGGCATACCAGTCTTTTCCCCTGTTCGCATCTGACGTGTATATACATCACATAAAACAAAATTATTTTCCTGAAAAGGAGCTGTCTGACCAGTGCCGTATATTTTTGCCAGCATGTAAGCGTTGGCATTATCCTGCAGATACGGCCCCACTCTGGCTTTTAGATTATCTCTGGTGGGCAAGTATATGTCCTTAATACCGGCAGTATCCATGCCATCCGCTCTAAAGGCCGAATCCGGGTGAAAGCCCAACAAATCCCGGCCCATCATTGCCTCGCAAAGCTTCATCGCACCGCAATAGTGTTGACCGGCTCCGTCAAGCGCACCGGAAGGTGGATAACCATCGTTCTCGTTATTGAAAAGTTCTATGGCAGACTGCATGCTGTTAAACTGAGCCAGTTGTTTTACCTTCTTGGCGTATATCCTGACCTTGCTCAACGCCGGAACAAGAACGCCTATGAGGACTACAATAATGCTCATAACCGTTAGCAGCTCGATAATAGTAAATGCCGCTTTCCTGTTTGAATGTTTGACGATTGACTTCATTTCTTTTCTCCTTACTGTTCAGTTAAACATTTTAATTTGTTAGTTCAGTTCTTATCCTTGCGCGCCTAAGCTTGTGATAACCTGTATCATTGGCAAGAATACTGACAGGACGATAGTCATGACGATAAGGCCCAGACAAATAATCATAATCGGCTCAAGCATCGACATTAACGAGGCAACCAGCACGTCAACCTGCTCATCATAGTTGTCCGCTACTTTCAAAAGCATCTTGTCCAGGTCACCTGTTTCCTCGCCCACGGCAACCATATTGGAAACGATTAAGTCAACGGTTTTGGACTGCCGTAACGGGCCGGCGAATGTATCGCCCTGCCTGATGGAATTGTGGACATTGTTGAGCATATTGGCAAAGACTTCGTTTCCTGCTGTCTCACGTGTAACATTAAGGGCATCCAGAATCGGCACACCGGCGCTAATCAATGTTCCAAGTGTTCTCGTCCACCGCGTAACTGATACTTTACTGGTAATCTGGCCCATAACCGGCAGCTTCAATTTTATAGCATCCAGAACATATCTGCCGGCGCGGAACTTCCTCGCAATCCTGAGCAGAAAAATTATTCCAAACGGAATGCCTAATATGACCGCCCAACCATAGTGGTATGCAATCCAATCGCTTACGCCGAGCACTATGGTCGTTACCGGGTGCAAATCACCTTCCCCTATCATCTCCTCAAGCACCAGCTTAAACTGCGGTATCACATATTTCATCAACAGCAAGAGAATAGTGAAAGCCGCGGTCAAAACCACAGCCGGATATACCATCGCACTTTTAACTCGCGATTTGAGCTTCTGGGCCTTTTCCATAAAGTCAGCCACACGAGCCAATATCAAATCCAGCACACCGCCGGTCTCCCCTGCCGCCACCATACTTACCAGCAGCCGGTCAAAGGTTTTTGGATATCTGCCCATAGCTTCCGAGAGCGTGCAACCGCCCTCAATGTCATCACCTACGTAACCGATAACTCTCTTGAATGTCCCGGATTTTTGCTGTTCCTCGAGAATCCTCAACGACCGCAAAATGGGCAAACCCGCATCCTGGAGCGTCGAAAGCTGTCTTGCAAACTGGGTTATATATTTGACTCTGACCCCGCCGCCGGCACCTCGCCTGCGCGTCGGCCTCGCAGCAGCTTTCGCTCCCGCTTTTTTCCCCACACCGCGCTCGCGGACCTTCGTGGGGAAATATCCCATATTGCGTATCTTGCTTATCGCTTCTTTCTGGCTGAGGGCTTCTATTTCGTCTTTTATCTCCACGCCCTGCGTGTCCAGCGCTGCATATTGAAAAACCGGCATCTTAAATACCTCCACTGTATTGACGATTAACTATTAAGTCCCGATTCATAATGAACAAGTCCCTCTTATGCTTCTTCCATTATCGTTTCTTTTACAACTTCATCTATGGTGGTAACGCCATCATATATTGCAGCCAGGCCGTTATCACGCAGCAGCCTCATACCAGCTTTCTGGCCCGCCGCACGCAGCACAGCAGTCGAAGCCTGATTCATAACTAAGTCTCGTATCTCATCATTGAATACCATAATCTCAAAAACACCTATTCGACCTTTATAACCGGTACCGTTACACTTGCTACAGCCCCGGCCATAATAAAACTTCTTACCTTTAATATCATCCGGCGTAAGTTGTAATTCCATTAATTGCGCTTCACTTGGCTCGAACGCCGTTTTGCAGTTTTCACATACCTTCCTCACCAATCTCTGGGATACGATGCCTTCAATCGTAGCGGTAAGAAGAAACGGCTCAACTCCCAAATCTAAAAGTCGTGCTATCGAACTTGGGGCGTCGGTGGTGTGCAGGGTCGTAAACACAATGTGGCCTGTCAGAGAGGACTGGGCAGAAATCTCTGCTGTCTCGAGGTCACGAATCTCCCCCACTAATATAATATCGGGATCCTGACGCAAAATTGACCGAAGGCACCTTGCGAATACCAGGCCAATAGACGGTTTCATTTGAACCTGAATAATACCGTCAATGTCATATTCTATCGGGTCCTCAGTGGTGATTATCTTCGTCCCAATATCATTAAGTTCATTTAAGGCTGAGTAAAGGGTGGTAGTTTTACCGCATCCGGTAGGTCCGGTAACAATTATAATACCGTTAGGTTTGTGTATAAGCTGACGGATTATTTCCTGGTCATCCGGCCTCAACCCAAGCGCTCCTAAATCAAACATGGCTTGACTTCTGTCCAGAACACGTAATACAACACTTTCGCCGAACATTGTCGGCAGAACACTAACACGCAAATCAATTGGATTGCCCTCGACTGTCAGTGATATTCGGCCGTCCTGTGGCATACGTCTCTCAGCGATGTCCAGGTTTGCCATAACCTTTATGCGTGAGCTAAGAGCCGCAGCAATGTATTTTGGTGGAGGAACCATTTCGTAGAGCACACCATCGATGCGGTAACGCATCTTATACTCATTTTCAAACGGCTCAAAATGGATGTCCGACGCCTTGTCACGAATTGCCTGCAGTAAAACAAGGTTCAGCAGTTTTTTGACGGGATTCGACTCGGACAATTCTTTCAACTCATCCAGGTCGATACTTTGGTTCCTGCCCTCAAATTCCGCAAGGAAACTGTCACCTTGTATTTCATCTATTAGCTCAGTGATGTTTTCGTCTTGTGTCTCGTAATATTTCGTCAAAGCACTTTCCAACACATCGCGGTCGGTAATCTTCGCAGTAACCTTAAAACCCATCAGTGTGCTTAGATCGTCGGTAGCTCTGAAGTTATCGGGGCTGTCAAGGGCAACGGTCAATTCATTTTTTTCTCGATTGTATTCGATTGGTATGATGTGGTACGTCTTTGCCATTTGCGCCGGCACCTTTTCGACCACATCAGGAGGAATATCAACACCATCCAGGCTCACATATTCCATTCCGCGTTGGGCCGCAAGTGCCATATGCAATTGGACCTCATCGACCAGGCCCAGTTCAAGGAAAATCTGGCCTATTTGTACCCCTTGGCGCTGACTCTGGATTTTAAGACATTCATGGACTTTGTCCCTGCTCAGAACACCCATTTTTATTAGTATTCTGCCAAGGGTTCTTCCCCTTAACTGCTCTACCGGAGGGAGCTTCTGTGCATCTTTCATCTTTCCCATCAGAGTCTTCCCTATAACCAATTTCGTTTCGAATCTAATATATTATACGACGATAAAACCTTTTCGTCAAATAAATTATCAATCGGACATTTAGTTATTCAGACTGAAGAAAATGCTCACTTAGCCGTTCTTACAGCGGTAATAAATAACTGTACAAGAGAGATAAATTTTCCAAGAACGCACTTGGAATGTGATGCCACTAATTGCAAAAAAACAGCGAAAATCAGAGGACAAGGGGTCAATTTCCAGGGGTTATGATATGTAATTATTGGCAATACAGGGGATATGGAGAAGAATGAAGCCCCATTAGGAGAGCAGGTGATAGGGATGAGCATTTGGACATTTAGTTTTTCGTACTTTTTAGATATTTACGTAAGTGCTTAAGTAACAAGAGCATAAGTGCAAAAGGTGGTGATTTTGAAAATGAGCGTTTTTAAGCGTTTTTTGGCATTTTTTCGTATTTTTTCGCAAAAATTAGCTAAAATACATATTTCTTGCCCAAAACTGAAGAAATTGGTCACCTGACGTACTTGACTTTTTGGTATTTTGGGATTGACAAATAGGGCGATTTACGCATGAGACGGTTTCTGCATCGTGGTCGGATGAGCCGTGGCTCGTGGTTCGTAATGCGAGGATCTGGGCGTGTCAGGAATTCAAAGATTTTATACGGAATATGGATAGCAGGGTACATCACATCGTATCCTGCTATCCATATTTTTATTTTTAGATTCTTCGCTGCGATTGCTGGTGGAATCTACTGGCGAATTCTTCTATTACTACTCCCTTCATAGAGCATATCATAATATCTGTCGGAAGAACGGGATGGCCCACCCACGTTTTCGCCCAGATAGGAATATGAAAGAAGCTGGGTCTTTTCAGTAAACTGGTCAAAATTGAGCTGGCCTTTTGCGAAGGCATCGATGTCCGACTTTTTGGCGCGAATGGTCAGAACCGTGGGCGATAAGGAGCCCGTTCCGGCACCTCCAGGTTCAGTTGCGATGTACCTGCTGTGGCCACTGATGTACACTCGCGTGTCGAGCTGGCCAGATTGGCTGGCTTTCCCTGTGACCGTAAGAATCACCGACTCATCCGGTTTCAGGACTCGGATGTTTGCTGCGTGTTTTAGTGCTTTGATAAGAGTGGTTTTGAGATTTTCCACCTTCTCAGCATTGTATTTTTCTTCCGGGCGTTCGCCGGTCCTGCGACCTCTACCGACCTCTTCGGGCGCATATATCTCCTGTCTCATCTGTGTCCAGAGTGGGTCTGTACCTTCTTCTTCGGTTTCCTTTTCTTCCGGCGCTTCGGGGGGCGGCGAGAGCAGAAAATCAACCTTTGTCAAAAAGAGCGCTCCATAGCCCTGAATGTACATTGCCCCTGTAGAGCGGCTGCCCCAAGAAAAAGGCCTCGAGAGTATTTGGTAGTTGGTAGTGAACCGTCCCGAAATCAGGTTTGACTGTTCCAATCTTTTGTCAAAGATGCGGCACATAACAGTCATATCTTCCATCATCGTGACCAGGTCCTGCGGTTTTATCTCTGCGGTGGGAATCACGAGGACATTCCCGCCGCCGGACTGCTGTGCCCTCGCACTTAGTAGTGTTCTTAGCTGTGTTCTTAGCTGGCTGAGCGGGTTTTCGACAACATCGCCGACTTCTCGCGGGCTTGCTGTGGGCGGAGGTTGGGCTGTGGCCGGAGGATTTTGGGCTGTAGCCGGAGCGGTTTGGGCTGTAGTGGAACCTGCCAGCAGTAAGTTGAGAAAGATGGCAATAGTAATGGCTCTGTTAAAAGATTTCATTTTTTTACTCCTCTAAATACATAACCTGTAATTCGGTAATCAACATTTGAGAATCTCCGTCTGTTGACAAAATAAGTTAAAATACAGGGGGCCGAGCCTTAGCAACCAGCCTTTCTTCGACACCTAAAAAGCCTTCTTGTCCGACTTTTGCATAAGATGTGAAAATCTTGGTTCGTTCCCTAAATTGGTCAAGACTGAGCTGGCCATTTGCGAAGTCATCAATGTCCGACTTTTTCGCACAAATAGTCAGAACAGTAGGCAAAAAAGAGCCCGATTCAGCACCTCTGGGTGTAGTTGTGATATAAGAACTCCCACTCCTTCTACTGTCTCTACTGCTGTCGTAAAGGGCTCCACTGCTTCGACCGTATGATGATCGCGTGGTAGTCCTCGTGCCAGACTGGCTTCGGCCACCAATGACCGTAAGAATCACCGACTGGTCCGGTTTCAGGGCTCGGATGTTTGCAGCATGTTTCAATGTTTTGATAAGCGTTTCTTTCAGCTCTTCGACCTTTTCGGCATCGTATTTTTCTTCCGGGCGGTCGTCGGGCCTGCGTCTTCTATCGACCTCTTCGGGCGCATACATCTCCCGTTTCATCTGTGTCCAAAGTGGGTCTGTATCTTCTTCTTCGGTTTCTTTCTCCTCTTTCTCTTCTGGTAAGGGCGAGAGGGGGAAATTTGCTTTCATCAAAAACAAAGCCGCATAGCCCTCGAGATAAACGGCTTCTATTGTGCCACTGTCGCGCCCATAAAACGGATTATAATCCTCAACATACTCAACATACCAGCTTCCTCTTCCCATAGTCAGACGAGCCTGGCTGAGTTTTTTGGCAAAGATGCGCGACATTACAGTCATATCTTCGGTTATTGCAGCAAGGTCTTCTACTTTCAATTCGGCGGCAGGAATTACGAGGACCGCTCCGCCATCGCTGTGCTGCCACGCCGGTATGCTGACTCGCGGTATTGCTACGTCGATTTCAGGAATCTCAGGAATCTGTAGTTCTAACTGCTTTTGTGCATCCAGTAGCTGCTTTAACTGAACTTGCATCTGCTTCTCTACGGCTTGCATTTCCTTTTGTTCAGCTACCTGGCTTAGCCGAGCTTGCAGCTGCTTCCTTATGGCTTGCATTTCCTTTTGTTCAGCTTCCAGCTGCTTTCGTGCGGTCTCTGCTTCTTTTTGTACCGCTTTAGCGGCAATCTCGGCCTCTACTCGTGCAACCTCAGCCTGTTTTCGCGCCGCGATGGCTTCTTCTCTTGAAGCTTCATCGGGAGCGTTTTGGGCAATGGCAAAGCCTGCTGTGATTAGATTGACGGCGACAAATACAATAATTGTCTGGGTTAAAGCTTTTTTCATTTTTTGCTCCTTTCAATTAAATTGTTTGGATCTACGAATTTGTTTGGAAGTAAACTATCAGGTTGAGTATAGTAAAATAGTTGTGCCATATCCTGTTTTGTGCGCTGCAGTTCGTCTTCGGTCCGGACGGCGAAGGTTGCAAAAGCATTGCTCAACTGGGCGTTGTCCTGTAGTCTTAGCTCTATCTGCTCAAAAACTGCTGCTACCCACTGTCTGTCCTCTGTTTGGGCCTCATTGATGGACTCGATAAGTTCTGTTAGCAGCTCATTTGTTACAGCATTGGAAGCAGCTAAGGTCTGTATGGCGAACCGGCTCAGGTCGCTGCGGTATTGCTGAGTGAGGTCATCTTTAAGCTGAACATAGCTACTCACCAGAGCTAACTGCCAGTATCGCTTCATCTCGTCAAAGAGATTCTGGCGAATAGCCGGTTCGAGAGCAGCTTGAAGTTGTTCGGCATCCGGCGGTCGGGGGGCTGAGAGTCGGCCTGCGGCGTAACCGGCTATAATCAGCAGCACGGCTGCGGCGGCTACCCTGGTGAAGCTGTTTGTGGCTTTTAGCCGTTCTATAAACCGGATTCGCTTCCCGGTTGTTACCGTGTTTGATTGTCCGGAGGCTTGTGTTAGCTTTGCAATGGTCGCATCGGCCAGTTCCTTTGGCGGGCCGGATGGGGCATGCTCATTATTGAGGGCTTTTACAGCTTTTTCTAAAATATTTTCATTTTCCTTCATAATACAACCTCACTTTTGCTCTTTCGGCGACAATTCAAAAGACTGTCGTAGTTTCGCTCTGGCACGGTGCAGCAGCACACCAGCAGCGTTTGTTTTAATACCGAGGGCTTTTGCGATTTGCCGATAGCTCATATCATTTAGGTACCGCATGCAAAAGACCTGGGCTTCTTGCGACGGCAGTTGAGTTAGCGACTCCCGCAACCTGGCAGCCAACTCTTGCTGCTGTGCCATTTGAGCCGGGCCCGGATTTGTACTCGTCACAGCAGCCCGGTCAGCCAAGGCAGCGCTACAGTGCGACTGGCGGAATCGTCGGCGTAGCTGGTCTATTGCCCGTGTGGTGGCCAGCCGGGTCAACAGGGCAGAAAAGCTCCGGATACGCTGACGCTGTGAGAGTTCCAGAGCACAAACAAAGGTTTCCTGGAAGCAGTCGGCAGCATCAGTGCGGTTGCCCAGCAGCCTGTAAGCGGTCTGCCACACAGCCGGGCCGTGTTTTTCGATAATTATCTGCCAGTCAATCACTTGCAAGCCCCGTTAGAAACTTTCGTTTTTGCCCCGCTTTCGGGTTCCCACAAGGCGGGGTCCCTTGGGTTCCCACAAGGCGGGGTCCCTTGGGTTCCCACAAGGCGGGGTCCCTTCATTGAGTTTCTAACGGGGCAAGCAAATCTGTTTTTAAGCCCGCCTGTGGCGGGCCGTTGTTATATTAGTCGCTGGAGCTGCCTATTTTATTACAGAAATTCTCAATACTCGGTTCTTCCTTTCGGGTGCAATGTCGAGTATCAATAAAAAAATGGCTCTCATCTAATAAAGTTGGTTGATTTTACTGTATTTTAGTCGGTAGGGTGGGGCTTGCCCCACCGAGATATTGTTACTTAATTCCATTTGGTGGGCTAAAGCCCACTCTACAGGCTTGCAACAAGCCATCCCCAAGCTGCGCTTGAGGCTGCCACCCGTCGAAAGTCCAGCCAAGGCGAGTGGAGAACTCTGTTTTTTAATAGATTTCTCCACTTCGCGATGCCAAGCATTGCTTCGGTCGAAATGACATGCGGTCTTTTCTACAGAGCAAACTCGAGTATCAATAAAAAATATATTTTATTTGATTTACTGAAATTTTTTCTTGCAAAGCTTTCAGCAGCGTGGCAAAATTGCAGCGTTATAGGCTGCTGATGGCAGACCTTTGGCGGGTCAAGACTTTTTTGAGGGAGATCAGAATGACAAGAAAAGTCATAAGCAAGAAATCAGAAGCAGGAAGCTTTGTCTTTTGGCTTGATTCGGTTGTTGTTTTTACCTTTGCCCTTCTTTTCTTATGTACAACGCTGCTTGTCGGGTGCAACAGCCAAGGAGTGGCTGGAACCGGCAAGGTCGAGAGAATACCTGCTGAACAGAAGAAAGCCGCTTTACTGAAGACACTCGACCGCAAATTTGAAAATCCGGAAGCACATTACGAATTGGGTCAATTATATCATGCCGAGAGACTGTGGATGAAGGCAGAATATCGTTATAGTAGAGCTATAAGTTTTGACCCCGCTCACAGGGAGGCCCAAGCGGCAATGGTGAAGGTATTTTTCGATAGCGGGGACACTGCCAAGGCTAAAATTTATGCCGATATCTATATGAACCAGGTTGCCGGTTCAGCGAGTGAGTCATTTCGACTTGGGTTCGCGTTTCAGAAGCAGCTTCTTGATGAGTATGCGTTTGATTGTTATATGCAGGCGCTTCTTTTGGCGCCGAATTCCGCCAAGGTTCACAGGCAGCTCGGCTACTATTATTTGAGCAAGAACGATAAGGTCCGGGCAGAGGAATATTTGAAGCGTAGTTTTCAGCTTGACCCAGTACAACCAGAGGTGGCCGGTGAATTAGGCCGACTCGGCGTGGAAGTAAGAATACCGCGAAAGACTGAGAAGCGCACGAAGAAGATAGACAGGATAGCCGAAGAGTCACGCTAAGAAGATAAAGGAAAATGACGAGGTTCGACGCCAGATGCTGGATACTCCATGAGAGTCGAGTATCGAGGACCGAATTTTGGAATATGTTCTTTTTCATTGCCCCGTGGCGAAAGGATGCGCTGCGGGGTTTTTTTTTGACTTTCTATTTTCTATTTATTTACTTCCAATTTGCTCTGTAGAAAACCTTCGCAAAATGTCATTGCGAGGCCCGAAGGGCCGTGGCAATCTCTTGCGTGATAGGCAGACTTCGAACCTCGGGGAACTCGGTCGAGCCGAAAAAGCCATCATCGCATTTGAGATTGCTTCGCTTCGCTCGCAATGACGAGTTCCGGCCTAAGGTTTTTTACAAAGAACTTTCAATTTGTAAGAGTCAATTTCCGGCAGCCGGCCGTAAGGGGTGAATACTATGTTGGGACTGCACATTGCGGATATTTTGGTATTGGGGTTATATCTTGTCGGGATAACCATTATTGGTGTCTGGGCAGCAAGGCGGATAAAGAATATTGCCGATTTTTTTATGCCCCGCAGATTCGGCAAAGTAATGATGATAACGCATGCGTTTGGGACGGGCACACATTCCGACCAGGCTGTCAGTGTAGCTTCGAAGAGCTTCACAAACGGGCTTTCGGGTATATGGTATCAGTGGCTGTGGTTGTTCGCGACGCCGTTTTACTGGTTGATTGCGCCGGTAATGCGACGTTTTCGGGCTATAACAACTGCGGATGTTTTTGAGGCCAGATTCAGCCCCAGCGTTGCGATGCTGTTTGCGGTCGTGGGGATGCTGAACCTCTCAATCAATATTGGCGTGATGCTCAAAGGCTCCAGTGCAGTCGTAAATGCGAGCACCGGAGGTTACGTCTCCTCCAATGTTGCTATTGCTGCGATGACTGTAATGTTCGTCATATATGGAATGGCCGGCGGACTCTCGGCAGCGATTATTACCGATTTTATCCAGGGTGTTCTAACCATTGTTTTCTCCTTTCTCCTCCTCCCCTTTGTCCTTCACGCAGTCGGCGGACTCGCTGGGATACGCGATGCAATACCGAATGCAAATGAGATGTTTTCTCTCGTAGCGCCCGGCGAGATTGGATTTTTCTATGTAATAATGATTTCTGTAAATGGTCTGGTGGGTATCGTAACTCAGCCCCATACAATGGGTAATTGTGCCGCTGGCAAAACCGAAAACGAAGGACGAGTCGGCTGGATGTGCGG
>Ga0209979_1001141_pt1 | contig 30629 bp, 28 predicted proteins | sample AnhtaG_FD_183114 | JGI IMG/M metagenome (GOLD analysis project Ga0209979, IMG submission 183114) | Deep subsurface microbial communities from Anholt, Denmark to uncover new lineages of life (NeLLi) - Anholt_01485 metaG (SPAdes) (version 2) | ecosystem: Environmental > Aquatic > Marine > Oceanic... | reverse complement strand
GGGCCGTGTTTGGAGAAGCCTGATTAGGCAGGACTGCTGAAATGCCTGCAGCACCCCCGACCCGCCAGCCAAGAGACGGGGACAGCCCCGAATCAGCTGAGGGATCGAGTCTGTGGGATCTGCAATACTATCAGCCGGACTGCCTGCCCTATCTAAGGGGTTCGAACAAAGGTCCCTAGGTGTCGCGGGGCGTGTAGTCCTAGCTTGGCCCTGCTGGCAGGGAATGAGCGTATTGTCAGGCTAGCGAGAGCATGGGAGAGATAGTGAGAGAGAGTGGCTCATATTTCGTATCTCATGATGCAGACAGGCTCTGAGGACGACTTGACATACCATATCCCGGGTCTCAAACTCGATTTAGCAGTACGAGGAGGTTGGGTTAGCTTCAGGACTGCCGAATACATACTCAAGCAGAGAATTTAGTCGCCGAGTCTCCGCGCGTACGCGGAGAGCGGGCATACCGAATCGGGTGAATCTCGCGCGAGCGAGTAGGGCAAGCCTTTCAGCCCTAACCCTGTAGCTAAGCCCGTAGGCGTTGGAAAGGCCTCACACACGCGAGTGTGGGGCTTTTTGCATATGCGGAAGCGGGGATAGGGCTCCTGCAATGCCAGAGAGCCTGCCAAGGAGTGCAGAACCATGCTGTCGGTAGGTTTGTGTGCCAGGTCACTGGAGCGGTACCACGATTTGTTGGATGCTGCCCTCTATGAGGGCATCTGCTCCAAGGCTTCTTCTCTGCGAGGATTAGCCGTCCTCCACGTGAACGCCACCCCCACCGGCGGCGGCGTGGCCGAGATCCTGCACTCGCTGGTTCCCATGATGAACGGCGTGGGACTCAGAGCGAGTTGGTGTGTTATCGACCCCGACCCCTCTTTCTTCTCCGTTACCAAGAAGCTGCACAATGGTCTGCAGGGAAAGCCGACATCGCTGACTCCGGAGGAGATCGAGCAGTACTGGAGCCACAACAAACGGCTGGCGGAGCAGCTGGCCTCACTGGTAGAGCCGCCGGACGTGATAGTTGTCCATGATGCTCAGGTTCTCCCCTTCGCCGCGTTCCTGAGCACGAGTAGGCATCTGGTCTGGCAGTGCCACATCGATGCGACGAATCCCAGTGAGGAGGTGCGCGATCTGGTCGCTCCTCTTGGCCACCTCTACGGCCGGATAGTGGTGAGCATGCCGGAGTACCTCATGCCAGGGCTCCCGGCGGAACGGGTCAGAATCTTCCAGCCGGCCATAGACCCGCTGAGCCCTAAGAATATGCCGCTTCCCGTGGACACAGCCAGGGGCATCCTGGCACGGCTGGGTATTGATGCCGCGCGACCCCTCGTCACGCAGGTGTCCCGATTCGACGTCTGGAAGGATCCCTGGGGAGTGATCGACGCCTACCGCCTGGCGAAAGAGGACGTGCCTGGCCTCCAGCTCGCCCTGGTGGGAGCGCTCAACGCCATCGACGACCCAGAGGGCGCAGAGGTGCTCGACAGCGTGGTACGGTACGTCGGCCACGATCCCTATGTACACCTGTTCTCTGACCCGGCGATGCTCGACGACTTGGTGGTCAGTGCCTTCCAGACCGCATCTGCGGTGGTCCTTCAGAAGTCGCTGCGAGAGGGCTTCGGCCTCACCGTGACGGAGGCGATGTGGAAGGCTAGGCCGGTCATCGGCGGTGACTGTGGCGGCATCCGCTGCCAGATCGATGATGGCCGGACTGGCTACCTAGTTCGCACGCCGGAGGGGTGTGCCGAGTGCATCGTGGGGCTTGTACGCCATCCGGAGGAGGCGAGGCAGATGGGCGCGGCCGGGCGGGAGAGCGTTCGTCAGCGCTTTCTCATGCCTCGCTTGTTGCTTGACTACCTTCGCCTGTTCGAGGAGGTGCTTTGCGAGCCCATCCAGGCTTTCGAGCCGCCTGCTGAGGCAGCGATGCCTTGCCCAGCTACGGCCTGGATGAGAGGGGAGAGAATGGAATGAGGATGCTGCAAGTAGCACCGCTATGGGAGCGCGTTCCCCCCGTCGGTTATGGGGGCACCGAGGTCGTTGTCAGTCTGCTGACGGACGGTCTGGTCCGCCGCGGACATGAGGTGGTGCTTCGCGCCTCGGGCGACTCTCTCACCCTGGCCGAGCTGCGCTCGGTCTATCCGCGTAGCCTGCGGACGGCGGGGGACGTTGGGGACACTCTTCCCTACGAGCTCGTGCACGCGGCGGAGGCGCTGCGCGACGCTGGGGACTTCGACATCGTCCACAACCACATGGGCGAGGTCCTCATGGCCTTCGCGGGCTTCCTGGATGTGCCTATGCTCACGACCACCCATGGCAACCTGACGCCGGACAGCCGCTTCGTCTGGGAGCAGTACAGCGGGTTCTACAACACGATCAGTTGGTCGCAGTCCAAGCGTATCGTCGGCTTCAGCGGCGCGCGGTTCGCTGGCGTGGTTCATAACGCGATCGATGTGCAGAGCTACCCGTTCTCCTCGGAGAAAGATGACCACCTGCTCTGCCTGGCGCGCATCTCGCCCGAAAAGGGGACGCACCTGGCCATCGAGGTGGCGCGCCGGCTCGGCATGCCGCTGGTCATCGCAGGCAAGGTCGACCGCGTTGACCGGGAGTACTTCCGAACGGCCGTAGAGCCAGAGAGCGACGGCAGGCAAATACGGTTCTTGGGCGAAACCGACCCCGACGAGAAGCGTCAACTGTACGCAAGGGCCCGCTGCCTCCTCGTGCCTATCTGCTGGGAGGAACCATTCGGGCTGGTGATGCTGGAGGCTATGGCCTGTGGCACGCCCGTGGTGGCCTTCGCTCGCGGGGCGGCACCTGAGATCATCGAGCACGGCGAGACCGGGCTCTTGGTCGACGACCTCGACGGGATGGTCGAAGCGGTCCGGCACGTCGGCGAGATCGACCCGGCACGCTGCCGCCACCACGTGGAGGAGCGATTCGATATCCCGGTGATGGTCGATGGCTACCTCCGGGTGTACGAGCGGATCCTAGGGACGGTTCAGGCCGAGCGCCTCGCCGCTGTGCCGCCCCTCCAATCGGAGCATGCTGCCGCACAGCCAGTGTAGAGCGCATCCGCCCGGACCCCTGCGGTGGTCCCCCTTTATGCCCTCTCCCGGTGCTGCTCTGGGGTAAGGGCGAGGTCACCGCGAGAAGTTGGCCTGGCGGGGCTCGGTTCCAGCACTCTCACGGGGAGGGCTTTGCCACTCGGAGAGCGCCGCACGCAGGAAGAGCAGCGGGCAGGGAGCCCGCTCCATCAGCGACTTGACGACTGCCCCCCGCTCGCCGTCGAGACTGCCGCCCCAGGCCGCCACGATGAGGTCGCAGGCGTGCTCCGTGGCGAAGCGGACGACCTCGGCGGCCGGCTCGCCGCGGCTCAGGAAGAGTTGCAGCGGCACATCCAGCCTCGCCTGCTGGTCAAAGCCCAGGCAGCACCCCAGGAACTCCTCGCTCCAGGCCTCCATCTCCAGATAGGGCTGGTCGAGGTAACGAGGCGCCGAGAGCGTAGCCCGGCCCTTGGGAAGGGTACCCGCCACCATCGCCACGTGGAGAAAGCAGAGCTCCGCATCGTTCCGCCGGGCAAGCTCGGCAGCGTGGCCGACGCAGGCGGTGGATTCCGGCGAGCCGTCCAGCGGGACAAGGATGCGACGTGCACGGCTGAGCTTCTCCGCTCCGGCTGCGCCGAGGGCGGACCGGATTACCAGCACCGGACACGATGCCTCCTGGATGACCGAGAGGGTGACGTGGCCGGCCAGCCGTCCGAGGTCATGGGTGCTGCCGTGGGTGCTCATGACGATAAGCTCCGCCCCCAGGGCCGAGGCGGTCCGTGGAATCTCCCGCTCGGCCTCTCCCACCGCCTGGTCCACGATCGCGCCAGAGAGAAAGTCTGGGGGCATACCCAGCGCTGCCAGGAGTTGGTCTGAAGGCAGCCGACGCCGGGAGACGTGGAGGGCATGAAGCACCGCCCCCGTGACATCGCAGAGGGTCCGTGCCGCGCTCAGGGCTATAACTGCAGCCCGGGAACCGTCCAGCGGCACCAGGATCGGGCGACTTCCTTGCCGTGTCATGGCAGCATCCCTCTCTATCCTCGCTCCTCCTTCGGAGCGCTCCACCGTCCCTGCCTCAGGCGGGCCCGGTAGCATCGACCAGGCTCGATCGGCATGAACGGGCCGTCACCTACCTGCAGACTCATTTCTTCCTTCCCCTCAAGCATCACCTCCATGCGCCGCGGCGTCAGCGAGACCCTGAGTCGCCGGCCTCGCCAAAGGACCGAAAACCGCAGGCGTCGCCACTCCGGCAGCAGGTGAGGGTCGAAGGAGAGACCGTCCTCGCGGACCCGCATGCCAGCGACGCCGAAGACGACCGCCTGCCAGAGCCCACCGTACGTGCCAGCGTGAATACCCCCGGCCGCGCTGCCGATCTGGTCCCCCAGGTCGATGCGAATGGACTCGCTGAAGTAACGCTTGGCCAGTGCTGTGTCCGCCAGCCGCGCCGCCAGCAGCGCGTGGATGGCCGGGCTCAGCGAACTTCCGTGCCCCGTCCTTGGCTCATAATACCGGAAATTCCCCTCCAGTGTCTCGCGGTCGAACTCGTCAGCCAGTAGGTGCAGGAGCATCAAGACGTCGGCTTGCTTGATAACCTGGGAGCGGCTGATACGTTCGCCGCCGAGCAGCACATCCAGGGCTACCAGTCGCCCCTCGTACCGGGAGAGGTCGATGTGGTCGAGGGCGAAGTAGCCCGCGAACTGCTCGAACAGCCTTGTAGCGGGGTCGAACCCCGTAACCAGTCCGGCGGAGATATGCCTCCATTCCTCTCCGTCCTCGGGTGATAGCGCCATCCGCTCGGCAAGGTCGGCCAGGCGCTGCGGAGCGTTCCGACTGAGCCAGTCGAGGGTCTCCACCCCTCGCTCCAGCGTCCAGCGGGCCATTCCGTTGGTGTAGGCGTTGTCATCCACTATCTCATGGTACTCATCCGGCCCGATGACCCGCCGGATATGGTAGCGATTCTCACCGTTCGCCTCCGCCCTGCTCGCCCAGAAGCGGGCGCATTCCAGCATGATCTCGGCACCGGCCTGGGTGAAGAAACCGGCGTCATCGGTGGCTCGCCAGTACTGCCAGACGGCGTAGGGAACGTCCGCGGAGATGTGATCCTCGTACTCGCCCGTCAGGATGGGGATGGTATCCCCGTTCGGCAGCGTGGCCTCCCGTGGAGCGGTCTCCGTGCCCGTAGTCGCCGACTCCCAGGCGTAAAGGGCTCCTCGATAGCCATGTTGCTCAGCCTCGCGCCGCGCCTGGGGCAACGTGTGATACCGGTACATGAGCATGGCCCGCGCCGTCGGCGGGTCGGTGAATACAAAGAAGGGGAGCATGAAGATGTCCGTGTCCCAGAAGACATGTCCCCGATAGGCCCTGCCCGAGAGCATACGGGCACCGATGGAGACCCGCTCATCATCTGGGTTGCCCGCTATCATCAGGTGGTAGAGGCCAAAACGGAGGGCCAGTTGCACCTCATCGTCACCATCGACCTCGATGTCGGCGGTGTCCCAGCGCCGCGCCCATGCCTTGGCATGTGCAGCCAGCAGGCCGTCTGCATCCTGCGTCTTCACCTCGCGCAGGTGCTTCGTCGCAGCCGCCGCGGGGTCAGCGACATCACGCGAGGTATAGATGACCACGGTTCGGTCAAGCGTGTAGACCTGGCCCAGGGTAGCCTTCCACTGCCAGGTCACCTGAACGCTCTCCGCGTCCTCGCTGACTGTGCGTTCGGCAGCGACCCTATTGGTGGAGGCACGCAGGGCATCGTATTCGGCAATGGCGATGGAGATGCCGCTGGTGGACGTCCTCGCCAGCGCCAGGGTCTCGCCCTCCGCACCGTCCCCCGCGCCAGACGCACCAGCAGGACCCGCCTGGGAATCACGAGCAACCGCCCCATCGAGGCGCACCTCCAACGATACGAGCCCTGAGTAGTTCTCAGGCATGACCTCAATTCGATGAAACAGAAGGTGGCGGTCGGCGAGCGAGGCGAAGCGAAGGGTGGACAGGCGCGTGATCCTCCCGTCGGGGTGCCGATGCCGCCACTCGCGGTGCAGCACGCCCCGCCTCAGGTCCAGGGTCCTGCGGTGCTCCAGGATGGTCTCAGGACTGAGCGTTAGGGGCTCGCCTTCTACCGCCACACGGACGTTCAGCCAGTTGGGGGCGACGTACAGCGTCGGCGTTGTCTCATCGCCCGGGGGAGCGTCATATACGCCGGCGATGAAAGTGGCGGGCCGAGAAGCGAGAGTTCCCTCCTCGACGGCACCCCGAGTACCCAGGTAGCCGTTGCCGATGGTCAGCAGGGCCTCGATATCCCGCTCCCGCCAGGGGTCGAAGCCCTCGTAGATCAATGACCACCCATCCATCCGAGCTCCCCTTCAAGTACCGCAACGAGTAAATCGAAAAGGCGTCCAGTCTCGTGTGGGTCGCAGAGCCCAAGCCCTCCCGGCAAGTGCCTCGAAGCCCCGCGGGCGACAATGTGGATGGCGCAGCACTTCATCGCCCGGAAGGTGTCCAATGCAGTCGCTCCCGAAATGCTACATTGTGGCGCGCGTCTCGTCCAACAAAGCTCCTCCGTCGGCGTTGTCGACGATCGGTTTCAGCGTGCCATCGTAAGGGAGAAAGAGGGCGACGCTGTCGGCGACTGGTCGCCGACGAATGCCCTCCGTGTGGTACAGGGCCGAAGGCGGGCTGTACACTTTGGTCTCCGCGGCGGATCAGTCGCCGGCTACGATGACTTCGTTGAGATCTGAGACCTCGACATCCGCGCCGTTCTGCTTCAGTACACCGGTCTCGCCGGACCTGTTCACTCCGATCACCAGGCCGAAATGGCCAGCGCGGCCTGCCTGCACGCCCGCGATCGCATCCTCGACGACTACGGTGCGCTGGGGAACGACGCCAAGACGCTTGGCAGCCTCCAGAAGCACCGCCGGGTCTGGTTTGCCCGGGAGCCGGAGTCGCTCCGCATCCACGCCATCGACCTTGGCATCGAAAAACTTGGCAACGTTCGCGGCCCTCAGGACTGCTTCGCAGTTCTTGCTGGCAGAGAAGATCGCCGTCTTCACGCCCTTGGCTCGCAGATCGCGAACGAGATCGACAGTCGATTCATAAACGTTCACGCCGTGTTTCGTCAGGTGTTCTTGGAAATACGAATTCTTGCGATTGCCGAGCCCGCAGACCGTGTCCCTATCCGGCGGATCGCCTGGCTCCCCGTAGGCAAGGGAAATGCCGCGGGATCTCAGAAAGCTTGCCACGCCGTCGTAGCGGGGTTTGCCGTCCACATAGCGGCGGTAGTCGGCATCCATATCGAAAGACCGAAACGGCCTACCCTCAGGGTCTGCACGCTCTGCGAGGTACTCATCGAACAGCCGCTTCCAGGCCGCGGCATGGACGGTCGCCGTCTTGGTCACGACTCCGTCCAGATCGAAGACAACGGCATCGACTTCGTTCTTGGAGATCGTCACGGCAGGCATCATTGGTAAACCCCCTTGTCGTACGTAGCTACATAGCATAGGTGGCCCCAATAAGCTATCCCTTTCTTCACACGCCAAGCAGCCACTCAGTGGTACTCGCAATGCGAACAAGGCGAAGCTTGAGGAGCACATCGGCGGACCACTCGGTTAGGAACTGCCTACACAGAGTATCGCTTTCGCTGACGCCAAACACCCGCGGCACCCTTTTCTGGCCGCCACTCGGACCCTCGCTTGCCCCCGGACATCAGCCCCGCATCCCGGTCGTGGCGATGCCGGCCACGAAGTAGCGCTGGGCGAACATGTAGAGCACCAGGACGGGTACGACGGCCACCAGGCTGGCCGCCATCAGCAGCGGCCAATCGGTGTAGTAGAGGTCCTGAAACTCGGTGAGGCCAACGCTCACCACCCGCACTTCTCGGGAGTCGGTGACGATGAGGGGCCAGAGGAAGTCGTTCCAGCTCGTCAAGAAGGTGAACACCGCCAGGGTGGCTAGGGCAGGCTTCGCCAGTGGGAGGGCGATGCGCCTGAAGGCTGTGAGCAGGCCCGCCCCGTCGATGGCGGCCGCATCCTCCAGGCTGCGGGGCAGGGTCAGGAAATACTGGCGCATGAGGAAGGTACCGAAGGGGCTGAAAAGCCAGGGCACGATGAGCGCCATGTAGGTGTCCAGCCAGCCGAGCTCCCGCATCACGATGAAGGAGGGGATCATGGTCACCTGGCCGGGCACCATGATCGTCCCTAGGTAGGCCAGGAAGATGGCATCGCGGCCGGGAAAGCGAAGCCGGGCGAAGGCGTAGCCGGCCAGGGACGAGGTGACAAGGACGCCGGCCGTGCGGGCCGTGGACACCAGGAAGGTGTTGGCCAGATAGCGGCCGAATGGCACTGCCCGCCAGATCTCCCGGTAGTTCTCCCAGACTGGCGCTGACTGGAAGGCCAGGGGCGGCCACTTGAAGACATCTTCCAGCGGCTTCAGGGAGGTGACCACCATCCAGAGCAGGGGCGTAATCATGGTCAGGGCGCCCAAAACCAGCACCAAATACAGGGTCACGTTGGTGAGGCGCCCTACCCTGCGCCGGCCGAATGTCCGCTGTGCTGCCATCATTCGTAGTACACCCAGCGCCGCTGGAAGCGAACCTGCACCAGCGTGAGCACGAACACCACCGCAAAGAGCATCCAGGCCAGGGCGCTGGCGTAGCCCATCCGGAAGAGCTCAAAGGCAACGTGGTAGATGTGGTAGACAATGGTGGTCGTGGCATCGCCCGGCCCGCCCCGGGTCATCACGTACACCTGGCTGAACACCTGGAAGGAGCTGATCAGCGATACCACCATAACGAAGAACGTCGTAGGTGTGAGCAGGGGAAAGGTCACCCTCCAGAATCGCCTCCAGGCATTGGCGCCGTCCATCTCGGCCGCCTCGTACAGCCGTCTAGGAATGCTCTGGAGCCCTGCCAGGTAGATGACCAAGTTGTATCCTAGGCTCTTCCAGACGCTCATGATGATGACCGAGGGCATCGCCCAGGTCTCGTCGGTGAGCCAGCCTACGGCCGGCAGCCCGACGATGTCGAAGAAGTAGTTGATGAGCCCGAAGTCCCGGTCGTACAGCCAGCGCCAGACCATCGCCACCGAGATGAGAGGCGCGACGACCGGGATGAAATAAGCCGTGCGGAGAAGAGTGACGCCGCGGAGCGGCCGGTTCAGGGCCAGGGCCAGGACTAGGGCCAGGGCCATGCTCGTCGGCACCGTGCCGACGGTGAAGTAGACGGTGTGGCCCATCGTGCGCCAGAAGGCCTCATCGCCCATCATCTCCCGGAAGTTGTCCAGACCGACGAAGGTGGCATCGGTGATCAGGTTCCAGTCGAGGAAGCTGAGGACGACGGCAGCGATCACCGGGAAGGCAGTGAAGGCCAGTACGCTCAGCATATCCGGGGCGAGGAAAAGCAAGGCCCAGCGCCGCTCCTCGCGGAGGCGTGCGCCCAGGCGGCGCCTGGGGGCGGTAGGAGGCGCCCCCAGCCCCGCGGCGCCGCCGAGTGATTGCACCGTCTCTTCAGCCACCGGCCTCAGTCGCCTTGCAGGATGGCCTCCAGCTTCTCGGCGATCTCCCGCGTGGCCTCCTCCACCGGCTTATCGCCGGTAGCGAGGCCCTGCAACTGGCTCTGGAGCAGGGGGAACATCTGGCCCCACTTGGGCGAGGCGAACGAGGGACGGGCGTACCCGAGCGACTCCCGGAAGGGCTCCTCGATGTCCAGCTCCGGGTCATCGGCGAGAGCGACGAGACCGGGAAGCGAGTTGCCGCCCCGGACAAAGATGCGCACGCCCTCGGGCGAGGCCAGCCAGCGGAGGAAGGTCCAGGCCGTCTCCGGGTCCCTGCTCTGAGCGGAGAGGGCCCAGCCCGCCCAGTTGAGGATAGTTGCCCGCTCCTTCTGATGCGGCAGCGGTGCGATCCCCCACTCGAAGTCACGGATCTGCTTGAAGGGGACGGTGGCGCCCCGCAGGTCCTGAAGCATGGCCAGCCGCCCGGCCGCGAACAGTTCGATCTGGGGGGTCTGCTGAAGCTCGGCAGGCGTCGGCGAGACCTGGTGCACCGAGGAGAGTTCGAAGTAGAAATTCAGCGCTTCCACGGCCTCCGGCTCGTCGATGAGCACGCTCGTCGGGTCAATGTTCCGGTCGAAGACCTCGCCGCCGTTCTGCCAGATGAAAGTGAAGGGCGCCGGGGCACTGAAGCCGTAGCGCTCAGTGCGGCCGCCGCTGCGCTTGGTCAGCTTCTGGGCCGCCGCCAGCAGGTCATCCCACGTCCAGTCGTCGCTGGGATAGTCAAGCTCTGCCTCGTCGAAGGCATCCTTGTTGTAGAAGAGCACGTTGACGTTGATGTCCTTGGGCAGACCCCATAGCTGCCCCTTGTAGCGCATCCCGTCCAGGGCAGCCGGGACGTAGTCCTCCTCCCGGAAGTCCGGAGTATCGGCGATGAAGGGGTCCAGGGGCTGAAAGACGCCCTGCTCGGCGAAGACCGGAAACCACTCACCGCCCATCATGATGACGTCGGGCGCCTGACCGCCGGCGGCCAGCGTCTGGAGCTTCTGGATGTAGTCGATGAAGCCGGCCGCCGAGATGATCTCGACCGATACCTGGGGGTACTGTTCCTGGAAGGCGTCGCGGGCCTCCTCGTAGAGCTTCGTCTGGGCGGCGCCGCCCCAGACGCCCCAGCGGATAGAGGCCGGGCCTACCTCGACGGTGCCGGCGGCCCCAGGGGTGGCCGGCGTGGGCTCGGCCACGCCTTCCTCTTCCTCGCCGCAGGCGATGGCCAGGGCCAGCACCAACCCCAGGACCCCGAAAAGGGCGATGTACCTGCGCAAAACGGTTGACATGGTGATCCCTCCCTGCGCTCGGCTCGCCACCAGGCGAGCCCTCCTGCCTATGTGACGGCTTCCCCGCTCTCGGCGTCGAAGAGGTGCAGGCGCTCGGCCAGCAGGCCCAGGGGCAGCCGCTGGCCCACTGTGTATCCGCCGCGGGGGTCCACCCGCACCACAATGGAGCCCCAGGGTCCCGACAGGGTTAGGTAGGTGTCGCTGCCCAGCGTCTCGATGAGGTCGACCGTCCCCTCCCCCAGCGGCACGACCGGCTCCGGCTGCTCTCCCTCCAGGATGCGCACACCCTCTGGCCGCACGCCGAGCAGCAGGCGCTCCGGCAGCGCGCCCCCGCCGTCGCCCCCGCCGTCGCCCCCGCCGTCGCCCCCGCCCGCCGAAACCTCGTGCCAGGAAAGACGGAAACCATCGCCGACCAGGGCGCGGTCCTGGCACCGGACGGGTAGTATGTTGATAGCCGGGCTGCCGATGAAACCGGCCACGAAGAGGTTCCGCGGACGGTCGTAGAGGCCCTGCGGCGTGTCCAGCTGCTGAAGGCGCCCCTCGTGCAGCACGGCGATGCGCTCGGCCATGGTCATCGCCTCCACCTGGTCGTGGGTGACGAAGATGATCGTCGTGCCCAGGCGGCGGTGGAGGCGGCTCAGCTCCGCCCTCATGCTGACGCGCAGCTTGGCGTCGAGGTTGGAAAGGGGCTCGTCCATAAGGAACACCTTGGGCTCGCGGATGATGGCCCGGCCCAGGGCTACCCGCTGGCGCTGGCCGCCGGAGAGCTGCACCGGCTTGCGGTCGAGGAGTTCGCCCAGGCCGAGGAGCTCGGCCACGCCCTGGACCTGCCGCCGCATCTCTGGCCGGGGCGTACGTCGCATCTGAAGGGCGAAGGCCAGGTTGTCGAAGACGCTCATGTGAGGATACAGGGCGTAGTCTTGGAACACCATGGCGATGTCCCGGTCCTTGGGCGGAAAGTCGGTCACCTCGCGGTCACCGACGTAGACCTGGCCGCTGCTGGGGTCTTCCAGCCCGGCGATGATGCGGAGGGCCGTCGTCTTGCCGCAGCCGGAGGGGCCCACCAAGACCAGAAACTCGCCGTCCGTCACCTCCAGGCTAAGGTCATCCACGGCGACGACCGCCCCGAAGTGCTTGGTAACCCGAACGAGCGTGACGCTGCTCATGGACATACCCTGCCCGGAACCTGGGCCAGCGCCAGACCGGCCTCTCTGCCGCCCCAGTGATAGCACTAGACGGAGTTCTTCGACCGGTACGTGGGGCCCCGCTGGGCCGAGGACGTAGTCGCCGCCGTGGAGAGGGCTGGGGGTTCCTTGAATCTGGCTTGAGGCGACGTCAAGCACCGGCGCCCAAGAAGGTTGTCACTTCGGACAGTGCCGATTCCTTTGGCTTCGCTCATGACACTTCGCCGTGCGAGTCCTCTGGAACCGTCCTAGAGGTACGTGGAGGCTGTCTGCACGCTTCAACTCGGTATGGAATGATAATCCCTACCCCTCGGACAGGAAGACCCGTGGGGTCATAGACCTCATTCGTTTCTTCTCTCCTCAGACGGACGTTCACCCCTACTCACGTCAAGGCTTCGGCGGACCAGCGGGTGATGATGTGGAGCGGCGAGCACCATCGCATTACCCACTGCGTGGGAGGCAGATGGCCGCGTGTGGGGGTGTGGGGGTTAGGCAGCCACCCAGCGGAAGCCGAAGTGCCGGATCTCGGTGAGGGCATCACGCCTCAAAGCGCTGGACCCGACGGCTCCGCGTGACAACCGTTCAGATACGGATGGGATTTTGGCCCCCCACAGGCTGAACTGGCTGTTCGATAACTGCGTTTTCACCAAGCCCATCGGGCCACAGCTTGCCGGCGACCCGGACAGCGATGGCGACGGCATCGGAGTCTACTGGGAGTGGTCGGGCGAGGTGAACCATCGTAGTTACAGCACGGGCATCGGGCTGATGGCCATCTGCGAAGCCGTGGAGCTGGACAGGGTGGTGGAGAGCGGGCCGCTGGCTGGCTGGACCTACACGGACGTGGCCAGGGACACCATGGACTACCTGTCCTGGAGCCAGATGGACCCCAACACCGGCGGTAGTAGAGGCGGATGGAGCTACGCAGGCAGCGACAACGGAGTGTTTGAGTGGGAGCCTCCGTGGGGCGCGGCGAGTGACAACTCCAACGCAGGCTGGGTCAGCCTTGGTCTCGGCTACGCTGAGGTCCCGCCGCCCGAGGGCTGCGGTTTCATAATTCCTCAGTTCGTCAAAGATGAGCTGAACATCTGGATCGACTACATCCAGAACGACGTCGATGGAGACACCGACGACGGGGGATCGGGCTACTCGCACCCCAATGACTGGGTCAACATCCTCAAGACAGGCAACCTGGTGCAGCAGATGGCCCTGGTGGGAGATACAGCAACGACCCCCAGGGTGCTGGATGCACTGGACTACATGGCTCGCCACTGGGGTGACGCCAACGATGACCCCGGGTGGAGAGGATGGCCGGGAGACGCTGTCAACTACCACGCGACCTTCACGGCCATGAAGGGCTTCACTGCCCTGGGGATCCACGAGTTCGGCGACCCGCCCATCGACTGGCAGGCCGACTTCGAGACGGTCATTCCGCAGCAGCAACTTGGTGACGGCTCGTGGCCCTGGTGCATGTATGGAGATCCGATTCTGTGCACCACATGGGCGCTGCTCACCCTGCAGAAAGTGGCGCCTCCGCCTGAGGTGCAGATCGACATCAAGCCGGGCAGCGACCCGAACTCTATCAACCCTAGGAGCCGGGGTGTCATCCCGGTGGCCATCCTGACGACCGAGGACTTCGACGCCGCTACGGTTGACCCGGAGACAGTGGTCTTCGCCGGCGCCTCGCCCAAGCACTACGCGCTGGAGGACGTGGACGGGGATGGAGACTACGACTTGATCCTGCACTTCAAGACGCAGGAGACGGACATCCAGCCTGGGGACACGGAGGCGTGTCTGATAGGACAGACGTATGATGGCCTGCCCATTGTGGGGTGCGACTCGGTGCGGATCGTTCCTGACAGGGACTGCGATGGCTGCAGTGACGGGGCGGAGCTGCAAGAGAATCCCGCCCTGGGCGGCGAGCGAGACCCCGACAACCCCTGGGACTTCTACGACGTGCCGGTTCCCACGGCCTTCAACGGTGGCACCATGGACGACAGGGACCAGGCCGTGAGCATGGTCAACGATGTCCTGGCGGTGCTGGGGTATGCGGGCACGTCGGATGGTGGTGCGTGCAACGCTGGTCCTGACGGCGTCCCTGGCAATGCAGACGACAGGTGCTACAACCAGGACAACAACTCCGATGGCGAGGACGATGGGCTCCTGTACGACCGCTCGGTAGGTGCGACCTGGTCCGACGCCCCGGACGGAGCGATCAGCATCCTTGAGGATGTGCTGCTGGTGCTGGCGCAGGCCGGCCATAGCTGCCAGGGGGCACCGTAGGGCTTCAGCAGCCAAGCTGGCAACACGAGGGGCGGCCGCGAGGCCGCCCCTCGTGTGTGTCCTGACCGAGCCGACACGCACCGGAGGCCGCCGGGCCCGGGAAGAAGAGGTTGTCCGTCTCACCCACGAATCCTGCCAGGCCGACGCGCCGAGGCTGCACGCCATTCTGTGGGGTGCCAATATTCCATCCGTTCTTACGCACGCGTCGGCCAGCCACCCACCCGGACTCCCGGGGCTGGACCCCCCTCTGGGCATTGTGCCCGCGGGCTGACCCAGACGGCTCAGCGTGTCAACGTTCCAGATACGGATGAGATCTTGGCACCCCACAGGCTGTGGCCGGCTTCGTGGACTTCTGCAACCACCACCGCTACCACGAGGCACTGAGGAACGTGACGCCTGCCGACGTTCACTATGGCCAGCGGGAGGAGATCCTCCAACGAAGGAAGGAGGTAAGACAGCGCACCATCGAGGGGAGAAGGATGTTCAACCAGCGGACGGCAGCGAGTGACGGCAGTCCATCTCTCGGTTAGAAAACGCCCGGGAAACTTTCATTCTCGCTGAATACATACACACAAGGATACCTATCAGTGGCGGGGCGCGTAGAAGCCGCGCCGGTAGCGTAAGCCCAATTTTCCGCGCGTGACAAAATCTCGTCCGCTAGGGCCATTCCAGTGTGCAGCCGGGGAGGTCGCATGGGGCACCCCCGATACTCTTTTTTCGTTTCCTTGGGGCATACGCGGGGTATGTGATAGTAGATTCCTAGTCACGAAATCGAATCGTCATGCGGTATGGGAGGGGCCAGGCTAGAGGTAGGACAGCGGTCCCGCCTGGACCGCCACGGTAGGCTGGTGCTCTTTGCTAGCCAGCTATCCCTTGGGGACTTCAAAACCGGTGCTGGTTTCGGATGACAACCTAAGTTATGGCGCAGTCGTGAAGAAGGTTTTCACCAACCTGCCTTGCTTAGTTCCGCAGGCATTCTCCACGCTCGGCATTACTTTGACACGAAAGGTCGTCTCCCCTTCCAGCTCCTCATCGGGATCGAGCGTGGCTCGGTGTGTGCTTGAGTCGTAGGTGACCACGGCCGGTATCGACCCAGACCCTGGCTGGAAAGCAGACAGCACTATTGTCGCAGTGCTAATCGTGGCCGGATTCATCGCCTGGTCGAACCGCACGATCACCTTGGTGGAGACTGAAACGCCTGTTGCGCCGTCGGGTGGGGTGATGCTGAGGACGTAGCCATTGGTGGGATCAGGATCGCTGCACGACGGCGCCGGGGTCGGTGTGGCCGTTGGTAGCCCGGGCGTCGGTGTAGCTGTCGGTGGCCTGGGTGTCGGCGTAGCTGTCGGTGGCCCGGGCGTCGGCACCGGTGTGGCTGGCTGCGGTCCCGGCGTGGTCGTAGCGGCCGGCTTCGCCGTGGCTGTCGGCGCCGGGGGCGGCGTGGGCGTGCTCGCCTCTGTCGGGACACGCGGCGTCGCGGTGGGCTCAAGCGGCGCAGACGTGGTTGTAGCCACGGGAGGCGGCGATGCTTCGGCCGGTGGCGGGCTGGGGGTCGCGGTCTCAGCGGTGGTCCTGGCAACCGGCGCCGTCGGTCGCGTCGGCGTCGCGGAAGGCTCGCCGGTTGGAACCGGGGAACGAGCTGGCTCTCCCGGCGCCGCTGTAGCCATGTGCCCTACTTCGGCCCGCCTGGGGGCTGGAGCCGTCGTTGTGAGTGTCTCCTCATCGCTGGCTGCTGCCTCGATGATGGCTGGATCTAGAGGGGCGATTCGGATCCGCCGCGGGTCGGCAGAGTAGTCCGCCTTGAGCTGGGACCCAGTGTCTGTGTCCAGCCATTCCAGGTGTGGCCGCTGCAGCGCCAGGGCTGCGGCTGTGGACGTAAGCGCCAGGCAGCCTACGACAACAGCAAGGGCGAGTGCGAGCTCCGGGACACGCGGTGGCATGTTAGCCTAGATACACGGTACAGACGTCAAGCGGGCACCCAGCAGGGCCCAGAAGTCGCGCCGCGCCTCCTCCACTGTGGGCGAGCTAAACCTGCGCCGGGCGAGGATGCCGGAGTAGTAGGTGATCAAAGACATTCGAGATTTGCCCTCCTCGATGGGGGCGCTTTGCCTGCAACACATCCCCCGAAGCCCCCACGCTGTCGGTAGTGTTCACAGAGGGCTTTTGCGGGGCCGTGACCCGTCGCCTGTGTCTCAACCCGCAGGGATATGCAGCCCGGCCCCGAAAAGACCACTTCTCGACGCGCTTCGCCAGCAGCAGGGCAGTCGAGCAGAATGCCCGAAGCACCCAGAGCCGCGCTCATTGATATCATCGGCCCGTGTGAGCAAGGTCTGATGCTCTATGGCCCGGCCTGGCTCTGTGTTGAGGCTCAGCAGGCGTGGAGGGCGCTGGGCGAGACGCGGGCATGGCCCTCGGCTTGGGGGGTGCCAAAACCCCATCCGTGTCTATGGCGCTCATACCCGGAGCCGCCTTGTGCGTGGTCAAGACCACAGACCACCGATCCCCGAGCAGTGGTCTCCGACCTCCTGCGTGGGAGGCACATGGCCGCGTGCGGGGGTGTGGGGGTTAGGCAGCCACCCAGCGGAAGCTGAAGTGCCGGATCTCGGTGAGGGCATCAGGCCTCGAAGCGCCGGACCCGACGGCTCCGCGTGACAGCCTTTCAGATACGGATGAGATTTTGGCACCCCACAACCGCCACGATTCCCCCGGTTTTCGCTGTATATGCGGCCGTTCGCCTCTCGAACCGCTTGACTTCCTCCCTGCGTGTCCCAACGCCCCAGATACGGGTGGGGTATCGCTGCCGCACAGGCCCGTGCCAGCCTTAGCCTGGGTGTCGCGCACCCAGCCTGACTCTAGCGTCTGTGGCTTCTGGTATGCTAGTGCTATTCTGAGACCCGAAGGGACAGGAGGTGGGGGCTAATGGACGTGGCCGAGGTCATGCGGCTCATGGACAGGCACCACATTGAGGTCGTCAAAGTCGGTGGCTCGGACATGGACGGGGTCTACCGCGGCAAGCGGGTACTCCGGGAGGCCTTCTTGGGCCACTGTCAGGGAGAGGGTGTCGGCCAGTGCGATGTCATCTTCGGCTGGGATATTCAGGAGGAGGTGATCGGGGACCTGCCCTACTCTAGCTGGGAAGGAGGCTTCCGCGACATCGTCATGCGACCGGACTTGTCCACCTTCGCTCCGGTGCCCTGGGAGGCGGGGGTGGCCAGCGTCATCTGCGACTTTTTCAGCGAAGAAGGCGAGCCTTTCCCGGTGGCGCCGCGCCAAGTCCTCAGGCGTGTGGTGGAGCGGGCGGCGGCCGCCGGCCTGAGACTTAACGCGGCCATAGAGCTGGAGGTGCGGCTCTTCCGGGAGGACCAGGAAAGCCTTCGGACTAAGGACTACGTTGGCCTGCGGCCGCTCAGCCCGGGGCTGAATTGCTATAGTATCCACCATGCTAGCATCGACGAGGAGATGGTGGGCGAGATGCGACGCCTGCTTAGCGAGTATGGCATCCCCGTGGAAAGCTACAGCCGAGAGCACGGCTCCGGCATGTATGAGATCAACCTGCGCCACGGCCACGCCCTGCTTGCTGCCGACCAGGCCATGCTCTACAAGAGCGCTTGCAAGGAGATTGCCGCTAAGTCCGGGGTCGTCCCCACCTTCATGGCCAAGTACTCTGACCAGTTGGACGGCTGCAGCGGACACATCCACCAGAGCGTCTGGGAGCTCTCTGGGGAGCGCAGCCTCTTCTGGGACGAGGGCCGGCCCTACCATATGTCAAAGCTGATGGGGCACTACATCGCCGGCGTTCTGGCCACCCTGCCCGACTTCATGCTAATGTACGCGCCGAATGTCAACTCCTATAAGCGCTTCGTCGAGGGCACCTGGGCCCCGACCGCCGTATGCTGGGGGGTGGATAACAGGACCACCGCCCTCCGGTCCATCGTCACCAGCCCGGGCGCCTGCCGGGTGGAGAATCGAGTGCCTGGGGCTGACGTGAACCCATACCTCGGCTTCGCTGCCTCGATCGCTGGCGGGCTCTATGGCATCGAGCGGCGCCTGGAGCTCCCACCCATGACGGATGGCGATGCTTATGCGGCTGGCGACACCCTGCCCCGCCTGCCTTCCACCCTCGATCAGGCCGTGGAAGCGTTCACGAGCAGCGCGTTGGCTCGGGAGTTCTTCGGCGAGGGCTTTGTGGAGCACTACGGCGCCATGCGGCGTTGGGAGGTCCAGAAATTCCGTCGCGCCGTTACGAATTGGGAGCAGCGTCGTTACTTCGAGATGGTCTAGGAGGCACTGACATGAGGTTAGCAGGGAAGACAGCTCTCATCACCGGGGCTGGTAGCGGCATGGGGCAGCTAGCGGCCCAGGTGTTCGCTCGAGAAGGGGCACAGGTCATCGCTGCCGACATCTCGGCGGAGGCGCTTGCAGAGACGGTGGCGTCCGTCTCCGCCAACGGCGGTGCGATCCTGGGGCAGCAGGGCGATGTGTCGCGGGCCGACGACGTCCACCGCTGGGTCCAAGAAGGCGTGGCGGCCTTCGGCAAGCTCGACATCCTCTACAACAATGCTGGCATCTTCCCCGATGAGGATACGTCGGTGGTGGACCTGAACGAGGAAGTCTTCCACCGAGTCATGGACGTCAACTTGAAGGGGATCTATCTGTGCTGCAAGTACGGCATTCCAGAACTCATCAGGGCTGGTGGTGGCTCTGTTATCAATGTGGCTTCATTCGTAGCCCTGCTGGGATGCAGCGTGCCCCAGGACGCCTATACGGCCAGCAAGGGCGCCGTGTTGTCCCTCACGCGCTCCCTCGCTGTTCAATACGGTCCGCATGGCATCCGCGCCAACGCCCTCTGCCCAGGGCCCATCGAAACGCCTCTCCTGCGAGAACTGCTGAAGGACGAGGCGGCCCGTCAGCGGCGACTCAGCCGCATACCCCTGGGCCGGTTTGGGCGGCCCGAGGAAGTCGTGTACGCTGCCCTCTACCTCGCCTCCGACGAGTCAGCCTGGACCACTGGCACCACCTTCGTGGTAGACGGCGGTATTGGCGTCAACTACTTCTAGCGATAGCCGCTCCGGCTCTGCTATTCCCGACCAGTCCCGGCGACATCGACCTGGATTGCCCGATCTATCGGGACTAGCTGCCACACCAGGAGCCAGGAGGGCAGATGGCCGTAGCCTCCGGCCGGGTGCAGCCAGTGGGGTGGCAATAGTCCATCCATCTCCTGGCAGGTCAAGCAGCCGACCACTCGGACTCGTGGGGCTGCATTTCCATGGGGACACGGTGCCTCAAGACTGGCCCAGACAGGTCAGCGTGTCAACCCTCTGGACACGGATGGAGTTTCGCCACCCCCACGACTATCGGTGACGGCCGACGCAGGCCCTCAGGCTAAGTCGATGCAGCGTCCCTATGGTCTCTCTGTGGCGAGATCTCGGCCCTAGGTCTCACTCACGGCATTCCAAAGAGGTCGTCCGGCATCTTGCGCCTAGGCCTGCCGTGGGGCACAAGGTCCGACGATGCGCCCGCTTCTGACGGGCAACGTGCATAAGAAGGCGCGGCTAATCACCGATGCCCATCCCGCATACCGGCTGATAAAGAACCGCTTCCGCCATGATGTGATCCACCACGAGGAAGAGTACGTGCGGGGTGATGTGCACATCCAGGGGATTGAGAATTACTGGAGCCTGCTAAAGCGCGGACTCGTGGGCGTCTTCCATCACGTCAACGCCCGCTACCTGAACGACTACCTGCGGGAGTTTGAATACAGGTTCAACCGGCGGAAGGCTTCCGACGCGGAGCGGTTCGCTTCTTTGTTGGGGCAGACTCAGGGGAGGGTTCTTTGGTACTGCCGGACTCCACAGCCTGAGAACCCTTGCGCTTAGCACGAGCGAGTTTGGCTATGGCCTGAGAGAAGCTAAGGGGATGAAGCGAGATCGTAGTGTCCTTGTGTTTGCCAGCACTCATTGTACTATAATCACGAGAACCTGATGGCTGGGTGTGCCAGCACCCACCATCGACAGCTTCCACGAATCGACCCCGGTAAGTCGATTATAGCAAAGTGGAGGTCTGTTCGCTATGTCCATGCAAGCTCGTCTGCCCTCTGAAAAAGCGTGGCTTGCCCGTCTCTATTTGCCCTCGTACACAGTCAGCGATGCGGCGCGATATGCAGGCACCCATCGCCAGACGGTGGCGTACTGGCACTACTATGGTGGCAGCGTTGGACCTGTGCTGCCAGGCAAGGAACGAAAGAAGCCCCTGTCCTACTACCAACTCGTTGAAGTCGCATTTGTGGCGACGTTCAGAGCGTTTCAGGTTCCACTCAAGAATCTCAGGGCAGCCCATTCATACTTCTCCCAAGCGTTCAACGTGGAGTATCCGTTTGCGCAACTCAGATTGAAGACAGAGGGATTCCATGTGCTGAAGGACTATCTAGAAGTCGTCGATGATGGTCAACTTAGGAAACTGATCGCTGGCGACAAATACGGACAACTCGGCTGGGAGGAGATGGTGAGCAATCGATTTGCTGAGTTTGAGTACAACGACGAGCATGGAATTGCCATCACCTGGCACGTCGCCGGTAGACAATCACCAGTGGTGATTGATCCACGCATTTCGTTCGGCGCACCTACCGTCAAGGGCATACCGACTTGGGCACTCAAGGGCAGGTATATCGCCGGTGAGGAAATCCAAGACATTAGCGCGGATTTTGTTCTCGAAGCAGACCAAGTTGCCGCTGCCCTGCGTTTTGAGGGTGTTGAGATCAAACAAGCAGCGTGATTCTGTTCTTCGACCGGAGCGTTGGAACCAAAATTCCCACAGCTTTGCGGGACTACCTCAAGCCACCAGTTCAAATCGAATGGCACCAATTATACTTTGACCAGCAGGAACAGGATGATGTTTGGCTCGATCAAGTTGGAACGAGGGGCTGGTATGTCATCGGCCAGGACCACAGATACCACACAAAGCCCAACGAATTGGCGGCAATCAAGAGACACAGCATCGGTGTCTTCTATCTATGGGGCTGCGAAGCGCCAAGATGGGAGACGATGAGGGTATTCGCAAGGGCATTTGACCGCATCGTCCAGGCAGCGCAGAACACGCAAGGCCCGTTCTTGTATCGAGTCGATCGATATGGCCGACTCCGCACAATGCTCATCCCCGAGTACATCCAAACGACCCTATTCTAACTACAGACACTATTTAAGGTGTGTCACCTATATAACCGCCCCTTTGCTTGACACCGAGAGCCCGCTGCACTATAGCTGGGCTTGCGCTTATTCCCCTAGAAAGGCGCCCCCATGCTCCGACCCTTCGACCTCAGCGGTAGGGAGGTGTGACCTTGTCCTCTGACGACCTCGGCTTCATGCCTGCCACCACCATGGCCGCAGCCATCCACTCTCGCAAGCTATCCCCCGTAGAAACCACCAGAGCCGTCTTAGAGCGCATCGAGAGGTTGAACCCACGTCTCAACGCCTACCTGACCGTCGACGGCGAACGCGCCATGCAGGCGGCACGACGGGCGGAGCAGGCCGTCGTGGACGGCGCCGAGGTGGGCCCCCTCCATGGCGTGCCGGTGTCCATTAAGGACCTCACCTGCACTCGCGGGCTGCGCACCACCTTCGGCTCGCTTGTCTACCGGGACCATGTGCCCGACCACGACGCCCCAGCCGTCGAGCGTCTGCGGGCGGCAGGGGCCATCATTCTGGGGAAGACCAATACTCCGGAGTTCGGGCTCATGGGTACTACTGAGAACCGGCTGGGGGAGCCCTGCCGCAACCCCTGGAACCCCGAGCGTACCAGCGGCGGCTCCAGCGGCGGTGCCGCGTCAGCAGTGGCGGCCGGCCTGGGCCCCTTGGCCCTGGGCAGCGACGGTGGCGGCTCCATCCGCATCCCGTCGGGGTTTTGCGGTGTCTTCGGCCTGAAGCCCACCTTCGCCCGCGTGCCCTACCACAGCGATTTCGGCGGCTGGGGCACCCTCTCCGTCACCGGCCCCATCGCCCGCACGGTGGCCGACGCCGCCCTCATGCTCGATGTCATGGTTGGCCCCCACCCCGAAGACCCCTACTCTCTGCCGGCGCCCCGGCGCCCCTTCCGGCGGGCCATGAAGGGCAACCTGCGGGGCCTGCGGGTGGCCTGGAGCGCCGACCTGGGCTACGGCGCCGTGGACCCCGAGGTGCGGCGGATAGCGGGAGCGGCGGCCCGTCGCTTCGCCGACTTCGGTTGCATCATGGAGGAGGACCACCCGGGCATCGAGGACCCCATTGCCACCCGCTGCTTCATCGACCTGGCGGCCACTTACACCGCCGCCGAACTGGACGGCATATCAGCGGAGCAGGAGTCCCTCCTCGCTGAGTACGCCATTACCTTTCGCGACTACGGGCGGCGGGTCACCGGCGTTCAGCTCGTGCAGGCGAACCGGTCACGCTGGGTACTCTGGACACGCCTCCGCGACTTCTTCCGGCGCTACGACCTTCTTCTGACACCGACGCTCTCCGTACCCGCCTTCCCCATCGGCCAGGAGCCCCGGGTCATCGATGGGCGCCCAATCCTGCCCTTCGGCTGGTCCCCCTTCACCCCGCCCTTCAACCTCAGCGGCCAACCGGCGGCCAGCATCCCCTGCGGCCGGAGTGCCGACGGCCTGCCGGTCGGCCTCCACATCGTTGGGCGGCCTTTCGACGAGGCGACGGTGCTGCGGGCGGCGGCCGCCTTCGAGGCGGCCCAACCCTGGCAGCAGCGTCGTCCACCGCTCCTCTGATCCGTGTCCCGCTATGTGGACGACGGCTAGAGGACATGGACACCTACAGGCTCGACCTCGGCTACACCATCGAGCAGTTGTCTCTCGGTTGGCTGTGGGGTGCCGATATTGCAGCCGTCTCTTCGCAGGTCAAGCAGACAACCTCCCGTTCTCGTGGGGCTGGACCTGCCTGAGGACATAGTGCCTCAGGGCTGGCTCACATGACTCAGCATGTCACCTCTGCGGATACCAGCGAGGTCTTGGGACCTGACACTCCCATCGAGAGGATGGCGGGCTGCGCTTGAGGCGACTGAACGGGCGCCTACTGGGCCTCCAGCAGCTCGATGTCGAAGGTGAGTTCAGCGTTGGGGGGAATCAGGGGTGGCCGACCCTGGGGGCCGTAGGCTAGATCGGGCGGGATAATGAGGCGCCGCTTCGCGCCAACCCTCATCCCAGCGACCCCTTCATCGAAGCCCGGGATCATCTGGCCGGCGCCCAGAACGAAGGAGAGCGGCTGCCCTCGGTCTACAGAGCTATCGAATTCCGTGCCGTCGGCGGCCACCCCGTGTAGTGGACACGGACGGTCTGCCCTTGGCGCGCCGCGTTGCCGCTGCCGACCTCGATCTCGACGATCTGCAGTCCGCTGCCGGTCACGGTAGGCTGCCCTGAGACAGGTGGCGGGCCGCCCTCGGTCCCGTCTTCTGTGGCCACGGGAGTGATGTCGGCAACGGCCTCTTCCTCGCCCTCATCGCCGCAGGCGACGAGGAGCACGAGGCTGGCGATCAGCATAACGGAGATGAGGAGGCGGCGCATCGTGGGGAATTGTGCCCTATGGCGGGCGTTGGCGTAAGATGCGCCGCGATCTGCCCCTCTCGTGGCCAGGCCATCCCAAGACACTGCGGCTCACGGTAGATCGAGCCACACGCCGATCATACTAGGTGTGGATAGTGTGAGCTCCGTGCCTGGGTTCGGTTCGACTACCAAACCATTACCTCTGCTAGTCGGCGGTCCTTGGTAATGTGGTCTGCTCCACGCTCGAAGGCACCCTGTTCTTCCCAAGCAGAGGGTCGCGGGTTCGAGTCCCGTTTCCCGCTCCAAGTATTGAACGTGGAGAGCCCGGTCGCAAGGCCGAGCTTCTGCTTTTCGGGCGGTGGTTCGCACGGCCGCGAACGGATGGGGTTTTGCTACCCCACAGGTCATTAGAGTGGACAGTATGGAGGAGCTCGCCGATACCCTGCCAACCTTTCAGCATTTGTCACCCTTCCTGGGCCATAACGTAGCCATTGTCGCAGGGCTTGCTGGCGGCGGTGGTGGGGAGAGCGTTTCGTCCACCGATGCCTGCACCAGTGTGGGGCTGAATGTCCCTCCCTTTACCGAGGAAACGAGAAGCAAGCTAAAGGCGATTCTACCACCGGCGGGGTGCATCCTCAGAAACCCGCTGGACATGGGTGGGGTTGGGGGGATCCTGGAGATTCTGGAAAAGACCTTGGAGATCGTGGTCGCCGACCCCAGGATAGACTTGGTCATCGTCAATGAGCATTTGGACCAGCTTGCCACCTTCCTCCCTAGGGAAAGGCTCGAAGCGATGAACGACATCTTCAGCCGCTTTGGAGGGATAAAGCCTCTTGTGGTGGTCTCACCGCCTGGGTCTGCCAGTGCTGAGCGGATGGCGGTGGAGCGGAAGCTGTCCGATGCCCGGGCCACGGTCTACCCAAGCCTGGATCGAGCTGGGAAGGCGATCGCCAACATGAACTGGTATCATAGGTTTCACCGGCGGTAGTAGCTGGGTGAGAGCGCTCACCGTGAATGCCTTCTTGGGGCATATCTTGTCGCAGACCCTACACGCGGTGCACAAGCTCAGGAGAACCAGCCTCATAGCCCACTTGTCTGTCTTCTTGCCCGGCTGCCCCTCCACCCCGGGGATAGGTGGCATCGTGGACTTCGCGCTGGACGTGATTAAGGAGGCGAAGTTCGCGCTGGTTGGCGGCCTGTGCAAGTAGACGAGAGTTAACATGCCCGGCGTGCTGGCGGTGCTGGCGCAGGTGCTTCTGGACTGTAGGCAGCCACCGTAGAGACGCCTGGGGGAGTGATGGCCTAGGTGCCGAAGAAACACCGGGCTACCCGTGTGCAACAGATGGCCTCTTTCACTGGGGACCATCAAGGCGGATGCAGGAGGCCGTGAGAGCGCCGGGTCCATGAGGATCTCTATCATCTCGGCCAATCGGGAGCGGGTACCCGACCCCATCCTTCCCGTCGGGCCGGCCATCGTCGCGGCCACGCTCCGGGCACATGCGCACGACGTGCGCCTGCTGGACCTCTGCCAGGAGAACGTCCCGGACCAGGCCATCCTTTCCCATCTGGCTGCATGGGAGCCTGACCTGGTCGGGATGAGCCTGCGAAATCTCGAGAACAACCAGCTCATAGGCCACAAGTCCTTCCTGGAGGAGGCCGAGCGGTTCGTCCAGGCCGTGAAGAAGGCCACCTCTTGCCCCATCCTCCTGGGCGGCTCGGGCTACTCCCTGTTCCCGGGGGAGGTGCTGGAGCTTCTGCAGGTGCCCTACGGGCTGGCGGGCGAGGCGGAGGACTCGCTCCCTGCGCTGGTGGACTGCATCGAGAAGGGGCTCCCGCCCGATCACGTCCCCGGTGCCTGCTACCTGAGCGGTGGCAGGACAGTGGTCAAGGGGGTGGCCAAGGTGCGCCGCTTCTCCGGCCTCCCCGGGCCGGCCTATGACCTGGTGGACTGCCCCAAGTACCTGACCGAGCGCGCTGGCATCCCCGTGGAGAGCAAGCGGGGCTGCGATCTGACCTGCTCCTTCTGTCCGGAGGCCGCCGATCCCGAGGGGGCCCGCCTAAGGCCCCCGGAGCTCACCGCGGCGGAGATCGAGCGGCTCGTCAGGGAGGTGGGAACCAATAGCCTGTTCTTCACGGATGGGCTGTTCCATTACCCGCCCGACCATGCTATGGCGGTGTGCCGGGAGATGATCAGGCGAAGGCTGGACGTGCGCTGGTATGCCGGCATCAACCCCCTGGGCCTGTCGAGGGACCTGCTGGAGGCGATGAAGGAGGCGGGCTGCTCCGGAGTGGGCCTGGGCCTGGATGCGGCCACCGAGGGCATGCTCAAGAGCTACCGCAAAGGGTTCACTCAGGAAGACATCTTCCGCGCCCTTAATGACCTGCGCGCCGTAGGCATCCCCTTCATGATGTTCGTGCTGTTCGGGGGGCCAGGGGAGACCGAGGCGTCAGTGTGGGGCGCTCTCGATTTCCTGGGCTCCGTAGCCCACGACGACCCCCTCAGCATCAGCCTGGGGATCCGGGTGTACAAGGGGACTGCCATGGAGGAGACAGCCAGGCGGGAGAGTCGTATTGCCCCGGACCAGAACATGCTCACTCCCACCTACTACCTCTCCCAGAGCCTTCAGGAAAGCCTCATGGACAGACTCGACGAATACTGCGAGGGCCGCCCCAACTGGTTCACCGCGCGCACCCTGATGCGCCGCATGCAGCAGGGGGCCGGACGGTAGCTGCTGGGCCCGCGGGGTCTTCCTACCTCACAACCTTCGCCCGAATGTGCAATCCTACTTGTGATACAGAGAAGAATAGCTGGAACCTGAGGACGACGAAGACGTGGAAGAGCTAATTGAAAGAGCAGCCAGTGACTTGGTCAACTCTAACTATGCCATTGCCTTGACGGGAGCGGGGATCTCAACAGAATCTGGCATACCTGATTTCCGCGGACCTCAAGGTGTTTGGACAAAAGACCCGGACGCCGAAAGAAGAGCCTATCTGAGTTACGAGAGATTCCTAGCTGATCCCGAAGGATGGTGGAAAGAGAGACTATCAAGGCCGGTTGGCTTGCTAGGGGGTCTGGAAAAGTCCGAGCCAAATCCTGGCCATCATGCCTTGGCTGAACTGGAAAGAATGGGAATCCTAAAGTGCGTGATTACCCAGAACGTCGACAACCTGCACAAGAAAGCCGGATCAAGACACGTGCTGGAGTATCACGGCAACGCCTTCCTCCTGAGGTGTGTGGCCTGTAATGCCAGATTCGACAGAGAAGAGTTTGACGTAGAAACGTTGAAGGAAGAAGGGAACTTGCCACCTCGCTGCCCCGATTGCGGAGGAGTAGTCAAGTCCGATGGCGTTGCCTTCGGCGAGCCGATTCCCCAAGACGTTGCTCGCCAGAGCTTGGAAGAAGTGGTGAAATGTGATCTGGTGTTGATTTGCGGAACGTCAGCTGCGGTCTATCCTTTTGCCAGTTTGCCTCGAACAGCTAAAGCAAGGAGAACGGAAAAAGAAAGGCGAGCTGACTCCGGTCTGTTGGTGGTCGAAGAAACTCCAGCTGCAACCATAGTTGAGATAAATGCTGAGCCAACCCCCTTAACTTATGAGAGAGTCTCAGACTACCTAATCCAGGGCAAGACCGGAGAAATCCTGCCCCAATTGGTGAAGTCGGCAAGACAGACTATGAATCGACTGGCCACAACTGAATAGTAACGCGCTGCCCTGCAGCTCTCAGTGGCGGTGCCCCGTCGTCTCCATCCACCCCTCCCCCGATAACCTCCCAGCCCCAGCCAGGGCGGAAACCGCAAGATGAGAGCACCCAGCTTGCCGTTGAGCGCAGGCGGCCCGAGGACATTCTCGAACCGGCTTCACAGGGCCTCGCCTAGCTCCTCCAGAAAGTCCTTGTGGTGCCAGTCGGTTATCTTCCACGGCCCGCGCCAGATCGAAGCGCCCCAGGCGCCGGGCAGAATGACGACGTCGCCAGTCCTCCCTGCTACCCTGTCTCTGGTCTTCCGGCCACGCCGTGGTATTCGATGAACTTCTGAGGCCGCAGCAGGATGGTGACGGACTCACCGGCCCCGCGCCGCGCCACGTAGCCTCGCCCCATCTCTGCGCCGAGGTAACGCACCGCCATCCTGAGCCGCGACTCCTGTGACAAGGGAGGGCCAATCTCCGCAGTGCCTTGAACCATCACCGCATAGTAGGGCAGCGTGCGCCTGTCGACCACGAGTGTGACCTCTGGGTGCGCCTCGATATTGCGGTGCTTCTGGGAGCCGCGGCCGGTGCTCATGATGAAGACGCCGCCCTCGTAGAGGTACCAGATTGGCACGGCGTGAGCCCGGCCGCCACGGCCAACGGTTGCCAGGACAGCCACGTTGGGCTGCTTCAGAAGCTCTTCCCTCTCGTCCCGTTCGCTCAACTCAGGCCTCCTATCCAGGGGATACGCACTGCCTGTTATTATAGCGGCGGGCAGCGTACTCCCGTTGCGGAAGTCCAGGCCAAGGCGGGCATTGGTTTATAAGCGGGGCAGCTGGCGTCCATCGCTCCTGTAGAGAAAGCCGAGGCGAAGGAGCTGTCCCGGGTAGAGCTCTTGGAGGCCGGAGAGCGGAAACAGCACACGAAGAATAAGAATGAAGGTAGTGTTGATCGGCGGCGGAAGCGTTAACTGGACGCCCCCTATCCTGACCGACCTGGTGATCAGACCGGAGCTGGAGGGGAGCACCGCCCTCCTGCTGGACATCGACCCTGAGGCCCTCGAACTCACCCTGGCCTACGGGCAGCGCCTGCTGGCAGAGTCAGGGCGTCGCTGGACCGTGGAGGCATCCATGGAGCGGCGGGCGGCCCTGCGGGACGCTGACTACGTCATCCTCACGATCGGTGTGGGCGGTCTCGATGCCATGGAGCACGATCTGGCCATACCCCTCAACTACGGCATCTACCAGTCGGTCGGCGACACCGTGGGACCCGGCGGTCTCTCCCGGGCCCTCCGCCACATCCCCGTCGTCTACCAGATCGCCCGCGACATAGAGGAGGTCTGCCCCCAGGCCTGGCTCATCAACTACACCAATCCCATGACCACCTTGACGAGGGCGGTCAGCAAGCACACCGGGGTCCGCGTCATCGGCCTCTGCCACGAGCTCACCGGCGTCCTCCGGCGGCTGCGCCGTCTGATCGACCTGGGCGAGGCGCACATCGAGACCCGGGTGGCCGGCATCAACCACCTCATCTGGCTCCTGGAGTGGAAGGTAGACGGACGCGACGGCTATGAGTTGCTGCGGGCCTACCTGTCAGAGCACCCCGTGGAGGTACCCTATCAAGGCGAGTTGCCCGGCAACCCGGCCAGCGTCTTCCAGGACCGCCTCCTGCTCAAGTGGCGCCTCTTCGAGACATTTGGCCTTTTGCCTGCTGCTGGCGATCGCCACCTGGCCGAGTTCTTCCCCTACTTCCTGACTGAGAGCACGAACCGAGGGGCCGACTATGGCGTGGAGCTCACGACCGTCGAGTACCGGCGGGCGATCGCTGCCTGGCGCCGAGACTGGGTGCGTCGGGCAGTCACCGGCGAGGAGACGCTGCCGCTCCTACCATCGGGCGAGGCCGCGGCCGAGATCATCTGCGCTTTGGAGGGAGGCAGTGAGCACCTCCAGATAGTCAACCTGCCCAACGAGGGCCAGGTAGCCAACCTTCCCCGAGACGCCGTCGTGGAAACGATGGGCCGTATCTCCCGGGATCGGGCGGAGGGCGTCGAATCGGGGGAGCTGCCACCGGCCGTCCTTGCCGTGGTGCTGCCGCACGTCCTGCGTCAGGAAATGACGGTGGAGGCCGCCATGACGGGCAACCCTGCCCTGGCCTTGCAGGTCCTGGCCACTGATCCTCTGGTGCACGACTTCGCCTGCGCTGCGCCCATGCTGGACGAGCTTCTCAGAGCTCATCGCGCCCACCTACCCCAGTTCTAGGCCGCCCCTTCACTCAAGCGGGCCTAACCCAGCCGGCCGCTCCCCGGACGATGCCGAGGGCCTATTCACAACGAGGAGCCGTGCTATGAAGATCGGACCCATGATCCTGTCATTCATCGGCCGCGCCGTCCGGGCCAGCGACCCGGCGGAGGGCCAGCGATTGCTCATCGATACTGTACGAAGCGGCGCGGCACTGTACCACTTCGACTTTGTAGAACTGAACGACGACTGCCGCTGGCTCTACCCCCGTGTGTTCAACGCCGACCTCTATGGCCAACTCCGAGAGGTCGGCGACGAGCTTGGCCTCCAGTGGACAGTCCACCTGCCCATTATCGGGGTCGATCCTTGCGCTCCAAACGAGATCATCCGTCGAGCCAGCGTGGATGCCATCCTGGACAGCATCGAGACCACCCGAGTATTTGAGCCTCAGCAGTACGTGCTTCACGCGCTGAGCGACCAGGCAGGCCGCAATGAGCGCTCGTCGGACCCCGTGGTACAGCAGATGTGGCCACTGCAGCGGGAGCAAGCAGCTCGGAGCGTTGAAACCATCCTGCGGGAGATCGATACGAAGGCTACGTAGACGCCTTCCGCTCACCTCTCCCGATTCTGTGCCACAGCGCATAGAGCGCCTGCTTCCCGATATGCGGATGAGGTTTTGCACCCCCACCCCCTCCTCAGTGGATGGGGAGTTCCACCGTGAAGGTGGTACCCCTGCCGGGGTAGCTGTCGACTCGTATCGAGCCCCGGTGGCCCTCCACGATCCACTTGGCGATCGCTAGACCCAGGCCAGCTCCTCCCTCGGCCCGGGAGCGCGCTTTGTCCGCTCGGTAGAAGCGGTCGAAGACATGGGGAGGGCCTCCGGCG
>Ga0209979_1001138_pt1 | contig 30720 bp, 16 predicted proteins | sample AnhtaG_FD_183114 | JGI IMG/M metagenome (GOLD analysis project Ga0209979, IMG submission 183114) | Deep subsurface microbial communities from Anholt, Denmark to uncover new lineages of life (NeLLi) - Anholt_01485 metaG (SPAdes) (version 2) | ecosystem: Environmental > Aquatic > Marine > Oceanic... | reverse complement strand
CCTATAAGGCACCTGTCCTCTGTCTTCTGTCATCTGTCTTCTGTCTTCTGTCCTCTGTCTTCTGCCCTCTACATCTGTCGAGAACGCTCTACAAATCAGCTCTTTTTATGCAAAACAAAGCCAATTTGCTGGATGCCCAAATGAACATAAATTCAATATTAACAAAGGATTATGAAAGAAATGACATTTTCGCAGTCCCGGAAAACAAAGCCAATTCAAACCCAAAACAAACCCAATCAAAGCCAATTTGCTGGATGCTCAAATGAATGTAAATCCATATAATACAACGTATTATGAAAATATTGCCAATTGGACACTTGGTGAAAACAAACCCAATCAAACCCAATTTCAAACCCAGCGCACTCTCTGTGAGTTCTTTTTATTTTTCATTTTTCTTTGCACTAACTATAATCTCACCATGAAGACCTGGTGGTTTGCAACTATTATTCCAGATAGGAGTGTGCGATGAATGCATTAAATTCTAACGTATCGTCCGGCCAGAAATCGCGACGGGATTTCCTGAAATTATCGGGACGCCTGGCTGCCACCTCGGCGTTTGCCCTTGTTCCAGGGTGCGTGGCACGGCCATCCTGGCCGTGTTTCCATGGGCTGGAAGCCCATGCCACCGGCCGACGCCCAAACGTCATTTTCATCCTTACCGATGACCAGCGATGGGACCTGCTCAGCTGCGAGGGACATCCTTTCCTGCAGACGGCGAACCTCGACCGGCTGGCGGCTGAGGGCACGCGGTTCGCGAATATGTTCGTGACAACTTCTCTTTGCTCTCCAAGCCGGGCCTCGTTCCTCTCAGGCCTGTACGCTCACAGCCACGGGGTGGTAAACAACTTCACCGACTATCCGATTGATTTGCCGAGCTTTCCCCGCGTTTTGCAAGCTGCCGGCTACGAAACCGCTTATATCGGAAAATGGCACATGGGCGAGCAGAGCGACGAAAAACGGCCGGGCTTCGATTATTGGGCATGCCACAAAGGGCAGGGTAAGTATTACGACACGGAGTTTAATATAAATGGCCGACGTGTGGTCAAAAAGGGTTACTACACGCATCGGGTGACCGATATGGCCGTTGGCTGGCTGGGAAAAAAACGGACGAAGCCCTATTTACTGATTGTCGGCCACAAGGCACCGCACACACCATTTACGCCGGAGAAGAAATACAGCAGGATATATGACGACATCGAGATAAAATATCCCAGGACAGCGTTCGAGCTGGGGGGTAAGCCAGAGTGGGTCAAACAGCGGATTGACACCTGGCACGGAATCTATGGGCCGCTGTATGGATACCGCAAGGAATTTCCCGACACAAGCCCCGAGAGTGTCAAACATTTTGCAAAGTTTGTCCGCTCCTATACGGCGACGATTAAATCGATTGACGACAGCGTCGGGCGAATCTATAAAACGCTCAAGCGAACGGGGCAACTGGACAATACGCTGCTCATCTTCGCGGGGGACAACGGGATGTTCCTCGGCGAACACGGGATGACAGACAAGCGGACAATGCACGAGGCAAGCATTCGCGTTCCGCTCCTGGTTCGTTATCCCAAGCTGGTCAAGCCCGGAACGGTGATCGAGCAAATGGTGCTTAACATCGATGTGGCCCCGAGTATCCTTGACATCTGCTCCGCACCGCCGCTGAAGAATATTCACGGGACGTCGTTCAAACAGATACTCCAAGGCAAGACCAAAGGATGGCGCAAATCGTGGTATTACGAGTATAACTATGAGCGCCAGTTTCCGTACACCCCGAACGTCCGTGGTGTGCGGACCGACGAGTGGAAGTATATCCATTACCCACACGGCGATGATGGACCCGACCGACATAAAGCCGAACTCTATAACCTCAGGAAAGACCCGGGCGAGACGAAGAACCTGATCGATGACCCTGCTTATGCGGCCAAGGTGGTCGAATTGAAAGCCGAGCTCAAACGGCTGATGAGAGAAGCCGGTGGACTGCCGGACAAGATGCCGATTGACCAGGGCGTCAAATCAGAACTGCCCGAGGAGTCAATCCGCTAACCGGCGCTAACGTTGGCCTTTTCGTGCCTCGCTTCGGCGCTTCTTGCTTTCGCAGAAGGCAGCGGGGCTTATTCTGTGGGGGCCCTGCTCACAATGTCCAGCCTTTTCGATACGGCGGATTGATAAACTGATTCGCCTCGTCGCAGTTGGTAAACCGCATATTCTCGCTGTCCCATTCGAGCTTTCGCCCGAGCATTTGTGTTGCGATAATTCCGAGCCTGGCGATCTCCGTCAACGGTCCGCCATAATCGAAATTCGAGCCGGCCTTAGTTTTGTTTTTGATTGCGTCGAGCCAGTCTTTGTGATGGTTCCTGACTCTGGGGAGCGTTTTGGGGGGCTGCTTATAGGCCCTCATCTTCGTATGGGGGATGATTCTTACCCCGCCGGCGCCGTGCGAGCCGTACGTCATCGTGCCTTTGTCACCGTACACAATCGCGCCCGTGCGTGGTATATTTCCTTCCGGTTCCAGGTCTTCCGGGCGCGGCGGGATTTCTTTGCCGTCAAACCAGACGAGCTTAACAGGCCCGCGCTTGCCGCGTGCCGGGAATTGGAACGTCACAATTGTGCCGTTTGGAAAGGTATCGGCATGCTTCTTCGGGTCATAATCTTTGGCCTGGGCCTGGATGGTTGTTGGAGAGCCCAGATCCAGTGCCCAGAACACCGGGTCGACAACGTGACAGACCCAATCGCCGATGGTTCCCGAGCCGAACGGCATCCAGCCGCGCCAACTCCCAGGCAGATACATCGGATTATACCTCCGGTACCTGGCCGGTCCCAGCCACAGGTCCCAGTCCATTCCTTCCGGTACCTCGTGCTTTTCCCTGCGTTTGTCCAACTGGCTTATCTTACAGTGGTTCGCACTGCAAACGGCGTGGACTTCGTGAACATTCCCGATCGCCCCATCCCATATCCACTCGCAGAACATCCGGATAGTGTTGGATGAATGTCCCTGATTGCCCAGTTGCGTTACCACCTTGTGCTTGCGGGCGGCTTTGACGAGCTGACGAATCTCATAAATCGAATGGGCGAGCGGCTTTTCGCAGAACACATGCTTTCGGCGCCTGATAGCGTCCATGCACGCTATCGCGTGTGTATGGTCCGGCGTAGAAACCGCTACCGCGTCGATCTGGTTGTCCATCTCATCCAGCATCTTGCGAAAATCACGATACACTTTGGCTTTGGGGTATTTATTAAACTGCCCACTTGCGCGTCGCATATCCACGTCACACATCGCAACGATATTTTCTCTGCTGCAGCCGCCGACGCTGGCCCCGCCTCTTCCGCCGACGCCGATACACGCAATATTCAGCTTTTCACTCGGCGGCGTTACACCCGCACCCAGTACATGACGCGGCACAATCGTAAATGCCGCAGCCGCTCCCAATCCCCCACGAAGAAACTGACGCCTTGAAGTTTTTTTACTGTTCTTACCCACAACAAAACCTCCAAATGCTTCGGTGCGCTACTGGAAATACGTGCATTGAGACCCCCAGCAGCACTTCAGGGTCTCGCGCACTTACCAATATACCAAATATGGCCGCTTGTTACAATAGTTGTCCGGTCTATTTTGGAAGTGTGTGTCACATCTGCGGAGTTGGGCCAGACCCGTTAGAGACCCGCTGCGCAGGAGAAGACGACTTCAGCAATGCTGAGGGAGGGGATGGAAGAAGTCTTTAACGGGGCAAGCCTGAAGTACTCTCGCGGCTTTACGCCGGTCGAGCAGTTGAGAATTAAGAATTAAGAATTGAGAATTCTAAATTCAAAATTCTAAATTCGCCGTCCTACATGCTCCGGGCATCAACAGTCGGCACGGATGCGAAGCCATAAAGTCACCGCAGCCAGCCCCAAAGCCGAGCGTCAAGTCTTCCAAAACGCCTGCAGGGGCTCGCGTTAGTCGAAGGGACCACGGCTTCGTATCTGGTGCGCCTTTTAACTCAAGTTTTGCCTTTACCTCGCTGTTCGTAATAGTGTCAATCCGGACTGCCTTGCTGCCATCCGGATGGAGAACCGTCATCAAGACAGTCTCACCCGGTGAGGGAGAAGACAAGCTTATGACCATATGTTCAGACTTGGGCACGGGAAGAAACCAGCTCTCCGGCTGCTTTCCAATAAGACTGATGGGTTCGGCCGTGAGAAGGCAAAAGTACTGGTTTGAAACAAAAAGTCTCGCAGCGTTTCGGTCAGAGTCAACAATAATCACATGCAGCCCCGACGTCTCGGCGGTGAAGCTCAGGCTGATTGCTTTGCCTGCTTCAATTCTCTCATAAACCTGTTGTTGTCTATCCGGCCCAAACAGCATTAACTCACACACCGAATCGTACTGACCGATCTTTACCGCTTCCAGCTGACCTTGCAGCTTCTCACCAGCCTCGAGCAGGATGCAGAAGTAGTTTTTGCCGCGAGTGGTATATGTTATCTGTCTCGCACGCCTGGGCATTGATTCGGTGGTATATGGTCGCACGTCTGCGCCACAGAATTTTTCAAGAAGCTCACGCTGGGCCTGCAGCGCCGGGTCCGGCTCCTGCCGATGCTGTTTCCAGAGGGCAAAGTTTGCTTCAGCGATGGCGTCGTTCGCCCAGGAAAACCATTTGAAATAGGCCGAGTGCTCAGGCTCACAATAGTTCAGACCTTCATAGAAAACCCAGTAACCATCCGTCACTTCAGAAATCATAACCGCGTTTTTGCCGCAAAATTCGGGGTCGGCACCTCTGACGATTGGGTCAATTCCACCGATGTACAGCAATGGGACGTCCTTGCTCCTGGCGTATTGCAAATTTTCGAGCAGGGTTCTTCGATTCCACTGGAGAGCCCTGGGGTGTGGAAAGTCGCGTTTTCTACCGTATGTACTGTGGTCAGCTACTATAAGCGGTGCCTGTTGTGTAGACCATTGGTCATATATGGCTTCCTCGAGAAACATGGTGCCGATTGGATAAACAATCAGTTGGTGGTATGGGTTTATAGCATCTATTCTTTGGCGAAGCTCGCGACAGCGTTTGCGCCATGAGCTGACCTGGAATTTCTTGAAGGCGTTGAATTGTCCATTCTCTACGAGCCAACCCTTTCGCCGGTCCGGCTCAAGATTGGGCAACTGCAGGCCCTTCGCTCGGGCAAACTCCGCCATAATCTTGTCATCATACGAAAGAAAATAGCAGTTCTTGACTCTACCTTCCGCATAGTTTTCAAAATCCAGGAAGGTTCCGATCACAGCAGGGTTATCGGCGCCGACCCTGGCATGGCCAAGGATATTCTCGGTCATCCAGTCCCACAGTTCATTAGCGTTGGGACTGTAAAGTTCCTGCGTAACTCCGTTTTCCCACACCAGTTTGGTGTGGCCCCCGGTGCCGACCCCGGTTTTCAATGTCCCCCGCATCCAAGCCATATAGAACATTCCGTGCTTTTTCGCCATGGCTGCCACACGACGGACTCTCTGGATGTCGGTCCCCCCGACACGCGGCACGACGACGTTAAACCCGGCCTCCTGAATCTCCCGGATGTGCTGGTCAGTCATGACCCAGTCGTTACTGCGTGAAAGAACTTTGTCGACTAATACTCGGAATTTCTTTTCCCGCCCAATGGCTGCCCTCTTTCGTTGCCAGCCCAGCCCATCGGATGGGCGGGGCCAGCCTAATCCCGCCGTTTCCCCGGTACAGGGGAAAATCGCTATCAGAAGCCAAACTAATGCTCGACCTATTCTCATAATATCCCTCCATTGATTTAAGAAACTGTCGTAGGCTCGTTGTCTACATCGGGCGGCATCCTGACCTCTCGTCAAAAGCCGTATTCCATAAGCCGGTTCTATATGACTGCCATAATACCATAACCCGCCGGTCAGTTACAAGTGGTCGTATAAACATCAACAAATCGGGCCTATAGAGCATACGGGTTCAAAGCTCCATTCCTATCGGTCCCAAAATAGTAGAGCTTGCCTTTAATTTTCTTGCAATACTGGCTCGCAAAATGTAGATTAAAATAACCTGGAGAGGTGGCCGAGTGGCTGAAGGCAACGGTTTGCTAAACCGTCGTACGGGTATAAGCCCGTACCGCGGGTTCGAATCCCGCCCTCTCCGGTTTTTAATTTGCCGTCGAGAGCGAAAAAATCACAAGAAGGAACTATATCGTAAACGGTATTAGGATTCGAACCCTAAAGGGGTTTGGGGAAAGAATTTCCCCAGGTCGTCGGGGTGACAGGAGCGAACATAGTGAGCGACGCCAGAGGGGCAGAGCCCCTATGGAAATTTGCCCTTGGCAAATTTGGGTTCTAAGGCGAAGCCTGGAATCCCGCCCTCTCCGTTGGATTATCGAGTGCGCAGATGCCTGTTCTACAAACGGCCTACAACTGTCCTAAAGCACCCATACAGCCACTCAAATCCCAGTAGCAGAGGTGAATTACTGAGAGAGACTTTGCCATTTCCGAGTGAAAACCTCCCTGTTTTCACAGACGTCGGGAACCTTCGCATCCTGCTTCGGTTTCCCTGCGATGTTACTTCGCTTCGACCTTTAGCCCCTCGAGGGCGCCGCCGTCGGGCTTGCGGACCCGGCAGCAGAAGCTCCAGCCGCCTGAATTGTCGACCACCTTCAAAAGCAGCTCGTTGAAGCCCTCCCGGAGCTTGGCTTTCACAAGGTCCTGTCTGGGGGACATACCGCGGTTCGTGTTGTTTGCGTGGATGAGCTTGCCGTTGAGCCAGACCTTGATGGAATCGTCGCTGCCCAGTTCCAGGCGGGCGTCCTGCTCCGCCGGCGAGAAGATGCGCGTCCGCATGTACGCCGCACAGTGGTCCTTCGAGCCGAACGTCGATTCTAAGTTGATGTCCCAGGAGCCGACGCCTCGCGTGAGCCGCTTCCATTTCACGTCGGTGCCGGATTTCTCCGGGCCGAAGGCCGTCTTGAAGATATCGCTGCCTTGCTTGCCTTTCTCGATGTAAGGCCCCGACCCAAGCCACACGAGGATGTAGCCTTCGTACTGCTCCATCTCGTTGATGACGTCCTGGGCCCGCTGGCGAATGCGCGGGTCCTTAACCAGGGCGACCACGTTCCTCAGCGCGACCCTTGCCCGGATTGGGTCGTTCTGCCGCAGCCGGTTGGCTATCTGGACAGCCGCCGAGGCCGCCTCGGTCTGGAGACGCTCATCATTCAGGTATCGTTCAACGAGCGCCAGCGCCTCGGCCGAAGTGGCGCTTCCTAAGCCGCCGAGGACAAGCTTCTTGTCGTCGGGCCGCTCGGCCAGCTCCATTGCCCGGATGTACATAGCCGTCGGATTTTTCGACATTCCGGCCATACGGACGTAGCCCTGCAGGGCGAGCACCTTATGGGTTCTATTGGTGGAAGTGCGTGCCAGGACGAGGAGATTCTCCGCAGGTGCCGCGTCGGGCCACTTCGAGAGGGTGCGTACGGCCGCATCTTTGACCTCTGCGTTCGCGTCCTTGAGAGCGGCACGGACGGCCTCGAGCGCCTTCGGGGTGGCGGGCCTGCCCAGCAGCCGCAGAAGCGTTGGCTTTGCTCCCGTGGGCGAGCGGGCGAGCGCTGCAAGCACAGGGCCAGCCTGGCTGTTTTTGTCCTCGACCCCCTTGAAGACCGCCCCGATGGCCTGCTCAATGGCGGACCGGTCCTTTGCATCCTTGGGCTTGACGGCGAGCGCCACGAGCGCACCGAGTTCAGATTCGCCCGCAAGCGCGCCGAGCGCGCGGATTGCCTCTCGACGCACGGTCTCATCTTCGTCCCTGGCTGCTTTCAGCAGGTCGCCTATGGCCTGCGTGACTCCACGGCCTGTTAGGGCGCGGATGACTTCGACCCGCGCCTTCGCATCGCCGGAGCCGATGAACCGCATAAGGGTCACATCAACGTCATCGGCGCGGAGCCGTACCAGACTTGCCCGCGCCACCTTCTTTTCTTTATCACCGCCCGCGGCTGCCGCCTGCGACAGCAGAGGCACCACCGAGGCGTCGCCCACGTCGCCCAGAGCTTCGAGGGCAGCCACGCGTACCGCTTCGTGCCGGCTCTTCGTCACGGCCGAGACAGCTTGCGCCGCTGCGGCGTCGCCGCGAGCGCCAAGAGCACGCAGCACGAGCTCCTGGGCCTCAGGCGCCAGCGACGGCAGCAGGGCCGCAAAGGCCTTCGTCGCGTCCTGCCCCTTTACCATCGTCATGAAGCCAATGGCGCCTTTGCGAAGGTTAGGGTCTGGGTCTTTGATTGCCTGCATGATTGCCGGAACGGCCTCAGGGCCTTGCGCAATTACGAACCCGCGCAGGCCTGCGAGGCGAAGGTGCATTGGTCGCTCGGACGAGTAGAACTTCGCATAGATTCGGGTGGCTTCATTCGTCCGTCGGTCGGCGAGGAATTGCTCGGCGCAGTTCAGCAAAGCATTGTCAATGCGCTGGCGAAGAGTTTTTGAGGCTTCGGCACGAACGGCTTCGAGTACCTTTACTGCTTCGGTGCCGCCGATTCGTCCCAAGGCTCTGGCCGACGCTTCAGCTACGCCCGAATCCGACGAGCCGAGCAGCTTTACGAAGTCGGGCAGGGCCCGGCGGTAGCGCCGATTCGCAAGGGTGTTTATAATGCCGACCTGGAGCTTACCAGACGTCTTGCCGAGAGCTCGACGGAGTGCGGCCGCCGCCGCAGGGTCCTCGATGCGACCGAGAGCGTAGCGCGCCATATGCGACAGCTCCGGGTCTGTCAGCAGTTTCTCCAGTTGAGGGACCGAGCGTGCCGTGCCAATGGTTCGGAGCTGCCTGCAGAGAAAACTCCTGGCATCGCGCGTCGTAGCAGAGCCGAGTGTTCGAAGAAGTCTTTGCTCCACGATGTTGCGCCGCTTCGCATCCTTAGCCACCTCAAAAACCACCTTCTCGACGAGGTTAAGCGGGCCGGAATCTTTGCCGTGCTCGAACGTTGCTACGGCCTTGAGGGCATCGTCGAGCTGGGTCATCGAATCTGATTCTGCCGCCATAGCGGACATTGCCGTGGTCAGTGCTATTACAAAGAGGGAAATTCCTATCCAATGTTTCATCTTGTTTTCCTTTCTTTACGAGAGGCACCAGGGTTCGCGTTTCGGCCGGTCGAGCCACCGGCTGGCTTCCGGGTCGCCTATGATTTGTTCTTTGACCGGGTCCCACCTCAACGGCCTCTTGAGCCAGTAGGCGATGTTGCCCAGGTGACAATGGGTGGCCGTGCGGTGAGCAATCTCGATGTCGCGGAAGGGCCGCTCCCGCGTCTTGACACAGTGGACGAAGTCGCCGAAGATTCCGCCCCGGCCCTTGTAATTCGGTATGTAAATGTCGGGCGGCGTCTCTTTTCTCGACTTGTCTCGCGCCGGCACCTCGCCCTGCGTCCCCCTGAACGACAGCATACCGCCCCATCCTCCGCCGTGATATATCCGCACACCGTTGGCGAATATGTATGTTAGTCGCGGATGGTCTTTGCCATCGGGCGGGATAATCTCGACGGGGCCCGTCTCATGCAGCGCGCAGGTAAACAACGCACCGCCAAAGCCGTGGCAGCCCCAGTCGGTCATTCCACCGCCGGAGTAATCGCGGTATGACCGGAACCCGCCGCGAATCAAGCTCGGGTGGAAGGGCCGCCATGGTGCCGGCCCAAGCCACAGGTCCCAGTCGACCCCGGCCGGCGTCGGCACTGGAGGCAGGTAGCACGACCCAGAGGGGCCGCCGACATTCACCCATGCCTCGCGAACCTCACCGATGCGCCCCCCGCGCACCATCCGGTGGAACCAGTTGTAGTCGCCCCACACGCGCTGACTGCCGCCGGAGAAGACCCGGCCGTAGCGGCGTGCAGTCTCGACCATCGCCCGGCCCTCGCGGACCGTCAGTGTCTCGGGCTTCTCGCAGTAAACGTCTTTGCCGTGCGTCATCGCCTCGATGGCGATGATGGCGTGCCAGTGGTCAGGGGTCCCTATCAGCACGGCGTCTATGTCGTCGCGGGCGATTATGTCGCGGAAGTCGTTGTATGCCTTGCAGTCGGTGTTACCGTAGCGCCGGTCGACCCTGGCCTTGGCCATCTGGCAGTGCGAGGAGGCGACGTCACAGACTGCCACGACCTGGACCTCCGAGAACCCGAGACACGCTCCCAGGTCTCCGCGACCCTGCCCACCCATGCCGATGCCGGCCAGGGTGAACCGGTCGTTTGCACCAAACGCCCTGGAACTGATTACCAGTGGAGCAGCAAGCGCGGCGGCTGCCCCTTTCCGCAGAAAATCACGTCGTGTCATATACCGGTGTTTTGTCATGACCTGGCCTCCTATGTTAGAGAAATATGGTCTTTCAAGCACAATCTGAGAATCCGCCATAGGCGGACTGCACGTCGCAAGGGGCATCTCAAGTTGACTTGCGGGCAACGTTATTGATTGTCATTTTGGGGGGTCATTATACCACACCAGACGATGACATGCAAGCATAGACTCATTTTATCCCGCAGCTCAGTAACACTCTCCGCCCCGACTACCGGCAACAAGCGTTACGAGTGTTTTGTAGGATGTTGAAATCAACCAGGGAATTGAGGTTTTAGAGGACGAGCTTGTTTTTAAGACTTACCTATGTATTCACTTCTTGTCTCTGCAATGAACTTGAGCATATCATCGGCCTGGGTTTGAATTTCAGAATCGGTGTTAGTTACTCTCGCGTTCCATTTGCTATATTCTTTATTCAGATGCTTTCGAGTCTTGTCTTTGCTCATATCGGAAGTGACGCCGAGGATAACTTCTACATCTTTTTCTTCATGCATACCGGCCGGCAGGATTTTTGCCATCATTTCGCGGAACCTGTTTGTGTCAACTTCGAGCCAGTTTGCCAGGTCCTTCAGGAGAGTTAGTTCCTCGACGGCGGCGACGCCATCGGCTTGCGCTACGCGCAAACAAAGCTCCAAAGCATCATAGCGGTATGCGAGGGGCGCAATTTCAACAATTTCTTTACAAATTTTATAAGTGTCGAGTTGATTGCCGTCGCGGAAAAAGCCAACGGCCTCGTCCAACGCTTTATCGAGTTCGCGTTTAGTTTCGTTAGACGCTTGAGCCAACTTCAGCGATTCAGCCGGATGCCTATTGCCCCGCGAGTTTGCGGAAACACCAATGTTGTTTCTCGCCCAGTTTTTTATAAGCTCGACCTCGCAATCAAACAGTTTGTTATCTGCCGCGCTGACAGCAAAAGCCAGAGCCACTGTCAGGGTTTTTGTACGCCGGCTATTTTCCTGCAAATCGATATAGCCAAACGCGGGATTTTCGTAAGTAAAAGTGGAAGTAGCACAGGCAAGCTCCTGCCCGTTCCAGCGGGACAGTATCGACGTGCTGAACTGCAGCTTTCTTTCTCCTTTGCGAGGGAATATCATCCAGTCGATGCCCAACCGGGCGACAGAAATCCAGTCTGATAGAGTGGTAACGTGATTAGGAAGCCTGCCAAGGTCGGCATTGTAGACAAACACAGGCGAATCCTGTATTTGCCACTGTTCGACTCGGCTGTGCACGGGCTGGGCCTGGGGGATTCCGTCTGTTATGTCTGTGATGGAAATTTGCACAATCGTATAGTGCATGTCGCTGGTAGCATGAATTGAGCCGCAAATTTCAACGGTAAAAGCATCTTCTTGTCCTGTCAGTTGAACGCGACAATTAAGAACATTGGGGTCCGGCTCTGCAGAAGGCCCGGCACTTTGGTTAGAGCTTACTTTCCACAAAGCCGGCTCGTCTCGGCGAAGGCGCGAGCCGTAGCCGGGGGATTTTGAGCCCCCAACAAAACGAAAAAAGGAAGTTACTATGGTTTTCAGAATCTCAGTCAAACCTGGAATCAGAAGTTTGCCCATTTGCGTGCCCACCGATATGGCTATTCCACCTTCAGGTGCTCTAATTTTTCGGCCTTTTGCCTTATATCGCTTTGTGAAATTTCGCCATTTTTGTCCAGAGAAAATTTGACTTCAAGCACTCTGTCCGACTCAAGGTCCTGGAACCTGCAGTGCATTCTCTGGTTTACATCATAACTGTAAGTAACCTTGATGGGACATTTTGCCGGCCTATCCGGAGGAAGCTCAAATTTATGCGTTGCAATCTTGTTTACATACTCAGGGGCGGTATCTTCGCCCTGGGTTATGGTCACCTCAACTTCTGTTTGCCCCTTAGACATGGTATAGAACATTTGTGAGGCTTCGCAAGGCAACGGTGTATTTTTCTTCAGGATGATGCGATTCTGAACTACGCGTCGGCCGGTTTCCTTATCAACAGGAGCGCAAATAGTGCCATAACTGTGATTACAAACGTCCGTAAGGTTAACATCATTGAGCCCGCTGGAAATTCCTGCCGGTACCGCATCGGGGTTTTCTCTGAGCACTGTCAATCCGGCATGTAAAGCGGCACCGAGTGCAACACATTCGTCTACATTAACTGCTGTTTCAGGCGCAAATCCGAACGTTTTTTCAAGGCGTTCCTGGACTAATGGGATTCGAGTGCTGCCGCCAACCAATAGTACCTTATCGATTCCGGAAGGTTCGATACCCGCCTCCTCAAGGGCCACTTCCACCAGGATATCCGTACGAGCTATCAACGAGGAAATGGCTTGTTCGAACATCTCCCGTGTAATTTCCACTTTTAAGTTGCCCGCAGAGCCGTAGAGCATCTTTTTTGCAGTTTTGCGTCTCGACAGTGTCTTTTTAACATCCTCGGCTTCGTCTTCATACTTTGCCCTGTCCTCATCCGAATTAATTAGCTCAGCACTGAATTTTTCCTTGTAGCCCTGTTCCAACATCTTCAATATTTCCTTGTCGAAGTCGATGCCGCCGAGCGCATGGTCGCCCTGTGAACAAACAATCTCCATTTGATGTCCCTTGACATTCATTATGGTAACGTCGAAGGTCCCTCCGCCAAGGTCATATACGAGGACCTTTCCAGAAACCTCGCGGGTGGTAGCATAATACAAGGCCGCGGCCACAGGTTCATTGACAATTCCAATCACGTTCAGCCCGGCCATAGTCCCTGCGTCCATGGTCGCTTTTCTACGAACTTCGTCAAAGTGAGCAGGAACAGAAATAACAACATCACTGATTTCACCGTGCTCTGCTGAGCACTCCTGTTTGAGTTTTTTCAGGATAAGAGCCGATAATTCCACAGGCGTCCAGTCCTTCCCGTCAACGTTCTTGTGATAATTCGCATCTCCCATGTGTCGCTTTATCCAGCGAACGGACCTTTCAGCATTTAAGTGCCGTGAATTGATTGCCTCGACGCCTACCCGGATTACATCAGAATTCTCTTCATCGAAGAAAATCGCGGAGGGCGTCAGCCTTTCACCATCAGCATTTGGGACTATCTCCGGCTTGCCGATAGCATTGAGAACTGCTAATGCCGAGAAAGTTGTTCCAATATCTATACCTACTATGTTAGCCATTTTACGCCCTTTATTTCAGGTCCATCTTTTTAACCACGGATTACGCGGATTTCACGGATTCATTAATTAACCAATTAACCAATTCACTAATTCACTAATTCACTAATTCGAATAGCTTCACCTGAGCTGTGCGAACTACCTTGACATTTTCCTCGTCAATAAAGTATTGATAGCCCGGCCTGATGACCTTTGCGATTTTTCCTGTCAGATTCGGGTCGTCGCAGTGTTCTTTCTCTTTAACGGCTTCTGCAATCTTTTCCTGCCCGCGATAATCACTGTTGATTTCCGGCTCAAATCGTTCAACTCCGCTGGATTCGAGAGCAAAGACCAGCTCATCCTTTATTTCCTCAAGGTTCGGCGTCTGAATATCCTGTTCGGACAGCTGGCTAATACGACTTTCAAGATTGTCAATGCAGCGGATAACCCGCAGGCAAAAGGTTTTGATTATATTCCAGTCATACCCCTCCTGAAGCTTTTTCACCCTGTCCTGTTGATTAGAGGCATATTCACGAATGGCCGCCACCTCTTGTGTGAGCTCTACGAGCGTATTATTGAGCGGCCCCGAATGCTCAACAGCGGCTTGCTGGACCCTTTGAGCCATCTGCTTAATTTCCTGGACCTGTTTTTCGAAATCTTCAGTTTGGGTTTCGAGGGAATCTTCGGACTTTAGAGAATTTTCAGTCCTTGGGACTCCTTGCGGAGGAGAGTCCAACAAGGCAGTCTCCTGGACGTTTTGAAGCTGGTTCCCATTTTGCGACGTATTGCAGGGCCCCCAAACGTCCGTCGATGCGGCGCCGGATGACGCACCCTTTTCCGCACTTGGGGTTCCCTCGAATTCGATGGTTTTTTCATCGGAAAGCAGCACAGCAATTTTCTGAGTATTCTCAGGCGCATCATCAGGGCAGGGTTCGCTTTTCACAGGAGAAGCTGGCTGTGCCGGAGCCGGCTCGTGCCGGTTTGCATCATTTTTATTAAAATTCTGCCAGCCCGATTTAATAAGGGCTTTCGAAGTTTTTCCATCTTTTTTTGCATCGGCTCCGAACAAAAGCTTATTTTTAGCTTCTTTACACTGTCTGAAAACTTCGGTAGAGAATTTTTCTAAATGACCCAGGCCCACGGCCGCAAACACGGCTGTCCAGGATAATAAGCATCCGGCAAAAATCGTGCCCCCCGCCAGCATACACATAGTGGAGGCGGTAATGGTGAGCTCGCTCAGCTTGTTTCGGGTCTTATATTTGCTTAATTCTTCCTGCCAGTTCTCACCGTAAAGAATATCGGCAAAGGGATAAACATCCGTTTCACCGGCAGCCAATTTATGCAGGTCGGCTTTGAGTCTTTCCTGCTGTTCCCGGCGTAGCTGGATTTCCGTCTTGGCTTCCCTGTATTTGTTCAGTCCCCACGGTAACCGGGCTCGCTCTTGCGGGGGCAATTGCGACCATTCATTATATTGCTTGAGATACTCATCCGCCTCTGAGGCATACTTCAACTTATAGGAAGCAACAAGCCGGCGTTCTTTTCTTTGCTCTGTGAGGACCCATATAAGCACAGCAGTGCCGGCAAGTAATAATACTAAACCAATAATAACAAGTTTTTTACGCATAGAATAAGCTCTCATTCATTAAGCTTTTGCTCAGGCGTAAGCTTTTGCTTATTTGTTCTTATGTTTTCAGCATCAGCCGGGATTGATGTTTTCAACAAAAACTTCCTCTTCGCTTTGGCCGCACACTTCGGTCACTCGCAGCACTTCCTCTATTGTCGTTAAACCCTGCTTTACTTTTTTAATGCCGTCATCAAACAAACCCGGCTGCTTGCTTTCACGAAACACGCAGCGCATACTACTAACCGAAGCGTCTTTGTTAATCATATCTCTGAATCTGTCGTCAATAACTAACATTTCATAAATACCCACTCTGCCTGCATAGCCCGTGTCCCTGCAGTAGTCACAACCGCCGCCTACAAAAAGCTGTTCCGGCTTGACGCCCGCTTTTTTCACATATTCGCGCATATTTTTGGGGACCTTGTACCTCTTTTTGCACTTCGGACAAATCTTCCTGACCAATCGCTGGGCAAGCACCGCATTCAATGATGCAGCTATCAAGTACGTATCGATACCGATATCGACCAATCTTGTGATACTGCTGGCCGCATCATTTGTGTGCAGCGTTGAAAGTACCAGGTGCCCCGTCAAAGCGGCCTGCACTGCTATACGAGCCGTCTGATTATCTCGAACCTCACCTATCATTATGATATCCGGGTCCTGACGCAGCAAACTCCTCAGTGCCGAAGCAAAGTCGAGCCCAATCTTCTCGTTCGCCTGCACCTGATTGCAAAAATCAAGCTCATACTCCACCGGGTCTTCGACCGTCGATATGTTCAATTTATCACCGTCCATCTGGCACAGGGCCGAGTACAGCGTAGTGCTCTTACCGGAACCCGTGGGGCCTGTAACAAGCAAAATCCCGTGAGGCAGTGCTATCTGCTCACGAAAAGTGACCATCACCTTAGGATCCATACCTAACTGTTTCAGGTCCCGCATAATCGATTTACTATCCAGCACACGGATAACAAGTTTTTCTCCGCGATTTGTCGGAAGTGTCGAAACCCGTAAGTCAATTGCTCTATCGCCCACAATAACCGAAATTTTTCCATCCTGCGGCAGTCGTCTCTCCGAAATATCAAGATTGGACATAATTTTAATGCGCGAGATCACAGCAGGATGCATCTTTAACGGTGCCTGCTTTGTTTCGAAAAGCACGCCGTCTATGCGGTACCTTATTTTCGTAAACTTATCCTTCGGCTCAATATGAATGTCACTGGCCCCCTCGCGTACTGCATTGCTAATCAGATAATTAACGAATTTAATAATAGGCGATTCGCCTGCCATTTTTTCGAGGTCTTCAAAATCCCTCTTCTGCTCCTGAACCACCTCTACATCCGTCATATCACTGATGATATCGTCAAGCTGGTAATCAATCTTCTCTTCACCGAAGGCATCGCAGGCCTTGCTTATATCTTCGTCCAGGCATACGACCACCTCAACGTTCATCCGAGTTTGTCTTTTAACATCTTCGACGACAAAGAGGTCGGAGGGGCAGCTTGTCGCTACAAGCAGGGTTTCGCCCTGCAGGGCTATGGGCATAATGCGGTTGCTCTTTATGTAGTTAAGCTCAAGTTTATCAAATGCCTCCCTGTCAACCTGTTTCGGCTCAACCCGGCGAAACTCGAATCCATATAAGCTCGCTGCGGCCATTGAAATCTCTGTTTCATCAGCTAATTTCAATTTCTTGATTACCTGAGCGATGTCGCAGTCGGGTTTTTTCGCCTGTTTCCGTCTTATCCCGGAGAGCTGGTCGGCGGTAATTTTTCCCATTTCGGAAAGAACATCAGCGATATCCCGGACATGAGCGGGACTGTCCTCTTGTGGACAATACAGGTTCGACAGGCCCCTGATTTCCTCTGCACACCCGTCATCTGAATAATCGCTAACGTCGTTCTCGCCGGACCGATTCTCTTTAAGTCCAAATCCAAAAAGTCGTGTCATGATTGCAATAATACCCTCAAAAATGTTTTTGTTTTAACCACGGATTACACTGATTTCACGGATTTGAGGTCTTTTATTTTCATTTTCTCCGCGTAATCCGCGTAATCTGCGGTTTATAATTCGTTGGCGATGGAGCACACAAAACAAAGTGCAAAAAGCCCCCTGAAAAGCCGCCAAATAAAATATAAGTAATAATTCCGAGTCAATCAAATCAGCTTACGGGAGAAAAATGGCACTCTCTCTGCGTCCGATAGTCCCGCACCAATTGAGCTTAGGCTCACGCCTAATTGGTGCGGGATTGCGTTGAGCGGCAAGATAAGATTGCCGTGATGAAATTATTATAAGAATTATTCTGGAGAGGCCCCATCTTACAATTTATTGGGGTCCCCAAACGCCCTTTATTGCGTTTGAGGGTCCCTTTGCAAAATGGCAACCCGGGAAACTACCCCCCTCTTTAGTACTACAGCGCTACTTAGACCCTATTAAAGTATATAAGATTTCACTATATAAAAACTTATGCTTATAACGTTAAATTCGAAATCCGAATATCGAAACTCGAAACAAATTCAAAATACGAATTACCAAAACCTCAAACAGCTCATTGGCTGCTGGGCGATTTTTGTTTTGAAAATTCGTATTTTTGACATTCGATATTGTTTCGGATTTCGGATTTCGTGCTTCGGATTTTAACGGAAAAACCAGATTTTCGCTATTAAGTTGCGCTGTAATATTAGTTTAATGCTTTTTTTAAGTCGGTGGAATCTCACGGATGAATATATTGCTGAAATACAGCGGGCTGCTGTGGGACTGAAGCTCTATCTGGCCTACCGGGTAGATGGGCTTGTCCCGCTCCCAGTAGTTCTCCAGTACCACGCCATCAACCACCAGCACGTCATTGAGGTACACCGTCACCCGCTCGCCGACCATAATAATCCTGAACGTGTTCCATTGGCCGACGGGATTGTCGGCGCATTTCAGCGGCTTGCTGGGCCCTTTCTTATTATTGTACAGCCCGCCTGAGCCTACCGGCCGCTGCACCGGGTCCCAAATCTGCACCTGCGGTGAGCCCCGCAGATAGAGCCCGCTGTCCCCGCCGGCTTCGATTTTCCAGTCGACCAGCAGCTCAAAATCGCCGTAGTCCTTTGCTGTGCACAAGCTGTGTCCCTTGCCGTCAAAAACCAGCACACCATCGACCACCTTCCAGTGGGCGTGCATATTCTCGTCCGCCTTGACCTGGGCCTCTGCCAAATCCTGCGGGCTCATCCCGGCCCGAGTCTTCGGACTGCCCACCAATCCTTTCCAGCCCGTCAGGTCCTTACCGTTGAACAGCGCCACAAATCCTTCCGGCGGCTGGTTCTCCGTAAGTCCGCTTGGGGACGCCTTACGGCGGAGTCCATAGGACAATACGTGATGCTCGCCCACGACTTCCTGTGCCTCCGCATCCTGGGCTGGTTCTCGTGATGTCTCCTGCTTCTCAGGAGTAGTTTCCGCCTTGTCCCTGCACCCCGCACAACAGCTCAACAACGCAACCATCCCCACCAATACTACTGTCCTTTGATTCATCTTACATTCTCCAATACGGTACAGCCAATACTGTATAATTCAAGATAACGCTCTTAACCCTTGAAGAACAAAATGAATGCGATGACACACGCAGCCGTCAGCACACAAGGCACTAAGAAGATTGGACGCCACTGGAACGTGCCTTCTTTCTTGAATTTGTCCATAATCACACCTGTAAACTGTGTGCCAAAGAAAAAGCCAAATCCAAACGTTGCGGTTATGATCAGAGCTTGGGCCGAGTTCCTTATGTCTGATGGCGCTACCTTGTCCACATAAATCCACCCGATCCGAAAGAAACACGTATACGCGAGCCCATGCATCGCCATGGAGATTATAACAAGCCATCGCGGTTGTTTCATAGCATAAATAAGGTACATCACAAGCCAGCCCGCAACGCCAATTGCAAATATCCAGTAGTACTTAGTCGTATCAAAGAAAGCGGCTGCGATGAGCGCCAAAAGGCCTGTCGCAGTCACCTCGGCAACTTGTGCGATGGTCATAACGGCAGGGACATTCTTGTTTTGAACCCCGATATCCTCCAGAAACCGAGCTGTTCCTAAAAAGTAAAACTGCAGCTGGGATGCAACTACAAACGAAATTACAACAAAGATTAGGAAATTGGTATCTCCCAGCATAGAGAAGGCCTTAATGAACGGCAGCACAGCATCGGGAGAACCTTTAGGTGCCGTGTGCGGGAGAAAAAAGCAAAAAGCGCCCATTGCCAGCGATAGAATCCCCGCAAGTGTCAAGGCATCGCTACCCTGTACCTTCGGCTTGCCCAACCGTCGCCAGGCAGCGAGGAGCCAACCGACAAGAACCCATGCAATAGGAGCCCAGACGAGAATTTTTAAAGGATTTTCGGTATCTCCCAAGTTTGAAAACGTGAGCGAGTTCACGAATGCCAGTGTCGGGGCGAAAAGCAGCGCGTAAAGACCCATAGTGGCAAAAAGAACACCGAACACTTTCTTCCGGGCAGCGACTAACAGCAGTATACCACCGACTAAGTGTGCCCCTGCGAGAAACCATTGCGTGGCAAGCCACCGGTCGACAATCTGCCCTGCTATCAAGGGCGAGATTATGGCCGCCAAGGGAATCGTGGCATAAATCCAGCCGGTCTGTTTGCCGCTCATCTTCAACGGCCCCAACAGACGGGCCGCCAGCACCGGCGACCACGCCCCCCAAATTGCAAACTCCAAAAATATCATTACACTCAACTTAATGTACAATGGCCAATCCATCCTGTTCTCCTTTACTTCAAGTATTAATATTCGTCGTGAATAAGCTAACCGTTCTTATCGTTAAGGAATTTACATTGTTTCAAAATAGCGCCCTCAATAAAAGACAATTTTCACCTGTGCCTGCTCGCTGCGACGCATCGCGGCGAGCGCAACCTGTGCAGGCAACCACAGGTGCAGGCAAGATTATAGAGATTTAGGCCGACAAGGCAACTCAATATAACAGAATTTGAGCTATTTTTTTAACTAAGTACTGCTTTTTAGATTCTTCAAAGCCCATTTCCGTTTGAAATAAGATTTGACAGGCAGCAGCAAGGTGCGTTATGTTACAGTAAATATGAACCCCGTTAGAGGGACCCCGCCTTGCGGGAACCCAAATCTGCGATTTTTGCACTGTTTTTAGCACTGCGGAATTTCTAACGGCCTGAACAGTTACCATAACAGGAGGAAAATCTATGGAAGACAAAAAGATAGAACGTCGCAGTTTCCTGAAGTATACGGCCACTTTCGGGACAGGGCTGGTAGGCACGTCAATATTCACTGCACCTGTACCTGTGCAAGCCCAGGCGCAGGCAGGCGGGAAAAGGGGTGCGAAACTGCGCAAGGCGATCCAACTGGCTATGTTGCCTAAAGGACTCCCTGATGCGGACAAGTTTAAGTTGGCGAAAAAATGCGGGTTCGAGGGCATCGAAGCGTATCCAATGAACGACCTTGATGCTGCGAGGCAGCAAGGCAAATTGGCCCGGGCCGCCGGCGTGCCGATTCATTCCATCGTGTTCGGCGGGTGGCACGCACCTTTTTCCGACCCGGACCCCAAAGTAATCGAGAAGGGCCTCGTGGGGATGGAAACGGCGCTGCGCTGCGCTAAGGCGATGGGCGCTGAGACGGTCCTGCTGGTGCCGGCAGTGGTCAAGGAGAACGTCAGCTACGCCGACGCCTACAAGCGCTCACAGAAGCATATCCGCAAACTCCTGCCGCTGGCCGAGGAGGTCGGCGTGGTCATCGCCATCGAGAACGTGTGGAACAAGTTCCTGCTAAGCCCGCTCGAATTCGCCCGCTACGTGGACGAGTTCGACAGCCCGTGGGTGCAGGCCTACTTCGACGTCGGCAACATAATCATCTACGGCTATGCGCAGGACTGGCTCCGAACGCTCGGCAAGCGTATCGTCAAAATCCATCTCAAGGACTTCAAGCGCAGGGGCTACCAATGGAAAAATTTGCGCGAAGGCGATGTGAATTGGCCCGAGGTGCGACGCGCGCTGGATGAAATCGGCTACAACGGATTTATGACCCCTGAACTGTCCGGCGGCGACGAGGCCTACCTGCGCGACCTGGTCAAGCGCATCGACCTCATCATCGCGGGAAAGTAAAGAATTAGACGCTGTGCAATAATATATAGCCCCCAGTCCTGTGCTGGGGGGATTTTTTCCTTTTTACCCACCCCTACGGTGGGGGGAATTATTTTTGCCTTTTTACCCAGTCCTGTGCTGGGGGGATTTGTTCCTTTTTACCCACCCCTGCGGTGGGGGTCACTCAAACCACCGTAACACATTCATCTCATCATACCCGGATTCTACCCCGAAATCACCCGTAACCCGTAACCATGTTTAGCCCCCCAACCCCGAAGGGCGTTGCGGGGTCCATCCCCTATACGCTATCCCCTATACGCTATACGCTATCTTTTACACTGAGCTTGGGAGTTTACCCTGAGCAAGGCCGAAGGGAACAATACAAGAACGTTGACATTTTATCTCCGGTAGACTAAATTGATATCAAATAGTGTTGTATAGCTCTGCCACAAGTATTATTATTTTCGACAGGAGAAGAACTAATGAAAGCCTTACATGTTGCCCTACTTGCTCTGCTCTGCATCGTTGCAGGTTGTACATCCGAAGCAACGTCGCCTCGTGAGGATGCACTAATTTCCGAAATCTGCGGTGAGCTTCCACAAGCTTGGACCTGCACAATTGAGCAGGAGAACGGCAAGAAAGGACATCCACACGGGCTTGAGGAACCCCTTTTCAGAACCGATTTCACAAATCCCCACCAAGCGTTTGAGTCGCCATTTGCCGGCGGACCTAAGAAACTGAATCCCCTTATACAACTGTATTTCTATGACATCGTTTCGAAGGCCCACGTTATGGAAGTGATCGAGAAAGAAAGTTTGCACTCATGGGATATACCCATCTACTTCGGCGAAACCGAGAAGTACATCGTTGTCACGTCCCCAGCGTATGTGAATTATGGCGTCTTCTCAGAAGACGCAAAGAAAGCGATACGCCCTATGTGGCAATCGTTGCGAAAGCGAATCGATAACAAAGAGGATAAGAATGTTGATGAACTGGCTGAACCCGGCAAGTGAAAGACCCCACTTTTCCCTTCTCCCTTCATCATCTCCCCCTGTCATCCTGAGCGAAGCCGAACGGATCTCTTAGTTTTTATCTCTTATATCCCCCAAAATACCCCCCATCCACCCAAAAGTCAATCCAAATCACCAATTAACCAGTCACCACTCACAAGCCGTAGTCAATAAACAGCCGGCTTCATAAATAGTAGCATTTTTCATATGCAACCGTGGACCAAGGCAATAACCTGCGACAAAGCTTGCTTTACCCCGTATTTCCCAAATAAAACCGTGCAAAAAAGTATATTTTTCCTGCCAATTTCCAATAAAACCGCCTCGAAAACGGGAATCGTTGGTGTTTCAAAGTGTTTTTTTGTAAAATTATTGATGTTGAAAGTAATGAATTATGGTTTTTAGAAGCTTACATGGGAGATGTACGATAGGAGAGGTTTTTTGATGGTTAAGCAATTTATATATCTCAGCGTTGGCTTTTTAGTGTGCACGGTTTCAGCGACCGAAATCGAGCCGACGTGGGAGTCGATGGCGGCAAACTATCAGGTGCCGGTATGGTTTCAGGATGGGAAGATCGGCGTCTGGATGCATTGGGGGATTCCTTCCGCTGCCGATGAAAACCGTCCGAACGATGGATCGCACTACGCACGCCGCATGTATGCCACAGTCCCCGATAACAGTTCGGGGGATCTGAATATGTCGCAGACCTTGACGAAGTGGCATACCGAACGCTATGGGCATCCTTCCGAGTTCGGCTATGAAGACCTGATTCCGTTGTTCAAAGCCGAGAAATGGGACCCCGACGCCTTGGTGAAATTTGTCAAAGAGAACGGTGCCCGCTTCATCATGCCCGTGGCGACGCATCACGATAACTTTGATATGTACGACTCCTTTCACCCCTGGAACTCGGTAAAAATGGGGCCGAAACGCGACACGCTGAAGGAATGGAAAGAAGCCGCAACCAAACACGGACTCAAGTTTGGGGTCTCCACCCATCTCTACTGGTCGCCGCGTTTTTTAATGGCTGCCCGTAAATACCAGAAGCCCGGCACCCCCGAGTGGCAGTTTTTCAATATGGATTACAGCCCAATGGGTTATGCAACTCAGGATAGCTGGAACGAACATTGGTATGCCCGTTGTTGGGATGTGATCGAGAAGTATGATCCCGACATGTTTAACAACGATTCGCCCTATCCGAAAATCGGAGGGGGTAAGGGACTCGGTATCAAGCTCTTCACCGATTATATCAACCGCGACCTCAAGGAAAACAATGGCAAACAAACCGTAGTTCTCTCCTTCAAAGATGCCAAAGTAGACAAAGCAGCCTTTACCTATAATCTGGAACGCGGTAGTGCCGGCGACATTAAACCCCACCCCTGGATGTGGGCGACCGACCTCTCCGGGGGCTGGTTCTATCGCAAAGGCGCAGTCAACAAAATGAGCATCCCGGTGATGGTCGGAAATGCGATCGATGCCATCAGTAAAAACGGAGTCGTTATGCTTAACATCGCCTTGCGCGGCGACGGGACCTTGCCCGAAAACCAGGCCGCCTACCTCACCGCCTTTGGCGATTTCCTGAAAATCAACGGCGAAGGAATCTACGGTACCCGCCCTTGGAAGACCTTCGGCGAAGGTCCCTTGAAGATGAAGGACGGCCGTCAGGGTGAAAACCATAAGGACTTCACGCAAGAAGATATTCGCTTCACAACCAAAGACGGTGTTCTTTACGCCTTTGTGCTGGCTCCGCCGACTGAGGACATTGTGATCAAAACGCTGGCGACTGGTGGAGTTTATGATGGCGATATCGGAGCGATCACGCTGCTCGGAAGCGACGAGAAGTTGACGTGGAACCGGGCATCGGATGCATTGACGATCCAGCGGCCCAAAACCTTGCCGGTTCCGCTTGCCATGGGCTTCAGGATTTCTGGTCTTAACGCGGCCACAACTAAAGAAATGCGCCAACAGAACAGGGCCGCGCGTGGTGCGGTTCGCTCAAAAAGCAAAGCGGAAATCGATTGGGATGGACAAAGCTTCCGCAATGTACCGTACAAGCAAGACGATGAGCGGGAACTCCTGATGGCCGGAAGTGTATGCAACGCTGCGTCGACGAATGCTGATTTCTATCTGTCCACCAATGGCTCCGACGCGTGGTCCGGCACCTTATCCGATCCCAACACGCAGGGAACCGATGGTCCCTTCGCAACACTGGAACGGGCGCGCGATGCGGTTCGGGATTTGAAAAAGAGCAAGTCAGCGGATATCGTTGTTCTGGTTCGCGAGGGAACCTACCAACTGGAGAAGACGGTTGTGTTCGGTCTGGAAGATTCGGGAGAGGGTGACTCGACTGTCACTTACGCCGCCTATCCCGGCGAGAAGCCTGTGTTCAGTTCGGGGCGGGAAATCAAGGGTTGGAGAAAAGTGTCCGGCAAGCTTTCAGGGTTGCCGAAGGAAGCACGGGGTAACATATGGGTGGCGAATGTCTCTGACCGGTTCTTCACCCTCTATGATGCTGAGGGGTTGCTGCCGCGTGCGCGGTCGACCGGGTTCATCCCGCTGGAGGGCGGCAGTCGCAACAGGCTTCATTTCCCCGAGGGCAGATTGAAGAACTGGCTGAATGTGGAAGATGTGGAAATCGTGGTTCGTCCGCATCACGCCTGGATTGTGAATATTCTGCCATTGGTATCGGTCGACGAAAAAACACAGATTGCCCACACGTCAATCGACGCAACCTATGCGATGAACAAACTCCATTTTTTGAAAGAAACTGAATCGTGCTGGGTCGAGAATGTACTGGAGGAACTCGACGAGCCGGGCGAGTGGGTCCTGAACACGAAGGAAGGCAAAGTCTACCTGTGGCCGCGGGGCAAGTCGCCTGTCATGGTTCCCCGGTTGATTGAGTTGATCCGCGTTGAAGGTGAAATAGATAAGAAGGGGCCAAAAGATATTCCCGTACGGAACCTGTGCTTCCGGGGCCTCACGTTTATGCATGGCGACCGCTATCAGTTGACTCAGGACGATGCAGGGTTGCAACACGACTGGGATATGCTCGACAAAGCCAACGCGCTGCTTCGCCTGCGCGGCACCGAGAATTGCACAATCGAGCAATGTCGCTTTGCCCACAGCGGCAGCGGCGCGATACGTGTGGACCTGCACGGGCAGGAGAACAAAATCTCTGATAACTTGATCGAACATATGGGAGGCGCCGGCATCCTGCTCTGCGGCTACGGCCCGGGAACCAAGGATGTGAATAAGAAAAATCTCGTCTACAACAACCACATTCATCATATGGGGCGAATCTATTCGCACTCGCCCGGCATCATGGTCTGGCAGAGTGGGGAAAACCGCGTGGCGAATAACTTGGTCCACCACACGCCCTATACAGGGATTATTCTTTCTGGCTGCATGACTGATTTTTTTACGAAAAAAGGCCGGGAGCTTGGTAGAACCATAAGGAGGCATGAAATAGGTGACTTGCCTAAAAAACCGGAGCTGGAAGATGTTCGTCCATATCTTCACACCCATGACAATCTCATCGAATACAACGAAATCCATCACGCCATGGAAATGTTGGGCGACGGCAACGCAATCTATATTCGCGGCGCAGGCGCAGGCAACGTAATTCGCCGCAACTATATTCACCATCTTGTCGCCCCGATGATAATGCAGTGTGCGATCCGAACGGATGGCGGGCAAAGGGATCCCTCATTGCCGAAAACCTGATCTATAAGTGCGTTTCGCAAGGGATCATGCTGAAACTAAACACCCGCTGTGAAAACAACATTGTCGCAGACATCATCGCACCGCCCCGTGGCTACTATCTGGCAGTGCGTGAAGGCCCCCTGACAGGGGCCGCCATCAAGCGGAACATCTTTTATTCTTCCAGTAAGGAATGTGTCTTCATCGATGAGCTACCGCCCGGTAAAGGAAGAACAAATGAGGATCGCAGAGGAAGAAAACTGGCAGTATCCAAGGATGCCGATACCGATTACAACATTTACTATTGCGCAGCGGATCGCGAGCTGGGCAAAACGATGCTGGAAAAACAACAAGGCGACGGAATTGATGCCCACAGCTTGACTGTCGATCCGCTCTTCGTCGATCCTGAGAATGGCGACTTTCGGTTAAAGCCCAACTCGCCAGCACTAAAACTGGGCTTTGTCCCGTTCGATATGTCTAAGGTCGGCTTGCGTACAAGGAAAGAATAGAAAAGTACGTAGGATAGCACGTAGCCAAACATAATGAGTGGCACAGGTATAGAAATGGAGAATGATATGATCAATGAGATTCCGCGTACGGTGTAAAAAGTCATCCCGTCCTAAACGACATAGATGCTTCATCATCTGCCATATTTCCTGCCATTCCCAGGACAGCACCATCCATTACCTACACAATAGAACAAATTACTCCTAGCCAAGAGCATCTTCACAACTCGTTCGTTATGACAATCAGTCGGATTCCAGCCTCTTTTCCACAACTCGTTGAGTATCTCCTCTTCTTCTAAAACCTTATCATCATACAGTATTTCGTATACAGTAGCTGGTTGGAGTTTACAATCAGGTTTTGCCAAGAACACCAAGCTGGCAAAAACATAATCTCTGTTAATCCCGTTATCCTGTCTAATTTCTCTTCGTGTTCTTCTTATCTTCGTGGTGAAAAAATCCGTGAAATCTGCTTGCCCCGTGAGATAGCGAAACTTTATCTCACTATAATATTGGGGCGCAATCTGCGTCTAATTTCTCTTCGTGTCTTGTATCTTGAGTCTTGCATCTTGCGTCTGTTGCTAATCCACGATTAAAAATCAATCAAATCTGTTTACCCCGCCTGCCCGAATCCGAATCCCTGCATGTCGTAGGCAGGGATCCATTAGGCAGGGACCCATCTATTTACGTGCTTGTAAAGCACTTCTTTTGCCGTTTTTTTTGCCCCTTTTGTGCTTTTTGTACTACTCTGCGAAGTACTCGCTACGTAGCACGAGTGCCTTTTCGTGGCTAATTAAACACCTTTTTCGCCAGCTTCCCAAATGGGGCATTGAAAAATGACCCGGCGGATAAGGCCGGGCCTTTCGCAGAAGCTTGCTTCGAGGAAAGGGATGGCCGAAAACGCCAAAGCTGGCAAAAGCAAAATCTGTGTGAATCAGCGTAATCCGCGATTAACTATTTCTTCGTGTCTTCCTTGTCCCCGCGTCTTACTCGCGACAGCGAGTAGCGGGGAGTGTCTTCGTGGTCAAAGCCCTCCGCGTAATCCGCGATTAAAAATCAACCAAAAGTGCGGGTAGCTGGAACCTAAAATCGAAAAATCTAAAAATTTTTTATCTCCTTTTCTCACATCGAGTTACGAGAATCAGGAATCGAGAATCGACCACTATTTTCGACTCAAACGTGCATGTTCGCCCAATAGTAGAGAGACAATACAATTTGAAATTTGAGATTTGAAATTTGAAATTCACGTCGCCAATGAACAACGAACCACGAACTACGAACTAATTAACCAATGAACCAGTTAATAAATTACCCAATTACCCAAACCAGGCGTCGCCTGCGACAACGAGTTGTTTTGAATTTGGGTCATTTAGATTTTGATATTGTTTCGGATTTAGAGCTTAGAATTTCGGATTTTGCCAGTCTTGGCACCTTTACACTTGTAAAGAGTTCTCTACAAATCACCCCTTTTTATGCAAAACAAAGCCAATTTCCAAAAAAGTCAAATGAACGTAACCTCTTTAATAACAGTGGATTATGAAAATAAATCCAATTGGACACTTGGTAAAAACAAACCCAATCAAACCCAATTTCCGAAAAGCACAAATGAATGTAAACTCACTTATAACAAAGGATTACAGAAAAAACGACGCTTTCGCAGTCCAAAAAAACAAACCCAATTCAAACCCAAACAAACCCAATTTGCCAGAGGGTAAAATTGATGCAAAGTGTGTAGTTACAAAGGATTATGAAGAAAAATGCGGATAAGGGCTATGAAAAAACAAACCCAAAACAAAGCCAAACAAAGCCAATTTCAAAGGCAAAAACAATGCTGCGAACTCCGAAAAGGAGAAAGCACACCTGTGGATAGAACGAGTACGATTCTCATTCCGCCTTTATCGGCTTGCCTAAAGCGTTCAGAGGTTCTTCGACAGTCAGCTTGTCTATTAGAGTCGCGGCCAGGTCGTCAAGGTCATACACGGTCAGTGCTCCATGCACCGTGTTGACCAGTTGGTTGTAAGACCGGCCCAGCTCAATCAAATTCGACCATGAGACCAATGAACGCACCAGCGCGACCTCGCCAAACATATCCGGTTCAAGTGCCGCTGCATGCAGGGCCGGAACGCTAACGTTACCGACTGCAATTAGCTCCACCCGACCTGCTCGCTGCTGGCGCAAAAAGTTCGCACACACCAGTACGTCCTCCGCTCGCATGCCGACATATGAACATCCAAGCAGGTAGGCCGTATAAACATCCTGACCATCGGTTCCGGCGTAGGGTTTGAAATACCTTTGATTCGTCTGCTGCGTTTCGCCGGTACCGCGCAGGTCCACAGCCAGTACCACCTTACCAGCTTTGACGAGCCTCTCGATTGGCCCGCCCGGCGCCGCGTCGGCGCTTTTGCCCTTCTCGTGAACATACAGCACGGTGCCCCTGGTCGGTTTTTGCGCGGGGACAAACATCAGTGCCGGCAGATAAATCCCATCTTCCGGTTTCAGAATCATTTTCTTGACCCGATAGCCCTTTCGCTCGATAACATCGAGCTCTTGTACTTTTGGCTTCGGCAGTTCATTAAGTTCGCGAATACCGGCGATTTCACGCACTTGATTGAGTAAATCTTTGTGAGCTATTGTCTTCCATAACTTCTTACGGCGTTTGGCCAACTCTTTTTCAAAGTCTCGATTCAAATCGTACGTTGACCGCGCGCCCTCCAGCAGCATCACCTGGCCATTCGGCGTACATTGAATTTCCTTTTCACTGAGTAACTTAATATCCGGCTCGGTAATTGGCTCATCTATCTTACGCAGCCACCGTGACATCCACCGCACCACACCCTCTCGCGCCTGCCGATTGTAATTATGTCCCGCATCGTTCTCCAACAGGTCAACCCGCTCGGCGAACCCCAGGCGTGTGTACAGCCGCTTCGCGTAGCGGAACGAATCCCAGGTCCCCCGGATATCAAAGAAATCCCTGGTCGCAGCGCAAATCAGTATCGGCACCGGAGCACGCATCATTAAATAATCGGCATGGTCCATCCCGAACGCAAGCTGACCGTAGATGTTCTGCTCGGCATCCTGGGCCCCGAGGTCAAGGATGCGCTCGTAGAAGTTGGTAATGTAACAACTCGGCGCGGCAGCAATGATTCGGTCGTCCAGCGCCATCAGATACGACGTCTGCGTGCCGCCGCCGCTGTTGCCCGTGCAGCCGATGCGATTCGGGTCAACCTCCGGACGCAATTGCAGGTAGTCGATACCTCGCATCCCGTCCCATATCTCGAACCACGCGGTGTTTCGACCGAGCAGGATACTACCAACCCCAATCATAGTGTGTGCCTTCGTGCCCCACAGGCCCGGCAAATACTCGAGCAACTGGCCTCGCTCACCCTGGTCGATTGGGTCAAAAACCAGTGCCGCCATTCCATTCAGAGCCAGCAATGCCCCCATCGTCTGATAGGCGTCACTTGCCTTGCCGTTGCGGCTGTGGCCGCAGGGTACCAGCACACCGGGGTAAGGCGGCTTGTGCTTTTCGGCGTCAGGCAAAAACAGTATCGCAGTAACGTAGTGCTTCGGCTGGCTCTCGAAGATGACCTTCTCCACGCGGTAGCCCTCGCGGTGAACCACACCTGTTACGCGTGGTTTGAGCGGCGTACGGTCCGGCAGACCACCGATTACCTCGACGAATTTTTCGCGCAGATGCTTCTGATATTCAGCTACCTGCTCCGGAGTTTTGCGCTGCTCGTAGTCGCGTTTCCATTCCTCGAACTTCCGCCGCGCCTGCTGCCGAAGGTAATGATTCATCATATCGCTGGCTTTAACACCATCGATCGTTTCGGGCAAAACACTAAGCTTTTCATCAGCCGATACGGCACCTGTGGCAGAGCCAGCGTTCATCGCCAACCCAAGACACACAACCACTACAACTATTCTTTGTCGATTCATACTTACCTCCTTACCTCCTGTTAGACGATGTTTCCCGGATAATCACTGTCCAGCCACGCCCCGTAAGTTAGCCCCGTTAGAAGTCCCAACCGAAGCATGACAGGCCCTCAAACAGGAATTTACGGGTTGGTGACGCCGGGCGAAGTATCCTCCGCCTCCCAGTTGATTACGTCATTGCCGTAAAGGTCCGAGTCAATCCGCGAAAGCGATTTGCCGCCGCCGTCCGCTTCCGGAGGCCAGAGGTCCACTCCGCCGGGACAATCTTCAGGATGCGAGCCATCACTGTAATTTACCCTGTCAACACGGATATAATAACGTCTGCCAAACTCGTCCACATCGCCGGGCATTGAAAGCTCCACTCTCTCGCCGGCATTGTTCAGCCGGCCATCGTAAGGACCGAGAACTTTCTCCGACGGCACAGCCGGATATCGCCACGCAAATGCCGCCAGGTTCTTAACCACTAACAGATACCCGTCGGCGGGTATCG
>Ga0209979_1001137_pt1 | contig 30736 bp, 31 predicted proteins | sample AnhtaG_FD_183114 | JGI IMG/M metagenome (GOLD analysis project Ga0209979, IMG submission 183114) | Deep subsurface microbial communities from Anholt, Denmark to uncover new lineages of life (NeLLi) - Anholt_01485 metaG (SPAdes) (version 2) | ecosystem: Environmental > Aquatic > Marine > Oceanic... | reverse complement strand
TGGCGAGGGTGGGGATTAGGTGAGTCTTGATCAAATAACCATTCGTGATATTTCCTATTTTCTGGAGCAGATACAAATCTTGCAGGCATTCCAGGGTAATCGGGGCCTATACCCCCATTAGGAGCAGCAAGCATATTGCTGAATCCTGTAACACATTTTTTAACCATACGCGTAGCATTATTTAGCTCATCCAAATCGTCGTTTTCCAATGCATATTTATAGCGTAAGCTTTGAGAAGCGAGTGTATAACCTAAATGCAGATTTCCATTATCTACCTCATCATTGGTTTGAACTTCGTTATACGAGTAATTGGTAAATGTAACATCTATACTAATGTTAGTAGGAATGTGCCATTTTTCTAACTGATAATCGTATTTATCAGCCATTTGGTCTAGATAAGTTTGGTTTCCTATTATTTGATCTAAGGGGGTAAAAAAATTGGTGTTTGGAGGTTCAAGGTGTAGAGTGAGCGAAGCGAGATCGTCGAGAATGCTTAGACCAAAGCCAATAAAACTAAAAAAGCTTATTACAGGGATCAAAAGCAGAAATGTTACCACGATATTTTTCTTTAAAAGATTTTTTCTCGTTCTTATTCGCATCTAGACCACTACTCTTTCACAAATGATACAAAAATCTCAAGTGTATTATTATGTATTTATGTTCATTCTTTTATTATTTAAATCTTTAAAAAATGAAGCCATGATGAATCGTCTCTTAATTGTTCATATATTTGCTTAACTCCTAAGTCAACTCTGAATAGGTTTTTCCCCATTTCTACAACTCTTACCTTCCAATTATGTTCTTTTATCCCTTTTAGAAGAGCTTTAGGAACTTCTATTTCACCCCTTTTGGAAGGTGAGAGATTTTTCAAAACATTAAAAATGTTTTTAGAAAAAACGAATACGCCACAATTATTTAAATTAGTCTTCGAGGTTCCAAGTGGTGGTTTTTCGATTATATTGATACAAATCTCGCCATCGCTATAAATTGCAGCGCCTAAGTAAGGATCTTCTGTGTAATTAGCAACTAAAATATAATCGTACTTTTCTTTTTGATGTATCTTAACCACATCTTTATAAATCTTATAAGGCACTAAAATATCTCCCCACGTTACAAAAAAGTGGTTGTTAAAAATAGAATTTTCACAAAGCAATAAGGCTCCTCCAGTTCCATTTAACTTTTCTTGCTCAAAATATTCGATATTTACATTCCAATTCTTACCACTTTGAAAATAGTTAATTATTTGTTCTTTTCTATACCCAACCACAAAAATGAATTCTCGAAAGCCTGCGGATATCAATCCTTCTAAAATATATTCTAAAAAAGGTTTTCCATGAAGTTTCAGCATCGTTTTTTGATATTTGTTAGTATAAGGTTGTAACCTCATTCCTTGACCCGCACAGAGTAATATTGCTTTCAATAAGTTTCAACTCCATAACTTGTTTTTATATTGTACGCCTTTCCTCCCGCTTTTTGAATAGTTTCCTTAAGAATCTGTTCATTATTAGGAAATAGAGCGAACATCGTTCCACCAAAGCCCGAACCGTTAATCTTACAGCCAAAAGCTCCGGTTTCTAGACAATCTTCAATAATTTTATTAATTTTACTTGTTGATACTCCAATATTGTCCCTCAATTGCTCTTGATGCTGATTTAAGAGAGTTCCAAGCTTTTGATAGAAATCAAGATCAACACTTGGACTAATTCCTTGTTTAACTGAAATAATATAATTTTCAATTAAATTTTTAGCTTTATTGGTGATGTCCCGATTTATTATGTTTCCAATTATCTTCCTTTTATATTCTTCCTTTATACTGGACAAATAAGGCTCAATATCTTCTAATTTTGTGTAGAAGCGATCGAATTTTGGAAAAATCGAATTTAATATCTCGAATGCTTTTAAAGATGAAAATTTGGTTCTAATTAAGTCATCAACGGTTGCTTTTTTCTCCATAGAATTTCCTAAAACAAATCCTTTAAGAGTTAGATCATATGTTTTTAATTGAGGTTTAAATCCATCTGGTTTTAAAAAGATTAAATTACCAAATACCGACGTGAAGTGGTCCATCATACCACCTCCTTCTTGGAATTCTTTTACTTCCGTATTGTATCCTTCTAATGCCATTTGAAAAGGTTCCATTTTTCTTTCAGTTATGAAATTTAAAAAATATAACCAACATATAACTAATGCAGAAGAACTTGCAACACCTGCATTAATTGGGATGTCCCCAGTGATTTTTATTTTATATCCTTCAGTAAACCTGAATTTTTTCCGAATGAACTGATTATAACCACTTATTAAATAATCTCTCTTTGATGTATAATCCAGTTCCTTGTTATTAAGCGGAATTTCCATGAATTGATTTAAGTTTGGTAAACTTATTTCGAATTTCTTTTCAGGAATTCTCTTTGCTTCTAAATAAATGTATTTAGATATAGCCATTGAAATAATGGGGTAATGTAAATAATCTTGATGTTCACCAAAAAGACATATTCTTCCTGGAGATTTTATCCTTATCATATTACTTTTTCAATGAAAGTTAAGAAATTTAAAATAATATTCAAATTCCAAATAATTATATTTCCTTATCGTTTAAAGATTTCAATATTTTTTTTATATTACTAGGATATTACTTTTTTTTTTCTTCTTTGGATATTAGATTTTATTGATACTTAGGTTGATGATTTTATTTGAGTTTTTATAAATAACTGAATAAAGTAAGACGAGTTTAATTCATGATACATGATTTCTTAATTATTAAAGATGGCTTACCGCTATTGTTTAAGAATTTTTCTATTCTTAAAAATATTTTCTCAGAAACAGATTCATTACTTATGGTATCTGGTTTTTTTTCAGCACTGAACTCGTTTTCTGACTCTTTTGAGGATTTAGGAACAATTAGCGAATTGAAATTATCTAATAATGACTTAAAATTATCGTTTTTAAAGGACTCAAGCATTCCAAATTTAATTTACATTGCCACATACGATGAAAAATCTAAACCCGTAAATGTTTTAAGAATTTTAAGGAAGCTATCTCGAACATTTTTACAAAAATTCAGTATCGATGCAATATTAAATTGGAGAGGTAATACTAATGCATTCAAATCTTTTGAGAATATCTTAGAGGGTTTTGTAGACGAAGAGTTGAATGAAAGCGATACTGGCTTTAAGGAAAGAGTTGTTGAGCTATTTAGAAACGTAGAAGAGAGATTAAATGAAGAATCCAACTTACAAGCTTTAAGAAATAAATTAGATCCTCCACCTAACTTACCTTCTTATTGTAATCAAATCCCCCGATTCACGACAACAAAAAAGATTAATCCTAAATATTACTTGTCAGGAGTAACTTCGCAAAAAATATATTATCAAATCGATGGGAAAAAATCTATAAGACAGATAACGGAAGGCTTGAATTTAAAGCACGCGCAAGTCTACAATATATGTAAAAACCTAATAAAAATGGGCTTCATAAAATTCTGATTATGAGGGATTGATCAAAGATTTATAAAATGAGAAATTAAATATTATCTTAAATTTTTTATTCAATAGAAATTAGCCTTGAACTCTTTTTTGGTGCTGTTTTTTCCTTTTTTTCTCTCGATCTTTAATTTCAGCTTCCAATTCAGCATCGCTTTTTCCTTCAAATTTGAAGGTTCCAACAATTTTGCTTTCTTCTTTATCTCCTTTTTTACTTATTTTTTCGAAAGATATTGAAACCGGTTTATCTTGATCTAAAGCTAAATTAATGAAGTTTATAAAACCTAAATGTTTGCTTGGAGCTATGCTAAATTTAAGGTATACATCTTTGTCTTTTTTGGTTGTAGTTCTCAGTACTAGTCTTAATTTCAAAGTGTATCACATAAAATTTTTCTTTAATCTTTTTATTAAGCTAATTAAAATTATTATTTTAAAAAAATTTTATTATTATTTTATTATTATTAAATTTATTAAAAAAAGTCATAAAACAAAGTGAATACATAGGATATGGCATCAAAATTTAGACTTCGTAGGATTTTCAAACCATTAGTGAAAAGAGTTGCACATCTCCTAAGTAGAGTGGGTTTAAGTCCAAATTTAGCTACGATTACTATGCTCAGTTTTTCTATTATAAGTTTCATTCTTCTCGTTTTCTTATCGAATTTGCTTTTATTTTCAATATTTGTCTTCGCAACTGGCTTTTTTGATGGGGTTGATGGAGCTATCGCACGGGAACAGGAAAGGGTAACGAAATTTGGAGGATTTTTTGATTCTTTAATGGATAGAGTAAGTGAATTCGTAATATTTTTGGCGCTTTTGATTTACAGCTGGAATAGCATTTTATGGGGTATTTTTGATATGAAAATAATTATCCTAATATCATTTTTTAGCTCCATTATGATAAGTTATTTAAGAGCGAGGGCAGAGGTGTTTTTTAAAGGTGATTTTGATTTTGGTCTGATGGCAAGATCCGAAAGGCTATTTTATTTAGTTGTTACGATGTTGATTGCGAATTTTATCGGTTATGTAAACGAATTTTTATTCGTTTTCATGCTTTTAGTATTAGCCACTGCTTTTTTCAGATATTTTAAAATTAAAATTCTTATAAAAGAATACGAGAAAAATATGTGAAGTTATTTAACTCTCAACATTCTTTTCCCAAGCTATACCTGTTTTTAGTCACTAAAATTTAGTTCAATTATTAATTTATCTCCATCTTTGAGGTTAAAATAATCTCTCAAATAAGGTTTAGCCAAGATTTCAATTGTATTTTTTTCATGATGAGTTCTTTGTATATCAAGTATTGCAGCTTTAATTTTTTTCTCGTGATTATCTAAGCGAGAGATAAAACAATCATAACAATGGACGCTTCCATAAGTTCGCTCTGAGTTATCGTCTTCAAATCCCGAAATAATCACTGGTTTAATATATTTTAGTTTTTCTCTTAATAATTCGATATTAGTATCATTGAGTTCTAAATTCAATGTACCTTTATATGGTAAAAAGCCTAACTTATCTTGAAATTGTTCAAAGTATCCTTTAATAGCAACATAGTAAGCACCTTCTTTTATTCCACTCTGAACAGAACCTAGGATAACAATACTAGCAAGAATTTCCTTTAAATTTTTATACATTAAAAGCACTACATCACTTCCTTCCCTCGTAACGACAATTTTTTGGGTTTTATTCTCAATTTTTCTTTTAATCCACCCGAGGTTCTCCAGATCGCTAATTCTTCTCGAAGCAGTTTGCTGACTCAAGTTTAGAAGTTTCCCAAACTCTACACTACTAATATTAATGGTTTGTCGATATTCTATATGCTTACAAAGTTGATAGAGAGCAAACCAATTAGCGTAGTTTTCAGGTGATATCTCTTCTTTATTTGACATAGCCTCACTAAAGATTTTAATTCTTATACGATTCTATTATTTTTTTCTTAATTAAGCTAGAGGAGTGTAGAGCGTATTTCTCATAGTATGTATCCAACCTTTTTACCATTATGTTACTTAAACCTCTTATTTTTAACTCTCGTTTCAATGTTTCAAGATCGTATTTTTGGTCTGGACCTAAAAGGATAACATCAGGGTTAATCTCTTCAACAGTTTTGAGAGTATCGTTGTCAGATCGTCCCAATCTTGCTTCTTTTACATTTTTTATGCTCGTGATAACTTCTAACCTTTGGTTTTCTGGAATTATAGGTATTTCTCCAGAATATATTTTTCTATTCATATCAGTAGCAACAATTACATAAACATCACCCAATTTAGCAGCTTCATTAATTAAATATAAGTGTCCAGGGTGAATTATATCAAATGTCCCAGCAATTAATACTTTCTTCGCGATTTTTTTTCAGCTCATCTAAGTTTTATATATACCAAGAAAAAATTACCTAATCTATAAAAATTGTGTAGTTATTATAGAAAAGCACAATTTTAAGGATACTTTTCACGTTTTTCTATACATCTTTTTAGATCATTCATTTGAAGCGAAATAGATACATCTCCTCTAGTTTTTTCAATTATATTTCTCGCTTGATCTATCTTGTGTCTTAAATCTTTTGTCAAACCGGCAGGAAAGTCGATCGAAAATAATTGAGTGTATATATCATCCATGCATTCTAATATGTAGTTCAAATCATCTACGATTGAATTCCTTATATTATCCAATGCATATCTTCTTAATTCCCCAATTACATCAGCAAGGCCTAAAGCATAATTTATTGGATCGATATTCAAATCACTTGGTAATGGAAGAGGTTCTTTTGATATGACGGCATAAAACGCTACAGCTTCCGTATACTCTTGTTCTGGAGTTTTTAAATACTTTAAGAATACACCAGGATTATTGCTTACCAAAAGTAGCATATCTTTGTGGATTTTCTGAATATTTAAGATTTTCTGGTGATATTGATTAAATTCCTTTCTATGAATATTTTTTATTGCAATACTACAATTACGGATTATAATACGAGATAATTTTAGTAAGCTTTCTCTATCTTTGTCTAGCTTCTCTAAACTTTCATTTAATTCCGTAAAAATCTTATTAAGCTTCATACTTATGATTAAATATTTTAGTAATAATTAATTTCAATTTTAAATATATTAATTATGAAAAGGAAGAAAAATATTTAGGATTTTTGATATAATCATGAAAATTTTATTAATCCACTCTGATGGGGTAGAAGTTACTAAAAATAAAGTAGCCACAAGCAATCCACAAGACTTTCCCGAAGATATAATTAAAATGGAGGGCTTAATTTTAGTAGCTTATGTATCTGTAGAAGATCAAGATACTTACGATACGGATTTGATTTCAAAACAAGGTGCTCAAGTAATAGAAGACGCAATAATTCAAATAACGAATTTTCCCGAAACTATTAGACGGAAAAACGAAGAAATAAGAGAATATAATAAGAAGATTGAAAGTAGCCAAATCAAAGGAAAACCAAGAAAAATTCTTGAGTTAATAAAGGAAAGGGGTACTTATAGGGTTGATCAAGTATTAGTTTACCCTTGGGCGCATTTAAGCAAATTTCTTAGTAATGAAGCAAACGCTATGGATGTTTGTCCAAAAATAGCTCAATTACTAAAAGATAAAGGCATAGAAGCAAAATTTTCTCCATTTGGTTGGTACAAATCTTTTAAAATAAACTGTATTGGTCACGAAGTAGCTGAAATGTATCGAGATGTAAAGCTATACATTCAACCAGAAGAACATATAGAAAACGCAGTATTTAAAGTAATTACTCCTAAAGGAATTGAATTAGATTTAAAATTTGATGATGATAAGAATGTATTGCCTTTAGAAGAGATTAAAGACGAAGATTTCCAACTTTTCTTAGAATCTGAATTAGGAACAAAAAGAATAGATGAAGGTATCGAACCAGCTCATATCAAAGTAATGAAAGAATTTGAGCTTGTAGACTTCGATCCAAATACAGATGCGGGAAATCTCCGTTGGTATAGTAAAGGAGTGATCATGAAAAACCTGATTAAAAGTTTTGTGGAAGATAGGATAATTGATTATGGTGCTATTCTTATTGACACACCTCTTATGTATACCACCAAAAACAAAAAATTAACAGCACAAACTGCACGTTTTCCAGCAAGGAGTTACTGGGTTGAATCGGGAAATGATAGATATATATTAAGATATGCTTCTGATTTCTTACTTTTTGATTTATTAAGCTCTATGAATTTAAAACTTCAATATTTCCCATTAAGAGTATATGAATGGGAACAGTATTCCTTTAGACGAGAAATGAAAGGGGAACTTACAGGTTTGAGAAGGTTAAGAAGTTTTGTAATGCCTGATATGCACACATTATGCAAAGATGTAAAGTCTTCAGTAGAAGAATTTAAAAGTCAATATTTCTTAATAAAAAACCTTTTAGACGACCTGGGAATAAAGTCTTACATCATTTTCAGAGCAACTCAAGATTTTTATAGAGAAAACAAGGAATGGATTAAAGATTTAGTAAAGAAAGAAGAACAACCAGCTTTATTAGAATTATGGGAAGAAAGATACTTTTACTTCGTATTAAAGTTCGAAAGACCCGTTCTATCAGCTCAAAATAGAAGCGCTACACTCTCAACTAACCAAATTGACATAGAAAGTTCGCTTGAATATATGGTAGATAACGAAGGAAAAAAGAGACAAAAATACGACATTCATTTTACAGATATTGATGGTATACAGAAATATCCCGTAATTCTTCACAATTCTCCAACAGGAGGATTAGAGAGAATCTTGTGGGGATTGATCGAGACGGCAATTAGAGATAAAGATAAAATTGTTCCTGGATTTAGAACGTGGTTATCTCCTATCCAAGTAAGAATTTTAACTATAAGTAATGAACAACACGATTATGCGGAGAAAATACTTGAAATTCTCAGTAAAGAATCCTACAGAGTAGATTTTGACGATAGAAATGAAAAATTAGGTAAAAAAATTAGACAATCCGAAATTGATTGGATTCCCTATACAATAATACTCGGTAAAAATGAGCAGGAAGATCAAACTATTTCAGTAAGAAAAAGGCTAATTGGTCTTCCAATAGGGCCGAAAAAGGAAACTTCAAAAAATGTTAACAATATAAAACTAAGCGAGCTTATTGAAATGCTAAATGAAGACACAAAAGGATTTCCAAAACATAAATTACCTAAACCATTTAGAAAATTCTCAACTAAGATTTCTTTCAGAAAGTAAAGTTTTATACAGAACAAAATTGTGGATGATAAGAATGACGATTAAATGTATAATAATTGATTTAGGAGATGTTGTAATTGATTTGGATTTTAGTAGATTTTTCAATGATGTTATTACACCATCTCCGTTGAATAAACCTCAAACTCCAATAATGCTAGAATTTTTTCGTCAATCAGACATATATCATCAAGGTAAAATAACCGATGAAGAATTTTATAAACAATCTTGCGAAATACTAGGAGCTTGTGCTCTTAACCAGGATCAATTTTTCGATTCTTTTAACAGTATTATTGATAAGCTTAATCTAGAAATGGTAGATTTGATAAAAAAGATTAAGACTTTAAACAGCTTCAAACTTATCTGTATGTCAAATATCAATTCAAGTCATTGGAACTACTTAAAGAAACAAAAGTGGGATATCTGGGAACTTTTTGATGAATTTATCCTTTCTCATGAAATTCATCTCACAAAACCAGATCCGAAAGTTTATGAACTAGCCATAAAAATAGCTGGATGCAAACCAAAAGAAATTTTATTTATCGACGACGGCTTAAACAATGTTAGATCAGCTAGTGAGATGGGTATAAATTCGATAAGATATATGGGATTAGATATACTGATCGAGGAACTTATAAAATACGGAATAAAAATAATGTAATTATTTATCAAAGGGGATATTTCATATAAAAAATTATTCTCCAATTGAGTTCATGCAAGCTCGAGCAATACTTTCAAATGCAAACTCAACTTTTTCTCCAGTTTTAGCAGAAGTTTCTAAATATTCACAATTTAATCTTTTTGCTAGATCTTCTGCCTCTTGTCTTCCAACTTGGCGCTCTAGATCGATCTTATTCCCAACAATAATCATAGGTATAGATTTTTTCACGGTCTTTTTTATACTACTGATCCAACCTGGAAGTTTTAAAAGAGATTGCGGATCAGATACGTCAAATACGCCAAAGGCTGCATTACTTCCCTTAAAATAAATCGTCCGCAGTTTTGCAAACTGCTCTTGCCCACCTATATCCCATAACAAGAGTCTGACATCTACTTCGTCTATCACTACATCTTTAATCAAGAAACTCGAGCCGATAGTTTTTTTCAAATCAGAGTTGAAGAAATCTTTAATATATCTAATAAGTAATGAGGTTTTACCCACATTTCCAGGACCAAACAAGCATACTTTAAATTTATAAGATGATTTATCCAAAATAGTTCACCAATGTGCTGGATGTTTCTCTCTTTGGTTACAGAACGATTTAGAACGCTTCTAACCAAGGAGAATATATACAATTAATATTTTAATACTTATACTTTCTTTACTATTTATATTATTATCTTATTATTATTTATATAATTACCTTAAAGGTAAATTAAATAGTTATAACCACATTTAAAGAGCAGAATAAAATCTGTCTAGTTAAATTTTACTTAATAAAGGTTTTCTATTTTCGCTTTTTTTTCCCCAGTTTTCCAATTGCAGCCATGAACCATTCGGGGCTTCCAACTCCATTAGCAAATTCCATCCAAATGTACATTAAAAATCCACATAAGCCAATATATGTAATATCCGTGATAAGAAAGAGTGCAATGCCAAATTGTCTACTGTATAAACCGAGGAATAGTTGATGAAATAAAAATAAACTTAAAGATACTTTGCCGTAGTATACTAGCGTTTTAACAAAATTACCATATTTTTTCTTGATATCAATGAAGTAAAAGCTAATGGAAATTATTAATAAAGCAACGCCTAAATTATATATCAAATTTTGGCCTCTTCCTCTGATTAAAAATTCTGGTATCCCCGGTATTTCAAATAAAGCTTGGCTATTAATGGTGATTAATAATCCAAGACTAGGATATTCTTGGACACCCCCTAAGATTGTATAGCGAGTAAACAATTTACATCCGAGACCAATACCAACCAAGATGAAGATTATGCTCCAAACCATAAATATACGAAACAATCCCACATAAGCGTCGTGTGTTCCTTTATTCATCGCTTCGTGCAGATATTCTCCAAAAATAGTAGAGATAAAACAAATAGCGAGTCCTGGAAGAAGAGGTATCATAGGAATTGGTCCAACTACGATGTAATTAATCGTAATTATTACCAAATTACCAGCTTCCACTCCAGGAAAAAAAATTAAATCTCTAATTGGGTTAGAAATAAGAACGATTAAAATGCCAATAATTCCTCGATATAATTTTGGAATTTTTAACGCGTAATAAGAAAATATCTGGGAGAAGCCAATGAACATTAAAATATTCCAACCCCATAAATTGAAAGGAAAACGAATCTCGGGGGCTTCTATGCTTACAGATGCTAAGTTATAAAACGTAGCTATCAGAATAATAATGATTCCTCTCGAGAAAATTCTCATACGAATTACTTTAGCGGGGAGGATATTTTGCTTATTTCTTATACTGAATATCACGCTTAAAGAGGACAAAAAAACAAATAGGGAGGGACCTAGAAAATCTAAAACTGTAAATAACAATCCGTAAAGATAGCGATTTTCGCTATCTAGCCAAATGCCGGCAGAATGGGCTAAAATTATAAAGACTATGGCAAAGCCTTTTACAAAATCGATGCTTCCAATTCGTTTTGAAGATGCAAAATCCCGGACATCCTCTAATGGGATTAATTCTTGCATATAGTTTATGAGAGGAGGGGATTCGGTTGCTGTTCCATCTTCTTTTTCAACTGACATTTTTCACCAAATAAAATTTGAAAATTATAGAATATTCTAATCTTGTGAAAATTTAAACTTTATCACAAAAGGGAAAAATTGAGATAAGAAATTAGAAATTATTTGTATCGACTTATCTTTCTGAACCTTTAGTAAGATCGCGTTTTATTTTGTGAACAGTTTCTTTTATTTCTTCTTCGATGACGAGAATTTCTTTTTTTACCGTTTTGCTCGTCTTTTGCCCAATTCGCCCAACTTGAACCATAAGCCATTCCGGCGACCCCACACCGTTATAAAATTCGTTCCAAATATACATTAAAAATCCCCAGAAGCCAACATAACTGAATAATAAGACGAAATAAAGAACAATATCTAGGGATTCCAAAAATAGCGTTACAAAAACAAAATGTAACAAAAACAAGCTTAACGATACTTTTCCGTAATAATTTATCATTGAAATAAAATTATTCATTTTCCTTTTAATATCTAGGATGTAGAAACATACTGCAATAAGAATAAGGGCCGCTCCTAAATTATATACCATGTTAGGAGCTCTTCCCCTTATTAGAAACTCCCACATACCGGGAAAAGGTATAAACGGTTGATCCTGCATGTGTAATAAAAGAATGATATGGGGGTATTCATTTGAAGGTAGGGTTCCTATTGTAATATCCGTAGCTAAAATAAACTCATTTCCTGGTATATAAGAATTTCTTCCTAGAAAAATACCTACGAGGACGAAAAATATACCATAATATAAGAAGGTTCGAAAGAGCTTTCGATAGTCTTTTTTAGTTCCACCAATCATTGCCTCGTATAAATATTCTCCAAAAATCGAAGAAATAAAGCAAATTGAAATCCACGGCAATAAAGGTGTCATAGGAGAGGGGGATGTTATTATGTAATGCAGAACAGTACTTAGTAAATCTCCCGCTTCCCTTCCTTGAAAAAGGTATTGCCGAATTGGGTCAGATGCAAAGATAATAAAAAAACCAATGATAGCCCGAGCAAGTTTACTAAGTTTCAATGCGTAATAAGAAAATACCTGCGATAAACCAATAAACATCAATATGTTCCAACCCCAAAGAGTTGCGGGAAAAGAATATCCTTCAATGGTAAATTCAATAGATATTAAATTAAAAATAACCGCTATTACTATAATCATAATACCCCGAGAAAAAATTCTATTCCTTATAACTTTCTCTTTCATGTCTACCTTTCTGCGGCTGATACTGAAAACAACGCTTAAGGCGGATAGAAAGACGAATAGAGAGGGGCCAAATATATCCAGAAAGGCAAATAAAATCCCGTAAAAGAACATCCAGGAAGGAACAAGCCACGCACCAGCTGTATGCGCCCCCATTATAAAAACTATTGCTATTCCCTTGACGAAATCTATGCTTCCAATTCTTCTCGAGGAGGAAAAATCTCTAAGTTCCTCGACGGGTATTGCTTTTTTCAAATAGTCAAAAAGGGGAATTGAATCTAAGTCTACCTCGTTATTTTCTTCGGATGACATGTTAATCAATAAATTATTATTTTTAATGAGATGTATTTTAAGACTTAAATTAATATTAGTATTTTAGTTTATAGTATTTGAACATTTATATAATAAATAATTCAAAAATATGATATACTATGAATATCAAAAGATATTTAGATTTTCGGTTATTAGGATTAACTGGTTCGATATTATTGATACTGTCTCAATTTTTACCTTGGTTCTCTAACCAATCTTTATTATATATATATATGATTTCAACGAGTGTAGCTATTGAAGATTCTTTTTTATATTTATTTCCCCTAATTTGCGGGATAATATGTTTGGTTGGAACTGTAGTAATTATTTATAATTTGGATTACAAGATTAATTCTGTAATCATTAATTTTATAGGACTTGGGTTTTTTTTGATGTTTATTATTGAGATCATTCCGAAAGAACTCCTTTATATTCCTTATGCAGAAATTGGATTTTACTTTTCAGTTATTGGATCAATTCTAATATTTTTCGATATTTTAAACATACTCTTAATCAAACATGAATAATTAGGAAGGGATCTAGAAATTACAGAAAAAGAAGAAATAGATAAAAAAAAAGCTTCTACTGACGCCGAGGCTAATTATTACTATGCTTTAAGTCACAAATTAAGAAGAAAGATAATCAAAATTATAGGAGAAAATAAAATTTCTTCATTTACTTACCTTAAAAAAGAGTTAAATGTGAGTACAGGCACTATTTACCATCATCTAGATACCCTTTCTAGGCTGATTGAACAGCAAGATGACAAAAAGTATTATTTGTCGGAATTAGGACTCCATGCTTATAATTCGCTGATTGATAATAAAGATAACATTATCACACCTGAGTTCAGCAAAAAAGAATTTAATTCCCCCATATTAAAAGGATTAATGTTTCTTACTCCAAAAACGTATATAAACTACGAGAACAAGAGAACATATAGGGTAATAATATTTTCAATTCTGATTGCTTTAATTGGCTCCCTTTTTTGCGGTTTGAACGGTTTATTCCCCTTTTTCCTATTTTTCAGTGAATCCTTGATGGTATTTCCTACCACTGAAACAATTTTTCAATTTCTACTCGCTCTTCTTTTTATAGGAAACATCTTTCTTTATTTTCTAATAAATGAAGGATTATCTCGAATCATTTATAAGAAAAGAGAGAATACTTTGAAGTTTTTAGCGACGTTTGTGATAATTTTTTTTCCTTTAGATATTTACTTAGCGTTGCGGTTTATTTTAACCTCAACTGGTTCGCTAGGTTTTTCATCTATTAGAGTGTTAGACAATGTACTTATGATTTTATTTCAAGTGTGGTCTCTGTGGTTATTAACCTATAATTTAAGCATTAATAAAAAATTGAAAATTGAAAATTCGTTAATAGTTTCATTTCTAGTACATTATGGTGGATTCTCAATAATCCTCTTAATTTCTATTTAATTATTTGAAAGTCGAATTTGCCAAAAATCTGAGTGATCTGAGACATACGATGCCTCGATGATTGGATGTCATTTGATTTTGTCGCGATAAAACAAGAATAAGAAGTTTCTTTGTTCTTATCTACTCCTTTCATAATAATTGGTGGGGTTATTATTTCAGGAATCAGATTTATCAATTGAGGCAACACTAACTTATTTATCTCTCCTGATGTATACTCCCCGTCATATTTCAATTTTATTTGAGTAAATTCTGAAAACTTATGAGGGATCATTCTAAAATTTTGTAACTTCTTTTTTTGAGTGAGAAGTAAATCCATAGGATTGAATTCCAATACATTCCTAATTCCTACATAGGACGTAGTTAATCTTGGATTAATTTCGATAAAAGAGAGAGAATTGTCAACTTTCTTCACAAAATCTATTCCAAAATAACCTTTGAATGTTGATAAATCTACACCCTTTAATATATTTTCTATTTGAGCTTTTAACTGTTCAAACTGATCTACGGGGGTAAATCCCCCAAGGTACGCAGAATCCGTAGTAGGGTCCGTTATTTGTAAATTCTGAGCGTTGATGCTTAATATTTTAGGACCATTTTCGACCAGTTTTCCAAGAGGTTGATCATTGATGATTGAAACACTCATAGGATCGCCTTCAATATATTCTTGAAGGATATATTTTCTATTTGTATTTGTTATTTTGTTAGAACTTTCAAAAAAATGCAATATCTCGTCTTTTTTCTCGAAATAAAAAATTAATTCTGATCCTACTCCATCATCGGGTTTAATTACGATTGAACTATTTATTTGATCAAATTTTTGAAGGATAAAATCTAAATCCAAAATACTTCCATTAAAGGGGATACTATATGATTTTGGAGTATTTATTTCATTCTCAATAAAGAACCTATAAGTTTCTAGCTTAGACGCTCCGAGCTTTATACCGTTTAAATCTATACTTAATAATTTCTTATTATTCTTTTTTACAATTTTTGTAAGATTATAGAGAACATTTGAAAATTCGGGTGCAATTACAAAACAATAATCAGAATTCCTTACGCAGGTGGTATATTTTTGCAAATAATCTTCTTCCAACTCAACAGATTTTATTATGTCTGCTTTCATATAAAGGGATAAAAATTTAATCCTAGAATCCAATAGAGTAGTAATATGAAAACCTAAATTCTTAAAATCTTCTATAATTGTCCGCAACATGGCATACCCTTCGCAGAATAAAGACGAAGGGATTTCAACTTGATTAAAGCCTCCTCCTGAGACGAATTCAAAGATAAAGATTTTTTGACTGAACATTTTTAATATGAAGTACTAATTTTCATAATTTTAAAATGGTTTTAAAATAAGAATAAATTATTACTCTTAACTGAATTTAAATAAAAAACTATGAATTATGGCTTTTTTTACAGAAGAAGTAATGCAAAGAATTCGATATCTGCATTATAAAATTAAAAAAATTGAAGAAGCGTTAGATAAAGAGGAAGAAAGTTTTTCTTTAGACGACCTAAATCTTGTCTTAGAATATACTAAAATTTTAAACATTAACTATCAGAATGAAGATCAAATTAAACTCTTAAAAGCTTTAGACATTACTCCAATTTTCTTAGAACCACAAGAGAACAATAGAGAAATCCAGATTAACGACTTAATGTTTGAATGCGCGCGAACTTTATGGGTTATGGCACGAGCTTATTCTCATCTCTCAGAAAAATTTGAAAGCAATGAAGAATGGGAAGATGCCATAATAGCTATGGTTGAAAGTAGTAAGATATTTAAGACAGGTGCGTATTTTAGTGCAGCATCTATTAAACAACATGATTTAGGGACAACTCTTTCATCTGAGAACCTAGAATTAAATTCTGAAGAAGCGAGAGTACTTGCGCAGGGTGTGGCGGCTTTAAAGGAAGAAAATTCTAATAACATATACTTTGCCTCTAAACTCTACTCTGGATTAAGTTCACTATCAAAACGGCTATTCTATTTAAAGAAACATGAGGAGAAAAAAAAACAACAATTAAGAGCTCAATTTCATTTCGATATGGGTAAAGCATGTCAATTAAAAGCTCAAGCTTCGCTAGAATCTTCTATTACTAATATCAATACAGATAAAGTTACGAAACTCCAACAGAAGGCAAATTTTTACTTCTTAAAAGCGGAAGAAATATGGAGTGAGATGATCAGTAGTTTGTCTGAATTATCTAATGAGGAAAAGAGTAATATTGAGCAAAATATATCCATCGTTAAGGATGTGTTAAAAGAAAACAATTTTGATATATTAGATTATGATGATATCAAAAGAATTCAAGACCCGGAGCCAATTATTATTATTCCAGAAAATTTAGCCCCATTTGTTCCAAAAAGCACGATATACTTAACTAAGTTCGTACCAAAGGATTTGAATATTAAGAGATTTAAATCGTTTCAAAAGAAAAAATTGGAACAAAAAATCCCATATAGCAAACGGGAAAGACTAACGGATAAGAAGGCTGGAATTGTAAGGACTATTAATGAATTGAAATTACTAAAAGAGAATAAAGAAATAGATATTGAAAAATTCGCTGAACTACTAGAGAAATATACCGTAAAATTGCACATGATAGATACTGCTATAGAGAAATTAGCTCATGCAACCAAGTAATAATTAAAACTTTCAAAAATGCATTATTTTAATTTACTTCTTTTCAAAATATAATTTTCTATTTTGTTCCAATTCAAATTTTCTTTCAGCCTCCTCCTTAAAGAGAATATCGTAAATTTCTTTAAAAACAATTCCGAGTAAAAGTGTTTCTATAATTAGGTTTAACGTTACCATCATCAGTTGAAGATCATGCAAATCAATAAACACTAACGATAGAAAAACAAATAGATGAGGTGTATATATTAACGATACCACTCCAATTCTCTTTCCAAATTTGGAAATATGCTTTTCTTCTAAGGAAAATACACGGTCCAACTTTAGAGCTTCTATTAAATAATAAAAGCTAAAAACAAGATTTACTAAGGCTAAGATAATTATAAAATCTCTTTCGTCTGGCTCCAAGGCAATATAAGGCTTTAAAATTATAGATCCAAGTAATAAGGTTGATGAGAAGACAAATAGAACAACTGATAATGATAGCAAACCATCATGAAAGTATTTATAATCCATTTTTCGTCTAATTTTAAAATTGAACTTTTATTAAAGATAAAAACAAAAAATGTATTATTAATTAATAAAAATTGCGTACTTTCAATGACATATTTAACCGACGAAGAAATAGAGAGTTTAAAATTAATACATCCCAAAAAACGATATCTACGTTATTTTTTTTTAGCAATTGGTATACTAATTATTTTTTTAGGGTGTCTGTTTACATTTTTAGGTTTTGATTATGGAATAACTCTTAACGGATTTAATCTCTCTCTCATCGTAAGCATCTTAATTATTATATTTGGTGGAATTATTACTTCAAAATATTATATAACGCCCTACTACATACGGGAAAATTCTTTAACTTTTAAGAAAATGCGAGATTTAAGAGAACCGGTTGAAGATTATGTGAAATTTAATTCGTTTGCTCTTACAAGACTCATAGCCTCTATTCTCTTAATAATTAATGGGCTTATTTCGTATACTATATTTGGAGGTGATGTTGGTCACGAGGTAGAATTTGGGAGTGCGATATTTCTTGGGGGACCCTCTTGGTTTTATGTTACTGGTTTTCCAATGTTAATGACAGGTCTTGGTTTATTAATTTATTTTATTCTGAGTCCATTTCGAGGTATATTTTCCAAATCGAAGAACTTTCTTTTCTTTTCCGAAATTAGACCTGGGTTTGCATGGTTAACCGAAATTCCGAAAAAAGATATCGAATTTGTACGATTCCAAAATAATCACACCGGACCCAAATTGGCTTGGATTATTCTAATGATCCCTTTCATCGTCTTACAACTCATGACGGCTATCCCCTTACTTGCGGTCGAAAATGCAGGGCCAGACTTCGTATTGTCATGGACATTTATCGTATTATCTTTTATTGACATCGTAGTTTTAGTTGTTTTGGTGATATTTCAACAAAAATACTTCGAAATTGCTACACAAGAAAAATTATATGAAATGTGGTTTTCACCGATAAAATTGAAGAACCAATCACTTTTTAGAGAAAAATTTGCCAATTTTTTAGAATGTAATCCAAATCTACGAGATGCTGAAACAAACAGCGATGATAATGTATTCTCAAGTGTTAACTCGACTAATTTTCAATTATTTAAGTTCATCTTTGGATTATTTTTAATAACAATTGCTCTTATAATGCTCACGCAAATGGTATTATTTGGTCCTCAAGTATGGTGGTTCGCTTTAATGTATGGTTTAATGTTGTTGGTAAAAGCTGTGTTTTACGATTTCAGTAAAAAGAATGGAGATTCATTTAAATTTAACGAAGAATCAAGAGAATTTAGGTTCAAGCGAGAATTCCTACATAAGTTCCACTATATTGGCGCTAATAAGGTAGAATCAATAAGCGTAAAAAAATGGTACAGAAAAATAGATTTTTTTGATGTTTTTGGAATATGTGGACTTTTAGTATTTCTCACTCTTCAACAATTGGAAGGATGGATAGTAGCGGATACTTTAACGCTAAGAATAGATAATTTAATTAGTACTTTGCTATGGATATTGATAATCGCATTTATCATATTTTATTTATGCTTTCCGATAGATTTCATTGAAGTTAAATCGCCATCTATAACTTATAGAGTTCAGATCACTCTAAAATTAAAGGAAACAAACATGATTAAGCAATACATAAAGAACTTGAAAAATTTTCCGAAGGAAATTATGCAACCTGAGATGAAAAAGACTTTTCTAATAAGAATGGTGATAATTTTTGGTCTTATTTTCGGGAGCTTATTCTATATGATGTTTTATTTTTTAATGTTATTTTAAATATTCGCCTTTGACTCTTAAATAATAATAAATTAATTTCTAGAAATCTTTTATTGCATAATATGTCTGCTGACCAAACAAAATTAGTATTATACATGAAAAATATGTTTTCTGATCTGATTTATATAAATAGCGTAATTGCAACTGAATTGGTTAAAATTACGGAAAATTTAACCGCTTTAAGGCACGGAGAAGATTTTTTAAAGAAGAGTGGTTGTCTACAAGAACATAACAATTTGAATAAAGATATAATTGATATTTTAAATAAATACGGTAAACTTAATGACGAAATTGACAGAAAAATTCGATTAGAAAAACATGTGCTTAGTCATCTAGAGGATTCTAAATAAGATGTCTCATAATAGGGAAAATTTTGACAAATTTGTTGACAAACTTCAAGAGGAAATCATTGATAAAGAAATACGCGATTTTAACGAACATATTGTGAAGTTGTTTCATAACCCTAAAAATTGGGGAAAACCGGCTAATTTCACAATATCTCATTCATGCAAAGGAGAAAAAAAAGATACGATGGAATTTTATTTAACGATTCAGGACGATGTGATTAAAAATGCTAATTTCTTCACTGATGGATGTGGAGCAACTGTCGCAACTGGAAGTCAAACAACTATATTAATTGAAGGGAAATCTTTAGAGTATGCTGAAAGCCTAAAAACCGAAGATATAGACCTTGCGTTAAATGGATTACCAGACGATCATAAGCATAGTTTAGAACTGGCAGTAAATACTTTAAGGAATCTTATTGCGAAATATAGAAGCAAAATAAATTAATTCGTTATAAAATGAATAGCGTAGAATTTGAAAATATAGATATTCCAATCAAGGGTGAAGATTTATTTTTAAAGGGAACTATTTATTATAGCACTAACACACCCAATAAAGCTCCTTTTGTAATTAATCTAGCAGGATTATTGGATCATCGCGAGAGTTATTTTGTTAAGTATTTTACAGAAAAATTCGTTGACGCTGGATTTTACGTGTTATCTTACGATTACCGTGCGCATGGAGAAACCAAAAAACAAACGGGATCTAGGTGGGATAGGATGGCTGTTCAAATATTTTCCGACATCCAAATTGTAATTGATTGGGTGCAAACCCATCAGTCTTACAGACTCTTGGAAGAAAAAATAATTCTATTTGGAAGGAGTATGGGAGGTGCAATTATATTAACACAAGGTTTCCTTAACAAAAAAGTAAAGGCATTAATTGCTCTGTGTGCGAGATACGATTACCATACGACCACTATAAAATTTCAAGAAGAAATTATTCAAAAAATTAGCCCTAAATATTTTCTAAAAAACGACCCATCAAACAATAAAAGAATTCTGATAGCCCATTGTAAAGATGACAATAGAATCCCATTCTCTAATCTCTCACAGATAAAAAAACAACTCGGTTTAAATGCGGAGAATGTGATTCAATTTGAAACGGGAGGTCATTCTTTTAAAGGTCATAGAGAAGATATTTTTGATGCTTCTCTTAAGTTTATAAAAAAAATATAAGAAATGGAATAATATGTTAAACTGTAAAAAGTTAATATAAAAAAGTGAAACCGTATGAAAAAGATCTTAATCATTGGACCGGCTTCTCAAATACTTGGGATTAAAATTGCTAAGGGTTTAGACATTAATTACTATAACACCGAAACAAAAACCTTTCCTGACGGAGAAAACTACCTTAGAATAAACGTAGATAATGATTCTTTAATAGATGGAACTGAAGTTATAATTGTTCAATCAACAGGGCCGAGTTCAAGCGAAAACCAAAATGGAAGGTTAATCGAGCTTTTAATGATGATCGAAGCTGTTAAAAGAATGGGTGCCGCTAAAATTGTTGTTGTTATTCCATATTTAGCTTATGCTCGACAAGATAGTGTTTTTAGACCAGGAGAATGTAAATTTGCTCAATTAGTTCTAAGACTTATAGATTCGATGAGAATTGACGAGCTCTATGTTGTTGATATTCACTCCCAAAAAACTTTAGAAGAAATCCAATGTAAGTGTGTGAATATAGATTCGATGAAAATTTTGGCGGATTATATTAAATCGTTAAATATTAACAATATTGTAGTGGTCGCTCCTGATAAAGGTGCTGTAGAAAGATCTAAAGCATTTGCAAAACATTTTGGAGATAACGTACCAGTGGATTATTTTGAAAAAGTACGAGATGTTAAATCGGGAGAGATAACAATGTCAGGAAAATTAAGCTTAAAAAATAGAGATGTCATCATTTCAGACGATATCATTGCCACGGGCGGAACGATGGCTAAAGCCATAAAAATTTTAAAGGGGGAAGGGGCTAATAGAGTATTTGCTGTAGCAACCCACGCTCTTTTATTACAAAATGCAAGATATAGGATATTTAATGCAGGAGCAGATGATATAATCGGTACTGATTCTATTGATAATGAAGTAAGTAAAGTTTCATTGTCAAAAGCTATTGTAGATTATTTGAGATGAATTTTTAATAATTTTCTATAATTTTAAAAATCAAAGAGCGCGTTTCTTGCTGAACATCTACTTCTGATAAATTATTATTTATTTTATAGTTCGCGTTTTCTAAAACTTCGTTTAAGCCGAATCTAATTTCTCGTTCATCTCTATCTCGTATTTCACTTAAAGAATTTGGATCATCAGGTCTTTTTCTGTTAGAAAGTCTTTCATACCTAATTTTTTCATCTACAACAGTGGCAATTAATGGAAATTTCCAGTATTTTCTAAAAACCGCAACTTCGGCCATAGATCTCAACCCATCTATGAAACACACTTCACATTCTAACTTTTTAATTAAATTTACGCATTTCTCAGCAATTATCTCTGGTCCGTAATTTTTTCGTAATTCTAGGGCTATATTCCCCAAATTCTCATCACTTGGGGCAATGTTTCTATGGTTCGCTTCGTTTCTTATAACATCTCCCATCGTAATAATAAGCCCTAAATCCTCTATAGCTTTCAAGACTGTTGATTTACCAGAACCGGGTAATCCACAAAATCCTATAACTTTCATGAAGGTTTCTTAATCGATCTAATTAATTAAACATGTGAACGTTCTAATTTGTTAAAAAGATTGATAAATTTAAAAGTTTTAAATTTATCCAATAATAGTTAAAACTATTAAGAGATTAGAAAATTATACGGATTTATTACAAGCTCACTAAGCAGAGTTAGTCGATTTAAAACTATAAATTAGGTTTAAAGCAGTGAAACTTCAAAAAGAGAAGGAAGATAATTTATTATCCGATACTAATGAAATGATCGAGATATCAAAAAGAGAGTCTTACATTCAGGAGTACGGGATTGATCCGACATTTACGCCCGTATACATGTCATACAATGCTTATAAGCGCATTGTTGGTTATGCCATGAGATACGGAAGTAACGATCTTCCTCAAAAAGCTTGGCGTGAAGTTTATGGTATACTAATTGGGTCGATTAAGGAAAGTAAAGAAGTAATCGTTAAGGATGCAATCCCCGTTATGGTAGGCGATAGAGCATATGTTGAATATAAGAGCAAGCATTATGTCGATACAGCTCAGTTTAATACGGCTATATATGAAAGAGCAATTCAAGACAATAAAGAAGATTTCTTTGTAGGCTGGTGGCACACTCATCCTGGAATTGGGTTTATTTTTTCACCAAGAGATATTGAAACACAACTCTTTTACCAAGGTGTTAACCCATTTGCTATTGCTCTTGTTTTTGATCATTGCCAAAAAGAATCTAAATCATATTATTTAGGGGTAGCTGGAATAAGGTTGAAAAATCCTGATCGTGGTATGTTCGCTACGTATTCAAACTCAATAGAATTAAAGTTTGAACATACTAAGGAGAAAATGGTTAAAAATGTTGATAAAGTAGTAAAAGAAATCAATAAAAATATGAAGGATGTTCTGAGTGAAATTAAATACATAGACGATATTTTGCGAAAAAGATATCTTGCTCAACTTCAAAGGAATTTTGGTCTTATTATGGTTTTAAAAAAAGACATTAAAATCACTGACGACGAAATAGAAGCTGAAAGTGATGATTACTTTTTATATGAATGGGATCCTGATATCGACAAAAAAATCTACAGAATCCCGAAGTTTAGAGATAAAATTGAAAAAGAATTAAAAAAATATGAAGCAAATCTTTCTGAGCTCAACGGTGAGAAGAATGACCATGAGTTTAAGAAAAAGAAGGAGAAATATAAAAAAAAGCTAAACGAAATGCTGGCTAAGCCGAACGAGTGGTATACAAAAATTATGAATGATTTTACAAAAAGGATCGAAAAAATTTCACCATTTTTTGATTATCTGGATACAGATGAACGAAAGATGATTGAGCATTTCGAGGAAAGGATTTCTGAATATAGTAAAGTATTAGATGATTTAAGGAGTCGTTCTGAGTTCAATTTATAAATATCACACTTATTTAATCATAATATGACCTTATTTTTACAACAAAGTGCAAGGTAAATTTATTGTTTTATTTACGAGGTTATTCACATAATTGCTTTTTAAGTGTTGTTTTCAGTAAACTTTTTGAATAACTTTTATATTACGTGATGTATAACTAATATATAGACTGCTTTTAAATCAAACTTAACAAATAGTTGGTAATGAGGTTTTTTCATGCCTAATGGTACAACCCTTATAATAAGAAATCGAACAGATCGGGAGAAAACTATAAAGGACGCAATTTTTGCATTTTCAGGTGGAACAAAATCGCTACTAATAAAAGGAGAAGGAGAAGAAATTTCAACTGTGGTTGAAGTTGCTGAAATTTTAAAAAAGCGCATGTATCCCGGTGTGGAAATAGCCAATATCTCGTTAGGAAGCCGTCCCTTCTTTGAAAATAGGCAAAGGAATAACTATCGAAAAAACAACAGAAACAATTATAATAACAAAAATAAAAAGGATTTAATTTCTAAAATCGAAATAACCCTTTCAAAATCACTCTATTAGAATCGATTTATGACTTTTGAAAACTTAGGGCCCTTGTTAGAAGAGGCTCGAACAACTGCTCTCTGTAATGTTTGCAATAATTACATATATAAGAGAGTTTACTACGATGAAAATTCGAAAAACAAACAAAAAGTCGTGTTTGTTTGTAAAAACTGCCTAAAGAATAATGAAAAGTAAAAATTAGATTGGTTTCTTTATTTCGAGTTGGTTAATCTTTTTTCGCTTCTTTTTGTTAAGTATTTCTCCCAATTAAATGACAGTATAAATTGCATTATCGCAAGCGTGGTTAGTAACATAATAGATTCTGTTATGACGCTTGAAATATCACTTACTTCTATTCCTGTTGCCGTAAAACCTAGTAAAATCAAAATTGGAAATGTAACATAAAAAATCGTAGTTACATTTTTACCTGCCCAAGCCCATAATATGCAGCGTGGGAAATTTATTTTCTTTCCAGACATTCCTAAAGCTATCCAAAGGGGATCGTCAGGAATAGGAAGAGCTGCTGCAATAAATATATATAAATGCATAGACTTTGGATGATCTAGCACCAATTTACCAAATCCTTGTACGTTTTCAAGAGTCTTAGAGTGGGTTCGTTTAACAACTTTCTTTGCACCAATCCCAATCAAGAATCCAACAAGTTCACCAATTGCACTCCCAATGCCTCCTATTACTGCAATTATAAGTATTTCTAACCAAAAAGGTCCGTTCAAAAGAATTTCACCTAGCGCTAATCCAAGATTTGAATATTTGATGTAAATTGAATTAGAAAGCGAAAATAATATAAACGGGTAAGGTATTGGAAATCCAATGCTCGCATTTCCTATAAGACAGATGAAAAATGAGATAAGAAGCGCTAATAAATAATTAGATCCCTCTGTAAGTCCTGTTATCTCATTTCGGGATTTTATTATGGCGTTTTGAATATCTGGAACTGTTAGAAATAAGATTAAATATAATATAACTCCTAGGTAAAAAAAAGTAAATACTACAATTAATTTGTTAGAAATTGCCATCCTATACTCCTGAAATGTCTGATCTTACGATTTCATTTTAGATATTTTGGTATTCAAACCATTATTCGCTTGCAGAAATAATTCGAGATTTTCAGTAACCTTTCCGATTTTATTTACTTTAGACTGTAATTCAGTACTTTCTAAAATAAATATTAATTCATCAGATTTAGGGTTATAAATAATATCTCCTTTCTCTACATTTTTCTTAGATTTTGGATTAGGTCCCTTATAAATTTCAAGCCCTGGAAGAATCCAATAGAGTTTTGATCCAAAACTAAACCTTCCTCTTAGTACTATTGGTAACTTATTAATTATTGCATCAGCTGATAAGGGTGCGCTATATCTTATCATTTCACCAGTGATTGTGCCTATTCCAAAAAGATCTACTTTTATTTTCATAGACATTTTCATATAGAACTTTTTTGTCTGTATCTTATTTCTGAGAGATAATATTGGATTAAATTAATATTTCTGGATCGCAAGATTTAAATATTCATTTTCCCATCTTACTATTTGGACAATAGTTAAATCATTGGTTTTTGATACGTAAGTGCAATTAAACAACGGAGTAGTTGTTGCCTTATTTTCTGGAATTTTTTTCACCCAGAGTTAATGTTAATACGTTGATTTCCAATCGGATTTATTTATTAATTTTTACATGTTGCTTAATAATCATTTGTTATTGATTTTGGACGCTTTCAATTATTCTCATGCTGGAGGCAATTATTTAGTAGAGAAAAGCAATTAAGTTGTAGTTAATATTTACCTATGGTAATTTGAAGCTGTTTTGCCTGATCTCTTGTAGAACGAATAAAATTTCTATCTGCTACACGTGACATTAAAACATGAAGGCCCTTGTTTAAAATTAGATTTATAGTCAATAGGGCTTTGATCCCAGATGCGATTCATTGGAACAAATAAGATGATCCATTGAAACAAGTTTTCTGTGATAATCGGAGCTGCTATTGTCCACTTTTTTTATAAAACTTATTAACAAGTGTTAAGTCGAGGGCAGTATCAATATCGTAGAAATTCAGATTTGACTTAACTCCGCATGCCAAAAATTCCGTTTCATTTTTGATTGATGAGTTTACAGCATCAGCAATTTTATTTAATTTTATCTTGCTAGCAAGGTTTTCAAAATTTTTCGCATAATCATAAGTAATAATAAACATCGGGATAATCTGATTGAACTCTTCCTCATCTGAATACGTATTTATATTTCTCTGATATATTTCTGAGACGTACTGTTTTGAACCTTTTTCCTTCGTTCTTACGCAAGATAACATTTTATTATGTATTGGTCCTAATTTTTCGATCTCTTTATTTAATGCTAACTTGCTAGTTCTTCTGTAAAAAATAATGGAATTCTGGTTAACTTTAGTGTAATTTTCATTAACCAAATTTAAAATTTCTTCAATTAGTTTGTAGTCAAAAATAGTGTCTCCCGGAATAACTAGAAAAAGTTCATTGGTTTTAAAAACTCGTTTATTACTGGTAATACTCAGAAAAGAATGCAAAGGACCTAACTTATATCGATTTCCAGCGCTGTTGATTATTATCGTCTCGCTTATGTGTGGGTTTTTTGCTTTAGAAGAGATAATTTCTTTCTCAATTTGCTTACCTAAATATCCAGTTACTATTACAATTGGTTTAATGCCAAATCTATATAATTGTGAAATTAGAATTGTAAGAATAGATTGATTCTTTAATGATTCGACTTTTATTAATGGCTTCGGGATATCATCCGCAATTCCTTTAGCGCGTTTCCCTTCACCTGCACAAAGAATAACAATAGTGAGGTTTTCCATAAATTTTGTATTAAGTGGTGACAATTGATTTTCCATCTAGATCTATTAGTATTGTATGCTCCTGTTGAGCAACTGGAGCGCCAGTCTTTTCTATTAAAAGAGGATAATGATCTAATATTCCTTTTCTTATAAAAACTTCAATTATTTTTTGGATTTTGTTTTTTGGGATGATGTTATGTTTTTCGATTAAACGTGGCGAGAATGGTAAGGATTTAGTAAGTTTTTCTATTTTATTCATGTAGTTTAATTCGTCATATGGGATATGTTTTCTGACTCTCTTAGCAAAACGATAAATATAAGATATCTCACCGTTGACTACTAATCCTATACCAGAAGTAGCAAAAGGTTCACAAGCGTAAACTTCACCAGGTTGTATAACCTTTTTATGATTTAAATCTTTATAGTTAGGAACAAATGGACCTGCATGTAGATCATAACGTTTCAACTCGTGACCGCCAAGATTAGTAATTGGTCTCAACCCTCGATTAAGTATTTTTTCAGCAATCGCTTCTCCAATTTCGTATAGTTTTGTTCCAGGCTTAAAAAGTTTAATTGCAGCATCAAGCGCTTCTGTAGCCGCATCAATATAGTTTTGCAATTCAGGATCATCGTTTATATTAATAGTGATTGCTGAATCAGCGATATATCCATCATTATGAGATCCTAAATCTATTTTTAACAATCCTTTATCAGGTACTACCGTTGGATCGTCAATTGTTGGGCTATAATGAGCAGCATGATTATCAAGTGACATATTTATTGGAAATGATAATTCGCAGCCTTGATTGGTAATTTCTTCTTCACATTTATTCGCAATTTCTAAAAAAGTCACTCCAGGTTTAATTAAGGTTCTGACTAATTCTTTAGCAGCTTTTACTGCTTTACCCGCTTTTATATAAGATTCGATACAATTATCATCCATGATCCTTTAAAATGATTTATTATAAATATTCAATTAAATTAAGGGGTCAATCTTTCAGGAGTTCTAGGGTACATTACCGCTTCTCGAATATCATCCAGTCCACATAAAACTGTTAGCCATCTAGCTATTCCTAAGCCAAAGCCAGCATGAGGAGGCATTCCAAAATCAAAAGTTCTAAGATGGGATTCAAAAGCAAGCGGATTAAGCCCCTTATCTTCGAGTGCCTGTACCAATTGTACTTTGTTATGGACTCTTGTACCACCAGAAGTTAATTCTAGCCATCCTTTTTGTAAATCAAATGATTCGCTAAATTTTGGATTTTTTGATGGCATAATGTAAAATGGTTTTATTGCCATCGGCCAGTGAGTTATATAGTAATAACCGGGTATTTCCTGACCGAGTTTTCTATTAGCTTCCGTTGATAAATCTTCACCCCACTCTATCTTTAAATTAAGTTTAGTATTCAATAGATCAAGTAATTCCTCATAGGTATATCTTGGAAACGGGATTTCTGGGACGACTGTCTTGTCTTCCATACCTAATAGCTTTAAAGCAGACATCTGTTTGTCTCGAATGCCGATAATAACATTTTGAACTAATTCTTCTAATACCTCTAAAACATCGTTCATATCAGCGAAAGCAATTTCCATATCCAACTGCACTATTTCACATAAATGGCGTTTTGTATGGCTTTTCTCAGCTCTAAAGCTTGGACCTATCTCAAATACTCTCTCATATACACCGCTCAATTGTTCTTTATATAATTGGGCAGATTGAGTAAGAAAAGCTTCTCTATCAAAATACATGATTGGAAATAGTTCTGTTCCACCTTCAGTAGCTGAACCAATAATTTTAGGTGTGTAAATCTCTTTAAAATCGTGATCATGTAAAAAACGCCTCGCAGAATTTAGAATTTCCCCTCTAATAGCAAAAACCGCTTGATTTCTTACTGATCTAAGGTCTAGCGCCCTATTATTTAGCCTTAAATCTAATTCAGTAGTGGTTTCTCCCGTCATATCGATTGGCAATTTTTCAGGAGTTTTGTTTAAAATCTTAATTTCGGTAGGGATAATTTCAATGCCACCAGGAGCTTTTTTAAAGCTTTTAACAGTTCCTTTTACCATAAGGCAATATTGATGTCCTACTTTAGCTTTTTCGAAAATTTCGTCAGATACTATACCTTTTTTCAAGGTAATTTGACGTTCTCCGTAAACATCTTGAAGCGTTATAAACCTCAAACCACCTAAATCACGATAATTTCTAACCCAACCACCTAAAATTACTTCTTTCTCGACTAAATCCAGAGTAACGTCTTTGGTATAATGAGTTTTTCTCCATCCATCCATCTCTTCAGTTGACATGGTTTCGTGTTTTATTATTAATTACTTAAAATTATATTTGAAAAGGAAAATAAGAATAAATTTTTTGCCTTCTTAATTACGATTAATAATGCCAAAACTATATTGGGAAAAAAAAGATGAAAATCACGCTCAAAAATCAAATTATTCTCAGGATGATTTCCCGGTCTGCGAGTTAATAAAAAACCCTATCATAAGCAGCCTTACTTCTAATAATTTTATATCAAAAAACAAGCGATCAAGGAACCAGAAACAAGAAAAAGGTTCTACTACTTGGAAAAACTTATTAATTTGGGGCGAAAATAAAAGTATCATGGGATCGCTGATTCCAAAGTTTTCAAACAAGATTAATCTAATATATATAGATCCTCCATATGCAACAGGGAGTAATTTTGAGTCAAAAATGTTTATCGGGGAGAGTAACACATTCGAGAAGAAAAAAGCGTACTCTGATATATGGGAGAAGGGAATTGACGAGTATATTGATTATCTTTACGATAGATTAGTGCTAATGAAGAATCTTCTTTCTGAAAATGGAAGTATTTATGTTCATTTAGATTGGCATGTTTCGCATTACATTAAAGTAATATTGGACGAAGTTTTTGGAAAAGAAAATTTTAGAAACGAGATCGTCTGGGCTTATCCCGCCGCATCAGCGAAAACAAGAAAATTTTTTATTCGATCGTTTGACTCTATATTATTTTATACTAAATCAAGTGAATATACTTTCAACGACGATCCTGGAATCTACATGGAATATTCTGATCGAGTTAAGTTTGCATTGAAAGAAGACGATAAAGGAATGTTCTACTATAGGGGTGGAAGTCACAATGGTAAAAAACTTTCGCAAAAAGTTTATGTCACAAATAAAGGTATCTTTCCTCGTGATGTTTGGACAGATATTCCTTATATTAGAGCAAATACATTGGAATATCAGGCATTTTCTACTCAAAAACCAGAACGGCTTTTGAAGAGAATTATACTCGCGTCTTCAAATAAAAACGATATTGTAGCTGATTTTTTCTGTGGCACTGGAACATCTTTAGCCGTAGCGGAAAAACTTGGTAGGCGATGGATTGGTTCAGACATCGCAAACCAGGCCATAAATATTAGCCGCAAGAGAATACTTGATGTGTGGAATAGCAACGATTTGATAGATTGGAAAAAAAAATATGAAAGAAGATCTCAGCCCTTCAAAATCATGAGAACTAATGATTATACACAAGCAGTAAATATATACAAAGATTTCCTCGTTGAAAATATACAAAAGAAGGATAAGGTTTCTTTAATCCAAGATACCAAATTCGTTGTTAATATATCAGAAAAAGATTCTAAGATAACGGTTGATCTAGTAGATTACATCGTTCCAAATTTAATGTTAA